>JAEEGG010007088.1_pt1 | contig 26043 bp, 19 predicted proteins | sample 9134161 | NCBI WGS metagenome assembly JAEEGG01 (sample SAMN16246543, study PRJNA631951) | gut metagenome | biome: gut microbiome; feature: rumen; material: CR-attached | host: Bos | place: Iran: Karaj | collected 2018-10 | reverse complement strand
GTCCCGGTGTCATCATTGACAGAGCCATGAAAGCAGTACAGAGCGCGGAGTGGGATGTCTTGTAGTTGCCACGGCTATAGTATATGAGATAAAGCATATATGCTGTGAAACCGAATCCATAGCCGAACTGCTCGATGAATACGCAGATATTGACGATAAGGAAGGTAGAAGGGAGCTCGTAGGCGAGATATACATACACAAGGTCGGGCAATGTTATGGCGCATACCATTGGCCAGAGCCATTTTTTGAGTCCATCCTTACCTGCACACATACCACCGAGAATACCGCCGAGAGTAAGACCTATAACGCCTACGGTACCCTGTACAAGACCGTATTCCTGTGGTGAAAGACCAAGACCTCCATTATGAACGTTGTCAATAAGGAAAAGCGATGAAACCTTTGCCAAAAGGCCTTCAGGCATACGATAGAAGAGCATGAAGAGGATGCCCGCAATGACCTGTTCTTTTTGGAAGAATGTCTTTATCGTAGATAGCAGATCTTGGTAAACGCTGTTTGACGATACCGTCTTAACCTCATTGCTCACTCCTTCGCCATTACCTTCCTCAATATGTGTATTCTCCTCATCCTCCGATGGATGCGGCAAAACGTATGAGTGCCATAGCCAGAGGGCGATGAAAAGTCCTGCCACGCCATAGAACATAAGACTCCATGAGAAGGCGATGGAATTGCGGAAAACAACCTGTAGATTTCCTGCTATCATTACGAGGACACCTTGTCCGAAGATTGTAGCAAGTCGATAGAATGTACTTCTGATGCCCACGAACCATGCCTGATCGTGCTGGTCAAGTCCGAGCATATAGAATCCGTCAGCAGCAATATCGTGGGTGGCACTTGCGAATGCCATGAGCCAGAAGAAGCAAAGTGTGCCTTGCAACCAAAAGCTTGACGGAATGGTGAAGGCAATACCACCGAATGCAGCACCAATAAGCAACTGCATAGCCGTAATCCACCAGCGTTTTGTCTTAACGATGTCGATAAAAGGGCTCCAAAGTGGCTTTATAACCCAAGGAAGATAAAGCCATGAGGTATAGAAAGTTATGTCGGCATTAGAAAGACCGAGTTGCTTGTAGAGGATGAGTGATATTGTCATCACTGCTACGTATGGTAATCCCTCAGCGAAATAGAGGGACGGAATCCAGGACCAAGGAGATTTCATAGCTAAAGCTAATTGATAATTGACAATTTATAATTGATAATTGTTAGTATGCTTTCTTTATTTCTGCATTTTGGTAGTAATGCAGGAGAATGTCGTTGTACTTAAAGCCTTGCTCGCCCATAACGGCAGCACCTATCTGGCAGAGCCCCACACCATGTCCCCATCCGCGACCATCAAGTATGAAGCGCGAAGGAATGGTGGTGCTATCGGTATCAGGAATCTGATTGCCGTCTGCATCAAGGCGCATGAGGGTAAATGCGGAACTATATAGATGAGACTTTGACAAGGTCTTGCGGATCTCAAGTTCCTTACCAATAGTGAACGTTCGCTCAGTACCCACAATCTTCAGCAATGATATCCTGCCACTCGGACCTCGCTCAATAGCCTTTAAATTGACGATTTCACCGAAATTCATCTTTGTCTTATCTGCGATGAGTTGGCTGATTTCCTTCTGAGAGTATTCCACTCTCCATGTGTAGAAATCGTGCGTTTCCTGATCGTAGTCGTTGAGCACCTGAGAAATGATGTGCGCATCCTGAGTGTTGCAATATGGATCCTTAACCGATTTGAGGTAAGGTAGTGGAGTGTCTTCCCAGCAATACTGATATTCCTCTGTAATACCGCCACAGCACTTTGAGAAACGTGTATCGCATATATCACCATCGTATGTGAGAATCTGTCCACGAGTAGCCTTTACAGCCTCTATAACGTGCGGATTTGCCGCATGGGTAATGCCCTGATAACGCTGACAATGGTCATCGGCACAAACATCGAAGATGGTGTGATCCTCACGGTCGTACCAGCGTATAAGCATATCGTCCTTCTTTGTAAAGGAGAAGAAAGAGTTGGCAGACTTCTGGAGTCGGTTACGCTTTTCTATCTGAGCAAGAAGCCAAGAACGTGAAATAACAGCATGAGCCTTGAGCAGTTCAAGACTTGAAGTAGCCGACATCTCGCTTGAAATGACGCTTTCAAGGTATCGCTCAACAGGCAACACATTGATAGCGCATATCTTATCCTCTTCCACAACAAGTCGCAGAGTACCCACGAATGTCTGTGTCTGCTTGCGCTCCCAATGGAAGTTCACACCGATGATTACGTCGGAAATCGAGAAATTAGGCTGCTGGGCATTAGGTGTTGGACGGAAGGTGAGATGCTGATACTGATTCCCGTTCCATAATATACCGCCCTCAGAGAATTCCACTACCTGTGGTCCCGTTATTTCTGTGCCTTTTGCCGTATAAGGGGTATTAAGTGTGAATTCTATCTTCGTAGCACTTATGATGCCCACCTTCACCTCTGGTTGTTGGGCGTTAGGTGTTAGGTGATGGGAATTGTCAGGAGATGCGATTTCATTGGCAAGTCTCTTTGCGAAATCTGCAGTTATACCTACTTCCTGAAGAATGCCGTAGGCAATGTCTTGCGTCATTCTGTCGAAGTCCTCCTGTCGTGGAGTAATGATGAGACCAGCCATATCCAAAGCACCTGGTGAAACGATGAACTGGGCGTCACCCTCAGCTGTATAGCAGTCAGGACGATGCTTTGCACGAGGTATGATAACTGATACATAATCCTTGTCCTCACGCCAAGAAAGTATATTCATCATTGGCTCTTCACCCTCTTGATTCTGAGAAAGATATGCAAATGCCTTATAGAAACGCTTGAATAACTTCTTGTCGCCATCCACGCTCTGGCTCCTTATTACGAAAGCCGGACAGACATAGTCGTTTACAAGGCTTATGCTCTCTGTTTCCGATAGGGAGAACAATGGTGTGAGGTTATGCGAAATGCGCTTCCATTGCGTCTGCAAAGGTACGATACCCGAAGTTCCTGCCTGAAGATGCAAGTGGTCGGGAGCAGAAGCACCGCATTTAGGACCGTTATAGAACACCATTAGTTCTGGATATTTGGTCAATACGCGATGTATCTCGCCATAACGTGCCATTATTGCTTGTGGCTCGTGTTCAAGGCTTGGAAGGGTGAAATGTTGCGGAAGGATAGGGAACGGATTTACGAGCAATTCAAGTACAGGGGCACCTTGTGAGTTCTTTATAGTATGCACCATCTGCTGCTTTGGACGGTTCTCACGACACAGGAAGCAAGGGCGCTTTTCAAGCGATGCCTTGTCAATTTTTGCACCCGTTGAAACCATTCTTGCAGGGTTAAACTGTACCTTTACATCGCCTAAAACCTTTACTTTTACATTCTTTAGGTCGTTATAGCGTTTCTCTGCATCGCTCCACACAATCAACTGACGCTCAAAGAAACGGTTCAATGCGCTGTCAGCATCTGCCACTTTCCCTTGATTCATCGCCTGACGAGCAATAATCTCCATAGTGCGCAATCTGTCCTTGTAGAGATTGTTTGCGTTGATTCTGTCGATGGAAAGGGCTGCATCAGAGTTTCCTCCCCAACGACGGCAGAGGTACAGCTCGTCATAGATGCGACCAATACGATAGTTTCTGGAGAAAGCCAAGCCAAGGGCATAGTCCTCGCCGTAGCTTGTGTTTGGGAATCCGATATGACGTAGTATTGGAGTAAAGAATGCACGAGGTGCACCTAATCCGTTGATACGCAAAGCGTTGTTAGGCCCGTTTTCATCGGTCCATTCCTTGTGGTCGATAATGCCTGGAGGCAAGGTGTTAAGGTCGAAATCGCACATGCGATATGCGCCTATAACCATAGCTGCCTGTTGCTGATAGAAGGCATCCACGACCTTTTGGAGGGTATTAGGACTTGAATAAAGGTCGTCAGAATCGAGCTGCACGGCAAAGCGTCCGCATCTTTCATCGTTCACGGCAAGGTTCCAGCATCCGCCAATTCCGAGGTCTGTACGTTTAGGAATGATATGTACGAGCTGCGGATTTGAAGACAATTCGCTCAGAATCTCCGTGGTTCCATCGGTTGAATGGTTGTCAACAACAATTACGTTATACTTGAACTTTGTTGTCTGCGACAATGCACTCTTCACGGCATCTGCCACCGTCTTTGCTCGGTTGAACACAGGAATGATGACCGAAGCCTCAGTCTCAAACTCCTGTTCGTCAAAGTCTGGTATGATGCGCTTTGAGGTATCTACCTTTGCACCAATCGCCTCCAGATGTTCGGTTGCAGCACGTTCCATCTCTATCTGCACCTCACGATTGCGTGGGTTCACATAGTCAAACTGCTTCTCGCCGCTCTTTCGGGTGTCAAGTTCCTCCTCACGATACAGATACTCGTTCAGGTGGAAAATCTCGCCCTTGCGCGACAGAAACAGACGGAGGGCATAGAGAGCCGCGAACTTGTATTCCATCTTGGATGTGGCAACAAACTCATGGAGTAGGGCGGTACGGATGAGAAGAAGCTGTCCGAAGTCGAAGTCATCACGTATAGAACCTATGAAATAGTCGATTGCCGGGTGTTTCTCCGTCTTCCCCTCGGTAACGGTATAATGGTCGGCATACACCATTGCTGCGCCTGTGTTATCGGCAGCGGAAACAAGTCTGCGTAGCGCATCAGATTCGACGCTTACGGGTGTTTCCTTTTGTGAAAGAAGCACATAGTCGGCTGTGGCGAGTGAAGCAATCTTGGAAATAGTCTCGGAAGATGCCATTCCACCGACCAGGGGCATGACGGCTACGGCATCATCAGAGGAAAAGAATTTGTCTGTTCTATTTTGCATAATTGTCTTTAGATCAAATTTAGGATTATATTTTGGCAAAGGTACGAAATAAATGTTGAATATGCTAATTTTTTACATATTTTAGCACTTAGGGCATGTATTGTTCAGCAACAAGACTTTTGTGTCTCCGATTGCTGGGAACGGACTTACACCGACTTTGGTACGGACTTACAACGGACTTGTCTTGGTAGATTATCTTGCTTTTCTATTCAGTTAATAGCATAAATCTGTTCTTTTTTTCGTTGTCTATACGTTATTTTATATAAAAAAGCGAAAAAATGGCGCAAAGACTTGTCAATTTGGCAGAATTTTTGTAACTTTGCACTTGCAAAATTGAAACGTGCACCTGCTTTGAGAGCAGACATGCACTTTTTGCAGCGTGCGAGGGTGCCTTGCACGTTGCACTTGCAAAATTGAAACTTGCGCTGGGAACTTAATAAAAGAAATGAAGACTCCATTACTCGGAATGACTCTCGCAGAGCTAAAGGAAGTGGCTCGCTCCCTTGGAATGCCCGCTTTCACCGGCGGACAGATTGCGAAGTGGATATACGGCTCTCATGTGCGTGATATTGCCGAGATGACCAATATCTCTAAGGCTAATCGCGAGAAGCTGGCAGAGCAGTATTGCATCGGCGTAATGGAGTATATTGACGCCCAGTATTCGGTTGACGGTACTATCAAGTATCTGTTCCCTGTGGCTTCAGGAAAGTTCGTGGAGACCGTCTTCATTCCTGATAAGGATCGCGCTACGTTATGCGTATCGTGCCAAGTGGGATGCAAAATGAACTGCCTCTTTTGTCAGACAGGCAAGCAAGGCTTTGAAGGCTCGCTCACGGCGGCCGACATTCTTAACCAGATATACTCCCTCCCCGAGGCAGAACGCCTGACCAACATCGTGTTCATGGGACAGGGTGAACCGATGGATAACCTCGACAATGTGCTTCGTGCAACGGAGGTATTGACGGCTGAGTGGGGGTATGCCTGGAGTCCGAAGAGAATAACGGTGAGTAGCGTGGGCGTACGAAACAAGCTTAAGCGATTCCTTGACGAGAGTGAATGTCACGTGGCAATAAGCCTTCATTCTCCGATTCCAGAACAGCGTACTACGCTGATGCCTGCACAGAAAGGTATGGGTATTGAGGAGGTTGTGGAACTACTAAGGCAATATGATTTCTCGCATCAGCGTAGATTGTCGTTTGAGTATATCGTCTTTGACGGATTGAACGACTCCATGACTCACGCTCGTGCTATCGTCAATCTGCTGAAGGGGTTGGATTGCAGAATCAATCTGATAAGATTCCACCAGATTCCTGATGTGCCTTTGAAGACTTCCGACGAGAAGAAAATGGAGGTGTTGCGTGACTATCTTACACAGCATGGCATCTTTACCACAATAAGGGCATCCCGAGGACAGGATATATTTGCTGCATGCGGGTTGCTGAGCACAAAGAGGAAAACAACCCCTAACCCCGTCCCTTCCCCCGTGAATGGGGAAGGGGGTATGAAGTAAAAAAGAAACGCTTGACAGAACTCCGATAAGCAGAAAATGCAAACTTTCTCCTTGCCCCTTCACGGGGAAAGGATGCCCACAGGGCAGGAAAGGGGTGCTGTTGTTAAAATAAATTTATGAACGAACTAAACAAAAAAATACGCATAGCGATAGTGCTTGACGAGAACAACGCCAATGCACACGACATCATACTCGAGGCTTTCCTTGAGCCTGAGATACTGGAGATATTCACTCCTGTGGTGTATGGTTCCCTGCACATGCTCAAGCAGGAAAGCAGTCGCTTGCAGATAAGATATAACGCGATGATAGTAGGCAACGCATCACAGGCAGATCCTGATGCCCTCAATTTTGTCGATATCAACGGCCGTAATGCCTTAGAAGTTGTAAAGAGGGAGTTTGAGGCTGACCTGCTAGATGCATTTGTCGTTATGCCTATGTCAAGGGAGGTAACGAATCAGCTACGTAATGCTGTAATACCGAATCCTGTTGTAAAACGCCAGGAGAACGATATAAAGGCAATTCCGTTGATGTGTACCAATCAGTTGCGCGTGGCATACGTGGTGGCTGGCAATAATGAGACATCTGGTATTACAGCTGAAAGCATCGAGAATAAGGCACGTATTTTGCATAGTACCTTGAGACGTGACCTTCGTCAGGACAATCCCCGTGTGGCAATCCTTTCGCTTAATCCGGAGATAAAGCCAGACGAGAATTCCATTGAGATTCAGGTCATCGCTCCTGCCGTAAGCAAGCTCGTGAATACCGGCATCCCAGTCTTCGGACCATACGCTTATGCCGATTTCTTCGAGACAGGCAAGCACCTTAGTTTTGACGCTGTCCTTACAATGACACGCGAACAGGCTCAGGCTCCATTTCTTTCCATGTATGAAGGCAATGGCATAGTATTGGCTGCCGGCATAGCACCTTTGGTTGTTTCTCCAGTAAAGCTTGATGGCGACAATAATGCTACCGTGGATTCTTTCCGTGAGGCTATCTACACGTGTATAGATGTATATCGCAGTCGCTATTTCTTCGACCTGCCATACGTGGATCCTCTGCCAAAATTGTACCACGAACGCCGTGAGGACGGTGAAAAGGTTCGTTTTGCTGTGAAGAAGCATCCTGTGGATGGCGAGCAGAAAGAAGAAGATGCCACTATATCATCTAATGAGGAGATTGCTGATGGCAATTCGAACTCTGAGGATAAGAATTAAAGTTAAGGGGTTAGAGCAGAGAGTTTTGAGTCAGAAAACTCCACTCTAATCACTAAACGCTAAACACTAAACGTCCAAATAAAAAGATATGAAGACCGTAGAGCTTCAGGACATAAAGCGCAGGTATAACATCGTGGGCAACTGCGATGCTTTGAATCGTGCTCTGGATGTTGCCATTCAGGTTGCATCCACGGATCTCTCCGTTCTCATCGAGGGCGAGAGTGGCGTGGGTAAGGAAATCATACCGCGCGTAATTCATGATTTATCACCACGACAACACGAGCGTTACTTTGCTGTTAACTGCGGTTCCATCCCAGAAGGCACTATCGATTCAGAACTCTTCGGACACGAAAAGGGCGCTTTCACCGGTGCGATAGGCGAGAGCGAGGGCTACTTCGGCATCGCCAACAAGGGAACTATCTTCCTTGATGAGGTTGGTGAGCTCCCAATGGCTACTCAGGCAAGGCTGCTTCGTGTGTTGGAGACTGGCGAGTATATTCGTGTGGGTGGGCAGGCGATAAGGAAAACGGACGTACGCATCGTTGCTGCAACAAATGTCAATGTACGTAAGGCAATCAGCGAGGGACGTTTCCGTGAGGATTTGTATTATCGTCTTAATACCATTCCTATCCAGATGCCTCCTCTGCGTGATCGTGGTAACGATATCGTATTGCTTTTCCGTCTGTTTGCAATGCAGATGGCAGAGAAATACCGTCTGCCTCGCATAGAGCTTACCGATGGTGCAAAACTCATGCTGATGAAGTATAAGTGGCCGGGAAATATTCGCCAACTCAAGCATATCACAGAGCAGATGTCGGTGTTGTGTCGCGAGAGAATGGTGGATGAGGAGGAGTTGAAGAATTTCATTCCTGTTGATCCAGAGAGCACTATGCTTGCTCCGCTTTCATCGGGCGACAGCCATTCATACGAGAGTGAACGCGAACTTCTATATAAGATTCTGTATGACCTGAAGGGTAACGTAAGTGACCTTCGTCGTGAACTCAACGGACTTCGCGATAAACTCGATAATTCATCGGCTATGCCACAGCAGATGGCAGGCTATTCGGGTAATGCACAGCAGCTTCCTCAGGGATATGTTCCTAACATGCAGCAAGGACAACCATATTCTCCTAATGCACAGCAAATGGAATATGCCGTTGCTGAAGAGGTGCAGGAACCTGAAGTTCTCAACATAACCGATGTTCGCCGTACCCTTTTGCAAAAGGCATTGGAACGTAATGGCGGTAATAGGAAAAAGGCGGCTGCGGAACTTGGTATTTCCGATCGCACGCTTTATAGACAAATTAAACAGTATGGACTCAATGAAGACTAAGGCACATTATTATATTATATGTTATGTGGCTTGCGCAATCGTAACGTTCACAGCCCTCGTCTCATGTAGCATAAAATACAGCCCTAACGGCTCAAACATCGACTATACAAAGACAAAGACCATACAGATAGCCGATTTCCCAATTCGTTCATCATACGTATGGGGACAGATGGGGCCGATTTTCAATAACGAGCTGAAGGACATGTATGCCAAACACACCCGATTGTCACAGGTTCGTCGTAATGGCGACATAAAGATTGAAGGTGAGATAACGCAGTATCAGCTTAGAAACAAGGCTGCAACTTCTGAAGGAACCTCTGCTATGGCAGAACTTTCAATGACCGTGAATGTTCGCTTTACCAACAACGTGAATCATTCAGAGGACTTTGAAAAACAGTTTACTTCCACAAGAAGTTACGATAGTAGGCAAAGTCTAAGCAAGGTTCAGACAGACCTCGTAACGGAAATGTGCAAGGATATCTGTGAACAGATATTCAATGCGACGGTAGCGAATTGGTAAATTTGTGTAAAGAGTAAAAGTAGAAAGAGTAAAGTAAAATTGAATATAACAGAACTCATAAAACATCCAGAGCAGCTCAATAAGGAGACTCTTTATGACCTGCGAAGTCTGATAGCACTTTATCCGTACTATCAGACAGCTCGTCTGCTTATGCTCAAGAACCTCTATCTGCTCCACGATCCTACTTTTGATGAGGAACTGCGCCGTGCCGCTGTGTATATCACAGACCGTAAGGTGATATTCAATCTTGTGGAAGCTGCCCACTACAAACTCAAGCGCCCACAGGTACAGATACCGGAAGGCAATCGTACGATGTCACTCATCGACAACTTCCTTTCATCCATTCCTGCAGATGCAGAGGAGGACAATAACGGAAAGACTGATGACAAAAATCGCAGAAAACCAACCGCAGCAGATGCCACGGTGGACTATGTCGGTTATCTTCTTGCCACAGACTTCGAGGATGAGTCAAACAAGCCAGAGATGAAAGGACAGTCTTATATTGATGAATTCATCAAAGGTGACGGATTCGACTTGAGTGGAGACAAGCCTGTTGTGTACAAGCCTGAAGTTTCCCCAGAGCCAGAAGATGTAGATACAGAAAAACTGCCCGAAGAAGAGTTTCTTACCGAGACTTTGGCCGGAATTTACATCAAACAAGGCAAATATTTGAAAGCTTTAGAGATTATTAAGCGTTTAAATTTGAATATTCCAAAAAAAAATGCTTACTTTGCAGACCAAATCCGCTTTCTCGAAAAGCTCATCGTCAACAGTGGGCAGAAAAAAGAGGACTAAAAAGGAAATAAATATCAAACATTAAATTATAATTTAAATTAAAGATGTACACTTTATTCGTAATTCTGATTGTCCTGGCATCATTCTGTATGATTGGTATCGTACTGATCCAGGAGTCAAAGGGCGGCGGTCTCGCCAGCGCTTTCAGTAGCGCAAACTCTTCTTTTGGCGTTCGCCAGACAACTAACTTCATCGAGAAGACCACTTGGACTCTCGCTGCTGCTATGGTTATCATCAGCGTTATCTGTGCATACGTTGCACCTAATGCTACCAGTGAGGGCAGTGTAATCGAGAAGGCTGCTACTGAGCAGAGCACAACAAACCCTAACAACGTTCAGGGCTTCGGTGCAGCTCCTGCACCTGCAGCTGATGCTCAGCAGGCTACTCCAGCAGCTCCTACAGAGGAGAAAAAGAAGTAAGAGACCGACTCTCAAAAGAAACATTGGGCGCAGTGTTGTGAGGAAATCGCGATTCCTTATGACATTGCGCCCTTTTCTGAGAAATTAAAAGATTAACAAATTGATAATTAACCATTCCCCATTGCCAAAAATGTATCTTTTCCCTCGCCACTTGGGTAGAGGGTGTCCGTAGGGACAGGTGAGGGGCTTATTATTTAACTAACATGACAGGCATTATTATCCTCGTTGCCGTAGTGATTATCGCTTTTATCCTCATCGGCATGTACAACAACCTCGTTAAGCTTCGTAATAACCGCGAGAACGCATTTGCTAATATCGACGTTCAGCTAAAGCAACGCTATGACCTCGTACCACAGTTGGTTGCTACAGTAAAGGGCTATGCTACCCACGAGCGTGAACTTCTTGAGAAGGTTACAGCTGCTCGTTCTGCTTGCATGAATGCAACATCAATCAACGATCGCGTACAGGCTGACAATGCACTTGCATCTGCTCTCTCTGGTCTTCGCGTGGCTGTAGAGGCTTATCCAGAACTCAAGGCTAACCAGAACTTCCTTCAGTTGCAGAACGAACTTTCTGATATTGAGAACAAACTGGCTTCTGTACGTCGTTTCTTCAATTCTGCTACAAAGGAGTTGAACACAGCTATTCAGAGCTTCCCTTCTAATATCATTGCAGGTATGTTCGGTTTCAAGACAGAGCCTATGTTCGAGATTCCTGCAGGTGACCGTGCTGCACACGAGAAGGCTCCTGAGATTAACTTCTAATGAAATACGTAGGACTACAGTCACAGATAACACGCAACAACCAGCTTAGCATATTGTTGCTCATTGCCTTCCCATGCATACTCTTGGCTATGCTATGGGTATTCCTTGCTGCTATGAACTATTTCGGCAACGGAACATACAACCAGTATGGCGAGATGCAGCATTTCATGGAGCCGGAGGTTGTCAATATGTCATTCGCTCAGGCTGCACCATGGCTTGTAGGTGGAGTGGGGACGTGGTTCACTATTGCATATTTCGGCAACACTTCCATGGTGAAGCACGCAACAGGTGCACGTTCTCTTGAGCGTAGGGAGAATCCGCGTGTTTATAACATTGTGGAGAACCTCACTATGGCGTGTGGCATGGATATGCCGAAAATCAACATCATTGACGACCCACAGTTGAATGCCTTTGCCTCTGGTATCGACAAGAATTCATATACTGTCACGGTGACAACTGGACTCCTGAATCTTCTTGACGACGAGGAACTTGCGGGCGTTATCGGTCATGAACTTACGCATATCCGTAACCGCGATACCCGACTTCTGATTACGAGTATCGTATTCGTGGGTATTCTCGCCACTCTTTCCTCTCTTGTGTGGAATATGTTCCAGCGTAACCTCCTTTGGGGTTCTCTGTCGAACAGAAACAGGAACGGAAAGAACAATGGTCTTAGCATTGTTGCTATACTCGGTATTGCTGCTGTGGTTTGTTTCGTGGGGTATTTCTTCACTATGATAACCCGATTCGCCATCTCTCGTAAGCGTGAGTATATGGCTGATGCTGGAGGTGCTGAGTTGTGTGGTAATCCTCTTGCCCTTGCCTCTGCCTTGCGTAAGATAAGCCGTGATCCTGGACTTCAGAACGTGAAGCGAGATGATGTGGCACAGCTCTTCATCATTCATCCGCAGTCGTTTACAGAAGGTATAACGAGTTTCTTCTCAGGCTTGTTTGCTACACACCCTGATACGGCAAAGAGAATCGCGATTCTTGAACAATTCTAAAGACCCACCCCCATGCCCCTCCCATAAAGGGAGGGGAGTGATTACATTAGATTGCTATGGGAAGGATGGGCTTTATTCGAAAATATTTATTGTTTATACTATCTACTCCCCTCCCTTTATGGGAGGGGGATGGGGGTGGGTCTTATGAATTTCCTTTTTGTATTTCTTGGCTCCGGCATAGGAGGCGTATGCAGGTGGGCGTTAAGTGGTTGGCTTAACGGTCTGCATCCTTATGGCACGTTACTTTGCAATATTCTCGGGTGCTTTGTTCTTGGTTTATTGACAAAGCTATCACCAGGAGATGCGTATATTAAACTATTGCTCACAACAGGCTTTTGTGGTGGTTTCACCACATTCTCCACATTCATGAACGAAAGTCTGTTCATGCTCCGTGGCGGACAACTCTTTGCCGCTCTTGCTTATATGGCTCTAAGTCTTGTTTTTGGACTCATCTTTGCATGGGTAGGGTATAACATCGTTAGATAACTTTGAACGCACAATCGTAATACCATGTTTCGTAGATTTCCCGTAATGCTATCTTTGTGCCAATGCTATTTCTTCGTTCCGGAATCGAAGAAATAGCGAAGGAAGAGCGAAGGCAGAACGAAGGATGAGCGAACAACAATCGAATACCTATCGAAGAAACGCCTTTCTTCAACTACAAAATTACAAAATAATCATGAGAAATGCAAGCTAATCCTATTTTATTTCTGTCATTCTCAAGTCTTTGCGTCAAGATGCGTAGGGTTGCGTTGAAAACCACAAAAACTAGGTGGAGATGCTCTATACTATATAGGAAATCACCCCACCATCTCCACCTCTATACAAATGTACATAATCTTTTTGATTTCTCAAAATTTATTTATTGTTTTTTGCGAGATAAATGTGTATTTACAATCAAGGTGAATCTATTGCTGTTATTAATCTCTTCCTATACAACGACTAACCAAACTCGATGAAAGTCCTATCATGAAAGGGATATAGAACGGACCTGCATCGAGTTTGGTTATTAACAACAATGGAGATACTTACTCGACATTTCGAGGGTATCTTCATTTTTTACAATCTTTTATGCTTTTTCTCTTTGTTTTCTCGTATATTTTTTATATCTTTGCATTCGCAAATAAGACGAGGCTCTGAAAATTCCCCTAAAAGGGGAAGATAGGAGTGCAGAAATCTTTTTGCTTCGAGCGAATATATTTCGTTTTTGAGAATTTTAATAACAAAATAACTTAAACAAAAAGAAAATCTAATGAGTTTGAAAATTGTTGTACTTGCTAAGCAGGTACCAGACACTCACAACGTAGGACCGGATGCGATGACTCCAGAAGGAACCATCAACCGTTCTGCTTTGCCAGCTGTCTTCAACCCAGAGGACCTCAACGCCCTTGAGCAGGCTCTTCGCCTCAAGGAACAGTTCCCTGGCTCTACTATCTCTGTCGTTACAATGGGACTTCCTAAGTCTGCTGAGGTAATCCGCGAGGCTCTTTACCGTGGTGCAGACAAGGGCTATGTGGTAACTGATCGCCCTCTCGGTGGTGCTGATACACTTGCAACATCATACACCCTCGCACAGGCAATCAAGAAGATCGGTGAGTTTGACATCATCCTCGGTGGTCGTCAGGCTATTGACGGTGATACCGCTCAGGTTGGTCCACAGATTGCTGAGAAGCTCGGTCTTACTCAGGTTACATACGCTGAGGAAATCCTTTCTCTCGACGAGGCTGCAAAGAAAATCGTCATCAAGCGTCATATCGACGGTGGTGTAGAGACCGTAGAGGCTCCACTTCCACTCGTTGTTACAGTTAATGGTAGTGCTGCTCCTTGTCGTCCACGTAACGCAAAGCGCGTGATGAAGTACAAGAAGGCAACAGTTGTTGCTGAGCGTAGTGCAGAGGAACAGGAGGCATACGCAGAGCTTATCGCTCGTAAGCCTTACCTCGACATCACACAGTGGGGTGCTGCTGATATTGACTGCGATCCTAACCAGATTGGTAAGGCAGGTTCTCCAACTAACGTGAAGGCTGTTAAGAACATCGTGTTCAAGGCAAAGGAGTCACGTACACTTACTGGTTCTGACGAGGATATCAACAACCTTATGGTAGAACTTATTAACGAAAAGATTATTGGTTAATCATGAATAACGTATTTGTATATTGCGAAATTGAAGGCACAACCGTAAAGGATGTTGCTCTTGAGCTCCTTACTAAGGGTCGCAAGCTTGCCAATACTCTTGGCGTTCAGTTGGAATGTATTATTGCTGGTTCTGGCCTTAAAGGCGTTGAGAATCAGGTTATCAAATATGGTGTAGATAAGGTTCATATCTTCGATGCAGAAGGTCTTTTCCCTTACACCTCAAATCCTCACACAGCTCTCGTTGTTAACCTCTTCAAGGAAGAGAAACCACAGATTTGTCTCATGGGTGCTACCGTTATCGGTCGTGACCTCGGTCCTCGTGTAAGCTCTGCTCTCTTCAGCGGTCTTACTGCCGATTGTACCGAACTTGAGATTGGTGATTTCGACATGAAGGTGAAGAATGAGGCTGGTGAACTCGTGAACAAGCACTATGAGCAGCAGCTCTACCAGATTCGTCCTGCTTTCGGTGGTAACATCGTTGCTACTATCGTAAACCCAGAGCATCGTCCACAGATGGCTACTGTTCGTGAGGGTGTTATGAAGAAGGAAGTTCTTGATGAGAACTACAAGGCTGAGGTTATCCGTCACGACGTTGCTAAGTACGTGCCAGAGACTGAGTATGTAGTAAAGGTACTCGACCGTCACGTAGAGCAGGCAAAACATAACCTTAAGGGTGCATCTATCGTTGTAGCAGGTGGTTACGGCGTTGGCTCAAAGGAAGGCTTTAATATGCTTTTCGAGCTTGCAAAGGAGCTTCACGCAGAGGTAGGTGCTTCTCGTGCAGCTGTTGATGCTGGTTGGATTGACCACGACCGTCAGATTGGTCAGACAGGTGTTACTGTTCGTCCAAAGGTTTATATCGCTTGCGGTATCTCTGGTCAGATTCAGCACATTGCCGGTATGCAGGACGCAGGTATCATCATCTCTGTAAACAGCGATCCTGATGCACCAATCAACACAATCGCTGACTATGTAATCAATGGTACAGTGGAAGAGGTAGTTCCAAAGCTGATTAAGTATTATAAGGAGAATAATAAATAAAATGGCAAATTTCTATACAGACAATCCAAATATCAAGTTCTACCTCACTCATCCGCTGATTAAGCATATTGTAGAACTGAAAGAACGTAATTTCGCCGACAAGGATAAGTATGACTATGCTCCTGAGAACTTCGAGGATGCAATGGACAACTACGAGCGTGTGCTCGAGCTTGCTGGTGACGTAATGGCTAATGTTGTTGCACCTAACGCAGAGGCTGTTGATGCAGAGGGTCCTCATCTTGAGAACAACCGCATGATCTACGCTTCAAAGACCTACGAGAACCTTGACGCAACAATCAAGGCTGGTCTTAACGGTGTTACAATGCCACGTCGCTACGGTGGTCTTAACTTCCCAATGTCAGTTTATGGCGCTATCAATGAGATGGTTGCAACTGCTGATACTGGTTTCGAGAATATCTGGTCACTTCAGGACTGTATCGAGACTCTCTATGAGTTCGGTAACGAGGATCAGCGTCAGCGTTTCGTTCCACGTGTCTGCGAGGGACAGACAATGTCAATGGACCTCACAGAACCAGACGCAGGTTCTGACCTCCAGAGCGTTATGCTCAAGGCTACATACGACGAAAAGGAGGACTGCTGGCGTCTGAATGGCTGTAAGCGCTTCATCACCAACGGTGACTCAGACATCCACCTCGTACTTGCACGTTCAGAGGAAGGTACACGCGATGGTCGCGGTCTTTCTATGTTCATCTACGACAAGAATCAGGGTGGTGTAGATGTTCGTCGTCTTGAGAACAAGCTCGGTATTCACGGTTCTCCAACCTGTGAACTTGTATATAAGAACGCAAAGGCTGAGCTTTGCGGTGATCGTAAGATGGGACTTATCAAGTACGTTATGGGCTTGATGAACGGTGCTCGTCTTGGTATCGCAGGTCAGAGCACGGGTGTATCTCAGATGGCTTACAACGAGGCTCTCGCATATGCTAAGGAGCGTAAGCAGTTCGGTAAGGCTATCATCGAGTTCCCTGCTGTTTATGATATGCTTTCAATCATGAAGGCAAAGCTTGATGCAGGACGTTCATTACTCTATGCTACAAGCCGTTACGTTGACGTATATAAGATTCTTGAGGACATCGAGCGCGAGCGTAAGGCTGTTGGTGACAAGCTCACTCCGGAGGAGCGTGCAGAGTGCAAGACATTCTCAAAGCTTGCTGATGCCTTCACTCCTGTTGCTAAGGGTATGACTTCTGAGTATGCTAACCAGAACACATACGATGGCATTCAGGTACACGGTGGTTCTGGCTTCATGCTTGAGTATGCTTGTCAGCGTCTCTATCGTGATGCTCGTATCCTTTCTATTTATGAGGGTACAACACAGCTTCAGACCGTTGCTGCTGGTCGTTACATCACAAACGGCTTCTATGGCACAGTAATCGCTGATATGCTCCAGACAGGTCAGGCTCCTGCAAGTGTAGGTTCTGATGACTGGTGTGCTGCTGAGTATCTCCCACTCAAGGAAAAGTGCGCTAAGATGGCTGAGAAGTACAACGAGGCTGTTGCTTACGTTAACGCTCAGAAGAATGATGAATTCAAGGATTTCGTTATCCGTCACCTCTATGAGATGGCTGCTGATATCATCATGTCACTCCTTCTCATTGGCGATGCAAGCAGGGCTCCAGAGCTCTTCAATGAGTCTGCTAAGGTTTACAACCGCTACGCAGCATCTGAGATTGAGCGTCATTACAGCTTCGTAATGAGTGCTTCTGCTGACGATCTGGCTGACTATCGCAAGTAAGAATTGAGAAATACCAACCAATTTAAGAAATAGACAATAGTAGAGGCTCGTCATCCACAGTGGTGACGGGCTTTTACATTAATTGAAAATTGTTTCGAAGACTTCCACATACCAATCTTCCTGCTTTTCTGTGGCGACTATGGGGTGATTCTTATATTGCTCAATCTATAGTAAAGCTAGGCATCCCCATAATCATCGGACAGTTGGGCGCTATTGCCCAGCAGTTTGCCGATACGATTATGGTGGGGCAGTATGGTACTATGGAACTTGCTGCCGCTGGCTTTGTAAACAATGTCTTCAACTTCGTCATCTATTTCATGCTTGGCATCTCGTATGCCTCTACGCCTGTTATCGGCGCTTTGTACGGTAAGAAAGACAATAGAGGAGTAGCACAATCTCTTATTGACAGCATTATTGTAAACTTCCTGTTCAGTCTCGTTATCGTGGCATTACTGTTGCTTCTATACTTCAATATTGGCATACTACATCAGCCAGAAGAGATAATGCCATACGCATTGCCGTATTTTCTCATTATCACCGCTTCAATGCCTTTTATGGCTGTATTCAACGCGCTAAAGCAATATTCTGATGCGGTTGGAGAGACGAAAGTCCCTATGTGGATTATGCTTGGTGCGAATGCCTTGAATATTCTTCTTAACCTACCATTGATCTTCGGCCTTGAATTTTCACTTTTCAATTGTCATTTCTCAATAGAGGCATTGGGACTCTTCGGTGCAGGAATAGCTACGATTATTTCGCGTATTTTGGCAGTTGTAGCACTTCTCATTGCAATTGCAACGATGAAGAAATACAGGGAATTAAAGCCTTCGATAAACACACGTCCTGAAATACATAGAATGAAGCATCTGCTGTTTCTTGGATTTCCAATCAGCATACAACTTGGTTTGGAAGCCTCTTCATTCAATATCTGTGCTATTTTCATGGGATGGCTTGGTGCAATACCGCTTGCTGCTCATCAGATAATGTGCACCATTTCAACGCTCTGTTTCCAGATAGTCTATGGTATAGGAGCCGCTGCCAGTGTGTTGATTAGCCAGTTCCGTGGAGTTGGTGACTGGCATAATGTTCGCAGAACGGCAAATACGACATTCTTTATCGGCATTGTGCTGATTCTTCTGATGATAGGAGCGATACAGATATTCCGATATCCGCTTGTCTCATGCTTTACAACGAGCGAGGAGGTAGTTTCCGTGGTATTATCTCTCATTCCATGCTTCTTCATCTATCAGTTTGGTGATTGCATGCAGATAACCTTTGCCAATGCCCTTAGGGGTATAGCAGAAGTAAAGAAACTGATGCTTTATGCTTTTATCTCGTATGTTATAGTCAGTATTCCACTCAGCTATGTCTTCGCCTTCATATTCGGTTGGGGAGGAGTAGGTGTTTGGATGGGGATGCCATTCGGACTTACCACGGCAGGCATCCTCTTTTATTTCGAATTCCGTTCAAAGATAAATAGTAAATTATAAATGGTAAACACCATATTATCCAAAGAAAAAGACCCGATGGGTGCGGCGATTCTCGACTACCAGTCCACAGGAAAGGCTGACACACTTCGCATATTGTCTTCCATGTTTGAAGAAGATGAAATGCCCGTATCACATCTTTTCCGTAACCTTAGAGAAATGCCCTTGCTTGAGCGTAAGGCACTTGAACTCTCATGTGGAAAGATACTCGATGTCGGGGCTGGAGCAGGATGTCATGCCCTTGCATTACAGAAACAGAATAAGGACGTAACAGCCATAGACATCTCCCCTTTAAGCTGTGAGGCTATGCTTAAACGTGGTGTTTCTAAAGTACAGTGTGTCAATCTTTTCGACAATGAGTTCAAAGGAAGTTATGATACCATTCTGTTATTAATGAACGGTACTGGGATAGCAGGGATGATAAGTAACCTTCCACAGCTATTCAAACGTCTTAAAGAACTCCTTGTCCCTGATGGTCAGATACTCATAGACTCTTCAGACCTGAAGTATATCTATGAGAATGAGGATGGTTCTTTCGATATAGACCTCAACGCGAACTATTACGGAGAGGTTGACTATCAGATGGTTTATAAGGATATAGAAGGAGAGCCTTTTGACTGGCTCTATGTTGATTTCCCTCTGCTATCCACTATTGCCGAATCCATCGGACTTCACGCACAGTTGATAGCAGAAGGGGAGCATTATGATTATCTGGCAAGGATAACTAATCAATCCTAATCGTATATTTCGCCTCAAATCGTCCATGCCCTTCAAGATGCTGTATCCAGTCCTTTTCTTCAAAGCAACCTTTGTAATTGGCACGGTCTGCACGTCCATACCAAGGTTCTATACAGACAAATGGGGCGTTCTTCTTTGGAGGTGACCAGAGTCCAACCAAAGGAGCATCCCATGAGAGGGTGAGATATGGCTTCTTGTCTTTGTCACAGAGGGTAACCTCATGCACTTGGTCGTTTTCAAGCACAAGGGCATCGTGATTGAATGTCTCGGTAGTAAGAGGCTGATAGCCGTCTGATACCTTCAGACTCTGTTTCTTCCCGACATCCACACATCCGCCTTCCGTAATGAGAGTACGGACGATTTCCTGCGGTTTCTCAGGGAAATAGAAATATCCTCTGTTATCATTCTTTGCAAGTTCCGCTTTCATGGCATCCACACCATTCTCTACCGTTTCATCAGAAAGAAGAGGCCAATAGAATGCAGGATGAGCACCTATCTGGAAATACATGTCGTTATCCGATGGATTCTCCACTTTCCATATCACGGAAATGCTCTTTCCTTCAATCTTATAGCCTATATGGAGAATAAAAGGGTAGGGATATTTAGATAGGGTTTCCTCCGATGAATTCAGCTCATATTCAAGATAATCCTCTTCTTCTCTGATAAGTTTGAAGTCCATATTGCGTGCAAGTCCATGCTGTCCCATTTTGAACGTTTCACCATGCGATGTGTACATGCCATTCCATACGCTTCCTACAATAGGGAACAGCACAGGAGAGTGACGCTTCCAGAACTCAGAATAAGCGCCCCATAAATATTCCCTTCCATTACATCTTATGCTTGAAAGCTCCGCACCATGTTCTTCTACGGAGATATCTAATATACCATTGGAAATTGTTTTCATCTGACAACAAAATTTCGAGTTAATAAAAAATCCCGACACCGATGTATAACACAAGGTGCCGGGCACGTAGTTTTATAGTCGTTTTATGATGGTCCTTTCTTACAAACCAAGATCCTTCTTGATTTCCTCTACACGGGCATCGGCCTTTGCTGTTGCAGCAACATAGTCACCGTCAAACTGCCCAGGAACTGGAACCTCGCAGTAGAACTTGATCTTTGGCTCTGTGCCTGATGGGCGTACACTAACCTTAAGACCGTCTTCTGTGAACCACTGAAGCACGTTGCTTGTTGTTGGCATCTCGAAGTCGGTAACAACACCGTTGTCTGTACGCTTTAACACCTTATAGTCCTTGATCGTTACAACCTTGCTTCCTGCAATTGTCTGAGGTGGGTTCTGACGGAAGTTCTCCATCATTGCCTTGATTTCATCGGCACCAGACTTACCAGGCTTAACAACGTTGATTGTTGTCTCCTTCTGGAATCCGAACTCCTTATAGATGTCGAGGAGCAGGTCGAACAGAGTCTTGCCCTGATCCTTTGCCCAAGCAGCAATCTCACAGATAAGGCAGATAGAAGCAGGAGCGTCCTTATCACGAACCTTGTCGTATGGCAGATAGCCGAATGACTCCTCACCGCCACCTATATACTGACGCTTACCCTCGTTAACACGGATGCGGTATGCAATCCACTTAAAACCTGTGTATTCATCGAAGCATTCAACACCATTTGCCTTGGCAATCTTAGCGATAAGCTCAGAGGTAACGATGGTCTTTACCATGAAGTCTGATGGCTTGAGCTGTCCGAGAGCCTTCTTGTTCTTGATGGTGTACCAATAGAACATACAAGCGGTCTGGTTACCATTGAGAATCTGCCACTCACCCTTTCCATTACGGCATACAATAGCAAGACGGTCAGCATCTGGGTCGGTAGCAACCACGAGATCAGCATTTAGCTTTGTTCCGAGCTTGATGCCGAGTGTCATAGCCTCTGGGTTCTCTGGGTTTGGAGAAACTACAGTTGGGAAGTTGCCGTCAACAACCATCTGCTCAGGTACAACGTTTATATTCTGGAAGCCCCATGAGCGGAGACACAGAGGAACGAGCACACGACCTGTGCCGTGCATAGCTGAATATACAATGTTCAGGTCCTTGTTGCGGAGGATTACATCTTGATCAACCATACCTTCCTTTACAGCCTGCATATAGTCGAAGTCCATCTCACCACCGATAATCTGGAGAAGGTCTGGATTAAGATCCCACTTCACGTCCTCGATCTTCACCTTCTTCACCTCTTCAACGATAGCGGTATCGTGAGGCATGAGCACCTGCGCACCATCCTCCCAATAAGCCTTATAGCCATTGTATTCCTTAGGGTTGTGTGAAGCTGTTACGTTGACACCACACTGTGCGCCAAGCTGACGGATAGCGAATGAAATCTCAGGGGTAGGGCGGAGGCTCTCAAAGAGATAAGCCTTGATGCCATTGGCTGTGAAGATAGCAGCAACGGTCTCTGCGTAGTCACGACCATTGTTACGGCAGTCGTGTCCAACTACAGCTGCAAGATCCTTGCGACCAGGGAATGACTTCAGCACATAGTTAGCGAAGCCCTGTGTAGCCATTGCCACGATATATTTGTTCATACGATTTGTACCGACTCCCATAGTACCACGGAGACCACCAGTACCAAACTCAAGATTCTGATAGAAAGCATCTACGAGTTCACTTGGGTCTTCATTATCAAGGAGAGCCTGTACTTCTGCGCGTGTCTTCTCATCGAAAGAAGGGGATAACCACTCTTGTGCCTTAGCACGGCACTGAGCAACGAGTTCTGCGTTGTTTGCCATTTGTTTGTTTTTAGTATATTAGATGAATATTCTTTTTATGTTTATTACGTAAGCACGTATTGACTACAAAAGTAGAAAAAAGATTTTTAAAATGAAAGAAAAGGACACTTTTTTTCAAAAATAACAACGAAATTTCTATTTTATATTGGTAATACACATTTTTTTTGTTATATTTGCAAGTCAAAAAACAAATCCTATACCTTCCACGATAACATGGAAGGGCGTAAATCCATATATGAAGACAGGACTCATACTAATCGGTAAAACAAACGACAAGCATTTTCAGGCAGGAATAGACGACTACACATCGAGAATTGGCCATTACATGCCATTCGCAATAACCGTTATTCCAGAGCTAAAGAACACGAAGGCGCTTTCTGAAGCACAGCAGAAAGAGCGTGAGGGCGAAATGGTGCTTGCCAAATTGCAGCCATCCGATCATGTCGTTCTTCTTGATGAGCATGGAAAGGAATTCCGCTCGGTGGAGTTCGCTCGATGGATTGAGCAGAAAAACGCCTCTGTACGCCGTCTCGTCTTCGTTATCGGTGGTCCTTATGGCTTTTCTGATGCCATGTATCAGAGAGCAAATGAGAAAATAAGTCTGTCAAAGATGACCTTCTCACATCAGATGGTGCGCCTTGTGTTTACCGAACAGATATACAGGGCATGTACTATCATAAAAGGAGAACCATATCATCATGAATGAAAAATAGCCCATCTTTTTCAATTACGCTTCACCCTAAACAATGATCAATAAGTCCATATCAATAACACTTGCATCCTTGCTATTTGCTGCTTCTGCATCTGCACAGATTACGCCTTCGAGTACGGAGACGACAAAGCCTGGTGCCCGATGGTGGTGGATGGGTTCAGCTATAGACAAGGAGAACATCGCATGGAACATGAAACAGTATGCCGATTGTGGAATCGGCGCACTCGAGATTACACCAATATATGGTGTGCTTGGTAATGAGAAGAACAACATCGAGTTCTTGTCACCTAAGTGGATGGAAATGCTTCGTTTCGTACAGGATGAAGGCAAGAAGAATAACATACAGATTGACATGGCAACGGGAACAGGATGGCCGTTTGGCGGTCCGTGGGTACCTCTCGAGGAAAGCGCATCAAAACTACTTGTATGCGATACTACCATAAATTCATCGCTCATAAAGCGCTATAAGCCCGAACCTCCCAAGCCTCTGCCTATACAGATTGATGACTCCACATTCGTGGAAGTCCCCGACACGCTCGATGACAAACGTCTAATCGGTATCTATGCCTATCGTAAATCGGGAAATAAGGGCGAGACTTTCCTTCGCCTCACTTTTGACAGGAAAGGCAGACTCGTGCCTGTCGATAAAAAGAAAATTAGCAAGGGTGACTGGAGAATCATCACCCTATGGAAGAAGATGGGCGTAATGATGGTGAAACGTCCAGCTCCTGGAGGGGAAGGATTTGTTGTTGACCATTTTAACAAACAGGCTGTACTCAACTACCTACAGCATATCAGCGATGCTTTCGAGAAAACGAACACGCCATATCCTCATACCTTCTTCAATGATTCCTATGAGGTTAGCGAGGCCGACTATACTCCCGACCTTTTCCCTGAGTTCGAGAAACGCAGAGGTTATAGCCTTGAGGATAACATTGAGAAGCTCATTGACGGTGATGTAAAGGTTGTGTCTGACTACCGCGAAACACTTGGTGAACTTATCTTCGAGAACTTCACACAGACATGGACAGAATGGGCACATAGCCATGGTGTCATAACCCGTAATCAGGCTCATGGATCGCCTGCAAACCTCATAGATTGTTATTCTGCTGTGGATATACCAGAGATTGAAGGATTCGGGCTTACCGACTTCGGTATCAAAGGTTTACGTAAGGATGTCGAGCATACACGCAAGAACGATTCTGACTTCTCCATGCTCAAGTATGCTCCTTCGGCTGCACATATCAACGGCAAGAAACTCACATCAAGCGAGACCTGCACATGGCTTACAGAGCATTTCCGCACGTCACTCTCACAGATAAAGCCAGACCTCGATCTTATGTTCTGTGCAGGTGTAAACAATGTTTATTTCCACGGCACATGTTATTCTCCGAAGGATGAGCCATGGCCAGGATGGAAATTCTACGCTTCCATCGACATGAGTCCGACAAATAGCATCTGGCGTGATGCCCCAGAACTCATGAAGTATATTGACCGTTGCCAGTCATATCTGCAATGGGGGAAACCGGATAATGACTTCCTTGTACTCCTTCCAGTAAGGGATATGTGGACAAGGAACACCAAGGATCAGCGACTCATGCAGTTCACCATACACGTCATGGGAGAACTTGCCCCAGAGTTTGTAGATGCAGTAAACAGAATCGATAGGGCAGGCTACGACTGCGACTATATAAGCGAGAAATTCCTTCTTTCTACTTCTTACAAGGACGGAAAACTTGTCACGGCAGCCGGCCAGCCATATTCTGGACTCATCATCCCAAGTGATAGCACAATTATGACGGAGGCTGTTAGAAATCATATCGCTCAACTCAAGGCACAGGGAGCAAAGATTCTTATAGGTGTAAAGCCTGAGGATATGGAAGGATGTTGTAATCCTGAGCCTATGCGTAATAAGCTTGGACTTAAGGTCATACGCAGAAAGAATGAGGCTGGATATCATTATTTCATAGCCAACCTAACCCCGAATGATATTAATGCCAAAGTGCATCTGACCGTAGGATTCACAGAGGCAATGTGGGTTGATCCTCTTACGGGAAAACAATATACTGCAGAAATACAAGGTGGTGGAAGAGTTCAAATTAAACTCCGTTCTGGTCAGTCAATGATACTACAGACATTTAATGAATCACAGAATTTGTCATTGCCATCACTTGATTATCAAGATCTTAGTGATAGGGAAGAAAATAAAGATATTGTAAAATTAGAAGATAATTGGAAATTGTCTTTCATCGAGGAAGCGCCAAAGGTTAATGAGACATTTAAGATTGGTAAACTCTGTACTTGGGAGACCCTTGACAACGACTCTGCTAAGGTTACGATGGGAACAGGCGTGTATGAAACCACCTTCGATCTACCAGCAAAAAGACAATATCAATCATCTAACACCCAATGTGCAATTGATCTTGGTGATGTACGAGAATCCGCGCATGTATATATAAATGATGTTTATGTTGGATGTGCCTGGTGTGTACCTTATATTCTGACTTTTGACAACTCAATTCTCAAGCAGAAAGGCAACACTCTACGTATCGAGGTCACAAACCTTCCTGCCAACCGTATTGCAGATATGGATAGGAGGGGAGTGAAATGGAGAAAGTTTGATGATATCAATATCGTTAACATCAACTATAAGCACCGTAAATACAATCGTTGGAAGCCAATGCCATCAGGTCTTAACGGTCCTGTCAAAATCTATTGTGCAAATTAATAATTTGTAATCAGAAATTCCTTACAATCCCCCATAACACAAGCGCTATGAGGGCAAGGAAAATGATTTTGTCACGTAAACAAAATCGGACGATAAAATTGGTTTTCTGTAGGTTAGGGATTATTGTTCCGATGAGAACTACAAACCAATAAGGAGAGAACAGAAAGAAGCCTGGGTTAAGACTCCAGGCTTCTTTCATATTTCCGTGTAACAGTTCATGAACGGCTCTCTGCATTCCGCATAATGGACATTGAAGACCTGTAATTTGATATAACGGACACTTCAAAGGCCACGAAAGG
>JAEEGG010007087.1_pt1 | contig 26046 bp, 23 predicted proteins | sample 9134161 | NCBI WGS metagenome assembly JAEEGG01 (sample SAMN16246543, study PRJNA631951) | gut metagenome | biome: gut microbiome; feature: rumen; material: CR-attached | host: Bos | place: Iran: Karaj | collected 2018-10 | reverse complement strand
GGCGCCGCGCTGCCGGAGCTCCACCTGCCCTTCCCGGGCACGGAGCCCCGCGCCTTCCTGGTCATCTGCGGCACGGTCCCGGAGAATCCGGTCCTGGACATCGACCTCGGCATCGCCGCCCAGAGCCTGCTCCTGAAGGCGGTCGAGATGGGCCTGAACGGCCTCATCATCCGCGCCTTCGACCCCGGAAAGATGCAGGAAGCCCTGGGCCTGGACTTGACACCCCTTCTCGTGATCGCCATCGGCAAAGGCGCGGAAAACATCTACCTGAAACCCGTGGACGCGGGCGAATCCCTCAACTACTACCGCAAGGACGGCGTCCACTTCGTCCCGAAATTAAAGGTCGACGATCTGATCCTATAGATTTCTCGACTTCGCTCGAAATGACAAGAAAAACGGCGTCCCTTCCGGGGCGCCGTTTTCGTTGGGTTATGCGACGATTAGTAGGTCACGACCGGCTCGAGCGCCTTGGCGAGCTCGACGAACTTCGCGACTTCCTTCTCGACCGGGGTACGGCGGCAGAGGTGCTTCTCTTCGTTCACCTCGGCGAGCTTGGCGGCGAGATTCGCAGCATTGCGGTTGCGGAGCTCCTTCACGGTGTCCACGCCGGCGGCCTCGAGCAGCTCGGAGAACTGCGGGCCGACGCCCTTGACGCGGAACAGGTCCGCATGGTTCACCCACGTGAGAACGAGGTCGTGACGGATGCCGGTGGCCTCTTCGATGGCCTGGCGGCCCTTGGCGTCGGCGCCCTTCTCAAGGAGCTGGTCCACGGTTTCGATGCCGATGCCGATGAGCTTCTCGGCGTACACAGGGCCGATACCCTGAATGTCGATAATCTTGTAAGTCATATCAAAATTTGTGTTTAAAGGTTGTTGTTCGTGTTTATTAATCGTTCAAATATACATTTTTTCGTGGAAAAAGACAAAATTTTTCTTATATTTGCAAGGAGTAGGAAAAAAATTGATGGAAACCTATCCGCTTGACCAAGAAAAAACGTACAATTCCGCTGACCTGCTGACACTTGAATGTGAAAGCGGCCCTGAAACCTGGAAAATTGGCGAATGGCTGAATGTGGACCCTGTCCGCATCCACCGGATGGTCGTGCGCGATAAGGTCCTCAAGGTGGACCAGATGGAGGTGTTCGCCCCGCTGGTTTCCAAGCTCCGCCGGGCGGACTACGAGTATTACAAGCGCATCACCGGCCTCAAGATGCTCATCGACTTCCCCGGATACACCTCCGAGATCGAAGCCAAGATCCCCTACGACACCGACCCCATCGCCTTCTACAAATGGTGGCGCAAAGGAAAGCACGAGCACGTGGTCTACCTCTCCCCCGCCTATCAGTTCAAGCTGTTCCAGAAAGTCTCCGTGATGGAGCCGAAGGTGATGCTCAAGAAAGACATCGAATTCGTCAAGAACTTCTGACCATGACCCTGGAAGAAATCCTCCGCGTCCCTACGGCCGCCAGCCCCGAAGAGCGGGCCGATGACGTCTGGGACGACGAGAACCGTTGCTGCTACTCGGCCGACGGGGAGAAACTCCTCGACGCGGAGAACTTTCCGTCCGAGGTGACGGTCCGCGAAGGCTGCCGGATCCTCTGCGACGGGGTGTTCGCCTTCCAGGACTACATGGCCGAGGCCCGGAAGATCGGCGAAGAGATTCCCCTGGACGAGCGGGACTCCTTCCTGGAGAAGATCCACCTGCCCGCCTCCCTCACGCATATCGGCAACGCCGCCTTCAACGAATGCGGGCTCCTGGAGAGCATCCGGCTCCCGAAAGGGCTCCTGTCCATCGGCGAAGAAGCCTTCTGCGACTGCTGGAACCTGGAAAGGATCACCTGCCCCGCCTCGCTCCGCGTCATCGGCCCCCGGGCCTTCCAGGGCTGCATCAACCTGTACCAGATCCGCCTGAACAAGGGGCTCGAAGCCATCGGCGAAGACGCCTTCGACGACTGCGAATCGCTCGAGGCGATCCTCATCCCTTCCGGAACCCTGGACCGGTTCCTCGCCCTCATCCCCAAATCCTTACACGAATTCATCGAAGAATTATGAACACCGCCGGACAAAAGTTTACCGTCTCCCACGACAGTCCCCTCCTGAAATACCTGTACGAAATCTTCCCGGGCCAGTCCAAGACCGGCGTCAAGAACATGCTCTCCAAGGGCCAGGTCCTGGTGAACGGGGAGCGGAGGACCGCCTTCGACCATCCCCTCCGCGCCGGAGATTCCCTCCTGGTCCTGGCCAAGGCCGTTTCCATGGCCCGCGAAAGCAGCGAGAACGCCCGCGAGGACGTGGAGAAGACAGGCGTCAAGATCGTCTTCGAGGACGCCGACTACATCGTCGTGGACAAGCCCGCCGGCCTCCTGACGGTCTCCACCGCCAAGGGCTCCCAGAGCAAGTCCGGCAAGAAGGAAGCCACCCTGTACGCCATCCTGAACGCCTACGTGAAGACGGACGCCCGCGCCCGCCGCAAGGAGGACATCGCCAGCGGAAGGACGCCCGACCGTTCCACCGCCAAGATCTGGATCGTCCACCGCCTGGACAAGGGCACGTCCGGCCTGGTGGTCTTCGCCAAGAACGAACACGCCAAGGACATTCTCCAGAGCCGCTGGAAGGAGCTCGTCATCGAGCGCCGGTACATCGCCGTCCTCGAGAACAAGCTCGAGAAGGAGAGCGGCGCCATCCAGAGCTGGCTCGTGGAGAATCCCAAGTCCCTCATCGTCTATTCCTATCCGGAGGAAGTCCGCGGCGGCCAGCTCGCCATCACCCACTACAAGGTCCTGGAATATGTCCGCCGGGGCAAGGGCGTCTATACCAAGGCCGAATTCTCCCTGGAGAGCGGCCGCAAGAACCAGATCCGCGTCCATGCCGCCGACCTCGGCCACCCCGTCGCCGGCGACAAGAAATACGGCGCCGAGACGGACCCGATCCGCCGCCTCGCCCTCCACGCGGCCACCCTCGTGTTCCGGAATCCGATGTCCGGCGAGATCGTGCGCCTCAAGTCTCCGCTTCCCGCCCCCTTCGACAAATTCGAGAAAATCGAGAAATGATGGAAACGTTCACCGTGCCCGGCGCCGCCGACGGCGTCCGGCTCAGCACCCTCGTCATCGCGCCCGAGTCCCCCAAGGCCGTCCTCCAGCTGGTCCACGGCATGGCGGAACACAAAGAGCGCTACATTCCTTTCATGAACTACCTGTCCGAGGCCGGCTACGCCTGCGTGATCTGCGACCTCCGCGGTCACGGCGCCACGGTCACGGACCCGAAGGACCTCGGCTGGATGGGCAAGGGCGGCATGCAGGCCCTGGTGGACGACGTCCACTGCGTCACCGACTGGGCCAGGGCGCAATACCCGGGACTCCCCTTCTTCCTGTTCGGCCACAGCATGGGGTCGATGATCGTCCGCAGCTATCTCAAGCGGTATGACCGCGACATCGACGGACTCGTCGTGTGCGGCAGCCCGAGCAAGAACCCCGCCGCAGGCCTGGGCGACTTCCTCGCCGGCTGCATCAGCTGTTTCCGGGGTCCCCGCTACCGTTCGGAGTTCCTGGCGAACCTGTGCACGGGGAACAACGACAAGAAATTCAAGGCCGACGGCATCAAGAACGCCTGGCTCTCCACGAACAAGGCCAATGTGCAGGCCTACAACAACGATCCCCTGTGCGGATTCGTCTTCACGGTGAACGGCTACCGGAACGGCCTCTTCCGCCTGATGAAGGACATCTACTCCCCCGAGGGCTGGAACGTGACGAAGCCGGACCTGCCGGTCCACTTCATCGCCGGCGCCGAGGACCCCTGCATCATCAACCTGAAAAAGTTCTCGCAGGCGGTGAGCTTCCTCCGCGGCCGCGGCTACCGGGAAGTCACGAGCCAGGTCTATCCCAAGCTGCGCCACGAGATCCTGAACGAAATCGGCCGGGAGGACGTCTGGCGCGACGTCCGGGAGCGCCTGGACGGCTGGCTGGCCCGATGACGCCCGCTTCCAAGGATATCTTCAACCGGGCCGAACTGCTGCTCGGGGCCGACGTGATGGAACGCCTCGCGTCCGCGCGCGTCATTCTTTTCGGCGTGGGCGGGGTCGGCAGCTGGTGCGCGGAAGGGCTCGTCCGTTCGGGCATCACGCACCTGACGATTGTCGATGCGGACGACGTGGTCCCCTCCAACATCAACCGGCAGCTCATGGCCACGGTTTCCACCGTGGGCCGTTCCAAGGTGGAAGCCCTGAAAGAAATCCTCCTGGACATCAATCCGGAGGCCTCGGTCGAGACCATCCACGCCCGTTTCACGGAAGCGTCCGCCGCTTCGTTCGGACTGGAAAACTACGATTACATCATCGACGCGATCGACGCCCTGAAGGACAAGGCGGCCCTGATCCTGCACGCGACAGCCACCCCGGCGACCTTCTTCTCCTCGATGGGCGCAGCTTGTAAAATCGACCCGACAAAGGTGCGGGTGGCCTCTTTCTGGGAAGTCCGCGGCTGCCCCCTCGGGGCCATGCTCCGCAAGAAACTCCGCAAGGCCGGCACCCTGCCCGCCAAGGACTTCCTCTGCGTCTACGACGAGGAACTCCTCCCGAACCGGGGCGAAGAAACCGCCCTCCCCGAAGACCTGAAATTCGACAAAGTCAGCCACAACGGATCCCTCATCACCGTCACGGCCACATTCGGCTTTACTCTGGCATCACTGGTCATTCAAGATTTGATGGCACCGGACTGTCGGTAGTGACATCCCCAAACCGTCGCTGCGCGACCCCTCCCACAGTCCCTTTCAGGGTCTGCGGGCCCCTCCCTCTTATGTGGCCGAGGGTGGCCACAGGTTTGGGAATGTCACTACCGGCAGTCCGGGCAGATTCCTTTTAAAAGATAATTGACAGTCCGGGGCGAAAAACCTTCCGGAATGGAAACGGGAGGGACGGGGGTGTCTTCCAGGCAGAAGGTGCGGTGGCACTTTTCACAGTAGAAATGGACATGGACGTCATCGTCCTCGTCATCGTGGTGGCTGTGGCAGAGTTCGTAACGGACGCCGTCGCCGGAGTCGTCGAGGACGTGCACGAGATGCGCCTCGCGGAAAGCCTGCAAGGTCCTGAAAATGTTGGACTTGTCGATGGTTTCCACGACCGTTTCGAGCTCGGTCATGGACATCGGGCGGCCCGCCGCCGCGAGGGCGCGGGCGATGACGATGCGGTTCGCCGTCGGCTTGACGCCGTGGTGCTCCATCAATTCCAGCAGGTGCTTTTCTTCCATACGATGCAAAGATAACGCGAATCCGCCGGAAAACCAATCCCCACTTATTGGGAAACGTCGAAAGGAATCTCCTCATGGACCAGCCGGCCGTCGGAGGTGACGCCTTCCACGACAACGAGGTACGTGCCGGGCGTGTCTCCCAACCGGAAGGAGCAAGTATCGGACAGCAGCTGCGGATTCCAGTACACCGTCCGCCGGTTGCGGTACGCGTCCGCCTTTTCAAACTCCTCCGCACGCTGATAGCCCAGCGGGACGACGGAGCGATGCACCGTCGGCCCGGAACTGAACTTGAACGATTCGCTGTCTCCGGACTTCGTCGTGATCGAGATCACGCCTCCCCCGCCGGCGGATCCCCAAAGGACCGTCTGCCCCGTCTTGAAAATATCCACGCGGGCGATTTCCGTCATCGGAATGAAATCCAGGTCGTAATTGCCGCTCGGCAACCGCTGGCTTTCATCATAGATCATGTCGCTCAGGATGAATCCATCCACGGCAATGGCGGCCGGACGGTCGCCATAGATGGACGCGTTGGCACGCAGGTGCGGAAGGCCATCCCGGAAGAAGATGCCGGGGACCTCCTGCAGCAGCTCATACAGGCTGGTATAACCGCGGCTCTCCAGCTGGCTGGCGGTGATGGCGAAGTCGGAGTTGCGGTTGAAACCCGTCGGCGGCGGGCCGTCCACCGTAGCAGTCACGCCGGCGGCACTCAGCAGGATATTCCCGAAGGGATTGTCATCGTCGGCATAAACGACATGCAAGGTATCGTCCAGGGCGGTGGCGTACGGGTTCCGGGGAATCCGGAAAGCAGGAAAGGATTCCGCATCCAGGTCCAGCTCGTACCGGTCGTTTCCTTTCCGGTCGGTCGTTTTCACGAGATAATGGGTTCCCGCGGGATAGTCCAGGCCCTCGAAACGGAACCGGCCGTCGGGGCCGCTCCACTGCACGTCCAGCACGCCCGCCTCGGGCGAAATCAGGCCGATGCGGGCCTCCTTCACGGGCCGGCCCAGAAAAAGAGTCCGGACCGTGCCGGTCAGGGAGGAGGTCGCTTCCCTTTCCGCGGGCAGGCGGATGGCCCCTCGCAAGGCGTCCGCGTAATCGAATCCCAGGGAGCGCCCCAGCACATAGTCCGTGATGGAGGCGGGCCGATGACGGATCATCAGCGGCCGGCAGGTCACGGAAACGGAGAGATCCAGCAATTCTCCCGCCCGGAGGGCGGACGGATCGACCCGCAGGGAAACCGAATCGCCGACCAGATATTGCGCACGGTCCAGGGCGATGGGCACCGGGCAACGGTCCTTTCCCCTGTCCAGGGACTGTTCCTGGCGCGCAAGCACTTTCCCTTCGCGGTTCACGACCAGGAAATCCAGCGGCCCGTCGGGCAGCGCCCCATCCGGGATGGACACGGTGCGGCCATGCCCCACCGACCCCAGGTAGCTCACGAGGCCGCCCCGCAGGACCAGCAGATACTGGAGCTCTTTGCCCGGATAAGACAGCCGGATCGCGTGCTGACGACGCTGGATGGACAGATTCCCGTCGAGGCGGTCCGGATCCGGTTCCCGGACCGAGCCCCGCCCGACCACGATCCGTTTGGTAAAGGCGGTTTCCGGGGCGGCGGCCATGTACCGGGTATAAGCCCGGAGGTAAGCCGCGCCTGAGAGCATGTCTTCCGGAATGTCCAGATAACCGAAGAAGGCGCCCTCGCGGCGCAGGAGCTTCACTTGGCGGGCCATTCTCCCATTCTTGTCGAAGAGGTCGGCATACATGTACAGGGTGCTGTCCATCGGGGTATGGTCCACCTCGTCCATCAGGTAGGCCTTCAGCCAGATCCGGTCTCCCTGCAGGTAATCCTCCGCGTCGGTATGGACATACACCCGCTCGAGGGGATAGGCTTCCTGCTGCGCGGCCAGCCGGTCATAGACAGGCAGTCCCGTCTGCGCATGGAGCGCCAGACAGGACATGAACCCCAAGAGTATGGCCGGAGCCTTCCGCATCAAAGCGTCAGCATGATGTCATTCAGCAGGCCGCCCGCCGTCTGGCGCGTACCGGCGCCGGCGCCCTGGATGAGCATCGGCGAGGGATAGTCGCCCGTCGTGATCATGATGGCGTTGTCCGTGCCCTTCAGGGCGTAGAGCGGGCTGTCGGGGCCGACTTCCTGCAGGCCCACGGTCGCGTGCCCTTCGGCATCGACGGAAGCGACATAGCGCAGTTTCAGGCCCTTCGCGGCGGCCGCGGCATACCGGTCGGCGATGTCGGCCGGGATGGGCTCGAGCGTGACCTGGGACTCTTCCAGCGGAATGCCCGTCTGGCGGCTGAGGATCAGGATCTTCCGGAGGACATCCTTGCCGCTGAGGTCGATGTTCGGGTCCGGCTCGGTGTAGCCCTTGATGCGGGCGTCTTCGACCAGCTCGTCGAATCCGGTGCCTTTGTAATTGTCCATCAGGTAGTTGAGCGTGCCGGAAAGGACGGCGTCCATGCGGACCAGGGTGTCGCCGGACTGGACCACGCGGTCCAGCGTGACGAGCACCGGCAGGGCGGCGCCGGCCGTGGTCTCATACCGCAGGGAGACGCCCGCCTTGTGGGCCTGCTCCTGCAGCGCCTTGAACTGGGCGTACGTGCCCGAGAACGGAATCTTGTTGCAGGCCACCACGCTGTAGCCGCTGCGGAACAGGGCGGGATACCGGAAGCCGATCTCCCCGTTCGCCGTGCAGTCCACGAAGATGGAATTCTCCAGCGACAGTTCCGCCACCGCATCGATATAGCCCGCGCCCGGTTTTCCGGCGTCCAGGCGTTCCTTCGCCTTGGTGAGGTCGATGCCTTCCGTGTCGATCACATACTTCCGGCTGTTCGCGAGGCCGCACACGCGCAACTCCTTGCCGGAGCGCTTCGCGATGGAAGCCGCATTCTCGGAAAGCATCTCGACCAGCGCCTTGCCGACACGGCCGTAACCGGCGATGAACAGGTGGATGACCTTGTTGCTCCACTTGTCGAAGAACTCCCGGTGGATGGCCCGGATGGCCACCTCGGCCCGGACGGAAGGGACGATGACGGAGATGTTCCGCTCCGAGGAGCCCTGCGCCGTGGCGCGGACCGGGACGCTGTGCGCCCCGAGGGCCGCCAGCATGCGGCCCGTGGCGCCGCTGTGCCCGAGGATGTCGTCGCCGATCAGGCACACGAGCGAGAAGCCCGTCTCCACCTTGAGCGGATTCAGCCGGCCCAGCGAGATCTCGTAGGCGAAGCAGGCGTCCGCCGCCTCGCGGGCCGCCTCGGCGTCCTGCTCGGCGATGGCGATGCACATCGAATGCACCGACGAGGCCTGGGTGATGAGGATGATGTTGATCCCCTTCCGGCTCAGCGCGTCGAACAGGCGCGACGAGAAGCCCGGAACGCCCACCATGCCGCTGCCCTCCAGGGAGATGAGGGCGATGTGGTCGGAATGGGCGATGCCGATCATGCCGTCCCGCACGCGCGGCGGGTTCCGTTCCACCAGCGTACCCGGTTCCTCCGGATGGAAGGTATCTTTGACGATGATCGGAATTCCCTCATCCACAACGGGTTGGATGGTCGGCGGATAGATGACTTTCGCCCCGAAATGGGACAGTTCCTGCGCCGCCCGGTAGGAGATGTTCGGGATGGGGCGGGCGGTCGGGACAATCTTCGGATTGGCCGTCATGATGCCCGGGACGTCGGTCCAGATCTCCACGCGGCGGGCGTGGATGCCCACGGCCACCAGCGAGGCCGTGAAGTCGGAGCCACCGCGGCCGAGCGTGGTCACGCGGCCGTTCCCGTCCGTGGCGATGAAGCCCGGGACGATGAACAGTTCCACATGCGGGTTCGAATTCACGGTCTTGGCCACCCGGGCGTAGGTTTCCGGCTCGTCCACTTCCCCATCCTTCACCTGGACGAAGTCCCGGGCGTCGAGCCACTGGCATGTGATGCCCAGCGAGAGGAACTTGTCCGTCAGGATGGTCGTGGAGAACAGTTCGCCGAAACTCTCGATCGCATCCAGGCTCGCCTGGCTCAGTTCGCCCAGCAGGAACACGCCGTAAGTGATGCCCTCCAGGGATTCAAACAGTTTGTCCACGGATGCGGCCGTCCGCTCCCGGTATCCTTCCGGCAGCAGTTCGCCGATGATCTTGTAATGGCGCTTCCGGAGGTCCTCGATGAGCGTCTTGTAGGACTCGTCGCGGGCGGCCGCCTTCCGGCCGGTCTCGATCAGCGCGTCCGTACATCCGCTCACGGCCGAGGAGACCACGATGGTGCGGTCTTCTTCAAGGGCCTTGCGGACGATATCGACAACCTGAAGCATCGCTTCGGAAGAGGCCACGGAGGTGCCTCCGAATTTCAGTACTTGCATGTTCGTTCTATTTCATTAAGATGGCCGTCAGCCGCGCGGTTTCCAGCAGGAAGCCGTCGTGGCCGAAACGGGAGGAGATTTCAATGTAGTCAGCCGCGGGAATCCAGCGGGCCCAGACGGACGATTCCTGCGGCGGGAAAAGGGCGTCCGTGTCGATGGAGACGACCGTCGTCCGCGCCTTGATCCGCGCGAGGGCGGCGTCCACCCCGCCCCGGCCCCGGCCCACATTGTGGCTGTCCAGGGCGTCGCACAGGGTGTGATAGGAATAGGCGTCGAACCCGCGGCGGACCAGCTTCTCGCCCTGGTACCGCTCATAGGAAGCGGCCCGGCCGGCGAAGAGGGTGTCGGGATCGGCCTCGAACTGGGTGAGGCCATAGCCTTCGAAGCAGCGGTAGGAAATGAGCGCCTGGGCGCGGGCGCACTTGAGGCCGGCGGCGCCGCCCGACAGGTCCCGGGCCTCCCGGAACGTCGGGTCCGCCTCCAGGGCCATGCGCTGCGCCTCCACCGTCGCCGACAGGTACGGGGACACGCGCGGAGCCGTCGCGATGAACAGGCAGCGCTTGAACACATCGGGCTCGGTCACCGCCCATTCAATGGCCTGGAAACCGCCGATGGAACTGCCAATCAGGAGGTCCACCGAGCTGACACCCAAGGCCTTGCGGACGACGATGGACGCCGTGACCATATCCCGGACCGTAATCTTCGGGAAATCCAGGAGCCAGGGTTTCCCCGTCTCCGGATTCTCGCGGGCCGGACCTTCAGAGCCGTATGCGGAGCCCAGCATGTTCACGCAGGCCACGAAGTTCTTCTCCGTGTCGATGGCCTTGCCCGGACCCACCATCTCCGGCCACCAGTCCTCAGGGTCGCTGTTCGCCGTCAGGGCGTGGCAGATCCAGATGACAGGCTTGCGGCCGTCCCAGGCCTCCTGCGAGGTATGGTACACGATGTGGGCGCCAGGGAGCGCTCCCCCGGCCTCCAAAGTCAAGTCCGTGATGAGTTCTTTGCGGATCATTTGGCGGCGGCGTCAAGGGCTTGGGTGAGGTCGGCGATGATGTCGTCCGGATCTTCCAGGCCGATGGACACGCGCATCAGGCCCGGGTCGATGCCGGCGGCGCGGAGCTGTTCATCCGACAACTGCCGGTGCGTATGCGAGGCCGGGTGCAGGATGCAGGAATAGCAGTCCGCCACGTGCGTCTCGATGGTGATGAGTTTCAGGGCGTCCATGAAGCGGTTGTCGAAGGCGCGCCCGCCTTTGAGGCCGATGCACATGACGCCGCAAGAGCCTTCCGGCAGGTATTTGAGCTGCTTCTCGTGCTCGGGATCGTCCGGCAGGTCCGGATAGCGGACCCACGCGACAGCCGGATGGTTCTTGAGGAAGGTGGCCACCTTCAGCGCGCTTTCGGACACGCGGCGGATCCTGAGATGCAGCGTCTGCAGGCCCAGGTTCAGGTAGAAGGCATTCTGCGGGCTCTGCATGGAGCCGAGGTCGCGCATCAGGTGCGTCGTGGCCTTGGTGATATAGGCCGCGCGGCCGAACTTCTTCGTATAGGTGAGCCCGTGGTAGGACGCATCCGGCGTGGTCAGGCCCGGGAACTTGTCCGCATGGGCCTCCCAGTCGAAATTGCCGCTGTCCACCAGGCAGCCGCCGACGGTGGTGCCGTGGCCGTCGATGTACTTGGTCGTGGAATGGGTGACGATGTCCGCGCCCCACTCGAAGGGACGGCAATGGACGGGCGTCGCGAAGGTGTTGTCGATCACCAGCGGCACGCCGTGCGCATGGGCAATCTTCGCGAAGCGCTCGATATCCAGCACTTCCACACCCGGGTTGGAGAGGGTCTCACCGAACAGAAGCTTGGTTTCCGGACGGAAACAGGCGTCCACCTCCTCGTCCGTGGCCTTGTGGTCCACGAAGGTGACCTCGATCCCCATCTGCTTCAGGGACACACCCATCAGGTTGAAGGTGCCGCCGTAGATGTTGTTCAGGCTTACGATATGGTCTCCTGCCTGGCAGATGTTCAGGCAGGCGAAGAGGTTCGCCGCCTGGCCGGAGGAGGTCAGGATGGCACCTACACCGCCTTCCAGCGCGTTGATGCGGGCCGCGACCATGTCGCAGGTCGGGTTCGCCAGCCGCGTATAGAAATAGCCCGCATCCTCGAGGTCGAAGAGCCGGCCCATCTGGTCGGAGGTCTCATATTTGAACGTTGTGCTCTGCACGATGGGCATCTGCCGGGGTTCGCCGCGTCCGGGCGCATAGCCCGCATGGACGCACAGGGTGTCGATCTTACTCATTTCCAATCCATTGTTTCCGTGCAAAGATAGGGTATTTGGCGTTTTCATCCAAAGTTCTTAAATAATTTGGAAAATATTTCTATTTTTGCAGAAAAATGGGTGCAATAAAGAAAAAGTACCCAATTAATCACGCATGATATAGAATAATATTCTACGATATGAACGAATTCGTCCTCGACTCCACCGACCTGGACATCCTGCGCTGCCTGCAGGAGAATGCCCGCCTGACCACCAAGGAACTGGCCGCCCGCGTGAACCTCTCCACCACGCCCGTCTTCGAACGCCTCAAGCGATTGGAACGCAGCGGATTCATCAAGAAGTACGTTGCCGTCCTCGATGCGGAGAAACTGAACCTGGGCTTCGTCGTCTTCTGCTCCGTCAAGCTGAAGCAGATGAGCCGCGAAGTCGCCCGGACCTTCGTCTCCATCATCCGCGACATCCCCCAGGTGGCCGAATGCTACAATATTTCGGGCGAATACGACTACCTCCTGAAGATCCACGCCCCGGACATGAAATACTACAACGAATTCATCATCAATGTCCTGGGCACCATCGACTCCATCGGCTCCATCCTCTCCTCCTTCGTCATGAAGGAAATCAAGAACACCCACGCGCTGTCGTTGTAGCGCATGGGTGTAATCGTATAAGCAGATTGCGGGCCGCTATTTCACCGAGAGGTACTCGTGAATGGCGGCGGCGGCCTTGCGGCCGGCGCCCATGGCGAGGATCACGGTCGCGGCGCCGGTGACGGCATCGCCGCCGGCGAAGATGCCGGGACGGGTCGTTGCGCCGTGCTCATCCGCGACGAGGCAGCCGCGGCGGTTCGTCTCCAGGCCGCCGGTCGTCTGGGCGATCAGCGGGTTCGGGGACGTGCCGAGGGCCATGATGACGGTGTCGCAAGGAATCTCGAACTCGGAGCCCTCGATGGGAATCGGGGAACGGCGGCCGCTGGCATCGGGCTCGCCGAGTTCCATCTTGATGCACTTGATGGCCCGGACCCAGCCTTTCTCGTCCGCGAGGACCTCGACAGGGTTCGTAAGCATCTTGAACTCAACCCCTTCCTCGTGCGCGTGATGGACTTCCTCCTTACGGGCAGGAAGCTCCACCTCGGTACGGCGATAGACGATGGTGGTCTCAGCGCCGAGGCGCAGCGCGGTGCGCGCCGCATCCATAGCGACGTTGCCGCCACCGACCACGACGCACTGCTTGCCGGCGTGGATCGGGGTGAGATAGTCCGGACGGAAAGCCTTCATCAGGTTGTTGCGGGTGAGGAACTCGTTGGCGGAGAAGACGCCGTTGGCGTTCTCGCCCGGGATGCCCATGAAACGGGGCAGACCGGCACCGGAGCCCACGAACACGGCCTCGAAGCCTTCCTCGTCCATCAGGGAGTCGATGGTGACGGTGCGGCCGATGATCACGTCCAGTTCGATCTTGACACCGAGGGCCTTGACGGCCTCAATCTCGGCGGCCACGACCTTGTCCTTCGGAAGACGGAACTCAGGGATGCCGTACTCGAGCACGCCGCCCGGACGGTGCAGCGCCTCGAAGATGGTCACGTCATAGCCGAGCTTTGCAAGGTCCGCGGCGCAGGCCAGGCCGGAAGGGCCGGAGCCGATGATCGCGACTTTCTTGCCGTTGGAGGGAGCGATGGCGGCGGCAGGGGCCTTGCCCTGCTCGCGCGTCCAGTCGGCCACGAAGCGTTCGAGCTTGCCGATTGCGACGCTCTCGCCCTTGATGCCCAGGATGCAGCTGCCTTCGCACTGGGTTTCCTGCGGGCACACGCGGCCGCAGATGGCCGGCAGCGAGCTGTCCTCGGCGATGACCGCCGCAGCAGCGGTGAAATCACCGTCCTTCACTTTCTCGATGAACTCGGGGATCTTGATGCCCACGGGGCAGGCGCCCACGCAGCGGGGATTCTTGCAATGCAGGCAGCGGGTGGCCTCGAGCATCGCTTCTTCCACATTATATCCGTAGCAGACCTCTTCGAAATTGGTCGCCCTGACTTTCGGGTCCTGTTCCCGGACGGGAACTCTTCCAATCTTGTTTGCCATAGCTATTTTCCTCTACCGATTCGACATACGTGATTCTCGCGGGCTTCCGACTCTTCGGTGCGGTACTGGCCCTGCCGGCGCATGGCCTCGTCGAAGTCGACGTCGTAACCGTTGAATTCAGGACCTTCCACACAGGCGAAGCGGGTCTTGCCGGCCACGGTGACGCGGCAGGCGCCGCACATGCCCGTACCGTCCACCATCAGGGTGTTCAGGCTCACGACGATGGGCAGACCGAGCTTCTTCGCGGTCAGCGTGGTGAACTTCATCATGATCATGGGGCCGATGGCGACGGCCTGGGTGTATTTGTTTCCGTCGTTCACAAGCTTCTCCAGAAGCGCGGTAACCATGCCGTGGAAGCCTTCGGAGCCGTCATCGGTGCACAGGTGCAGGTGGTCGCAGACAGCGGCCATTTCTTCCTTGTAGATCAGCAGGGAGGCGGTCTTGGCGCCGATAATCACATCGACCTTGGCGCCGTGCGCGTGCAGCCACTTGGCCTGCGGATAAACCGGAGCGGTACCGACGCCGCCGGCGATGAAAATGAAATGGCTCGCCGCGAGCTGCTCGGGGCTCATTTCGATGAACTCGGACGGGTTGCCGAGCGGGCCGACCACGTCGGCGAAGGATTCCCCTTCCTCGAAGGCCACGATGTCCTGCGTCGATGCGCCGATAGGCTGGGTGACGATGGTGACGGTGCCCTTCTCGACATCGAAATCACTGATGGTCAGCGGAATGCGCTCTCCTTTCTCGTCAGCCCTGACAATCAGGAACTGGCCGGGCTTGGCGGCGGCCGCCAGCCTCGGTGCTTCCACGACCATCCGGCAGATGTTCGGGGTCAGCATTTCCTTCTGGATAATCTTGTACATGGTTTTTCTGCAGTCGGTTTAAATTGGACCCAAAGTTAGGAAAAATATTCTTATATTTGAAAAATATAACTGACGAATGAAGGCAATCCTCATCTATTCCGGCGGACTGGACAGCACGACGCTCCTGTACGAATACAAGGACAGCATCGCGCTGGCCGTCACCTTCGACTACGGCTCCAAGCACAATGCCCGCGAGATTGCCTGCGCGGTCGAAAATTGCCGCCTGCTCGGCATCCCGCACCAGGTGATTCCACTCGAGTTCATCGGCAAATACTTCCGCAGCGACCTCCTCCTGTCCGGAGGCGACATCCCCGAAGGCAGCTATGCCGACGACAACATGAAATCCACCGTCGTCCCCTTCCGCAACGGCATCATGCTCGCCGTCGCCGTGGGCCTGGCGGAGAGCAACGACCTCGATACCGTCCTCCTGGCGAACCACAGCGGCGACCACGCCATCTACCCGGACTGCCGTCCGGAATTCGTGGACGCCTTCGACCGGGCGGCCGAAGCGGGCACCTACAACGGCGTCCGGATCGTTTCCCCCTACTGCAACATCACCAAGCGCGACATCGCCCTCCGGGGCCACGCGCTCGGCATCGACTATTCCCTCACCTATTCCTGCTACAAGGGCGGCGAGAAGCACTGCGGCCGCTGCGGGACCTGTACCGAACGGAAAGAAGCCCTCGAAGGCTTCGACCCCACCGAATACGAAGAATAACAGCTATGTATTACGTCTGCAAGAGACTCGAAATCTCGGCTGCGCACAGCCTGATGCTCTCCTATGAGAGCAAGTGTGAGGACCTCCACGGCCACAACTGGATCGTCAAGATCTACTGCAAGTCCGAAACCCTCAACCAGGACGGCATGGTCACGGATTTCACCCTCATCAAGCGCGACATCGAGAAGGCCCTGGACCACAAGAACCTGAACGAAGTCCTGCCCATGAACCCGACGGCCGAGAACATCGCCCGCTGGATCTGCGACCGCACCCCCAACGCCTACAAAGTCGAGGTCTGGGAGTCCGAAATGAACATGGCCGCGTACGAAAGGGACTAGTGTACCGGGTCAACGAAATATTCCTCAGCCTCCAGGGAGAAGGGTTCTGGACGGGGACGCCGATGGTGTTCCTGCGGTTTTCCGGATGCAATCTCCGGTGCCCTTTCTGTGACACGGACCACAGCGGGTACCGGGAGATGAGCGCGGAGGAAATCGTGACGGAAATCCTTCAGACCGGAGGAGATTGCCGGAGGGTCTGCGTCACCGGCGGAGAGCCTTCGCTGCAGCTCGACGAGGCGCTCGTCGAGGCCCTGCACCATGCCGGATTCCAGGTCCATGTCGAGACGAACGGGACCCGGGTCCTGCCGGGAGGCGTGGACTGGGTGACCCTGAGCCCGAAAACCGACGTGAAAGGCCTCAAAGGCGACGGAACCGTCGTGCTGGAAAGAGCCGACGAGGTGAAAGTCGTGTATGAGGGCGGCGTCGACGAGAAGTGGGCGGCATTTCCCGCGGATTGGCATTTCCTGCAGCCCTGCGATACCGGCGACCCGGAAAAGAACCAGGCCCTGCTGGCCGAAACCATCGACCACATTCAGCGGCATCCCCTTTGGCGGTTGTCGCTGCAGACACATAAACTAATGAACATCAGATGAAAAGGAACGAGTACGACGTCATCATCGTCGGCGGCGGCATCACCGGAGCCGGGACGGCGAGAGACTGTGCGATGCGCGGACTGAAGGTTCTCCTCATCGAGCGGCACGACATCGCCACCGGAGCGACAGGCCGGAACCACGGCCTCCTGCACTCCGGCGCCCGCTATGCCGTGACCGACCAGGAGTCCGCGAACGAGTGCATCCGCGAGAACATGATCCTCCGCCGGATCGCGTCCCACTGCGTGGACGAGACCGACGGTTTCTTCATCACCCTGCCGGAGGACGACCTGAACTACCAGGCCAAGTTCGTCGAATCCTGCCTCGCCGCGGGCATCAACGCCGAGATCGTGGACCCGAAGGAGGCCCTCCGGATGGAACCGGCCATGAACCCGGACATCATCGGCGCCGTCAAGGTGCCGGACGGCAGCGTGGACCCGTTCCGCCTGTGCGCTGCCAACATGGTGGACGCCAAGCTCCACGGCGCCCAGGTCCTCCTGTACACCGAAGTCACCGGTTTCATCAAGGACGGGGACCGTGTCGTGGGCGTAAAGACATACAATCATCAGACCCATAAGGAAGGCGCGTACTACGCGCACATCACCGTCAACGCCGCCGGTATCTGGGGTCAGCGCATCGCGGACCTAGCCGGCGTCAAGATCGGCATGTACCCGGCGAAGGGCGCCCTCCTGATTTTCGCCCACCGGGTGAACGGCATCGTCATCAACCGCTGCCGCAAGCCGGCGAACGCGGACATCCTCGTTCCCGGCGACACCGTGTGCATCATCGGCACCACCTCCACCAAGATCCCGTTCGAGGAATGCGACGGCGTACGCGTCACGCCCGAGGAGGTAAACCTCCTCATCGAAGAAGGCGCCAAACTCGCGCCTGCCCTCGCAAGTACCCGTATATTAAGGGCTTATGCCGGCGTCCGCCCGCTGGTCAGTGCGGACAACGATCCTTCCGGCCGCAACATCAGCCGCGGTATCGTCTGCCTGGACCATGAGAAGCGAGACGGCGTGAAGGGATTCATCTCCATTACCGGCGGCAAGCTCATGACCTACCGCCTGATGGCCGAAATGGCCACGGACCTGGTAAGCCAGAAACTTTCCGTCGACAAGGCCTGTGAAACGGCGGTGACTCCCCTGCCGGGTTCCGGCGGGAACAGTTTCCGCGAGGTGGCCGAGAAGATCTGGGAGAATCCGACCACCGTGCAGAAGGCGGCCGTAGGCCGTTTAGGTACCGGTGCCGCCCGGATCCAGTCGGCCGACTCGCTGGACCAGTCCCTCATCTGCGAGTGCGAGGAAGTGTCTGTGGGCGAGATCAATTCCGCCATCGAGCGGCTGGACGTGAACGGGTTGACGGACCTGCGCCGGAGAACGCGCGTCGGGATGGGCACGTGCCAGGGCGAGCTCTGCGGCTGCCGGGCAGCCGGCCTGCTCGCCAAGGCGCACGGCTGTGCCGATCGCGCCCGCGCCGACCTCCAGGACTTCATGACCGAGCGCTGGAAGGGCATGTACCCGATCGGCTGGGGCGACGCCCTCCGCGAAGCGGAGTATACGCAGTGGGTCTATAAACACGTGTTGGGCGTATGAGATTCGATACTGTGATCATCGGCGGAGGCCTGGCGGGCCTCACCGCAGGCATCAGCCTCCAGGAGGCGGGCCAGAAAGTCGCCATCGTGAGCGCCGGACAGAATGCCATGCATTTCTTCTCGGGCAGTTTCGAGCAGGCCGGACCGGTCCGGGAACGGGTTTCGGCCCTGTTCGCGGCCGCCGGCGTGCGTACCAATGCCATCGACGGACTCCAGCTCATGCCCATGGGCAAGTTCCAGCCCGTTTCCCTGACCCTGGAGGATGTAACCGTCTTCCCGGAGGAGCATATCGCGGAGAAGGCACTCATTGTCAATTTCACCGGCTTCCACGACTTCTACTGCACGTTCCTGGCGGAGACGCTGGAAAAGGCCGGTACCGCGTGCCGGATCCGCTTCGTGCGCCTGCCCGAGATGGAACACCTCCGGACGAGCCCCAGCGAAATGCGCTCGGTGAACATCGCGCGCGTGCTGGACGAATATTGGGAGAAAGCCGTCTCCGACATCCGCATCCTGCTCGGTGACGAGGACCTCATCATCCTGCCGCAGGTCTTCGGGCTCAAGGACGCCTCCGTGCTGGACAAGATCCGGACCGCCCTCCCCGCCCGCGTGGCCTTTGTCGGGACAATGCCCCCGTCGGTACCGGGCATCCGCACCCAGATGCTGCTGAAACGCCGTTTCGAGGTACTGGGCGGCACCTTCCTGATGGGTGACGAAGTCACCTCCGCCGCCCTGCACGAAGGAATCGTTTCCAGCATCACCACCCGGAACCTGGACACGGCCCGGCTCTTTGCCGACCACTTCATCCTCGCTTCCGGCGGTTACTTCTCCAAAGGCCTTGCAGCCACGCCTACACAGGTGTATGAGCCCCTGTTCGGCCTGGACATCGACTATCCTGCCGAGCGTAGGGACTGGTATGAAGCGGATTTCTTCGCGGAGCAGCCGTTCATGGACTTCGGAGTCAAGACGGACGCTTCGCTGCACGCCATCAAGGACGGTGAACCGGTCAAGAACCTGTTCTGCATCGGCTCCGTACTGGGCGGCACCCGGAAAGAGGAATTCGGAACGGCGGCCGGGCTCGCCATCCGGACGGCCTTTGCGGCCGTGGACACCATCAAAGGAGGGAACGTATGAAACTGCAGGAATACACCGCTAGCGCGCATAATTTCGAAGAATGCATGAAATGCACCATCTGCACGGCCTATTGCCCGGTCGTGCCGGTGAATCCGCGCTATCCTGGCCCCAAGCAGGCCGGTCCCGACGGAGAACGGCTCCGTCTCAAGGATCCTTATTTCTTCAACCAGGCGCTCAAGTATTGCCTGAACTGCAAGCGCTGCGAGGTCGTGTGCCCGTCCGGCGTGAAAGTGGCGGACATCATCCAGTCTGCCCGCATCAAGTACGACCACGCGCAGCCCAAGCTCCGCGACGTCATGCTCGCGAACACGGACTTCATGGGCAAACTCGCCCGCCCGTTCGCGCACATCGTAAACGGAACCACCGCCCTCGGTGTCACCAAGACCGTCCTGGATGCGACTTTCGCCATCGACAAGCACCGCACTTTCCCGAAATACAGCGGCCGCAGCTTCGAAGGCTGGCTCAAGCGCCACGCCAAGGAACAGGCGAAGTTCGACAAGCAGGTCGCCTACTACCACGGCTGCTACGTGAACTACAACTACCCCCAGCTGGGCAAGGACTTCGTGAAGGTGATGAACGCCCTGGGTATCGGCGTGCAGTTGCTGGACAAGGAGAAGTGCTGCGGCGTCGCCCTCATCGCCAACGGCATGTCCAAGAAGGCCACGAAGAACGCCAAGCACAACGTGGAAGTCCTGCAGAAGGCCGTGGACGCCGGACTCAAGGTCCTCACTACCTCCTCCACCTGCGTAATGACCATCCGCGAAGAGTATCCGGGCCTGCTGCAGGTCGACAACAGCGGGATCAAGGACTCTATCCTCCTCGCCACCCGGTATATCTATCAGTTGATCGAATCCGGCCAGGCGCAGCTCAAGTTCAAGGAAAACTACCGCGCCCGGATCGCCTACCACATCCCCTGCCACCTGGAGAAACTGGGCTGGGGCATCTTCTCCACCGAACTGCTGAAGATGATCCCCGGTGTGGAGTTCACCCTCCTCGACTCCAACTGCTGCGGCATCTCCGGCACCTACGGCTTCAAGAAAGAGAACTACGAGGCCTCCCAGGCCATCGGCAAGCCCCTCTTCGACCAGATCAAGTCCGTGAACCCCGACTTCGTTGCTTGCGACTGCGAAACCTGCAAATGGCAGCTCGAGATGTCCACCCCCTACCCGGTCAAGCACCCCATCTCCATCCTCGCCGAAGCGCTGGAATAGAGATTAATCCAGCGTGAAGATGTCATTGACCGTCTTCCCGAAATAGGCCGATAGTTTGAGGGCCAGTTCGGTGGACGGGATGAACTTCCCGTTCTCGATCGCGTAGATGGTTTGTCGGGACACCCCGACTGCATCTGCGAGCTCCTGTTGCGAGATGCGCAGCACGGCTCTTTCGACACGGATGTTATTCTTCATCGGCCCCCTCCTTGTTATACCGGCCGAGGCGGATCTTGTACAGGATCAAATACAGGATAAACACGGAGCCGAAACTTGCAAAACCATCGAACGCATCCTTGAGCATATCATGAGAATCCTTCTCAAGGGGGCCGGAAAGTTGGAGTATCGCCAAAACGGTATGAAGCAGGAAGCGCAACGCGCAGATCACCAGCAAGGCGGTCAACGCTGAACTTGTCCGGAGATGCAGGGTGAACTCATCCTCCGTCTTCTCACGTGCAAACCCGACCAAGAAGCATCCCAGATACAGGAACAGGATGCCATATATCTGAAAACGGACCAATAGCATATCATCCAGTCCGAAGAAGAAGGACCCAATCATCACCAGCAGTGCGGCTCCCGCAATGAACCAACCGACGACCTGGCACTTGTACGGCAACAGGAATACTTTCTTTTGCGTGTTCATATCTTGTAAAGTTTAACACTACAAAAGTAAAGTATAATTTACATATTTGCAAATAAAATTTACATCTTTCTTTCCGATTCCGGGTCAAGCCGGGAATGACGGATGAGGCAAGCCCGGAGAGACGAAAAAGCGCAGCCGGGAGGTAGATTTCTCGACTGCGCTCGAAATGACAGGAAGGAGTGCCGGAATGACCGATAAGAGTGCCCGGAATGACAGGAAGGAGTGCCGGGAACGACGCCCTGCTACTCCCCTTTCAGGTACTTGAGCCAGAAGGCGTTGTTTTCGGCCTGGAAGTGGGCGCCCTGGTAGCCGCGGTATCCGTGCATGCCGTCGGGGTAGACCATGAAGTCGAAGGAGGCGCCGATCTTGTGGAGGGCGTCGATGAGCTGGAGGGTGTTCTGGTAGTGGACGTTATCGTCACCGGTGCCGTGGGTGAGCTTGAGCATCACGGTGCCGTCGTCGCCGGGGCGGGCCGGGTAGGAGGCGATGCGGTCCACGGTACGGGTGCGGGCATAGCCGTCCGGGTTGTCCTCGGGCGTGGACATGAAGCGTTCGGTGTAGTGCGTGTCGTAGAGTTTCCAGTCATAGACACCGCCGCCGGCGATGCCGTAGTGGAACGCCTGCGGCGCCGTGGCGACAAGGACGGCCGTCATCGTGCCGCCGAAGGAGAAGCCCTCGACGCCGATCTTGTCCCCCTTCACATAGGGCAGGCTCTGGAGGTATTCCGCCCAGGCGACGAAGTCATCGACCTCCACCGTGGAGAGCTGCTTGTAGATGCAGTCCAGGCCGGCGCGGCCATTGTGTCCGGAAGCCCGGCAGTCGGCAATCAGTTCGATGATGCCGTTCTGCTGGTACCAGGCATAGCGCGTGGGCGCGGCCCAGCGGTCGGTCACCTGCGGGGAGTCCGGGCCGCCGTAGATGTCCACATGGACGGGATACTTTTTCGCCGGGTCGAAATCCTTCGGGAACACGATGATGCCCGGAAGGACAAAGCCCTCGTTCTCGATGGTGATTACCTTCCCCAGGGAGTACTTGGAAGCGTCGAAGTCCGGGCCTTTCTGGTCCGCGACCAACCAGTTCTTGGAAGGCTTGGAGGTCTGATACACACGCAATTGCGGCGGTACAGCCAGCGAAGAAGTCTGCGCGACGAAATACTTGCCGTCCGGGGAGAACTGCACGCCCGTCACATTCAGGGATTCGTCCGTCAGAGGCGTGATGACACCCTTCGGAGAGACCTTGTAAAGGGCCTGACGAATGTGGAGCTCGTCCCGCTGGGCGGTGAAATAGACGGTGCCGTCCTTTTCCGCGCGGACGAGGGCGACGCGCCAGTTCGGGCCGTCAGTCAGGCGGCGGACCGTGCCGTCATAGCCCAGGAAATAGATTTGCTGCCAGCCCGTCTCGAAGGCGCGGACCATGTACAGGCCCTTCTCCGTGAACAGCATGCCTTCAATCCAGTCCAGCCAGGTGGGATAATACTCGTGGTAGAGGACGTTCTTGGAGCCGTCCAGCGGCGACACGGCGTACAGGTCCAGGGTGTTCTGGATACGCGGCTCGTGGGCCACGTAGAAAGTCTGAGAGTCGTCCGACCAGAACGGGATACCGAAGTACTGGTCCTCCTTCTCGTCGAAACCGGCCCAGACCGTCGATACCCGGCCGGCAAATGCCTCAGGGACATCAACAAAGCCGATTTTCACCTCCGGATTCTTCTCACCCACCTTCGGATAATGCGTCTCGCGGATCTTCCCGTCCTGGCCGAAGGGCGAATAGATCGGGAACATCGGCACCTCCGTGTCATCGAAATGATAGAAGGCCAGCCGCTTGCTGTCCGGCGACCACCAGAAAGCCCGATAGCGGGACGGACGGCCGAGGATCTCCTCGTAGTACACCCAGGAGGCGTATCCGTTCATCACTGTGGCCGTTCCGTCGAAAGTCAGGCGGCATTCCTTCCCGTCGGCGATGGTGACCACATACAGGTCATTGGCACGCGTGAACGCCAGCATCGTAGAGTCAGGCGAATACGTGAGGTTCACGGCGCCTTCCGGCTTCAGCGGGAAATCGGAGAACTTTTCCGGGGCCTGCACGCCGGTCACCTTCGTTCCCTTAGGCATCACCAGCTTGAAGCAGGTGTCGTCCGTGTACATTCCGTTGTACGTGAACGCCACCTCCTTGTCACCCAGCCACTTGTAGGCATAGGGCATCCGGTTGAACTCCTGGGCGAATGCGCCGCAAGCCAGGGCCGCGACGAAGGTTAAGGTCAGGAATAACTTCTTCATATCACTTATTGTTAGATTTCTCGACTTCGCTCGAAATGACAAGGTTATACAAACAGCTCGAAATGACAAGGTTAAACGAACAGTTCGTTCTTGAAATTCACGAGATATACTTTTTCGACGGCGCGGGTAAGGGCCGTGTAGAGCCATTTAAGGTCGTCCGGGGTGAGGAAATCCTGCCAGAAGGGATTGTCGATGAAAACGCAGCGCCATTGGCCGCCCTGGGATTTGTGCCCGGTGATGGCATTGGCGTATTTCAACTGCAGGGCGTTGAAGAAAGGATCCTCCCGAACGGCATCGTAGCGTTTCTTCTTGGTGGAAAGATGCGCATAATCCTCGCTGACACCTAGATAAAGGGCGTTCGCCTGCTCGTAGGTCAGGCCGGCTGATTCCGCCTCCAGGGTATCCAGGATGACCTTGGCGACGATTTCCTGGTCCTGATAGTCCGGGAAACGCAGGCGGGCTTCCGCGAAGTGGAGGCCGTAACGATCCTCATAATGGCTGATGCGGACCAGCTTGCAGATATCGCCGTTGGCGATGTAGTCCGTCCCCTCCAGCTCCTCGGCGAAATGATAACAATTCCGGACGATCATCAGCTTGTCGTCCCGCACAAGGCGTTCCTCCCGGAACTGGACCTGCGCACGGATGCCGGCGTTGTATCGGTTCGCCCGCTTGTTGGACCGGCACAGGACGATGGTTTCGTCCTCACCGTACCGCGCATAGGCATCGGTCAATGTCTCAATGAGTTCACCGCCGGAAATACGCTGCACGTCGTCGAAACCGGCAGTTGTCAGTCCCAACTCGTCCAGTGGAATCTCGCAATCCTCTTCCAGCAGTTCCCGCAGGTGCGTCGCATTCACGAGAATCCCCGAATCCGCCTGCTGGCGGACCACCGTCCGGAGTTCCGAGAAGCGGACGCCGCCCACGCCGGACATGTATTCCTCCGACAGCGCCGGAGACCGGTCCAGGCCCACGGGCGGCAGCTGCGCCGAATCCCCGACCAGGATCATCCGGCAATCGACCCCGCTGCGCATATACAGGATCAGATCCTCCAGCAGATTACCGGAACCGAAGGCCGCAGTACTCTGCCGCTCCCCCGCCTCGATGCCGATGAGCGACACCTCGTCCACGATGAAGAGCGTGTTCTTCGCCTTGTTCGGCGCCAGGGAAAACTGGCCGAAACCGTCGTCCCCATGGGATTTCTGCCGATAGATCTGTTTGTGGACGGTCGAAGCCGGCCGACCGGTATAGCCGGACAGGACCTTGGCCGAGCGGCCGGTCGGCGCCATCAGGATGACGGGCGTCTTGAGGTCCGTGAAAGCCGATACCACGGCCACCAGGACCGTCGTCTTGCCGGTGCCGGCGTACCCGTTCACAACCAGGATGTCGCCCTCGTCCGAGGTCAGGAACGCCCCGATGTCGCGCATCAGGGCATCCTGGCAGGACGTCGGCTCGTACGGGAGCCGACGCAGGAATTCATGGTACAGGAAACCTGCCCGGTCCATAGGCTATCCCTTGTGGAAAATGCTCGCAAAGACGGCGAGCACGGGATAGATCTCCACGCGCCCGAGGAACATGTCGAACGAGAAGATGAACTTGAGGGCGTCCGGCTCCGCGTTGTAATTCCCGAATGAGCCGATGGTTCCGAGGGAGGGACCCACATTCGTAAGCGAGGCGATGGAGCCCAGGAGGGCATGCTGGTTCGGATCGCCGATGACGACACACAGGACGGACGAGAGGGCGATCAGGAGGAGGAACAGGGCGATATAGAGGATCTGCTGGTACACATCCTCGTCCCGGAGCATCCGCTTGCCGAAACGGACCTCGAAGATGGAGGAAGGATAGAGGGTCTTGACAATCTGCATGCGGATGGCCCGGAACAGGACGAGCACGCGGTCGGACTTGAGGCCGCATGTCGTGGACCCCGCACAGCCGCACACGAGGCCGCCGAGGATCAGGATAAAGCACGGCAGCATGGGCCAGTTGGCATTGTCACTGATGGCCAGTCCCGACGTGGATGTATAGCTGACCACGTGGAAAGTTGCATCCAGGAAGGCCTCGCCCCAAGTGGCGTCCACCCCCTGCAGTTTGAGCGAGAGGGCCGCCAGGATGGAACCGCCCGCCAGGCTGAACAGGAAGAACTTCAGCACCGGATTGTTGAGCGGACGGAGCGACCGGGTCACGAACGTCATGTACAGCAAGCCGAAATGCAGCGATGCCAGGAGCATGAAAAGGATCGTGAGCACGGAAATGAGCGTGGAATGGAAATAGCCCACGGACAGGTTATGGGTGGAGAACCCACCCGTCGCACAGACACTGAAGGCGTGGTTGACGGCATCGAAAGCGTTCATGCCGGCCGCCCAGAAACTCAGGAAAGCCAGCGCGAAGAGAGCGAGATATACCCGCGCAAAGATGGACACGGACTTGTTGGCCCGGGACTGGTAATCCTCCCGGGACAGCGACGAAAGTTCCATGTTCGTCAGCCGAAGGCGCACCGGCGAGGAATTCGGGATAATCAGCAGGAGAAACACCACGACGCCGAGACCGCCGATGAAATGCGTGGAAGAGCGCCAGAACAGCAGGCTCCGTGGCAGCGCTTCCACATCCTCCAGGATGGTGGCACCGGTGGTTGTGAAGCCCGACACGCTCTCGAACCAGGCGTTGGCGAGGGTGAACGGACCGCCATAAAGCACATACGGAAGCATGCCGAACAGGAAAGACAGGATCCAGGAAAGGAAAATGATCATGTATCCGTCCC
>JAEEGG010007084.1_pt1 | contig 26050 bp, 23 predicted proteins | sample 9134161 | NCBI WGS metagenome assembly JAEEGG01 (sample SAMN16246543, study PRJNA631951) | gut metagenome | biome: gut microbiome; feature: rumen; material: CR-attached | host: Bos | place: Iran: Karaj | collected 2018-10 | reverse complement strand
CCGCCATCTGCATCAACCGCGCAGCAGCCGGCGAGAACGCCGCTGACGGCGCCGAGATCCGCAACTACTACGCTCCGCCGTTCTGGCTCACCGCTTTCGCTCAGAAAGGCGTGATGTACAGCGAGGTCGTGGTCCAGTCGCTCCAGGTCATCCCTGGCGAGGAGTACGGCCGCGTCGTAAACTACCTGAAGGACTTCGCCAACAATGCCAACGGTGACCTCGATGACGACTACCTCTCCAGAGTTGTCCTTAAGCTCGGCGTTCCCCTCCTCCAGGATCCCGACGCTGACGTTACGGCAGTTGCAACCGCGCTGAACAACCTCTACAAAGACAAGGCGACCAACGATATCGTTGCATTTATGGGCCACGGCAACCCCGACTCCTATGACACCTACAAGGCCAACGTCCGCTACACCCAGCTCGAGGAAGCGCTCCAGGCTCTCAACCCGCACTATTTCGTAGGTACCGTGGACATGATGGAGAACTTCAAGACCCATGTCTATGCCCGCATGAAGGCAGCCGGCCTCAACACCGGTAACAAGAAGGTCTATCTCCACCCGCTGATGTCCATCGACGGCGACCACGGCCACAACGACATGGCCGGTGACGACCTGCCCGCAAAATTCGAGGGCAAGAGCTACACCTTCGCACAGCTCGAGGCCGAGGCCAACGACGAAGGTGAGGTCGAGGATTGCAGCTGGAAGGTTTACTTCGGCGCAACCGGCTCCGGTTTCATCTGCAACAACGACACGATGATTGAAAAGGGTCTGCTCGAACTCCCCACCGTACGTCAGATCTGGATGAACCACACCCAGGCTGCCATCAACGGTGAACCGCTCGACTACTACCACTCCAAGAACCCGGAGGAATAATCTCCGAATCACAGACAAAAAGAAGGGGGCCCCGCTGGGTCCCCTTTTTTATGGATCAAAACCCTGAATTACAACCCTAAAGCGAAGCAGAGGTAGCCGCAGGCGAGGGCGATGGCCACGTTGACCAGTTTGGCCTTCAGGAAGCCGCCCTTGCTCTCCGCCAGAAGCGGGAGTCCGGCATGGCCGTCCTGCGAAATGCTGCTGGCGAGCAACACCGAGAAGGGTGCCACGCCGGTCGCGAAGAGGGTCACGAAGAGCAGATGCGGGCCGGATTCGGGAATGACGCCGACCAGGGCGGCGAGCAGGATCATCAGCGGCACGACATAGCCGTTGCTGTTCACGAACGCCTCGATATCCAGGAACTCCAGGCCGATATTGATCAGGAGCATGGTACCGAAGGTCCAGCAGAATACGCGCAGGAGGTGCTTGCGGATCACATGGTTCCACAGGTGCTCGCGGACAAAGTGTTCTTTGGCGGTGGCAATCACCCAGACCACGAAGAGACTGATGACGGCGAAAAGCAGGTTCAGCCAGTACTCGTCCAGGATGGCCAGGTGGCCGGCATGCTCCGCCCCCTCCCCTTCGTGCTCATGTTCCAGCCAGCCGAAGGCCAGTGCAAGCGCAAAGAAGAGTACGCTGAGCAGCAGCACGATGCGCTGCCAGGAAGGGTGCAGCAGATTGCGGAGGCTGGCATGCGGACAGTCGGCATCCGGGGCGCAGTGGCCCTCCGCATCGTGGTGATGCTCGTCGCACGAATGCACCTCGTAAGGCTGATCGCAGGCCGCGACCGCTTTTTTCTTGGAGAAAAGGTTCACAATCAGACCGGCTGCAATGGCGATGACCAGCAGAACACCGGAAAGGATCAGCGCCTCGCGCGGAATGGCCGCCAGCATCACGAAGGCCTCGTCGCCCGAGGAGGCGATCATCATCGCCACCAGCGCGCCGAAGCCCACCAGTCCGTGGGTATAGAGCGATACGACGGCAAAGCCGCCCATACAGCCCGGGATGATGCCCAGCAGCGCGCCGAGCAGCACCTGTTTGGGGCCGGAGCCCTGCAGGCTGTGCGACCAGCGTCCCTGCGTCTGCACGTTCAGGTATTCGATGAGCAGCATCATCACCGTCACCAGGCCGGTGACCAGGATGCCGTTGCGCAGGGTGTCAAACAGAATGTCCCAGAAATCCATCAGCTGTTCTCCTTGTATTTTTCAATCAGTTCCGCCGCGGAGGTAAAGGATTCCAAGGAGCCCGCCAGCACGGCGTCCTCATACTCGGGCAGCAGTTTTTCGATAACCGGATTCTCATAGAACATCGCCTTGAGCGACTCGTTGATGCTCTCGTACATCCAGTAGCGGGCCTGTTCGCGGCGGCGCTTGTCGTAGTAGCCGTTGCCGCGCACCAGTTTGAAATAGGACTCGATCTTTTCGAGGATGTCGTCCAGGCCGGCCTTGGTGACGGCCGACGAGGTGACCGCTGTGGGCACCCAGCCCGACTCAGTGGGCGGAAAAAGGTGCAACGCGTTGACATAGAGCACGCGGGCCATCTGTGCTTTCTCGATATTGTTGCCGTCGGCCTTGGTCACGTTGATCAGGTCGGACATCTCCATGATGCCGCGCTTGATGCCCTGCAGGTCATCGCCAGCGCCGGAGATGAGCAGCAGCAGGAAGAAGTCGGTCATCGAATGGACCGCCGTCTCGCTCTGGCCCACACCCACCGTCTCGACGAAGACCGTATCAAAGCCGGCCGCCTCGCAGAGCAGGATGGTTTCCCGTGTCTTGCGAGCCACGCCGCCCAGAGAACCGGCACTCGGGCTGGGGCGGATGAAGGCGTTGGGATCGTGGCAGAGGGTCTCCATACGCGTCTTGTCGCCCAAAATACTGCCCTTGGTGCGTTCGGAACTCGGGTCGATGGCCAGCACGGCGAGTTTGTGGCCGCGCGAGGTCAGGTAGGATCCGAAGGCCTCGATGAAGGTGCTCTTGCCCGCACCGGGAACGCCCGTGATGCCGATTCGCATCGAACGCCGCTCGGCCGAAATGGGCTGGCAGCGGCGGATGATCTCCTGCGCCACCGCGCGATGCTCCGGCAGGTAGCTCTCCACCAGCGTGATGGCCTGGCTGAGAATGGTCGTATTGCCGGAGAGGATGCCCTCCATATATTGATCGACGGAAAGAATCTCTGGACGCTTCTTGTAGAACTTCTTGACATAAGGATTCATGATCGGCGGCTGCTTGACGCCTTCATTGACGATCAGGCTGCTCTCCTTGTTGTCATAGTCGGGGAAGAAATCGCCCTGGTGTTCAACGGGTTTTTCCATTTATTGCTCTTGGTTTGAAGATACGACATAACCGGTCAGGAAGAGGTTGACCAGCGGTTTGGCGGGGGCGTTGGTGACAAGGGTCAGCACATCCAGCACCTCTCCCTTGAGGCCCTTGGTATCCAGGCTGACGCGAAGGGTGGCGGTGGCTCCGGGCCGGATGGTAAGCGGGCAGCGGGTCTCCACGCGGGCGGAGCGGGATGCCCCCTCCCCGCTCTCGAATTCCACGGTGCGGATAATCAGGTCGCTTTGACCGGTGTTCCGGATGGTATAGCGGGCCTTGACCGGCGTGCCGGCCTTGACCTCGCCGAATTCATGATAGCTCTGCACGGGCACAGCCTTGGCACCGGAGGCCACCTGCTGGGCGCTCCAACCGCTGAAATCATCACGCAGGAAGACCCTGACGACCAGCGGATCCGAATGGAGCCTGCCATTCAGCAGGAAACGGGCGCGGTAGTTGTGGCGCCCCCAGTGCTCCACCCCGGAAGCTCCGGAATCATAGGAAATCGACAGGGTGGCGGTACCGCCCGGCGGAATGGGATTCTGCGAGAAGGCGAAGGTCAGCCCCGGATCCGCGCCCACCATCTCCACTTGGAGCGGCTCTGCGGAAAGGTTGGCGAGGGTGATGCGGTCCGCCTTGGCCTTGCCCTGCTCCAGATTGCCGAGGTTCACTTCATTGGTGCGCAGTCCCAACGGGCCGAGATGGTCCGGGAACCGCTCTGCCAGGCTCTTCTTTTTGTCATGGCTGACGCCCCGGACGTGCAGCAGCACCGGACGGCGCAGGTTCGAGAAATAAACGGTGAGGGTCTTGTCGAACGGGAAAGGGCCCTGGTCGTTGGTGAAGGTCACGGCGATGGTTCCCTTTGCGCCGGGGGCGATCTCCGTATGGGGCCAGGTCGGGGTGGTGCATCCGCAGGAGGAGATGATATTGTGAATGACAATCGGGAAAGCGGCCACGTTCTGGAAGGTAAAACTGCACTTGACAGGGCCGTCAGCAATCAGGATGTCCCCGAAATCGAAGGTCTTGCCCTCCGGGAAAGCCACCACCTGCTCCTCCGGATACCACCGGGGATCATCCGCAAAGGTCTGCACGCCGGTGAGCAGCGCGAGTAAAAAAACGAGGACCTTGGCAACCTTTCCCATCCTTTTTCAGTCTAATTTGTATTAGAAATACAAAGATAAGCGATATTCATTAGAAACAGTTTTCTATTTTTGTACCAAAATCCGATTTATTCATTTATAAACACACTCAGATGAAAAGATTTTTCCAAATCGTCATGATGGTTACCCTCACCGCGCTGGCCGCATCCTGCAGCCGCTACAGCTATGAAACGGTGAAGGGAGACCCGACCGGCGCACGCATTTACACGCTGGACAACGGCCTGAAGATTTACACCATCGTCAACAAGGACGAACCCCGTATCGACGCGCACATCGCCGTCAAGGTCGGTTCCAAGAACGACCCGCAGGAGACCACCGGTCTCGCCCACTATTTCGAGCACCTGATGTTCAAGGGTACGAAACAGTTCGGCACCCAGGACTATGCAGCCGAAGAGCCGCTGCTCAACCAGATCGAAGCCCTCTTCGAGGTCTACCGCAAGACCGAAGATCCGGCAGAGCGCAAGGCCATCTACCACCAGATCGACTCGATCTCCTATGAGGCCTCCAAGATTGCCATTCCGAACGAGTACGACAAGCTGATGTCGGCCATCGGCGCCGACGGCACCAACGCCTACACCAGCTACGACGTGACCTGCTACACGGAAAACATTCCTTCGAACCAGATTGAAAACTGGGCGAAGATTCAGGCAGACCGCTTCGAGAACTGCGTGCTCCGCGGCTTCCACACCGAGTTGGAGACCATCTACGAGGAGTACAACATGGGCGCCACCCAGGACCAGCGCAAGATTATCAACGCCGTGACCGGTGCGCTCTTCCAGAACCACACCTACCACACGCCGGTGATCGGCTGGGGTGACCACCTGAAGAACCCCTCCATCACCAACGTGAAGAAGTATCACGATGAGTGGTATGTTCCCAACAACATGGCCGTCTGCCTCGTAGGCGACTTCGACCCGAACAAGGCCGTGAAGATTGTGGACAAGTATTTCGGCGGCATGAAGCCCAACCCGAACCTCAGGAAGATGACCTTCGAACCGGAAAAACCCATCGAGAAACCCATCGTCAAGGAGGTGCTCGGTCTCGAGTCTCCCAGCCTGACCCTCGGATGGCGATTCCCGGGTGCGAACGATGAAAAGGCTTACCTGCTCGACCTCTTCGGTGAAGTGCTCTACAACGGCACCGCCGGCCTGATCGACCTCGACGTCAACCAGCAGCAGAAGACCCTCGGTATGGCCGCTTTCGCCTGGGAGTTTGCTGACTATTCCGCATTTATGGTGATGGCCGAGCCCAAGAAGGGCCAGAGCTTCGACGAAGTCCGCGACCTCGCCCTTGCCGAGATCGAGAAGATCAAACGCGGCGAGTTCGACGAAGACCTCCTCAAGGCCATCGTGAACAACAAGAAGCTCTACCTGACCCGCGCGATGGAATCTTCCAGCAGTATGGTCAGCGCCGAGGTGGACTGCTTCATCAACGATATCAAGTGGGCTGACTTTATCGGCCGTATCGACAAGGTGGCAGCCGTCACCAAAGAGGAACTGGTGGCTTTCGCCAACGAGAATTTCGGCGACAACTACGTACAGGTCAACAAACTGCAGAAGAAGGATCCGTCTGACACCCGTATCCCCAAGCCCTCGATTACCCCGATTTTCACCAACCGTGATGCTGTCAGCGACTTCCTGACCGAGGTCCAGAACACGGTCGTCAAGCCCATCGAACCGGTCTTCGTGGACTACAACCACGACCTGAAGAAGGGCGAGGCGAAATCCGGCATTCCGGTACTCTACAAGCAGAACGTCACCAACGAGACCTTCTCGCTGACCTTCCTCTTCGAGACCGGCAGCTATGCGGACAACAAGCTTCCGTTTGCAGCAGAATACGTCCGCTACCTCGGCACCGAAACCCTTTCGCCTGAAGAGATTCAGAAGAAGTTCTACGGCATGGCCTGCCAGACGGACGTCTCCTGCACCGGCGAGCGTACCTATGTGACTCTCAGCGGTCTGGCAGAGAACATGGAGCCGGCGCTCCTGCTTCTTGAGGAACTCATCGCCACGGCACAGCCCAACCCGCAGGCACTCCAGATGCTCAAGGCCAACACCCTGATGGAGCGTCAGAACGCCAAAGGCAACCAGCGCGGCTGCTTCTCCCGCCTGCGCGAATGGGCCATCTACGGGGACAAGAAGCCGGCTGACAACCAGCTCTCCAACGCCGAGCTCCTGAAACTGACCGACGCCGAGCTGCTCGAAAAGGTCCACAACCTCTTCAGCGCCAAGCATGAGATTCTCTACTACGGTCCGCTCACCGAGGCGCAGCTCCTCGACGAGATCAACGCCAACCACCGTTGCCCGGAAACCCTCGCCGATGTCGTCAGCGGCAACCCGTACGCATATACGCACACCCAGAAGAACGGTGTGGTAATTGCGCCGTACGACGCCAACCAGCTCTACCTGGTCTCCGTCTCCAACCTGGGCGAGACCTACGACGTGGAGAAGGTTCCGATGATCCAGCTCTACAACGCCTACTTCGGCGGCGGCATGAATGCCATCGTCTTCCAGGAGATGCGTGAGGCACGCGGTCTGGCTTACTCGGCCAGCGCCGGTTACGTCCTGCCGCGCGACCTGGACCACACCCTCTACTACACCAACTTCATCGCTACCCAGAACGACAAGCTGATTGACGCCCTGACCGCATTCGACGAGATCATCAACGAGATGCCGGTCTCCGAAGGCGCCTTCAACCTCGCCAAGGAGAACATCCTCGCCAACATCCGCACCACCCGTACCGTCAAGGAGAACGTCCTCTGGTCGTATCTCTCCGCACGCAGACTGGGCCTCACCGAGGACATCAACAAACTCGTCTTCGAGAAGGTTCCTGGCTACACGCTGGATGACGTGGTGAAGTTCCAGCAGGAGAACGTGAAGGGCCGCCCCTACACGATCTGCATCCTGGGCCGCGAGAAAGACCTGGATCTCAAGGCGCTCAAGCAGTACGGCGATATCCGTCGCGTGAGCCTCGAAGATATTTTTGGTTACTAATCAGAAAAGATGCATCTTTGCAGTCCGGTTCCGCACGCGAACGGAGCCGGACTACTTTTAAAAACAAATAAACCATGGCTTACAAAATTACTGACAACTGCGTTGCTTGCGGTACTTGCATCAACGAATGCCCCGTCGGAGCTATCAGCGCCGGTGACATCTACAAGATCGACCCGAACCTCTGCGCCGACTGCGGTACCTGTGCAGGTGTTTGCCCGATGGGTGCCATCGAGCAGGCTTAATTCTTTAAAGAATTCTGACGCGTCAAAAAAGCCGGTCCCGCGGGCCGGCTTTTTCTGTGTCCACAGGTATCCATCAGGATAGCCATAAAAGAGGGCCACCCTTTCGAGTGGCCCCCAGTCGGGCATCGGACAGCATCAAATTATGGAGTCGGTCAGATTAGTCTGCGTCTCCGCAGGTGGGCCTTCACGAACTCCTTTTTGCCGTTTCGCCGCCGCCAATGACCGCGGACGAGGACGGGTTTGACACGTGTACCAGGTACACAAATGCCAACGCTTACAGTTCCTATATAAATATTCATAGTTGTTTATTGTTAGGCTGATTAGGAACAAGAGGGTTGCCATTAGTACCTGCCCGACTATAGAAAAAGAAAGGAGAACGTCTCACCTTTCTTCGGTATCGACGTTCTCCTTCACAAAATCGGTCAGGTATGACCGTCGCCTAACAATTGTTCAATGAACATTTACGTTGCAAAGTTAGAAAGAAATCTCTTTGGTAGATGCGACTGATTACCAAAAAAGATTCGTAGATTTGCAAAGTCGTCCCAGGGATAGGGATGACAAGACATATAGAATATTAGCATTTGCTATTTACCCGGTTGCCCGAAACCTGAGAAATTTCAAATAGTCAACCCGGATAGGTCAGTGAATGTCTGCGCTTTGGCGTGGACTCGACTTATCTGTTGACAAGGCTTCTCAGGGCCGCGGGCATGGATTAGAAAAGTCCATGCCTTTTTTATGTGCCCTGGTTATCCTCTGTCGGGGATAAGTTGCAAGTGCCGTAAGAAGCGCAGCTTATGGCCAACAACAGTAATCTTGGTGCGGCTAAGAGCGCCAAGAATGACGAGTTCTATACTCAGTATGCGGATATCCAGAAGGAGGTCAACGCGTATCTGGAGTATAACCCCGATACGTTCCGTGATAAGACGGTTCTTCTTCCGTGTGACGACCCAGAATGGAGCAACTTCACGCGATTCTTTGCCCAGAACTTCGAGCGGCTGGGGCTGAAACGGCTCATCAGCACCTCCTATGCGGTGGAGAGCAAGAAATATAAAGACTATCAACCCACTCTGTTTGAGACGGAAAGCCCATGGTTTGATGTGGACAAAACCCGAATCAAAGGTAAGATATTCGAGCTCACTCGCGACACGAACCAGAACGGTCGCATCGACATCGACGACCTGGAGTGGCACTACCTAGAAGGCGATGGGGATTTCCGTAGTGCGGAGGTTTGCAAGTTGCGCGACGAGTCGGATATCATCGTGACGAATCCGCCTTTTTCGCTATTCCGGGAGTTTATAGCGTGGATTTTAGATGCACACAAACAATTCGCCGTAATCGGTAATATAAACGCAATCACATATAAAGAGATTTTTCCTCTCATCAAAGACAACAAGATTTGGACTCATAATCCCTTCATCCGTGGAGCTGGCTACTTTACAGCTCCATATGAAATTGACACTTCGCTCAGTTGTTTCAATTCTCACGATTATAGAGAAGGCTTAATCAGAGTCCCCGGTGTTCGGTGGTTCACAAACATTGAGTTCGGAGTGCGCCACGAACCCCTGCGCTTAATGTCCATGCACGACAATATCAGATATAGTAGGCACAAGGAAATCAGAAATACAGGGTATACAACATACGACAACTATAACGCTATTGAAATACCATTTACAGATTCTATCCCAGAAGATTATTCCGGAATGATGGGCGTTCCAATCTCATTCCTTGACAAGTATTGCCCTGAGCAATTCAGAATAGTAGGTATGTGTGAGAATCTTGATCTGTACGGATTAAAAACGCGTATCTACTCTTCAGAAGAATGTAGAGCTGCATATCGCAACAAATTTGGAAAGCCCGGCACTTATGATTTAAATGCTTCAGGAGTTGTCAAGTTAGAGGATGGGAGCCTCGAAAAAGTATATCAACGAATACTAATTCAGCGAGTATGATAGCAACACTTTATCAGGACTGGACCATCGGCGATATCTGCAAAGGCTTCCAGTACAATGAATACGAAGGCAAGGGCCTGTACGGTCTTTCGGGCCGCCTCACCATCCAGCCGGAATTCCAGCGGCATTACCTCTATGCCGAGAACGGCGGCAAGAAGGAAGTGGACGTAATCCAGTCTGTCCGGAACGGCTATCCGCTGGGCCTCATTTACTTCTCCAAAGTAGGCGAAGACCGCTATGAGGTACTGGACGGCCAGCAGCGCATCACGTCGCTGGGGCGCTTCCTGACGGAGAAGTTTGCCTGGATCGATGCAGACGGGCGTCCGTGGTATTTCAGCGCGCTGAATCCGGACGAGCAGGAGAAATTCCTGAATACCAAGCTGCTGATCTACGTCTGTGAAGGCACGGAGAAAGAAATCAAAGACTGGTTCCGGACCATCAACATCGTGGGCATCCCGCTCAACAACCAGGAGACCTTGAACGCTGTGTATTCCGGGCCGTTCGTGACCAAGGCCAAGGAAGAGTTCTCCAATTCCAACAACACCAACATCAACAAGTGGAGCTGCTTCATTCCGGGCTCTGCCAAGCGTCAGGATTATCTGGCTGCGGCCCTGGACTGGGTGAGCCGGGGCCATGTGGAAGAATACATGGCCGCGCATCGGTACGATGACAGCATCGCTGAGCTGAAGGCCTACTTCACTTCGGTCATCGATTGGATTACGTCCGTATTCGACATTACGCCGGAGAAGGAAATGTGTGGTCTGAAATGGGGTGATCTTTATGAGCGTTTCCACAAGACGGCCTACAATCCGGAAGAAGTTGCGGCCAAGGTCCGAGAGCTCTACGAGAGTTTCTACGTAAAGGAGAAGAAGGGCATCTACGAATACATCCTGGACGGGTGCCAGAACACGAAACTTCTCAACGTGCGGGTGTTCGACGAGCCCACCAAGAAGGCCGTGTATGCGCAGCAAACGGCCGCCGCCAAGGAGAAAGGAGAATCCAACTGTCCGCTCTGCGCCATTGGCCATGACGCGAACCACACCAAAATCTGGGACCTGAAGGATATGGACGCCGACCACGTGACGGCCTGGAGCAAGGGCGGCGCCACGGACATCTCCAACTGCCAGATGTTGTGCAAGACGCATAACCGGGCAAAGGGCAATCGATAAAACCTATACAGAAAAATAGCCGTCGTCTCGCAAAGAAACGGCGGCGTTTTTTCGAGTAATCAGGCCGATTAGTTCAAGCCGATGATGTAAGAACGTTCCAGCACTTCCTCAAGGGTTTTGCCATTGATTCTGACGTTATCCCAGATGTCCTCTGCTTTATCGAAAGAGTAAAGGACCGTCCCTTCGTTATGAGTGTCACCATCGCACTGCCATCCAATGTATGGTTCGGTGCGGTCGCGTGGAAGTTCTTTCACCTCAATGGGAAACTCCTCGGAGTGAATGCCATAAAAAGTGTCATTATCGATGTAGTAGAATGCCAGGTTAAGTCCTACATCGACAACTTCAAAGTCGAATATTTCTTTTGAGACGGAAGAACGAGCCTCCCGACGTTCTTCCGAACGCCAACCAAGCTCATCCACATAGATATGTTTCCCGTCTCCGTAGAAATTTTCTACTGCGATTTTTCTTTGCTCCATTTGTGTTTCTCTTTATTATACTTTACAATTTTATCGATAAGATGCTTGTACTCATTTGGAAGAGGAAGGGTATTGCCTCCATCGTGTCTTTTTCGGCCGACGTCCCCACTAGGGCTTTCGTTCCAAACGTGACAATGTGAAGATTTCTTGTTCGGCGAAAATGGAACAACATTTCCATCTTTATCGAACACTAAGTCAATACTTTTTACCAATTTATGATTCTCGTAAACCGCGATTGATGAAATCTGTACATTCCCCTCCTTGTCAACCTTTGCACAAAGGTAAATAGGATTATCCGAATTTGAATTCATAGGAATCTTAATTTGCGTTTCTGTATCCTTTTGAATCAAAATCTTATGTCCATCAATTCTTGTTCTGGCCTCATCAAAAATACGCGAGGCATCCGGCACGCCATGTACGGCGGCGCTATAAGATCCATTACCGCCCATAAGTCACACTCATATAATTGTCATTTTGAAAAAAAGAGCTGATTGTATAATCCTCTCCCTCTTGAGGCGCCCCATAGCGAATGATATGTATAGGCTTCAGTTCGTGGAGCACTCTCTCATATCCATTTAGCCATAGTTTTTTAGCCACCGGATCCGTTCCTATGCCGGTGCTATTGATGGCTATAATGGATTCTTTGGGATATCCTTCAAGAGTAAAATCAAGACTCCATTGTTTTCCCCAACTGACATTTGGGATTACATTAACACTATTCTTTTGCCACCACGCACAAAGGAGTTTGTTACGAAACGTGTTCCACATCACCTCCGGCAAGAGCATATCGGAATAAAGGGAAAAGTCTGGTGATATCACAAACGGAAATCGCCGAAGCATCGAAAGATAACGAGTAGGCTTATTCCATAAACATTCAAAATTTGAATCGGCAATATAAAAATGAATTGCAGACCCATCTGGTTTATGGCCTCTTGCGCGATTGAAAGAGAGAACACATCCTGGCATTTCACCTCGATATGGTTGTATGAGCGGCATCTGGTACCGACTCGAAAAAGAGACATCCAAACAAAGGCTATGCCTTAGGGGTATCTTATAATTCACTGTACACAAATCACTTGTCATACCAAAAAAGGATTATAAGTTAAACATATCTGCCAGTAATATGTGGCAGAAGAAAAAAATCCGATTCTGGGAGATTTGGAGAATTAAGAAGACTTCCCTAAATTTGGAGTCCCTAACAGAAGGGCTCCTATCTTCCGACTAGAGTGAGGCTAAGTCTTATCAATCGGGAAGTTAGACCTGCATCATCGCGCTAACTGCAATTAGCGCGATGATTTTTTCGCCCCTTGCGCCATTACATTCCCGCCTCCTTTTTTCTTTGCTTTTCCCTTTTAGTCATTTTATATACGATTCCGCCTGCTTCCTCATCATATGATGCCGCTCTAGATAAATCAAAAATAACTGTCTTTTTCAAATAATCAATCCCCAGTTCTTTTAACAATGGAGCGACAGAGAGAGAATAATACCCCGAAATACAACTAATTTTAAAGGCGTCTTCATCGGGAGATGAGGACACGATCATATACAGATTTTCAACATCCTCATCATCACGGGCGATTTTAATAAAGGAATCCTTCGAAAGATGAAGTGATTCAGCTGTCGAAGCAGTAAAACCAAGCTTGCCAGTCCTCTGTACAGTTACTTTAAGCTTTGTGCTATAGTTCTTTGCACTAAATACAGAAAGCGCCATTATAAAAACTCTATTAAGTTAAACAAACAAGGGATACCCGAAAATCCATCGAGTTGTCGCAAAGATAGTGAATAATCCCTTAAATCAAAATACAAGGGAACTATTAATTCAAAAATAAGATATCAACAAGGAATTTGTTAATAACATCCCGAAGGAATCGCTACAATCACAACGGGGCAATGCCATCACAGCAAATTGCATGTGAAAAAATAATAATGGAGTGAGTAATAACTGATACTATGGAGTGTGGTTTCTAGATATGAGGATGTTTGACTTTAGCGAAAAGTTATTGAAAGGCGGCAGTTAACGTCCGTTAGGGAACGCCAACTTAGTTTGATGAGCGCAGAGGGCTGGACGGAGCTGCCATAAAAGAGTCTCTTATTGGATAAGCGAATCCTCACAAATCCTTTCAAAAGACTCTATCATTTCTTCTTTTTGGGGATTACCTTTTCGGAAGATAAGAGATGAGTATAAAGAATAGAAAGCCGTCTTACCAAACCGGTCTAGTTTTTCATAGGAACCGTCATTGACGTCTTGAAACTTTCTTGCGAATAAACGTCTGCGCCCCTCTGCCCTACCATCTGTTGAATCGCAAACGAAGAGTACGGCATTTTGCTGTTTCTCGAAGAAATCGCGTAGTATCGCACAAACAGTATCCAGGACATACATCCCGGGGCGACTTTTGACATGTTCATCACTTGTCTTCTCAAAACTGAACGTGTATATGCCAGACGTTCCGTAACTCGACATATCTATAAAATACGCGAAGTAATCGATACCACTTTCGGTGGTAAAGTGATAGAAGCCGTCTTCTGAAAGGAAATACTTATACGGGTGTAGCAAAGCGGACATTTCTTTCCCTCTCAATCGTTTCTTTACACTCCCCGTCGCGAATGCTCTTGACAATAGCCTTCTTGTCCTCGATCATTTTGTCGAAGACGGTCCGTACGGGTATGTTCGCTTTACTGTTTACCATAGCATGAGCAGTGGTTCATTGCAAAGGTAGCAATAAAACCATATCTCACAAAAAACTATTTCGTCGATTTAGTTCAGGCTCTCGTACCAGGATTTGAGCTGGGCGACGGAGAGGTCGTTCAGGCGGTCGCCGTGGCGCCAGTTGATGGCGGGGAAGGTGGTCTTCAGTTCGGTCTCGGAGCTGTCAATCGTGGAAGAGTCTGAAGTGCAGAACGGGATGACGGTCTTTCCGTCAAAGGAATAGGCCTCCAGGAAGGTGAGGATGACCCGGGGCGCCTTGCCGTACCAAACCGGGAATCCGATCAGCAGGACATCGTATTTCTTGGCCCCTTTGAGCGTCTTCTTGATGGCGGGACGCTGCGGCGCAGTGCCCATCTGCTCCTTGAAGGCACGCGCATTTTCGTCATTATAGTTCATCGTATCGTCGCCATAGGCTTCTTCCGGAACGATTTCATAGAGCGTGGCGTCGGTCACCTGCGCGAGCGTTTCCGCCACAGCCTTCGTGACGCCGGAATAAGAAAAGTAGGCCACGCAGACCTTGCAGGCAGGATCCTTACGGCAAGCGGTCAAACCCGGAAGGAGGATCAGCAGGGAAAGGAGAAGAAGAATATGCTTTTTCATAGGCGAATTACTGGACCATCACGGGGCGGATGGAGAAGTAGTGATTGTAACCGCCCTGGCCGAAATAGGTATGGGTCTTTTCGAAGGAATTCAGGTTGAGATAGTTGAACTTATAAGTCCTGGATCCGAACGAATTGCCGTAATAATAATCTGAATACCAATACTTTCCGCTCTCACCCACACTGACGGGGCTTCCGCCGTCCAGGTAACCGGCGGCGGGCAGGAAGAGGGAGACACCTTCATAGCCGGGGACACGGGAGGTAAGGGTGTAACCCGCAATGGCATGCGTCGTATCCCAGGTGACGTCTATCCAATCGGCACAGGGCGTTTCGTAGCCGACGAACACGAGGTGGTTCTGCGCAGGCATTCTCCAGGCACCGCCCCAGTCCTTGGCTGCGACGTCATAAGTCGCATCACCGCCGATATCCACGGCCGTCCGGTAGGGATCGTAATAGGTTGTGGAAGGGTACGGCTTGGTCGAACCCCAGTAATAGTAGTCGCCTGTGGCATCAGGGGCATCGGCGCCCACATTGCGGTCGGCGAAATAGACCTTCTGACCGTCGATGACCAGGCCCAGATCCACGTAAGGATGGCCATTCGCATCGGGAGCGGGCTTGACCTGCGTCCAGGGCGTCCCGTCCGTCGAGAAGGCTCCCATATCGTAAATCTTCCCTCGTGCCGGCGTAAAGGAACTGGCAAATCCCCTGACATACTGGGTGCCGTCCTCCGCCAGGAAAATCAGGTCAAACCCGTCGGGAATCGTCATGGGCAAAACGCAGATGTAGTAATCGTTGCCGGCCGTGATGTTCCCGCTCAGCACGATCGAGGAGGAATTGAATCCATAATTGAAGGTGGGGCCGGCCTCGAGAAGGGGATCGCCTCCATTCCAGATAAAACCGGCGCAGCCAGCAATCCTGGCATAGTTGGGATCGCTCTGGTGGGCCGAGAGGATAATCTGTTTGCAGCCAAACTGCGGCGTCACCTTCAGCAGGGCAACCAGCGGCTTGAAGGAGAAATCGCCCAAGACAGCGCTGTGGGCCAGCATCAGGAAGCTGTTCCGGTCAAAGGAATTGTCCGTAGCACGCTGATAAGCAGGAAGTTCGCAGCCAAAAGTATCCACAGAATCGGAACTCATGCTGATCTTTGCACGGGACCCCATCTGATAGGGATAGAGCGCAGCCCAACCGCCGTCATCGCAGGCCGTTCCCACCGGATGTTCGCCGGAAAAGGTCGCAACGGGACTTGATGCACCGGAGAGCAACGTGAAGGGGATGTTGTCCGGATTCACATACAGGGCAAACTGGTCTCCTGCCGACCAGATAATCTGCATTTTGCCCGCATCGCCGGGAACAATCCGGGCCCTGGACTGCGTGGCGGGTTCCGCCGTTGCCGTGATTTGGATGATCGTCGCCTCGTCCGATTTGGAACAAGCGGCCAGCACACACAACAATACGATAAAAGCCAATCTTTTCATCTCTTCCCCTCCTACCAATTAAACGGTTCTACATCCATCTGACCGAGCGGCTGACCGGTAAGCTGGTCGCTCGCGCAGAGAATCCCATTCGTTCTCACTTCATACACATCCGTTTCAGGACGTACGTAGATAATCTTGGAATTCACCATCATAGCTTATATTGAGGTATCCGGCTACTTGCCGTGGATACCGATAAACAGGACCGTGTTGAACGTGTGCTCCACAATCGCATACGCGAAGGGGCGGTCGGCCGTGAAGACCCTGGGGGGATCCGGGTGAAGAACGGAGGTCTCCTTGATAATGATGGCCGTGACGGCAGCCGCCTCGGTTCCGGTCTCGGTCACGTCGATGGCCGTCTTCTGGAGAATCTCATCGATATAGACAGACTCGTCGGAGATGCCCGAGAAATCCGCCGCGCCTGAGAAGGCCTTGGGCATGCCCATGGAAATCAGGGTATTCTTGAAGAGATCGGACATCTCATATTCGCTCTTGAAGACCGGCATCGAGAAGATGACCTCGCAGTCTCGCAGTCCCTGCATGACCTCATTCCAGCGGGCCGGGGTCAGGGAAGCGACGAGGCTGTACAGGTCCTTGCCCTCGTCCGGCAGAAAAATCACCATCCGGTAGGCGCCGTTGCCGTAGGGCACGCTGCAGGCCTGGAACCCTTCTCCGCCATACCACTTCATCTCCCGGGTGCTGCCCAGGAATTTCTGGTCAGCCCGTTTTCCGGAAAAATCGGTGAAGGGTTTTTGCTGGGACTCCATCTTGCCGCCCTTCCACTTACCATTGAAATAAAGGGCGTTGGCCAGCAGCAGGCGAATGGAAGGCTCAGGCTCGTCCAGAATCTTGGGAATCATCCCGTTCGTATGGTCAGAAGCCCAACTGTTGACGGTGTTGACGGCTTTCTTCGTAGCGAAATCCAGGTTCGCCACCTCAGCGGAATACCACTTCCGCACAAAATCGGAATACGCTTGCTTGAGCGGGAAATTCACAGCCGGCCAGGCCGCGTTGGCGATGGCGATACGGGTCGTCGTATCAACTTCAAAGAGGCCCTGACACATAGCCTGGTAATAACTGGCGATCTGCTCAGCCGAGAAACCGGTAAAACCCAGCGTGGAAGCCATCTGCGTGAAGGTTTCCCCGTTTGCGCCCGAAGCGGCCAGCGAGAGGCAGAGAGACGCGCTGAAAGGAGATATCATCAGGTTTTTCCCCTTTTCCTGCGCAGCAATCGCCCGGAATAGACCGAGGGCGAAATCATTTTCACAGGCCTGTACGGCAGCCTGGTCGTGTGTCAGGACAATATTCTTGAGCGGTTGCATCTCCTTTTGCGGAGGATTCTCCCCTTCCCCACAGGAAGCGGCGCCGAGCAATACGGCCAACAGCGAAATACAATGAAGCACAGTCCGGATTCTCATATCGATTTACAATTAGTTGCCTGGATTGAAATGGGCAAGCGCCGTTTCCAGGCCGGTCACGTCGTCGCCTTTCTTGACCAAAATCTCGGTATCGAGCGGCAGGAAGAGGTCGATACGCGAGCCGAATTTAATAAAACCTGCCTGTGAGGCCTGCTCCAGCCGTTCGCCTTCCCGGGCATAACAGACGATGCGACGGGCCAGAATGCCGGCAATCTGCCGGAACATCATCGGATGGCCGCTGTCGGTCATGATACCGATCGACGTGCGCTCGTTCAGTTCGGACGCCTTCGGGTGAAAGGCAATCAGGTACTTGCCGGGATGGTAGTTGTAGTAGGTCACCTTTCCGCTGACGGGGGCCCAGGTAACGTGGACATCGAAGACGGAAAGGAAGATGGAGATACGGATGCACTTGCTGTGGAAGAATTCGTCCTCCACCACTTCCCGGATATCCACCACACGGCCGTCTCCGGGGGCGATGACGAGGTTATCTCCCTCCAGTGCCTCCCTCTCCGGCACGCGGAAAAAGCGCAGCATGAAGAGCGCAATGCCCAGGCAGAATACCGCAACGATGATGTTGACCGTCAGGTTACTGCAGAAAATGAAAAACAGGGCCGCCACCACCAGCCAGAGCAGGGAGTTGACAAGGATGATACGGCGTCCTTCCTGATGGATACGGGGTCTTTTCATCCGATGATACCAATTAAAACCAACAATACAGTGACGGCCGGGAAGACGAAGAAGAGGTCGTCAAACCGGTCCAGAATTCCGCCGTGACCGGGGATAAAGTGACTGGAATCCTTGACGCTGAAGTGGCGCTTGATCAGGGATTCGAACAGATCGCCGAAAATGCCGGCGACGGCAATGACGACCGCCATCGTCAGCCACATCGGGAGGGACATCACCTGAATCTTCAGCAGGTTGTAAACCCACCAGGCCAGCAGGGAAGCCACCAGCGACACCAGCAGCGCCCCCCACACGCCAGCCCAGGATTTGTTGGGCGAGAGCGAGGGCGCCAGTTTCCGGCTGTTCGGGCGTTGTCCAAAGGCCATTCCGAAGAAATAGGCGCCGATGTCGGCAATCCAGGCAATCGAAATGACGGGAGCCGTCAGTTGCGGCGTATAGACTCCGGATGCCCGGTAGGAGAATCCCAGCAGCAGGGAGAGGCTGACAGGCAGTAGGATATAGACGATCGGGAAGAAGAGATGCGGATTGAAATCGTGACCTTCACCGCCGTCGGAGAGCAGCATGGCCATCGCAGCGAAGAGAGGAACCACGGAGAGGGTCAGCCAGCGCGCGGGCAGCCATCCGGCCAGCGAAGCGGCCGCCCCCACAAAAAAGAGAAGCTCCGCCAAAATGATGCAGAGCCGCTCCCGGAGGTACCGGCGCCCGAGGGCGAGCCGGTGGTATTCAATCGTTGCAAGCAGGATTACTGCCGACATCAGCAGGGTATAGAGCCACCCGTTGACGAGCACGCCGGCGGCGGAGACCGTCAGGATGGCAATTCCGCTGAGGGTCCGCTTATGCAGTTCCTTCATCCGTCAGCAGTTTATTAGGGTCCTTGCCTCCCTTGCGGGGGCCGAAAATGGTTTCCAGGTCTTCTGAAAAGATCACTTCGCGTTCGAGCAGCATCTGGGCGAGTTTCTCGAACCCTTCGCGGTTCTCCTCAAGTACGCGACGGGCGGTTTCGTGTGCCTCGTCGATCAGCTTGCGGGCCTCGTTGTCAATCACCTCAGCCGTCTTCTCGCTGTAGGGACGCGTCAGCGACATCTCGCTGCGCCCCGTGGAGTCATAGAAGGAGACATTGCCCACCTTCTCACTCATGCCGAAGTACGAGACCATGGCGTAGGCCTGGCGGGTGAGTTTCTCCAAATCGTTCAAGGCGCCCGTCGAGACAACCCCGTTCACGAGTTCCTCGGCGACCCGGCCGCCGATGGTGGCCGCCATTTCATCCTTGATCTGGTCCACCGTATTGAGCTGGCGCTCTTCCGGCAGGTACCAGGCAGCGCCCAGGGCCTGTCCGCGCGGGATGATGGTCACCTTGAGCAACGGATTGGCGTGCGGCAGCATCCAGCTGACCGTCGCATGGCCCGCCTCGTGGTGGGCGATGGTCTTTTTCTCTTCCGGCGTGATAATCTTGCTCTTGCGCTCGAGGCCGCCGACGATGCGGTCGATGGCATCGAGGAAGTCCTGCTTGTCGATAGCCTTCTTGTCGTGGCGGGCGGCAATCAGGGCCGCCTCGTTGCAGACATTGGCGATATCGGCTCCGGAGAATCCCGGGGTCTGCTTGGCCAGGAAGTCAATCTGGAAACCGTCTTCCAGCTTGAGGCCGCGCAGATGCACCTTGAAGATATCGAGGCGCTCCTTGAGTTCGGGCAGCTCCACGTGAATCTGGCGGTCGAAACGGCCGGCCCGCATCAGGGCACGGTCCAGAATGTCCGCCCGGTTGGTGGCCGCCAGGATGATGACGCCCGAGTTGGAACCGAAACCGTCCATCTCGGTCAGCAGCTGGTTCAGCGTATTTTCGCGTTCATCGTTCGACGTAAAGCCTGCATTCTTGCTGCGGGCACGGCCCACGGCGTCGATCTCGTCGATAAAGACGATGCACGGCGCCTTTTCCTTGGCCTGACGGAAGAGATCGCGGACGCGGGAGGCACCCACTCCGACGAACATCTCCACGAAGTCGGAACCGGAAATGGAGAAGAACGGCACGTTGGCCTCACCGGCCACCGCTTTGGCCAGCAGTGTCTTGCCCGTGCCCGGAGGGCCTACGAGCAGTGCGCCCTTGGGAATCTTTCCGCCCAGGGCGGTATATTTCTTGGGGTTCTTGAGGAAATCCACGATCTCCTTGACCTCCACCTTGGCCTCTTCCAGGCCGGCCACATCCTTGAAGGTGACCTTCTGCGCACCGGACTTGTCGTACATCTTGGCCTGCGACTTGCCCACGTTGAAGACGCCGCCCAGGCCACCGCCGCCGCCACCGCCCATGTTGCGCATCGGACGGAACATAATCAGCCACATGGCGATCAGCAACAGCGGGAAAAGCAGCCAGTCGAGGATTTTGCCCCAATAATTGATGTGCTCATCCACCACGATCCGGAACTGCCGGCCCTCGGGCAGCGTGTCCCGGATGGCCTCGAATTCGTTTTCCGCATCAAAATTCTCCGTCACGAGGAAGAAGAAATGCGGACCGGACTTGGGAATTTTTCCGGCAAACTGGTCTTTGTAGCGTTCTACACCGGCGGAATTCAGGTGAATCTCCCCGCGACGCTGGTTGCGGACATAGACAATCTTGTCCACATACCCTTCCGGAAGGATCTGCGTCTTGACATCCACCCATTCCTTTTTCACAGGACCGGCGGAGGCCGGTGAAAACATCATGTAAACCAGTCCGCCGATCAGAAGGATGTAGAACCAGTTCAGCCAGAGAGGAGCGCGTCCTGCGCCCTTCTTTTTGGTATTCTTGGGAGTCTTGCTCATTGTTCGTCAGAGAATTCGGTCTTGACCGCATCAGCCCAGAGGTCTTCCAGCCGATAGAAGAGCCGCTGGTCGGTCTTGAAAATGTGAACTACGATATCCGTGTAGTCGAGGATGATCCAGAAGGCATTCTCCCGGCCCTGCTGGCGCACAACCCGCTGGCCGGCCGCATCCATGGCCTCTTCCACGGCGTCGGCGATGGCCTGAACCTGGGTGGAGGAGTCGGCGTTGCAGATGACGAAGTGGTCCGCCACGGCGGTTCCAATCTTACGCAAGTCCAACGAAATGACCTCTTTCGCCTTCTTGGAGAGCATCGCCTCGGCGATGATTTTTACATTTTTGTTCATCAATCAGTCAATAATAGCTATTTTCGCAACGCAAAGATAATACAATTTTCCCGCCAAACCCGCAGCGCAGACGACAATGGCAGAAACCGCCCGCATCCACTGGTTCGACGAAGTCGATTCCACCAATACGCAGCTGCTTGCCGCACGCGGCAGTCTCCCCTCCGGAACTGTTTTCGCCGCCCTTTTCCAGCGTGCCGGAAAAGGACAGCGCGGGAACCGCTGGGAGAGCCGCAGCGGGGAGAATCTGACCTTCTCCTATCTCTTCAAACCAGCCGCCCTGCCCGCTGCTGCGCAGTTCTCCCTCTCGCAGGCCGCCGCCCTGGGTGTGGCCGGCTATCTGGCCGAAAAGGGCGTTCCCACAGCCATCAAATGGCCCAACGACATCCTGGTGGGCGGACGCAAGATCTGCGGTATGCTCCTGGAACACACCCTCTCTGCTGACAAATTGGCAGACAGCGTAATCGGGATCGGAATCAACCTCAACCAGCGCGACTTCGGAAGCGGAGCACCGAACGCCGTCTCGCTCTGTGCGGAGACCGGGCAGAACTACGATCCCCAGTCGGAGTTGCCGTTTGTTGTGGCCCAGCTTGAAAAGTACCTGGCACAGACCGCCTCGGAAGCGGGACGGAAGGCCCTCGCCGAAGCGTACCTGGCGCGGCTCTATCGGATGGGCGAGTGGCACACCTACCTCGACCGCCGCGAGGCAGATCCCCTGCTCCCCACCACCCGCGCCGTGGAAGGTGTCCGTTTTGAAGGATGCATCCGGGGAATCTCACCGGAGGGATTGCTGCGCATGGAACGGCGCGACGGCGCCCTCCTTGAATTCGCGTTCAAGGAGATCGCCTACATCTTGTAATCAGCTAAATTCCTGCGAGTTCCGCGATAGCTGCCCGCGGATCGGCCGCCTTGAAAGCGGCGTTCCCGGCCACGAATACGGAAGCTCCGGCCGCCTCCAGGGCCGCGATGTTTTTCATGCCGACGCCACCGTCCACTTCAATCAGGCAGTCAGCCCCCGCCTCGGCGATCATCTCACGGACGCGCGCGACCTTTTCCACCGAGCCCTCGATGAACGACTGCCCGCTGAAGCCCGGATGAACCGACATCACGAGGATGTAATCGGCCTCTTTCAGATAGGGTTTCAGCAACGCCTCGTCCGTTTCCGGATTGATGGCGATTCCCGCCTTCGCCCCGGCTCCGTGAATCAGCGCCAACGTGGCGGAGAGATCTTCACAGGCCTCGATATGGACGGAGATATACTGAATCCCGAGCGCAGCGAAACGTTCCACATACTTCTCCGGATGAACAATCATCAGATGGGCGTCCATCGGTTTTCCGGCCACCTTGGCAATGGCGGCGCTCACCGGCAAGCCGAAGGAGATGTTGGGCACAAAGGTGCCGTCCATGATATCCAGGTGAATCCAGCCGGCGGCACTCTCGTTGACCATCCGGATGTCGCGCTCCAGGTGGCCAAAGTCGGCGGAAAGGATCGAAGGGGCAATGTTGCGTGCCATATTACTTTACGCTTTTGAGGACCTCCAGCAGGAAAGCCCAGAATTTATCGAGGGATGCCAGATCGAGCCGCTCACCGGGGGCGTGGACACCGCGCAGCGTGGGGCCGAATGAAATCATGTCCAGATCGGGAGACTGCGCCAGGAAGAGCCCGCACTCCAGTCCGGCGTGGATGGCGCGAACGGTGGGATCCTTGCGGAACAGACGGCGGTAGGCCGCCACGCAGATGTCCTTGATGCGGGAATCCATGTTGGGTTTCCAGCCGGGATATTCCGATTCGTGGGTCACCTGGGCACCGGCCAGTTCAAAGACGGCGGCGAACTTCTCCCCGGCTGCCGTGCGTGCCGAATTGATGGCGCTGCGCTGCGAAGAACCCACCCGGATGCGGCCACCGGGAAGCATCTTGACCGAAGCCAGGTTGGAGGAGGTCTCCACCAGCCCTTTGATATCTCCGCTCATGGCCAGCACGCCATGCGGCGCGGCATCCAGCGCCAGGATCAGCCGCTGCGCCGTGGCCGTGTCGATAGCCTGCTTGCGGGCGGGCAGCGGTTCCGCGAATCCGGTCACCTCGGGATCGGTCGCAGCGTATTCTGCCTCGATCTCCTGGACAAAGCGGTTGAAGAGCGCAACCACATCGTTTTCACTGCGGGCGGGAATGGCCACCACGGCGCTTGCCTCGCGGGCAATGGCGTTGCGTTTGTTGCCGCCGGCAATCTCGCAGAGGTCGATCTTATAATGGAGCGCCTCCTTCAGGAAGCGGGCGAGCAGCTGGAGCGCATTGGCGCGCCCCTTGTCGATATCGTCCCCGCTGTGGCCTCCGATTCCGCCCTTCACCCCGAAACGGGTGATGACGTGCGAGGCGGGCAGCGTCTTGGTCTTATAATGGAAGAGGGCGGTGGTATCCACGCCTCCGGCACAGCCCACGCAGAGCTCGCCTTCGTCCTCGTCGTCGAGGTTCAGCAGGATTTTGCCGCTGAAGAACCCCTTTTTCAAGGCCTTGGCCCCGTCGAGGCCCGTCTCTTCGGAAACGGTGAAAAGCGATTCGATCCGGCCGTGCGGGATGGAATCGTCCGACATCAGCGCCAGCTGGGCCGCGATGCCGATTCCGTCGTCGGCGCCCAGCGTCGTATCGGGAGCCACCATCCAGCCGTCGCGGATTTCGTAGCGGATGGGATCCTTGGCAAAATCATGCACCACGCCGGCGTTCTTTTCGCAGACCATGTCGGAATGGCTCTGCAGCACCACCGTCGGCCGGTCTTCGTAGCCCGGGGTCGCTTCCTTGACGATCAACACATTTCCGGCTGCGTCGGTCTTGCATTCAAGACGGCGGTCTGCGGCGAATTTCTGCAGATAAGCGATGATGTGCTCTTCGTGGCCCGACTCACGCGGGATACGGGTAATCTCCTGAAAAAAAGACAGTACTCTCTTGGTATCCATAGAACGGTGTTATAAAAAAAACGCCGAGCGTTACTCGGCGGAAGTCAGTTGCTTTTCGATGTCGGTGACATACCCCCGGAACGAGCGGTCCGTGTCCATCAGGTCGCAGACCGTGTTGCAGGCATGAAGCACGGTGGCGTGGTCCTTTCCGCCCAACTGGGTGCCGATAGAGGAGAGCGAGGTCTTGGTGAGGCTGCGGCTCAGGTACATCGCAATCTGACGCGCCTGCACGATCTCGCGCTTGCGGGTCTTGGAAAGGAATTGGTCCGTGGTGATATTGAAGTAGTTGCAGACCGCACTCTGGATGCGGTTCACCGAAATTTCCACTTTGTGCTCGCAGACGATCTTGTCCACCAGGTCCTCGGCCAGACGGAGCGTCAGCTCTTTCTTGGTGAAGGTGGCGTTGGCAATCAGCGAGAAGAGGGTTCCCTCCAGTTCGCGGATATTGGTCTTGACATTGCGGGCCACATACTCCAGCACCTCTTCCGGAACATCCACGCTCTCGGCCTGGCTCTTGGCGCGCAGGATGGCGAGGCGGGTTTCGTAGGAAGGCGGAAGCAGTTCGGCGGAGAGGCCCCATTTGAACCGGGAGAGCAGCCGCTGCTCAAGTCCCTGCAGCTCCACCGGCGGGCGGTCGGAGGTCAGGATCAACTGCTTGCCGCACTGGTGCAGGTAGTTGAAGATATGGAAGAATGCGCCCTGCGTGCCCTTCTTGTCGGCAAACTCCTGCACGTCATCGATAATGAGCACGTCCACCAGCTGGTAGTAGCGCAGGAAATCGGAGACCTCGTTGGAGTTGTTGTTGCTCTTGGCCGAGCAGGCCGCGTTCATATACTGATTCTGGAAGGTATTGGCATTGACGTAGAGCACCACCTTCTCGGGATACTGCTCCTTGACGGAAATGCCGATAGCCTGTGCGAGATGCGTCTTGCCCAGACCGGGCCCCGCGTAGATGAAGAGCGGGTTGAAGGCGTTGCGTCCCGGCGTGCGCGCGATGCTGACACCGGCTGCGCGGGCCAGGCGGTTGCACTCGCCCTCGATGAAATTCTCCATCGAGTACTGGGGATTGAGGTGCGAATCGATATTGAGCCGCTTGATACCCGGAATCAGGTAGGGATTGCCTTCATAGGTGGCTGCCACATCGGGAGCCGGGATATCCACGTTGCGCAGGCGTGCGGTGGAACGCTGGTTCTCCGTGATGAAGGTGTCGGCGATGCGGACCTTGTAGCGGAGACGCGCCTCCGGGCCGATGACGCGGTGCAGGACTTTGCTCAGCAGATCGAGGAAGTTGGCCTCGATATGCTCGCGGACATAATCCGACTGAACCTCGATGGTGAGGATGCTGTTTTCCAGCGAAACCGAATGGATGGGTGCGAACCAGGTATTGTAGGCAGGCGCCGGGATGTTGTCCCGGATTACATCCTGGCAGTTTTTCCAAACAATATCGTGTTTTTGCGTACCCATTTTCGCTTTTTTTCGGAGTTACAAAAATGGATGAAAAAAACGTGATAAAAAAATCTTTTTGCTATTGTTTTTTTCAAGAAAAATACAAGTGCTTATGTATCAGTGAAAAAAATGTTGAAAAACGTTTTTATCACTGTACATCAATTAGTTACACTTGCCAATATGCGCTCCAGCGCGCTCCGTCAAAGGTGCATTTTTAAAATTATCTGACAATCGTTCCATCGGGCGCAACACGCACCAAAAACGCCCCGGAAAACTTGGATTTCAGACGCGACAGCGCTGCAGCCGCTTCAAAGCGGGTTTTGTAAAAACCGATGCAATATTTATAGGTTTCTCCTACCGCCAGGCAGTCCACCTTTTCGCCCTGAAATTCGGGTGCGCCGTCGGCCAATCTTCTCGACAGGGAAAAAATGTGAATTCGGTAAACCGTATCGGTCGGAGCGGGATCGA
>JAEEGG010007082.1_pt1 | contig 26059 bp, 26 predicted proteins | sample 9134161 | NCBI WGS metagenome assembly JAEEGG01 (sample SAMN16246543, study PRJNA631951) | gut metagenome | biome: gut microbiome; feature: rumen; material: CR-attached | host: Bos | place: Iran: Karaj | collected 2018-10 | reverse complement strand
CCTCGTCGCCACGCCCCTCCAGCCAGTCCAGGGTGGCGGTGGTGATGTCCAGCAGCGGGACATTCTCTTCCCGGGCCACCTGCGCCATTGCGGCGGGATAGTCGGTGTGGCAATTGCGGTCCAGCCCATTCTCTTTGAACCAGCGGCGCGCCACGGGAGTCAGCAGCACCGGCCTAGCACCCATAGACTTGGCCGTGCGCACAAACAGGCGCAGGTTGTCCTGATAGGTGCCGAAAGGAGCAGCGTAGCGCTCGGGGTCGCTCTCCTTGGCATCGTTGTGGCCAAACTGGATAAACAGCCAGTCGCCCGGCTTGAGATTGGCCTTGACCTTGTCCCAAAGGCCTCGGTCTATGAAGCTCTTGGTGCTGCGGCCGTTCTGGGCATAATTGATCACCTTGACACTGTCGTCCAGGAAGTTTTGGAACATCATCCCCCAGCCGCGCTCAGGGTTGCCGCCGGAGAGGTCCTTCTCTGCCATGGTGCTGTCGCCCATCAGATGGACGGTGGTAAAAGAGCAACCGATTGACCAGATTGCGGCAAGGGCCGCCATTATCATTAATCTTCTCATAGCTGCTCTCCGTTTACATAGACATTGTGGAAATTGACATCCTCGGCAAAGTTGATTTCAACTGCACTCTGTGCGGTGAAGGTGCTGTTGCTGAAGGATATGCCACGCACCGGCATCTCCGGCAGACCGTTGATATATATGGCCTGCTTTGCACCTGAACAGGTGATGCCGCTGAAGCTGAAATCGCAGAACTCGGGGGTGGTCTCGTCCACCGGACGGATATCGGAAACGCCCTTGGCCTTCATTTCGGTGGCGGAAACGCCCTCGTAATAGAGGTTGAAAATCACTCCGTAGGTCACAATATCCTTCATATAGATATCGCTGCATACAACATTGTGCACCTTTCCTCCGCGGCCGCGGGCGCTCTTGAAACGCAGCCCCACGTCGGTGCCTATAAAATTGCAGCGGCTCACAACCACATTCTCTACGCCGCCCGACATCTCGCTGCCAATCACCACGCCGCCGTGGCCGTGATATACGGTGCAATCCCTTATAATAAGATCGCGGCACACGCGCGCGTGACGGCGGCCGTCGGCATCCTTGCCAGACTTGATGCATATGGCGTCGTCGCCCACATCAAAGCTGCTCTTCTCAAGCAGCACCCTTTCGCAACCGTCAATATCAATGCCGTCGCCGTTGGCGCTGTAGTGGGGGTTGCGCACGGTAATATTCCTCACGGTGACATCTTTGCACCAGAGCGGGTGGATATTCCAGCAGGGTGAGTTCTGGAAAGTGCAGCCATCCAGCAGCACCCTCTCGCATTCGCGAAGACTCACCAGCACCGGCCTCAGGAAGGTCTTGATTTCATTTTCGTCCAGATCGTCAGCGGGCTTGTTCAGGCTGCCGGCCGTGGCGCGGGCCTTGGCGTAGCCCTCATCGGGATACCACACCTTGCCGTCTTCGCTCACCAGGCCGCCGCGGGCGGTGATGGCCTTCCACTGGTCAGAAGAGACTTTGCGCTTCTTGACCTCGCGCCAGGCAGCGCCGCTGCCGTCAATTATGCCGCCGCCGGTGATGGCTATATCGTGGGCCCCTTCTGCGTGGATGGGCGACAGGCAGCGCCTCACGTCAAGCCCTTCGAAATTGGTGTTGATTATTGGATACAGATCCTGGTCTGTACTGAAAACTATGATTGCATTGTCGTCCAGATGAAGCTCTATATTGCTTTCAAGGCCTATCGGGCCGGTGAACCAGATGCCGGCGGGCACATTCAGGCGGCCTCCCCCTTTTTGCGAGAGATGGGCTATGGCCTTTGCAAAGGCGTCGGTGTTGAGGGTGGTGCCGTCTGGCACTCCGCCAAAGTCGGCAAGACTGATATTGCGTGCTGGAATGCGCGGCGCCGCAACGCTCTGCACCTCAATCGGAGCCGTGGCAGAAGCCACCTCCTTTGCCGACTTGGACGCGCCTCCGCAGGCTGTCAGGGCCGCAATCAGGACAAAAAATATTGACTGCAATTTTTTCATAGTTCACAAATGTATAAATAAAATTTTAAATTCCGTGCACGGTAACGGAAATAATTTTCAATAATTTATGATGTTTGAAAATAATTGTTTCGTTATCGTACACGGAAAAGATTTTTTTCTTATAATTGTGGCCGGAAAACAAACCCTGTTTTGAAAGAGACCATCACCATACTGGACATCGCCCGCCGCAGCGGCCTCAGCAAGGGGACCGTGGACCGGGTGCTACACAATCGCGGTGAGGTTTCCAAAAAGAGTTACGACAAGGTGATGCGCGTCATAGAGGAGCTGGGCTACGAACCAAACGTGTACGCGTCGCTGCTTGCCTCCAACAAGCAGTACACCATAGCGGTGCTGATTCCGGATGCCGCACCCGGTGAATTCTGGGAGATTTCCCGCCGCGGAATAGACCTGGAATTGTCCACACCCCTCTCTTCGGGGATGAACGTCGTGCACGTAGGCTATGACCAGTACGACGGCGCGTCATTCTCCGCCGCCTGCCGCAGGGTTCTGGAAATGAAGCCCGACGGCGTGGTGCTGGCTCCGATGTACAAGAGCGAATCACTGGCATTCGTGGGCGAACTGGCCGCAGCGCAGATTCCCTACGCCTATGTCGATTCCAAGCTCGAAGAAGATAACTATCTGGCATATTTCGGTATGCCGATGGTGCAGAGCGGCCAACTGTGCGCCGACCTGCTGACCCAGGGCCACCGTATCCAGAGCGTGCTGATAGTCCGCATCCGCCGCAACGACGAAGACCTCTACGACCCCAATGTCCACCGCCGTGCCGGCTTTCTGGACTATATGCTGGAACATTGCCCCGACTGCAACATCCACTACCTGTTCATCGACCCCACACACCCGGAGAGGATCGATGCGCTGCTGTCAGAATTCCACGCAGCACACCCCGAGGTCCGCAACGTGGTGATGTTCAACTCACGAATCTATCTGGTAGCCCCGTTCATTGAGAAAAACTACGTGGAGGGCCTTCGCGTGGTGGGCTTCGACAATCTGGATGCCAATGTCGCCGCCCTCAAGAAGGGGTGCGTCACTATGCTCATTGCCCAGCATCCCGACCAGCAGGTTGCCCAGGCCATCCAGACCCTGTCTGAATTCATCACCCTGAAAAAACGCCCCTCCCGCCGCGACAACCTGGTCCATATGGACATCTTGACCCGCTACAACGCCGACTGACAGCATTCACCGGCTTGGTGGTTAGAGGGATGCCGGTAATCCGTTTTTTAACGTGAGATTCCCTTCTAGAATGTCCAGCCGATGTTGAGGCAGACGGGCCACCTGGTCTCGGCTCTGGCTTCGGCTGTGTCGGTAGTGAGATCGGCAGATATTGACAGCCGGAGATGGTTGTACAGCTGGGCGCCGATTCTGGGTGCCACCACCAGGAAACATCCTGAATTCCAGGACCCTACGGGAGAAACGGCCCCTTCCGGAGCTCTGTCCATATTAGCCTCTGTGATGCTCTTTTTCACCACGCCCGGACCAAAGCCCATTCCCATAAAGAACAGGAGGCGGTCATTCACCGGTATCTTGAGGCCGGCCATGGCAATGAGCCCGCCATAGTGTTGATGGCCTCTATAACTGTTCAATCCGTCATAAACCCGACTTTCTCCCTTGATGGGATTGAACTTATAGTCCGCCTTGAGGCCCAAATCGAAATAATCGCCAAGGTCGTATCGCGCTTCTACGTAGGCATCCGCCTTATAGGGTACAGTGAAACTATCCTCGACCCCCATAAGAAAAAGCGGGGCAAAACCCGCTCCTATCTCGAGCCGGACGGGCAGTTTATCCTGAGCACAAACCGCCGTAGCGCACACGGCACACAACGCAATTGCAAGAAGGATTCTTTTCATAACACAGCCGTTTCGTTTTCTATGTTTCCCTGGGGTTTATTCGCCGGTGTACCAAGCTTCGAAGTGGGACAGGTCGGTGCGGGTAAACTGCAGGGTGAAAGAGAGGGTGTAGGGTAACTCAAGCGGCAAAGATCCCAAATTGGAAACCTTGACCTCTCCGGGCAGTACCCCGGAGGCAACAGCCACATCCTCCCTGTTGATAATGCCGTCCATGTTCCAGTCCTGCGGGTTTCCGCTGGCATCCAGCCAGTAGTTCACTGTTGCCCTGCCGGTCAAAGTAATCTTGTCGGCATCTGCAGTATAGTCCACCAGGGACTCGGCGGCTTTGTCATAATCCTCGAATTTCTGGAATGCATATAAGTGAAGACCGGTGAAACTCAGGCGGTCATACTCCGTCCGGGCGTGGTCGTAATACGGGACAAAAGAGGTTCCCGAAACCTTGATAAATTTAGGGGAGTCGATTTCGCTGAACACAGCCACCGGATCTGTAATCACCTTACCCGTGGCGTCTTCTGCCTTCATCTGAATAGAAGACATATACCAGTATCCGTCTGGGTCCTCGTCCCCGAAATCGATGGTTTTTTCGCAACCGCAGATAACCCCGAGAACAAGAACCAATATTGGGAAGAAGGCTTTTTTCATACTCTACTCCGCAACAGAAACCTTGGGTGCCGTGAGAGCTATGCGGAAGCCGTCGTAGGCGTACATATGGGTGTAGTTGCCGGCGTGGCGGTAGCTTACGCGGCACATCGTGGGACCCTGGTCCCAGCAACCGCCGCGCTCTATGTGGAACTCGCGCTTGATGTCGCTCTTGAGCATCTTCTGGGAGTACTGCGGCTCAGACCCGTCGTACATCAGGTACTTGTCTTCGCACCACTCGTACAGGTTGCCGCTCATATCGTACAGACCCAGCTCGTTGGGCTTTTTGCTGGCAACGGGATGTGACTTTCCGTCGGCGTTAGCCACAGTCCAGGCCACCTCATCCAGATTGTCGCTGCCGGCATACTTGTAACCCTTGGACAGCTTGCCGCCGCGGGCCGCATATTCCCATTCAGCCTCAGTGGGCAGGCGGAAATCCTCTCCGGTGAGCTCGTTGATTGTCTCCAGGAAGCTTTTGCAGTCTTTCCAGCTGACCTTGTCCACCGGGCACTGCGGCCAGCGGGTATAGGAGGGATTGAAGCCCGAAACTATCTCGAACAGCTCCTGCGTAACCTCTGTCTGGGCAATCCAGAAATCACCCACGGTGACCTCGTGAGCCGGCTTTTCGTTGGGCTGTGGCTCGGTGGCACCCTGCTCCGGTGTGGCACCCATAGTGAAAGTGCCGCCCTCTACCTTGACCATCGTGAACTTGACCCCTTCTACATTGAATACCTTGGTCTCAACTCCGGGAACTTCGGCCTTGACGGCCGCATCCTGTTTGGCGCCCTCGGCCTTCTTTGCACCACCCTTGCAGGCCGGCACAACAGCAATTATCACAAGCGCCATCATCAGCGCCAATATCGAACGAAAGTTTTTCATAACGATTTATATTTTTCTATAAAATTATATTTCACCTATCTATTCAGCGAATATACTAAGTTTTTATTATATTTGCTATCAGCGATTATCATCTTTTGAAGCTATGAAAAACACTAGATTCCTTTTCGCCGTTTTGGTTGTTATCCTTTCTATGATAATCTCCGGCTGTAACCCGGACGAGCCGTCTGACAAGCCCGATGTCAAACCCGATGACAAACCCGGAAAAGTTGCTGTTACCGGCATCTCCTTGGACAAGCCGTCCTTAACCCTTACTGTTGGGCAGACAGCCACTCTTGCCGCCACCATATCCCCGGCGAATGCAGACAACAAAGGAGTCAAGTGGAGTTCTTCGAAGAGTAGCGTTGCAACCGTAGATAACAGCGGCACCGTGACCGCCGTACAGGAGGGCCAGGCAAGGATCACCGTCACCACAGACGACGGCGGCTTCACAGCCGCCTGTGAAATAACCGTGCAGGCAGCAGCGCCTGAAATCATATCTGTTACCGGCGTTGATATCAGCGACGCCTCCCTGTCGCTCGAGGAAGGGCAAAGCGCCGTGCTTACGGCAACGGTATTGCCTGACAACGCCACCGACAAAACCGTTTCCTGGTCTTCTGACAATACCGGTGTCGTTACTGTAGATCAGAGCGGCAACCTGAACGCCGTCGGTGCCGGTTCCGCAACCGTCACAGTGACCACCGCCGACGGCGGCTTCTCTGCGAGCTGCAGTGTTACCGTGGCCAAACCGGTAATTCACGTCACGGAGGTGACGCTCAATAAAGAATCTGTAGAAATGAGGAGCGGGGGTATTGATAGGATAGCCGAAACCGTACTGCCCGAAAATGCTGAAGACAAGTCCGTTACGTGGTTTTCAACTGATGAGTCGATTGTAACCATCACGCCAAATGGCGTTCTGGAGGCCCATAATCCGGGTCAGGCCGAGATAATCGTGGTGACCAAAGACGGCAACAAAACCGCCCGCTGCCAGGTAACCGTAACCCCCATTCACGTGAATTATGTGGGTGTATCCACCTCAAATAAAATTATTTATGTCGGGTCCTCGCTGCAGGCCGAGCTGGTAATACGTCCCGCGGAAGCAAACGATCAAACCGTAGTGTGGTCTTCTTCAAACGAATCAGTGGCAACCGTAGACCAGAACGGTCTTATCAGTGGTCTCAGCGAAGGCGATGTCACCATATCTGCCACAGCCAACGACGGCGGCATCACCGGCCAATACGAGTTCTGGGTCCGCAATCCAACCTACCCTGTAAACGCCATTGCTCTTGACAGGACCGCTTTGATTATGAACGTCGGCACGGAAGAGACCCTGCTGGCAGAAATATCGCCATCGAATGCCACCAACAAGGCCATCCGCTGGCTGTCGTCTGACCTTAACGTAGCCTGGGTCTATCCAAACGGTCTTGTTATTGCAAAAGGATTGGGCACGGCAACCATTACCGCGCGTTCAGAAGACGGCGGGAAAGAAGCTTACTGCACCGTCACCGTCGGCGGCACAGACCCCCACAGTGTCGCCGGGGTGATACTGAATGTGACCGTAATGACTTTGATTCCGGGTCAATTCGGGGCCCTTACTGCCTACGTATATCCTACTACGGCCGCAAATCAGCTTGTGGCCTGGTCATCTTCCAATACAAGTGTGGCAACCGTGGATGATGCCGGCCACGTCACTGGCGTCAAGGCCGGAAAAGCTGTCATTACCGTGACAACCAAAGACGGCGGGAAGACCGCCGCCTGCGAGGTCACTGTGCAGAATGACCCCGTCAACGTTTCCGGATTGACACTTAACAGGACCAGCATTACCCTTGACGCGGGGCAGAATGTCCAGCTTGTGGGGTCGGTTACTCCTTCCAACGCCACCAACCCTAATCTTGAGTGGTCGTCCGACAATCCCTCTGTCGCTATTGTAAACCCGGGCGGCTTTGTAATCGCAGTCAACCCCGGAACGGCCAGAATCAGCGCCGTGAGCCATAACGGACACGCAGCAGTATGTCTGGTTACCGTGACCCGGAAGGTCAAGAGCATCAGCATAAACGGAGCGACGACAATGACCGCCAAGACCTCGACACAACTGACGGCTGAAATTTCTCCCTCAAATGCCGAGTACAAGGACATAAACTGGTCTTCTTCCAACACAAGTATAGCCACCGTAGGCAATGACGGTGTCGTGAAAGCCATATCCACGGGTACCGTGACCATCACCGCCGCGGCCAAAGACGGCAGCGGCGTTAATGCCACTCATACCATCACGGTCACACCGGCGCGGTCATCATACATTATGCTTGGAGACGACCACGTAGAGGCGGGAGATCCGCTGAATCTGACAGTCGGAGAGTACCTGTCGTTCAATTGCAGACTCTACCCTCTGGGCACGACTGCCGCTGTGGAATGGGAATGTTCAGACGATCCAATTGTAGAAATACTCCCCTTCACCGGAGCCAACCCTGAATATCAGCGGACCCTTCACGCCCTCAAGAAAGGCGTATGCATCATTACCCTCACGGCCTCCGATACAGGCATACAGCGCTCTTTCACAGTGGTAGTTAGAGAATAGCGACGGATTTCAACGAAGCCAGCGCCTCGGCCACAATCTCTTCCGGGAGTCCTTCGAGGATTTCGGAGGCGAAGGCCGTCATCTGCAGGCGGCGGGCTTCGGCGGCAGGGATGCCGCGACTGCGCATATAGAACAGTTCGTCTTCGTTAAGACGGCCGAATGTGGCGCCGTGGCTGCACTTGACGTCGTCGGCATAAATTTCCAGCTGCGGCAGGCTCTGCGAGCGGCAGTCGTCGCTCAAAAGCAGATTGTGGTTTTCCTGATAGGCCTCGGTGCCGATGCATTTTTCCGGCACACGGATCAGCCCGAAAAACCGGGTGCGGGCCTCACCGGCCACAATGCCCTTGAACAACTGGCGGGAAGAGCAATTCGGCTCGCCGTGCTCCATATTCACGGTGAAATTGACGCTGGAGCGTCCCCCGGCAAGGTACAGGCCGCGCAGGGTGCATTCGCCTCCCTCGCCGGCAAAGCGCACCGATACGGAGCAGTCTATAACGCCGCCGTAGCCGGGCAGCGCCACAAACACCAGCTGCCGGCTTTCTCCGGAAGCGATGGTGACATCCACCTTGCGGGTGGCATCTCCGCTGAGCAGTATGACCTCACTACTTGCCATTATGCTGATTTATAATCCAGTCGTAACCTTTCTCTTCTATCTGCAGGGCCAGTTCCTTGCCCCCGGTCATAATAATCCGCCCATCGTAGAGCACGTGTATCACGTCGGGCACAATGTAGTCCAGCAGGCGCTGATAGTGGGTAATCACCACAAACGAATTGTCGGCACTGCGCAGGCTATTGACACCCTCGCCCACGATGCGGAGGGCGTCCACGTCCAGGCCGCTGTCGGTCTCGTCCAGGATGGCCAGGCGGGGCTGCAGCATCGCCATCTGGAATATTTCGTTGCGCTTTTTTTCGCCGCCCGAGAAGCCCACATTCACGCCGCGGGACAGGAAGCTGCGGTCCATCTTCACCAGGGCCAGCTTGCTGTTCATCAGCTTGATGAACTCTGCACTGGAGAGTTCCGGCAGTCCCTGTGCCTTGCGGTGCGCGGCAACGGCGCTTTTCAGCATCTGGGTGTTGGATACCCCTGGAATCTCCACGGGATACTGGAATCCCAGGAAAACGCCCTTCCAGGAGCGCTCTTCCGGCGAAAGGCTAAGCAAGGACTCGCCGTCCAGCAGGGCATCGCCTTCCGTCACAGTGTAGCCCGGCTTGCCCGCCAGAACCCCGCTGAGGGTGCTTTTGCCGGCGCCGTTGGGCCCCATTATGGCGTGCACTTCGCCCCGGGCAACCTTCAGATTGATGCCGCGCAGAATCTCGCGGTCCTCTACCGAGGCGTGCAGATTGTTGACTTCCAGTAATATATCGTTTGCCATAAGCTACTTGTTTTCTTTTTTATAAAGTTTCCACCAGCTGGCCAGCGACCAGATGCCGTTGACCAGATACAGGGCGCACACGATGGGCATAAACACGTGGCCGACCGACAGGTGCAGGATAATCTGGGTGACGTTGACCACCAGCCAGACCAGCCAGCAATCCCATTTCTTGAGCGCCGACAGCAACTGTGCGTAAAGAATCAGCACTGTGACGACAGTGTCCAGGAATGGGTGCGGGTCGGCGGGGAAAAGCTTGTATAGCATCCATCCCCAGGCAAAGGAGAGCAAAACCACCGCGGCGACTCCCAAAATGCGCTGGGTCCAGCTTAGCTGCGTCACCTTTAAATCGCCCTTGCTGCTGACCTCCTCCTTTTTGGGATGGGTCCAGCGCCAATGCCCTATAATATTGATAGTAAGCGAGATGGGCTGTAAAAAGAGCGATGCGTAAAGGTTCTTGTTCCAGAACAGCAGAAACAGCGCCGCCGTATACAGATATCCCACCCAGAAATTATACTTGCTGTTGCGGCCCGCCAGAAACACGCAGGTCAGGCCCAAAACAGAAGATATCAGGTCTATCAGCAGCACCGGGGCGCCGCCGAGAGTAAAAAGCGTATAGTTCATCCAATCCATTATCCTACACTTCCTTCAAGGTTTACACTGAGCAGGCGGCGGGCCTCTATGGCGAACTCCATAGGCAACCGCTGCAGCACGTCGGAGGCATAGCCGCCCACAATCAGCGCCACGGCATCCTCTTCGCTGATGCCTCTCTGGCGCAGATAAAACAACTGGTCTTCGCTTATTTTGGAGGTGGTGGCCTCGTGCTCCAGGATGGCGCCGCTGTTGGCGCAGTCAATCACCGGGAAGGTGTGCGCGCCGCACCTGTCGCCAATCAGCAGCGAGTCGCACTGCGAGTGGTTGCGCACCCCGCTGGCGCCGCTGGCCACCTTTACCAGGCCGCGGTAGCTGTTCTGGCTCTGCCCGGCGCTGATACCCTTGCTCACAATTCGGCTGGTGGTATTCTTGCCGATATGGACCATCTTGGTGCCGGTGTCTGCCTGCTGATAATTGTTGGTGAGCGCCACCGAATAGAACTCCGAGTGGCTGCCGTCGCCGCGCAATATGGTGCTGGGATATTTCCAGGTGATGGCGCTGCCAGTCTCGACTTGGGTCCAGAACAGGCGGCTGCGCTCGCCGCGGCAAAGGCCGCGCTTTGTCACAAAATTGAAGATGCCTCCCCTGCCCTCCTTGTCGCCGGGATACCAGTTCTGCACGGTGGAATATTTGACCTCGGCATCCTTCTCAACAATAATCTCCACAATTGCGGCGTGCAGCTGGTTCTCGTCGCGCATCGGGGCGGTGCAGCCCTCCAGATAGCTCACATAAGAGCCCTCGTCGGCCACAATCAGCGTGCGCTCGAACTGCCCTATATTGCGGGCGTTGATGCGGAAATAGCTGCTCAGCTCCATCGGGCAGCGGACCCCCTTGGGGATATAGCAGAACGACCCGTCGCTGAACACCGCGCTGTTGAGGGCGGCAAAATAATTGTCACTGGGCGGCACCACCTTGGACAGGTACTTCCTGACCAGCTCTGGATAGTTCTGAACTGCCTCGGAGAACGGGCAGAAAATGACCCCCAGCTCGGCCAGCTTGGCCTGGAAAGTGGTCTTGACCGACACCGAGTCGAACACGGCATCTACGGCCACCCCGCTCAGGGCATCGCGCTCGTGCAGGGGAATGCCCAGCTTGTCAAAGGTCTTGATAAGCTCCGGATCCACCTCCTCGCGCTTCTTGGGCGCCTTGGGCGCGGCAAAATAGATGATGTCCTGGTAGTCGATGTGCGGGATGGTCAAATGCCCCCAGGTGGGCATTTCCATCGCCTGCCACTTGCGCAGGGCGTCCAGGCGGAAGTCCAGCATCCACTGCGGCTCGCCCTTTTTTGCCGAAAGCGCACGCACGATATCTTCGTTCAACCCTTTTGGGAAGAACTCCTGCTCGATGTCGGTGGTGAACCCCTCGGAGTACTCCGAAGAAAGTCGCTGCAGTATATCCTCGTTTTCTGCCATAGGTGGCAAAGTTAGTGATTTATCATTAACTTTGCTTTCAGCAACGTATTTCAAAACAATATGGCAGAGCAGAAACCTCAACGCACAGAATTCTCACAGATAGGCCACAGGGCCGCAGTGGCACGCCTTTTCGAAGGCAGCGGATACACAAACTCCCCAGAAATCAAAATCGCCGACGGCATCGCCAGCCACAAACTGATGGCCCAGGGTGTCGACTTCGATTTGGTTTACAACCCGCTGAAGCACCTCGGCTACAAGGCGGTGCTGAATGTTCTGGGCGAGATTTACGCCGCATTTCACCGGCCCCGCGCTCTGAGCCTGGCCGTGGGCGTCTCTTCTCACTTTGCTTTTGAAGATATCGCCGAGCTGTGGGGCGGCGTGCTGGCCGCAGCCAAAGAGCACGGCATCAAAGAGCTTCACCTGGATCTCTTCCCCTCTATCAACGGCCTGCAAATCAGCCTGATGGCCACCGGAACCCAGTCCCGCACCGTGGCCAGCAAAATCCCCGCCGCCTCCAGCAAAGACCTAATCTGCCTGAGCGGCAACGTGGGCGCCGCTTATATGGGCCAGCACGTGCTCGAGCGCGAAAAAGGGGCCTTCCTGGCCGCCGGCGAAGAAAACGCCAAACAGCCCGACCTGTCCAAATACAAATATCTGCTGTCGCAATATCTCTGCCCGGAACTGCCCGCAAACGTGATAGACCGCTTCACCAAAGGGGGCTTCTACCCCACCGCCGGCGTGTTTGACTGCCGCGGCCTGGCAGAAGCCGTCAATTCCCTCTGCGAGAAGACGGGCTTTGGCGCAAAGCTCTATCTGGACCGTCTCCCCATTGCCTCCGAGACCTTTGAAATGGCCGCCGAAGTCAATATCGACGCCGTCACGGCCGCAATCAACGGCGGTGACGACTATCGTCTGATATACACCATCCCCCTGAGCCGCTACGAAGAGTTCAAGCGCGAGATCCAGACTTTTGACGTCATCGGCCACCTGGCCCACAGCGATGTGGGCAGCGTGTTGGTCACCCCCGACGGAGCCGAACTGCCACTTAAAGAAATCTAACAATTTATATACCACCCACTTATGAAAAAAGCTCTTATAATATTGATCTTTGCGCTGATGCCGCTCTTTTTATCCGCACAGGAGTCCGCTATCCCCGTCCGGATGGAGATTGCCCAGATAGAGGCCAATGATGGACAGGTACAGCTGGAAGCCTTCCAGTTTATCAAAGACGGAGAAAAATCTTACTGGCTTTCTGTTGGCCACCTAGGTGTGGGCGACGAGATCATCCAGGTTCAGTTTGACCCTCTCTTTGAACTCTTTATCCCCCTGGGCGACACCCTGGAAGAGGCCATTGACACAATGGAAGATATGAAAGACTATTTTGGCAAACCTTCCAGCGAGAAATTCGAAATGGACGGCTGTCTGGCTGTCGGCTTCCCCACAAAAGACCTGCAGACCGTTACCATCGTGCCGCGTCGCGTTTTCCTGACCCGCAACCTAATCTTCAAGCTGGAATACGACGGCTACGAGCGCAACACCTATGTTCCTCGCAGCAATTTCGTGAGCATACTCTCCGGCCTCAAATTCTACCAGAAACTCCATCCCAACGAGGAATAATCTTTAAGACAAACACATAAACACTTTTCTATGAAAACCTTGAAAGCCCTCTGCCTGTGCGCGCTCTGGACTTTGATCCTGGTGTGCGCCTGCAATAAACCCACACCTGAACCCGAACCGGAACCGACACCCGACCCCACTCCGACCGTAACCCTCGAGGCCGTAGACCTTGGCCTGAAGGTCATCTGGGCCGACCGTAACCTCGGTGCAGACAGTCCTTCCGACTTCGGAGACTACTTCGCCTGGGGCGAAACCGACACCAAAACCAGCTTTGACTGGAGCAACTATAAATGGGCCAATGGAAGCAAGACATCCCTGACAAAATACAACACCCGCAGCGAGTGTGGCACCGTGGATAATAAAACGAGACTGCTCAAGGAAGATGATGCAGCCTCCGCAGCCACTAAAGGCGGATGGAGGATGCCCACCAGAGAAGATCTGGAAGAGCTTCTGTCTTCCTGCACCTGGGAGAAGACCACTCTCAAGACCGAAAGCGGAGATGTCTTTGGCTATACCGTTAAGAGCAAGACCAACGACCAGTCCATATTCCTGCCAGCCGCCGGTTGTATAGCGGGCAGCGACCCGAACAAGCGGGGCGAATACGGTTTGTATCCATCGGCAGATGTCTGCACGGCCGAAAATAATTGGTATGGTTATATGGACGATTACTGCTGGTATCTGTTCTTCCAGTCAGGCGAGAAAATAATCTACGGCGACAGCCGTGCCCGCGGCTGGGCCATCCGTCCCGTAAAGGACAAATAGCAGGACTCCTCGCCCTACAGCCTTCTGATCCAGATATTGCGGAAGCTGATGGCGGGGCTGCGGTCGCCGTGTGCCTGCAGGCCTATTCGGCAGTCGCCGTGCGGGGCCACATCCGGCAGACCCAGATATCTGGTGTTGCCGTAAATAACCGCGCCGTTCTGAATCACCACGCCGTTGTGCAGCACTGTGACGCGCGGCGGCAGGCGGAAAGTACCGTCTTCGTTGAAGATGGGTGCGTTGTAGATGATGTCATATACGTTCCACTGGCCAGGCGGCAGCATTGCATTTACCAGCGGAGCCGTCTGCTTATAGATTGATCCGGCCTGCCCGTTTACGTAGGTTTCGTGCTGGTAGCTGTCCAGAATCTGCAGCTCGTAGTGCCCGACTTGCAGATAAACGCCGCTGTTGCCCCTCCCCTGCCCGGCAAACGCCTCGTCCATAGGCGGCACGCACCACTCTATATGCAGCTGGTAACTGCCAAAAGTCTCTTTGGTGTGGATGTCTCCGGCCGATTTATCTACCGTGAGGATGCCGTCTTTTACGGGCCATTTTGCTGGACCGCCGTCCTTGGCGCAGATCCAGGCGTCCAGACCGCCGCCGTCAAAGAGGATGATGGCATCGGACGGCGCTCCTCCAGTTGCAGGATTGCCGGGCGTGACCACAGCCGGCTTTGGTTCCCACACCTCGGTGTATTCCGGACGCATCTGTGCCCGGGCCGAAACGGAAACAAGGCAAGCCGCCACCGCGGTGACGGCAAATAAAATGCAAGACCTCTTCATTTTAGCGGGCAGCGATGCACTCGATCTCTACAAGAGCGCCTTTGGGAAGTGTTTTTACGGCAACGGCGCTGCGGGCAGGGAACGGAGCAGAGAAAAACTGTGCATACACCTCGTTCATCGCAGCAAAATCTCCCATATCCGCAAGAAATACGGTGGTCTTTACGACGTTGGACAAATTAAGTCCTGCTATCTCAAGTATTGCTTTAGCATTCAGAAGACTCTGCTTTGTCTGCTCTTTTACGCCTCCTTCTGGGAATGCTCCGGTAGCGGGATCAATGGGGAGCTGACCCGACACAAACACCAGGCCCGCGCCAGAATCTATTGCCTGACTGTAGGGACCAATGGCCGCCGGTGCTTTATCTGTACTAATCTGTTTCATAATTGGTTATAAAAATATTTTTCTATAAATCTATAAATATATTTTTATAGTTTATGATACTTTTTAAGCAGGTCCACTATGGCCTCGTTGTACAATTCGTCGTACTTGGCGCCGGTCTCAAACTTGAGCTGACCCAGCTTCAAAAAAGTGGCGTTGTCGATATGGAAACTCACAAGTTTTCGGTTAGCGTTTTTCGAAACTTTTGCAGTCGTAACTGAAGGCTGCGGTGCGGGCTCGGGTTTGGCAGAAGGACGGGCAGAGGCAGCGCTACTTAAAGCACCGCTTAAAGAACCGGAAGAGCCCAGAGTGGCTTGCCGGAACTTGTCAAAGGGGTCAGATTTCTTAGCCATTTCTATAAATATATTTTTATGTTTTTGTATAATTATATTTTTCTATTTATCTATAATTTGCGTCCAGAGATGCGTTTGCCAAGGGTTTGAGCAATCTCAAGATACTGCTTAGTGACCTTACCCGACGGGTCATACTCGTAGATATTCTGGTTGAAAGAGCCGGCCTGGGCTATCTTGGTTGCCTTGCTCAAAACAGGTTCGATAAAAGCATCACCCATCTCCTGCCTGATCTTCTCTACATACATATCAGAAAGCTTGTTGCGCTCATATTTGCTGATTATAACGCCGGTGAGCTTCAAATCGGGGTTCAGGCGGGGATTAGACTTTACATCAGCGTAGAGATTGGCTACCATCACCATTCCCTGATAGGCCAAACCGTCCGGCGTAGCAACCATTACAAGGTGATCTGATGCAATTAAGGCGTTATATGTGATAAGACCCAGCGCAGGCGGGCAGTCTATTATAATAAAGTCATATTTGGTCTTTAACGGCTTTAAAAGATCCAATAGGAGATACTCCCGGCCGGTGATGGCAGCTGTGTCGCGGTCAAAATTGGAGAGCGAGAGCTCAGAAGGCACCAAATCTACGCGCTCGGCAGCGTGCTCCACAGCAAACTTGCTCTTGTCCAGAAACGCATCCCTGATGCTGGATTCGTGCTCGTCAAGAGCCAGGGGGCTAACCATAGCAGTGAGGTTGGCCTGCGAGTCCAAATCTACGAATAAAACCTTTTTACCCATCTTGGCCCAGGCATAGCCCATAGCCACAGCGGTGGTGGTTTTACCAACGCCGCCTTTGTTGTTTGCAAAACATACAATCTGTCCCATATATCTATATCTCAATTAGTTATACAAATATATAGAAAAATATTTGTATAACAAAATATAAATATAGAAATATTGTTTTCTATAAATTTGGGAAGATTCCGTATAGTGCGCTGCCACTTCCGGTCATAGCTGCGTACACTGCTCCACGGTCATAAAGCGACTGTTTAATCTGGGCGAGAATTGGATATTGGGCAAAAGCGTACGCCTCAAAGTCATTCACGACATTCTCACGCCATTGATCTATTCCAGCACCAATCCGCTCTTTCAGCCCGGCGTCAGCCGAGTCGATTGCCTGAAGCATTTCAGCCGCGAGCACATCATCGGCGCCGATGCCGAATTTAATGGCATCTACGCCTTTATATGCTTCAGGGGTAGAAATATTTATTCCGGGGGTAACAACCTCTATATGATAGCCCGAAAGATCGAGAGGGTAGGGCTCCAGTATTTCGCCGCGGCCGGAGGCAAACATAGGCTGGTTGTAGATGAAAAACGGGCAGTCGCTGCCAAGCTGCGCGGCAATGCCGGCCAGCGTGTCTAAAGAAAGCCCCAGCTCAAACACATCGTTGATGGCCATAAGGGTGAACGCCGCATCGCTGCTGCCGCCCCCGAGCCCTGCCCCCATCGGTATATTTTTATATAAAAATATATTAATATTGCCGATGCCATAGAGCTTCTGCATCAGCCGGAAGGCCTTGAAACACAGGTTTTTCTCTACCTCAACGCCGCAGGGTGTGCCGTACTGGAACAGGGCGGCCTCAGGGGCCTTGACTATCTCCAGCACATCGCGCAGGCCGGGCACCGGAACGAACACCGTTTCGATGTCGTGAAAGCCGTCGTCGCGGCGCCGAAGCACCTCGAGGCCCAGGTTTATTTTGGCGTTGGGGCAGACAATCATACTAGAACATATAGTCCCAGACGGGCAGCATAACGGGCTTGGTATTAAGAGCCTCCAGCGCCTTTGCATCCAGATATTTCTTATTGATAACCACGCGGAACATATATTCGCTGAACCATTCGTCGGTAAAGGTCAGATAGCCGTTGTGGCCGGCTGCGGGACCCCAGCTGTTCTCGAACTGCCATTTTGTCGGCACATCGTTCTGGTCTGTATCACAAGCCATTAGCAACATTGCGTGGGAAGATCCGCTCTGGCGGGTCAGAATCCGGGCCTTTTTGTCCATTTTGAGGTCGATACCAAGCAGACTGCCGTAGTCGTAGTTGTTCACATCCAGAACGCCGGTGGCGCGGTTGGCCTGCTTGCCCACGTCGCAACTTGCATACATAGGCTCTCCGGCCTTGAGAGAAGCCAGCGCCGCAGCCTTGATGTCCTCGTTGGGCAGATTGAGATATACCCAGTTGATGCCCTCGTAGGTGTTGCGGTAATTGTCTATCTCATAGCGCTTATAGTATTCGCGTGTGGGGTCGTTCATTATCATTATGTAACTGTCGGCGCCAAAATCCGCAGGCCTAATCTCCTTCCAGAAATCCAGCGGGGTAGAGGAGAGGCTCTCTATCTTGCCGTCTTTGGTCTGATAGCGCCAGGTGAACTCTGCCGGCGGCTCGCCAAGGCAGAGCGCCAGCACGCGGTAAACGTCCTTAAGGGCGGCCATTTTAATGGCGAACACCTTGTCGGCGCGCTGGGCAACGGCCTTCTTGCCTTTAGCGGGAACAGCCGAAGCCTCGCGGATCTCATATCCCGCCTTGCGCAGGCGCTCGCTAAGGATGCTAAGCATCTGACTGGTGTTGTTGCTGTTGGCCGTCTCCGGCATTACAGAGGCCGGCACAATGCCGTATTTCTCCACCACGTTATAGAAGAGATTCCACACGCCGCCGTCGGCCACGGGAGCCCTGAAAAAAGTGACTACCGCCCGGTCGTCAAAATCGCGGTCGGCAGTGGCTATTACATTCTCCAAGAACAGGTTAGCCTTCTCGAAGATATCCCAGAAATAGCAGTAATTATTGGAGAAATTAAAGCTTGCCAGGTTGTATTTTTTCATTACCTGCGGGCGAATCTGGTTGGTGGAGGTAAACAGCCAGCACCGGCCGCTGCGCTGCTGGTCGGTGATGCCGCTCACATCTGCTTTATACTTGAAAAGGTGATCTACGGCCCCTTCGTTTGCGTGGCTCAGCGCGGCGCTTTTAATATCGGCCGTGGCGGTGAGGATGTTCTGCATTGCGACGGTTGCTGCTGCGTCGCGGTCAAAGCTTTGCTGAACCTCTTTTATGACTTCGCTGGACAGGGTCTGTGCAGATAAGACCGCCGCCAAAAACAGGGCGGGAAGGGCTATAAATCGTTTCATATTCGTGTCAAAAAGTGATTTGTGCAACAAATTTAATATATTTGAGAAGAATTACCTTAAATGAAATATGTTTAGCAAAGAAACCTATATCGCACGCCGCAAAAAGCTGGCAACCAGTGTCAGCGGCGGCATTCTTGTATTTTTGGGCAACAACGAATCCCCGGCGAATTATACCGACAACACCTATACTTTCAGGCAGGACAGCACGTTCCTGTATTATTTCGGGCTGGACAAGCCCGGCCTGGCGGCCGTGATTGACATTGACAGCGGCGGAGAGATTGTTTTTGGCAACGATGTCGATATTGACGACATCATATGGATGGGTCCGCAGAAGAGCATTGCAGACCAGGCCGCCGAGGTCGGAGTAGGGAAGACCTACCCGTTTGCACGTCTGGCCGGCTTTGTGGCCGAGGCCCTGGCCAAAGGACGCACGGTGCATTATATCCCGCAATACCGCGCCGACAACATCATTCTGCTCTCCGAAATCCTGGACCGCAAACCCGCCACGGTAAATGAGGGCGCCAGCGAAGAGTTTATCAAAGCCATTGTGGCCCAGAGACTTATAAAGGAGCCTTGCGAGATAGCAGAGATTGACCGCGCCTGCGACCTGGGCTATGCAATGCACTACACCGCAATGAAGCTTATGCGCCCAGGGATGATAGAGCAGGAGGTGGTGGGCGCAATGGAGGGCGTTGTGATCAGCGGCGGCTATATGCCTTCATTCCCGACCATTCTGTCGCAGCACGGAGAGACTCTTCACAACCATATGCACGACAAGGTTCTGGAGGTCGGCAAGCTGTGCGTGATTGACGCCGGCGCCGAGGTTCCCAGCCACTATTGCAGCGACTTTACCCGCACACTGCCCGTCGGCGGCAAGTTTGACAGCCGTCAGGCCGACATTTATACCATAGTTTCCACCGCCAACACCTTTGCGGCCGAGATGGCCCGTCCCGGCATCACCTATCGCGAGGTGCATCTGGCCGCCTGCCGGCTTATGCTGCAGGGACTCAAGAACGTCGGCCTGGTGAAGGGCGACATAGACGAAGCGCTGGCGCTGGGCGTACAGGGCTTGTTCATGCCTCACGGACTGGGCCACAATATGGGTCTGGACGTGCACGATATGGAAAATCTGGGAGAGGATCTCGTGGGCTATGACCCCGGTCAGGAGCGCATCCGCCAGCTGGGTCTGGGCTCGCTGCGAATGGCCCGCAAACTGGTTCCCGGCCACGTAATCACCGACGAACCCGGCATCTATTTCATCCCCGCCCTGATAGAGCAGTGGCGCTCAGAGGGCAAGTTCTCCGATTTCATTAACTATCAGGCTCTTGAGAGCTACTACGACTTTGGCGGCATAAGGCTGGAAGACGACCTTCTCATCACCGAGAGCGGATGCCGCCGCCTGGGCCAGAGGCGCCTCCCCGTCACCGTGGAAGAGGTGGAGGCCGCTATGGCCTGTTAGCTGCGTGTGACAATTTGTCATAAAACGGCAGGTGGCACTTATTTTGTCTTTATAGGTGCCGTTGGAAATTATTATAACAATTAAAAATATTCACATTATGATTAAACCATTAGCAGACAGAGTGTTGGTTCAGGCACAAGAGGCTGAGACCAAGACCGCGAGCGGACTTTTCATCCCCGATTCGGCAAAGGAAAAACCCCAGCAGGGTGTCATTATCGCAGTTGGCGGCGGCAAGAGCGACGAGCCCATGGAACTCAAGGTGGGTGACAAGGTTATGTACGGCAAATATGCCGGCACCGAAGTCTCTTTCGAAGGCCAGGACTACCTCATTATGCGTCAGAGCGATGTAATCGCCGTTATCGAATAATCCTCTTAAACAGAAATCATTATGGCAAAAGATATCAAATTCAACATTGAGGCGCGCAACCTTATGAAAGAAGGCGCTGACGCGCTGGCAGATGCAGTCAAGGTGACCCTGGGTCCCAAAGGCCGCAACGTTATCATTGACAAGAAATTCGGTGCTCCGCAGGTAACCAAGGACGGCGTTACCGTGGCTAAAGAGGTTGAGCTCGAAGACCGCTTCCAGAATATGGGCGCACAGATGGTAAAGCAGGTCGCTTCCAAGACCAACGACCAGGCCGGTGACGGTACCACCACCGCAACCGTGCTGGCACAGGCCATCATCAACGTAGGTCTCAAGAATGTCACCGCTGGTGCCAACCCCATGGACCTCAAGCGCGGTATAGACAAGGCCGTTGCCGCTGTAGTGGCAGACCTCCAGAAGCAGAGCCAGGCTGTGGGTGACGACTACTCCAAGATAGAGCAGGTTGCCACCATCAGTGCAAATAACGACGAATACATCGGCAAACTGATTGCCGAGGCAATGAGCAAGGTTAAGAAAGACGGCGTCATCACTGTAGAAGAGGGCAAAGGCACCGAGACTGAGGTGCGCGTGGTAGAAGGTATGCAGTTCGACCGCGGCTATATCTCAGCCTACTTTATGACCAACCCCGACAAGATGGAGGCCGTTCTGGAGAACCCTTACATCCTGATCACCGACAAGAAGATCTCTGCAATGAAAGACCTGATGCCGCTGCTCGAGCCCGTTGCTCGCGAAGGCCGCGCCCTGCTGATCATTGCCGAGGATGTAGACGGCGAGGCACTCACCACCTTGGTCGTCAACAAACTGCGTGGCACTCTGAAGGTGGCTGCCGTGAAGGCTCCGGGCTTTGGCGACCGTCGCAAAGAGATGCTGCAGGATATCGCTATCCTCACAGGCGGACAGGTTATCAGCGAGGAGAGGGGCATAACCTTCGAGAACGCTACCGTTGATATGCTGGGCCAGGCAGAGAAGGTATCCATTGACAAGGACACCACCACTATCGTGGACGGTGCCGGCGACAAGGCTGCCGTTAAGCAGCGCGCCGCACAGATCCGCACCCAGATAGAGAACACCAAGAGCGACTACGACCGCGAGAAATTCCAGGAGCGCCTGGGCAAGCTCGCCGGCGGCGTGGCAGTGCTCTACGTGGGTGCAGCCAGCGAGGTCGAGATGAAAGAGAAGAAAGACCGCGTGGAAGACGCCCTTAACGCTACCCGCGCAGCCGTTGAAGAGGGTATCGTGGCCGGCGGCGGCGTGGCTTACATCCGCGCTACCGAGGCTCTCAAGAAACTCAAAGGCGACAACGAAGACGAGCAGACCGGTATCAACATCGTGGCCCGCGCCATCGAGGAGCCTCTGCGCACCATCGTTGCCAACGCAGGCCTGGAGGGCAGCGTAGTGGTTCAGAAGGTTAAGGAGGGCAAGAAAGACTTCGGCTTCAACGCCCGCACCGAGACCTACGAGAATCTGCTGGCAGCCGGCGTAATCGACCCGACCAAGGTCAGCCGCGTGGCTCTGGAGAATGCCGCATCTGTGGCCGGTATGTTCCTGGCTACCGAGTGCGCCATTGTGGACAAGCCCGAGAAGGCTCCCGCAATGATGCCCAACCCCAACGGCGGTATGGACGGTATGATGTAATTAAGACCAACCCAACAAAAAGAAACGCCCCGGATTGTTTCCGAGGCGTTTCTTTTAATCAGCAGGATGTCTTACTTAGGCTGCTTGAACCTGACAGTAAAGAGGCGATACCTGTTTTCCATCACCTGTGGACCTGTCACTTTTAATACCACACAGTCATTATACCTTTCCATACCCTGAGTATTCTCTTCATAATCGAATGTCATTTCATATGTTCTTTCCCAGTAGTCCTCAAGCGATATGGTCTCGACAAACGCAGGTGATTTAGGAGGGATGAAAAAGTCGTAGCTAAAGGGACGGGAGATAGTTGATACGAGGGGAAGGGTAAACTGGGGCGCGGGGAACTCGTTACCGTCATACTTGCCAAAATCTTTATAGATACTAATCCACATCTTCAACGCTATTGTACCCGCCTCCTTCGGAAGCCACATAACAGGGTAATTATTCTCGTATTCGAACGCGAAATCTCCGGAATAGTCATCGTGGACTTGCATGCCTATTTCCATAGGGAGAACCTTGAATGACTTGAATGCCGAAGTATGATCCGGGAAGTATGCAACCACCTCCACGTCCATCTCGGGCCAATCAATCCAGAAGAAGCCGTCTGCGGAGTATCCAAAAGTATAATCGTTGTCACATACCGGTGTTTGCATAACTCTGATGACTCCCGTTTTTTCATCTGTAGGGATAACTGTAACAAGGCCATAGGGATTGACCTGGTCTGATGATGTACTTGCCCTCACAGAGAACTGAACGTCTTCGATGGTTTCTATCTCTCCGCTCAAAGTGTACGGAACATCATAATATACTTTATTTATGGACGGATCCGGTCCCCAGTAGAACTCTCTTTTCTCTAATACTGAGAAGTACTTGCGGCCGCCTGCTATGTCAAGGTCGTAGCCCTCCTTCTCTCCGAAGGCCACGGGAACCACCGTTCCGTCGGCCAAGGTGATGAGTAGGGTTTTGCCGTCATCACTAAGCTCGATATCCTTGATGAGGCTGCGGTCGATTGCGCTGCCGATATTTGTCCAGGTTTTGCCTTCGTCGTAGCTCACCATCCAGCTCTCGCCCTCAATCTTTACCTGAGGGGATACGCCAGGCGTGCCGGGATTGCCTTGAATACTCTCGCCGGGGTCACCCTTGTCTCCCTTCTGGTTAAAGGTAATTGTCTTGCCGTCGGAGAATGTCAGTGTAATTTCGTTGCCGCTCTGCGAGAAGGCTGTCACGGTCTTGCCAGCGTCGAGTTTTGCGAGAAGGTCTTTGTAGCCGATGAGCTGGTTCATTGATGTCTCAAGTGCCGCCACGCGCCTCTGCAGGTCGCTGTCGTCATACTTGTTGCAGCCAGCTACCACCAGCGCTGTCAGCACCAAGAGTGAAAGAATCTTTTTCATAGTACTATGTTTTGTGTTGGATTCGGTTTGAGTTAATCAAAGGTAACCAATTCGCAGAGAAAAACAAAGGGTATCATTTCCGCCGGATTCACTATATTTGCGATATATGGACGACGAAAGATATATGCAGATGGCGCTGGAGGAGGCGCACAAGGCCATGGAGCAAAAGGAGGTGCCCATCGGTGCAGTGGTCGTGGCTGGCGGCCGTGTAATTGCCCGCGCCCACAACCTCACCGAGACGCTGACCGACCCCACCGCCCACGCAGAGATGCAGGCCATCACCATGGCGACCGAATATCTTGGCGGCAAATATCTGACCGACTGTACGTTATATGTGACGGTGGAGCCGTGCCCGATGTGTGCCGCCGCACTCAATTGGGCGCAGATTTCCCGCATAGTCTACGGCGCTGACGATCCGCGCCGCGGCTATTCGCTGTTCAGCCCCGGTCTGCTGCACCCCCGCACCCAGGTTGCAAAGGGCGTCCTGCAGGATGAATGCGCCACCCTGATGAAGGATTTCTTCAAGGAGAAGCGTGGCTAAACATTTTTGTTAGAATAAAATAGTTTATAACTTTGCACCCCCATAGTGAGATATGGTGTAATGGTAGCACTACAGATTTTGGTTCTGTCTGTCGAGGTTCGAATCCTCGTATCTCAACTTAGAAACCAACCTTTTAACGACACGTGGAACAGCCTCCTAGTTGCAATTTAGAAGCCCCTGCCGGCGATGGTAGTCTAGACGATTATCTGGCGGCAGAGATACTGTGTCGTCCCGCAATCAAACAGTCAAACCATAAAGTCGCATCCCAAAGATGCGGCCTTAAATAGCTTTATATGGCACTATTCCTTACAAAAGAACTTGACAACGAAGCCACCATCTACGTTTGGGAGATAACCGAGACCGAACAGGAGCTGATGGATATGTGCTCCATCCCGAACAACGAGCTGGAAGAGCTCAGTATGATGCGCAGCGAAGCCCGTCGCAAAGAAAAGCTGGCTGTCCGCGCCCTGCTGAACGAGATTTTCGACGACAAGGTCTACCTGGGTCACCACGACAACGGCCGCCCGTTCCTGCACAATTCGGCAACCGAGATAAGCATCTCCCACTCCGACCGCTTTGTGGCCATCATAACCCACCGCGACGAGGCGCTGGGCATCGACATCGAGAGCCTGGACCGCGACTTCAGCGCAGTGGAGAAAAAGGTCCTCTCAGAAGACGAGAAAGACGATTTGGGCGACAGGAACCGCAAGCTGCAGCTCGCCATTATCTGGTGCGCAAAAGAGGCTATTTTCAAAAGAATGTCGCTGCTGGACGTGGATTATGCCGAGCAGATAGAGATAGAGAAATTCACCCCGCACGACGAGGGCGAGATAGAGGCTGTCTTCACCCACAAAGACGGCACCGAGATGGAGTTCGACCTGGAATATATGGTGTTTGAAAACCACGTTATGGTGTGGTTGGTGGGTTAATAATCCAAGACTATGCGCAAGTATTTCAATATTATAGCGACTGCGGCCCTTATTGCCGCAGTTTTTGCATTCGCCGGCTGCCGAAATCACTCTTCCAAGGCCAAGGCCGACCCCTCTGCCAACAAATATGCTATGCCCGAGGTGCCGGCAATGGTCACCGACACCGACGAGGTGCTGGACTACCTCACCGCACACTATTGGGACAAATTCATTTCTGCAGACCGCCCCGGGGCGCAGGATACCTCTCTTGTAATGGGTTTTACCCACGAAGCCTTTGAAGAAATCTTCTACCAATATGCCCTACTGCTGCGCGCCGCCAAACCCGAAACGGGCCTCAAATCGGGCCGCGCAATTTTGAACAGTGTGGAAAACTGGCAGAAAGAGCATCCCGAGAGCACCCTTTGGGCCAACTTCACCGATATGTATTATCACATCTTGCAGGATCCCAACTCGCCCTGGCGCAACGAGGAATACTGCATCCCGCTGATAGAGAAACGCCTCTCCAGCCCCTTCTCCACAGAAGAGCAGAAGATTCGTGCAGAGAAAGAACTGCCGCGGTTCAACCTGAACCGCCTGGGAGAAAAGGCCGCCGACTTTGCCTTTACCCTTCGCAACGGCCGCGAGATGAGTCTATACGGCATAGACAGTGAGTATACCATCCTCTTTTTCAGCAATCCCGGGTGTCCCAACTGCCGCGAGGTGATGGAGAGCCTCCAGAGCCTGCCCGGCATAGACGCCCTTATTGCAAACAAGCAACTGGCGGTGGCCAACATCTATCCCGACGAGGACCTTGGCGAATGGATAAAGTATTCGGAGATTTATCCCAAGAACTGGCTCAACGGCTACGACCACCTGCTGGCGGTGAACAACACGCCTCTCTATAACCTGCGCGCCATTCCCAGCGTCTACCTGCTGGACAAAGAAAAAAGGGTCATCCTGAAGGATGTCCCCACCGACTTTCTGATAAGCTACATGGAGCAGTTTTTAGGCCGGTAGGCTTCATCTCTTAATGTATACTCAAAACTCGAAAGCAAATCAAGGGTAACCCCCTTGAGATAACCTTGTTTTGTGCTGAAAATCACCTTATCTTTGTGAATAATAGCTTTATTCAACCGTGAAAAAAATACTGTTACTCCTTATTGCTGTTATACTAAGTTGGTCCGTCTCCGCCCAAACCTACAACTACAGTTATTCACACGACACGCTGGGGAATAGAACATCGCAAGTTTATCAAGGGACGGCTGGGAGCAGGTTGAATGCAAGGGGGGATTCTGTGGCCATTCCGGCAA
>JAEEGG010007080.1_pt1 | contig 26062 bp, 23 predicted proteins | sample 9134161 | NCBI WGS metagenome assembly JAEEGG01 (sample SAMN16246543, study PRJNA631951) | gut metagenome | biome: gut microbiome; feature: rumen; material: CR-attached | host: Bos | place: Iran: Karaj | collected 2018-10 | reverse complement strand
TATCAACGTGGAAATACCAGAGACGTATGAGAAAGAGGATGATATTGACAGGTACAATTACAATCAACTCAATCAACTGTCAAATGGTTATATCATAGATCCAACAAAAAGGAATGGTTTGTACTATAACTTGAGATTCGAAGATGGTGTCTGTGTTAAGGATTTTGTAGTAGATTTTGGTCACGTCGAGGAAAGTATCCTGCAAGGCAATATGGAAGCGAATATGAATCTGATAATGGAAAAAGATGATGTGCCCAAAAACACGTTGACATTCATCTATAATGCAAATTTCTACAACATCAGTATCAGCAATGATTGTGACATGAGCTACTTGAAGAACAAGGAGAGGACTCCCAATGAGAAAATCAAGATTCGAGTCAAGTTCTTTGAGAAAGTCAAGCAACCATATAATACAGATTATCCCTTTGCCATCATAGAATCCATTTCACCGAATTTATAAAGCAATGTTCGTCTCAAATCTCAGATCTCAGTTTTAAAATCGCGAGTAGGTAGGGGAGAAAGATGAAGGAGTGATAAAAAGATAACGAAGTAAACAATTTAATATTAATTATATTATATAATAATATATATATTATAATATATATATTATTATATAATATAATTAAATTTCATACATACTTGGTAAGGGGGTCGTAAAAAAATAACTGAGATTTGAGATCTGAGACGCTATATGGTCAATTGTTAAAATATGTACTTCCAAGATGTGTAAGTCATTGTAGTACCACGAAATTTTTGTACCTTTGCATTGTCAAAGAAAAAAGACGAAATTTGCGGCCTGCCTAGGTAACAAAATTTTCCTAGCGCGCGGGCACTTGTTTCCTAGGCAAAGCCAAAAACGGAGTCATTCGGCGACAAGTAAAATTAATCAACAACCAATCTATTAACAATTAATTAAGAACAAGAAGATCATGGCTATAAAGATAAAAGCTATTTTATTTCAGGAGTTGTTCGAGGGGTTGGATCCAGTCTTCGTTGTCATGGGGACAGAGGGTGAGCATGCCGAGGGCGGCGGCAGCCTGAACGTTGCGCTCGCCATCGTCGACGAAGAGGGTTTCTTGCGGGAGCGACTGCTGGCCGCGGAGCATCATCTCGAAGATCTCACGATGGGGCTTCATCACACCACACTGATAGCTGAGATACATCGCATCGAAGAAATAGCCGATAGGATGGCCTTGACCGTCGAAATCACGACCAGCCCACTGCATCATAAAGGGGTTGGTGTTCGACAGCAGACAGACCTTATATCCCCTACTCCGCAAATTCAGGAGCGCTTCAAGATTCTGCGGCGGCACATGGTCGACATAGCCGTGCCAAGCATAATAACACTCGTCCATCGAGAGCTCACGACCTATCAGCCGGCTCAGTTCCGTGCGGAAGGTCTCTGCCGAGATACGCCCCGCCTCCAAATCACCGAAGATGCCCTTCTGCTCGAAGGCGTCGAGATGCTGACGGGCATTACGGAGTCCGATCTCCTCGAACCGCGCGACGGCCTGTTCATAACTCAGGGCGAGCACCACGCCACCCAGATCGAATGCGATATTCTTAATGTTGCTCATAGGATTTTCCAATTATTTCAGATAGTCTGCAATAAACTGCTCACGCGGATGCAGGAAATGCTCTTCCCAATAAGCACGCCAGCGGCCGGAAGGCCAGGCGTGAGTGCGGAAAGGCACGCAGTTGACGGTCTTCTTGCCAGGAGCGCCGTTGAGCGACGACCAGACGGCAGAAGGCGGACAAGTGGTATCGATCAGGCCTATCTCACAATAGATCTCCGCCTTGGAATGACGGATGAGAAGGGCGCCATCGAAATAAGGGAGCGTGGCATCGAGCATATCGGGACGGATATCCTGATGCGTCTCGATGGGATGCGGCCAACCACCACGACGGCCCACACGCGTACCACCGAAATCCTGCATGGCAGGCACATTGAGCACGACGGCCGAGACACGCGGATCAAGACTAGCTGCCGCCACAGCCTGTCCACCACCCTGACTCTCGCCAATGACGAGGATGCGACGGCCGTCCCATTCAGGTTGCTGCGTCATAAAGTCGATGGCCCGCAGCAGACGCAGATACATACCACGGAAATAATAAGTCTCGCGGTCGGCTGCATTGTGGTCGAAATAGTTGCGCAGCTGCCCGTCTTCAAGCATACGGTAATAGTCGTCGGTCTGTCCGTTCAGCATGCCGTGAGCATTGAGATCGAGGCTGAGAGCCCCACTGCCAAGAGCGGCATTGCCCACACACTCGCCCACCTGACAACGGCACCAGTTACCACTCACACCCGCTGCACGACACAAGATGACGATAGGCAACGAACCCTTCTTGGCATCAGCAGGCTTAGCCATATAGGCCCGAACGGGAGCCGGACCGAGACAGTTGATTTCGATATCCTCGCAGACGTATTTTCCTTGATACTGTTGCGGCACGTCGAGCGCGGTCTGCTTCACCTGCATAGGCAGCGCACGCAGCAGTGCCTTCTGGTTGTTCCAATAGTCCATCAGGTCAGCGGGTTCTTTATATCCGGCCTTGAATCCTTCGGGCGCCACCACAAAACCGATGCCCTCTGGTGCGCCCTTTCCACTCACCTCGAGACTGACGGCACAAGTGCTGTCGATGGCGGCATCGAAGAGGGTCAGCATCTCACGCTGCGGTCTGATGCGTTCCTCGCGCTGAACCTGATTGTTAAAACTGATGCGGACGGTGAGTGAATCGGCCGTGAGTGAATCCATACGACACGTGACTACCGCCCTTTCACCTTTTTGATACACTCCACTCTGCTTGTTCAGTGAGAGTTGGAAAGTCTGGGCCTGCAAGCATAAGGGCATCAGCGACAGCGACAACCCGAATGCGATATTCCTGATGATGTTCATATACCTTATTTTATATGGAAACGGAAAAATTTGAGAATTATTATCTTTTTAATTTGTGAGGCTCGGAAAAAATGCGTATCTTTGTAGCCAAATTGATTTTAAACCAAATAACGATATGAAGAAACTACTTTTCTGTGCGACCATCGCACTGGCCTGCGCTACCGGCGCAATGGCCGCTGACAACGTGAAGGCAACGGTTCATGCCGACAAGGCGGGAGCCAAGATCAACAAAGAGATTTACGGCCAGTTCTCCGAGCATCTGGGCAGCTGTATCTACGGCGGTCTCTGGGTGGGCGAGAACTCAAAGATTCCCAACATCCAGGGTTATCGCAAGGACGTGTTCGAGGCGCTGAAAGCCTTGAAGGTGCCTGTGCTGCGCTGGCCGGGCGGCTGCTTTGCCGACGACTACCACTGGATGGACGGTATCGGACCGAAGGACAAGCGCCCATCGCTGCGTAACAACAACTGGGGCGGAACCATCGAGGACAACTCGTTCGGCACACACGAGTTCCTGAACCTCTGCGAGATGCTGGGCTGCGAGCCGTATATCAGCGGTAACGTGGGCTCAGGCACGGTGAAGGAGATGGCACAGTGGGTGGAATATATGACCAGCGACGGTGACACCCCGATGGCCCGTCTGCGCCGTCAGAACGGTCGCGACAAGGCTTGGCACGTGAAGTATTTCGGTATCGGCAACGAGGCTTGGGGCTGCGGCGGTAACATGACACCGGAATATTATTCTGACGAGTTCCGCAAGTTCAACACCTACCTGCGCGACTATACTGGCAATAAGCTCTACCGCATCGGCTCGGGTGCCTCGGACTATGACTACAACTGGACAGAGGTGCTGATGGACAAGATCGGCGACAGGATGCAGGGTGTGTCTCTACATTATTATACTTGTTCGGGCTGGACGGGTTCAAAGGGCTCTGCCACGAAGTTCGACACCGACCAGTATTACTGGGCTCTCGGCAAGTGTCTGGAAATTGAGGAAGTGATCAAGAAGCACAAGGCCATCATGGACGAGAAAGACCCGAAGGGCAAGGTAGGTCTGTTGGTGGATGAATGGGGCACCTGGTGGGACGAGGAGCCTGGCACCATCGCCGGACACCTGTATCAGCAGAACGCCCTCCGCGACGCCTTCGTGGCTTCGCTGAGCCTGAACGTGTTCCACAAGTATACTGACCGTGTGAAGATGGCCAACATCGCACAGATCGTGAATGTGCTGCAATCGATGATTCTGACCGATCAGGAGGGTACGGGTCATATGGTTCTGACGCCGACCTATCACGTGTTTGAGATGTACACCCCGTTCCAGGAGGCTACCTATCTGCCCGTTGATTTGACAAGTGAGGTGATGGCTGTGAGCAAGGCCTACTTCAAGGAGAAGGCCGACGCGAAGGATGCCGGCTATCGTCCGTGTCCGATGCTCTCTGCCTCGGCTGCAAAGACCACTGATGGCAGCATCGTACTGGCTGTGACCAACGTGAGTCTCGACAAGGATCAGACCATCGACTTTGCCATCGACGGCTTCAATGCCAAGAGTGTCAGCGGTCGTATCCTCACTTCGAAGAATGTGGCTGACTATAATGATTTCCAACATCCCAACGTGGTGGCTCCCGCTGACTATAAGGACGCGAAGATTGCCAAAGGTGTGGTGACGGTGAAAGTGCCTGCGAAATCGATTATCGTGCTGAACATCAAATAAATAATAAATCCCGCCGTCTGGCGGGATTTTTTTATTTCAGGATGATACCTCCCATCGGTTGGATGGATACTTTCGCCTGACCATTCTTGTCGAACTTCAACTGACGGAGCTGCGAGCCTTTCTTGGGGTCATCGACGTAGTAATCCACCGTCTTGCCTGCCCACTCCTTCATCGTGACGGTCAAGGTCTTTGGCTGCGGCTCGGCATTCAGACCAGCCACATACCAATCGCCATCATGCTGGCGAGCCAATACCACATATTTGCCAGGATAACCAGCGAGGAAACGCGTATCTTCCCAAACCGTCGGCACCTGCTTCAGGAAATCGAGTTCGAACTGCGGGAGCTCGTCGAGATTGTTGGGCTGCATGGCGATACACTGGATGCGCGTGTTGATCGTAATAGCCGCTGCCATCTCAAAGATATCGGTGGTGTAACGCGGATGACGGCTCTTGTTATCGCGCGAGAGATACTTATTCATAATGGTGCCACCCCAATCCATCGGACCCATCGCATTGCGGATAAAGGGATGCATACAGAGTTCGAAAGCCTCGCTCTTGGCGTGACTCTCAGAGAAGAAGACATTCTCAGAGGCGAGCACAGCCTCGGAAGCCACATAGTTGGGATACATCTCTTCCCATCCGCGCGGCATCGTGCAGCCGTGGAAAATGACACCGAGACCATAGCGGTGGGCATCGTAGAGGATATCCTCGTAAAGCTGCATGGTACACTGCTTGTCGCCACCGAAGAAGTCGACCTTGATACCCTTCACGCCGATCTTCTGCAACCAAGCCATCTCTTTATCGCGTGCAATGGCCGTCGACATGCAGTCGCGCGGTGTCTGCGGGGCATCGTTCTCATAACCGTTGGAGTTGTACCAGAGCATCAGGCTCACGCCCTTCGACTGTGCATATTTCGAGAGTTCCTCGATCTTGTCGCGCCCGATGCGCTGATCCCACCAGTTGTCAACGAGACAGTATTCAAAGCCCATCTTTGAGGCGAGGTCGATGAACTGCACCTGATCGTCGTAGTTGATGCTCTCATCCTGCCACACGAGCCACGACCATGTATAACGACCAGGCTTAGCGGGATAGGGCTGTTCGGGCTGATACTTATTTTCCAACAAGACCCTGTTGACACGATTCTCGACGATGGGTTTCAGCGAGGCGCCAACGGTGATGGTGCGCCAAGGTGTGGTGTAAGGCAGAGGGATACCGGCATAGGGCGAGCCGTTGCCATTGTTCTCACCAGCCTGCGGGAAAGCGATGGTATAACCGGTCTCAGGAGCGTAGTCACTCAGATGAGAACCCACATAACTGCCGTCGACACCCGTCTCAGAAATCAGCACCCAAGCATTGTCGACATCATTCACCGGCACGCGGAACAAACATGGGAAGGTATAGCCCTGAGAGAAGCGCGATTTTTTCGCCATCGGGGCATCAGCCTCATAATCCTCCTCGTAGCTGGGTTTGGTACGCTCCCACCCCGTCATCGGACCGATCTGCGGACAGAGGAACGTGCAGGTCTGCTCGGGGAAATTGAACGATGAGACCTCGCGACGGATGACGCCACACTTGGGATTCTCGCCTGGACGAGGTATCTCGTAACGGAAGGCCACATTGTTGTTCCAGACACGGAATTCAACCGTCATTTCCTGTCCTTTGGCATTCTTGAACGGTATCTTGTAAAAATAGGTACATAGGGTAATCCTCTTTGTTTTCTCCTTAAACACGATATCGGAAATCTTCGAAGGTATCATGTACAGCGTGTCCACTTCTATCTTCTCCTTGAAAGACAAGCCCTTGGTAAAGTCGGCAAAATCGGCCTCAAAGCCCAGTTGTGAGGACTCCATTACCTGAAAACCGTCGTAATAGACGGCGTAGGTCGGTACCCCACCCTTCATTTCAATTTCCACCTCGACTCGGTTGTTGGGCGAGCCAAGAAAAATCTTCTGCGCCATCGCCACTGAGCTGGTCAGCAGTAACATTAAGAATAGTTTCTTTCTCATTTTTAATACTGTTTATGGGTTTTGTGTGCAAAGATAGTTATTTTTTGGTAAAACGCATTCTTGTTTCGATTTTTTTTTGTATCTTTGCACGCAAATTTTCTATTGATTAATTAATATTCATTATGAACGACAACAAAGTTATGAACATGGCAGCGGATAATATCCGTATCCTTGCTGCTTCGATGGTTGAAAAGGCAAAGTCGGGACATCCCGGCGGTGCTATGGGTGGTGCAGACTTCATCAACACCCTGTACAGTGAGTTCTTAGTGTATGACCCCGAGAATCCCGCTTGGGAGGGTCGCGACCGTTTCTTCCTCGATCCAGGTCACATGGCTCCGATGCTCTACAGCCAGCTCTGCCTCATCGGCAAGTACACGTTGGAGGATTTGCAGAACCTGCGTCAGTGGGGTTCAGTGACGCCTGGTCACCCTGAGCGTGAGATTGAGCGTGGTATCGAGAACACATCCGGTCCTCTGGGACAGGGCCACTGTTTCGCAGTCGGTGCTGCCATCGCCGCTAAGTTCCTGAAGGCTCGTCTGGGCAATGTGATGAATCAGACCATCTACGCCTACATTTCTGACGGTGGTGTGCAGGAGGAGATCTCACAGGGTGCTGGCCGTATCGCCGGTAACCTCGGTCTCGACAACCTGATCATGTTCTATGACGCTAATGATATCCAGCTCTCTACGAAGACTGAGGTGGTGACCTGCGAGGACACTGCCAAGAAGTATGAGGCTTGGGGCTGGTACGTTCAGAAGATTGACGGTAACAACGTGGATCAGATCCGCGAGGCCATCAAGAAGGCTCAGGCTGAGAAGGAGCGTCCTTCACTGATCATCGGTCACTGCGTGATGGGTAAGGGTGCCCGCAAAGCTGACGGTTCTTCTTACGAGAGCAACTGCGCTACTCACGGCGCTCCTCTCGGTGGCGATGCCTATATCAACACGATGAAGAATCTGGGTGCTGATCCTGAGAATCCGTTCCAGATATTCCCCGAGGTGAAGGAGTTGTATGCAAAGCGTGCTGAGGAGTTGAAGAAGATCTGCGCTGAGCGCTATGCTGAGAAGGCTGAGTGGGCTAAGGGTCATCCCGTACAGGCCAAGCAGCTGGAGGAGTGGTTCAGCGGTAAGGCTCCGAAGATTGATTGGAGCAAGGTGGAACAGAAGGCTGGCAGCGCTACCCGTAGTGCATCGGCTGCTGTTCTCGGTCAGCTGGCTGAGCAGGTGCCCAACATGATTTGTGCTTCTGCCGACCTTTCTAACTCAGATAATACCAACGGCTTCTTGAAGAAGACCAAGGATCTGGTTCGTGGCGACTTCAGCGGTGCTTTCTTCGAGGCTGGTGTGGCTGAGCTCACAATGGCTTGCTGCTGTATCGGTATGGCTCTGCACGGTGGTGTGATCCCCGCTTGCGGTACCTTCTTCGTATTCTCTGACTATATGAAGCCCGCCGTTCGTATGGCTGCCCTGATGGAGCTGCCTGTGAAGTTCATCTGGACCCACGACGCCTTCCGCGTTGGTGAGGACGGTCCTACCCACGAGCCCGTTGAGCAGGAGGCACAGATCCGTCTGATGGAGAAGTTGAAGAACCATCATGGTAAGAACTCTGTACTCGTAGTTCGTCCTGCCGATGCCGAAGAGACCACCGTCTGCTGGCGTATGGCTATGGAGAATATCGACACTCCGACCGCTCTGATCTTCTCTCGTCAGAATATCGAGATGCTGCCTGAGGGCAACGATTACAGTCAGGCTACTAAGGGTGCTTACGTTGTGGCTGGTTCTGATGAGAACTACGACGTGATCCTGCTGGCTTCTGGTTCTGAGGTGTCTACCCTCGAGGCTGGTGCCAAGCTGCTGGCTGCCGATGGTATCAAGACACGCGTGGTGAGCGTTCCTTCTGAGGGTCTGTTCCGCAGTCAGTCGAAGGAATATCAGCAGAGCGTGCTGCCCGCTGGCAAGAAGAAGTTCGGTCTGACCGCTGGTCTGCCTGTGAACCTCGAAGGTCTGGTAGGTGCCGACGGTACCGTATGGGGTCTCGAGAGTTTCGGTTTCTCTGCTCCTTACAAGGTGCTCGACGAGAAGCTCGGCTTCACTGGCCAGAATGTTTACGAACAGGTAAAGAAACTGCTTGCATAATATGGAAGTAAAGACAGTAGGTGTAGCCTGTGATCACGCAGGCTACCCTTTAAAGAAGTTCGTTCTCCAGTATTTGGAGGAGAAGGGCTACCCCTATAAGGACTACGGTACGTGGAGCGATGCCTCAGTAGACTATCCCGATTTCGGTCATGCATTGGCTGAGGGTATCGAGAGCGGTGAGGTATATCCTGGTATCGCTATCTGCGGTTCAGGCGAAGGTATCAGCATCACGCTCAACAAGCATCAGCAGGTGCGTGCAGGTCTGTGCTGGATTCCTGAGATAGCCCATCTGATTCGTCAGCACAACGATGCCAATGTGCTCGTGATGCCAGGTCGATTCATCGACAATAATATGGCCCGTAAGATTATGGACGAGTTCTTCACCGCCACCTTCGAAGGCGGGCGGCATCAGAAACGCGTTGATAAGATTCCTTGTAAATAAAGTAAATCCTCGGCGGTTGCCGAGGATTTTTTTATTGTACTTCGAAGTTCCTTACCCAATCCTTGAGTTCGATGACGGCATCGGCATGCTCCGGATAGTAGCGCAGGATGATTGTTATCTGTCGCAAAGAGTCAGAGTCGATCACCTTTCCGTAATATTCCCACTTGTCATCCTGACCTTCGTGGATGGTATAGTCCTCGCCTACTTCCAGCAGTTCTGCGCCCATACCCATCATCCGCTGCCCCGAACTGCGCATCATACCACTGAGCGAGTCGACCATAACGGATATCGACACATCGTCCATCATGAAAAGCTCCTGCATACCCACCTCATCGGGCAAATCCTGATGAACGAGATACGAGGGGTAGTTGATGTTCATACCCAAACGGTCGCTGTAATACTTCAACAACGTATAGTTGCCCATGCGAATCGACACACTATCGGAACTTGTCAGTTCACTCACATAGGCATGAGGTTGCTGACGGCTGTTGCATCCACTCAGCATCACAATGGCGACGATGGCCAAAATCAAAAATCGACTATACTTCATACAAAAAATCTCTGTTTTCAGCCACAAAGATACAAAAAAGGGGGCAAATAATTATCAAAAATCATAAAATTCAAAAAAAAATGGGGAAATATTTTTGTAATCGGCTGAAAATTAGTAACTTTGCAGTCCAAAATCGCGAAAAAGCAGATATTCACATTATTAATATATAGAAGAAAAGAAAATGACTAAGGCAGAAATCATCAACAAAATTGCTGAAGAGACAGGCATTGCCAAGAAAGATGTGGCCGCTACCGTAGAGGCCTTTATGGAAGAAATCCGCATTAGCCTGGCGGAGAACAGAGAAAACGTATACCTGCGTGGATTCGGAACCTTTACCGTGAAGCATCGTGCAGCCAAGACGGCTCGAAATATTTCCAAGAACACGACGCTGGTTATTGATGCACACGATTTCCCCGCATTCAAGCCCTCTAAGAGCTTCATTGAGAAGATGCTGAGCTAAGAAATTAGAATTTTAACAATAAACATTTAAGTATTATGCCAAACGGAAAAAAGAAGAAGGGCCACAAGATGGCTACTCACAAGCGTAAGAAGAGACTGCGCAAGAATCGTCATAAGAGCAAGTAATCACTGATTACGGCTCACGACGGTCAGACGTAGCAAAAGAAATGAAAGGAGTGTGTCTGCATATCCGACAAGGATGGCGACACACCCTTTTGAGTTAAAACCCATTATCAAGACAAGCAAAAGACAATGACAAGTGAAGTGATCATTGATGTGCAACCGAAGGACATCTCGATCGCACTGCTCGAAGACAAGACGCTGGTGGAATACCAGAAAGAGCAGCGGTCGGCATCGTTCTCCGTGGGTAACATCTACGTGGCAAAGGTGAAAAAACTGATGCCCGGATTGAACGCCTGCTTTGTGGACGTCGGCGCTGAGCGTGTCGCTTTCTTGCACTATCTTGACCTTGGTGCTCAATTCTGCTCTTATGAAAAATACCTGAAACAGGTAGTCAGCGACCGCAAGAAACTCTATCCGATCCAGAAAGCCACTATCCAGCCGACACTGCCCAAAGACGGCAGCATCGCAAATGCGCTGAAAGTGGGTCAGGAGATCATGGTACAGATCGTGAAGGAACCAATCAACACGAAGGGTCCCCGTCTGACGTGCGAACTCAGTTTCGCAGGACGATACCTCGTGCTGATGCCTTTCGACAACACGGTGTCTGTATCGACGAAGATCAAGAAAGGTGAAGAACGGAGTCGTCTGAAACAACTCATCCAGAGTATCAAGCCCAAGAACTTCGGCGTGATTGTCAGAACCGTTGCCGAAGGTAAGAAGGCCGCAGAACTGGATGCTGAGTTGAAAATCCTACTCAAGCGCTGGGAAGACGCTATTACAAAGGTACAGAAGACCGTAGAAAGGCCTGTACTCTGTTTTGAGGAACAAAGCCGCGCCGTAGCCTTGTTGCGTGACTTGTTCAATCCCACCTACGACAGCATTCATGTGAACGATGAGGTAATCGGCGAGCAGATTCGCGACTACCTCGGCTTGATTGCTCCGGAGAAGAAGGACATTGTGAAGCAATACAACGGCACATTGCCCATCTTTGACAATTTCAATGTCACCAAGCAGCTTAAATCAGGATTCGGACGAACCGTCAACTACAAACATGGCGCCTATCTGATCATCGAGCATACAGAAGCCATGCATGTGGTGGATGTGAACAGCGGTACGCGCGTGAAAAAGGAAAACGGTCAGGAAGCCAACGCCTTGGAGACAAACCTCGGCGCTGCAGACGAACTGGCCCGTCAGCTGAGACTTCGCGATATGGGAGGTATCATTGTGGTGGATTTCGTGGACATGAAACTGGCGGAAGACCGTCAGATTCTATATGAGCGCATGTGTAAGAACATGCAGAAGGACCGCGCCCGTCACAATATCCTGCCACTGTCGAAGTTCGGACTGATGCAAATTACCCGTCAGCGTGTGCGTCCGGCGATGGACGTGAACGTGGAGGAGGCTTGTCCTACCTGTCACGGTTCGGGAAAAATCAAGTCGAGCATCCTGTTTACAGACCAGTTAGAGAGCAAAATTGACCGCATGGTCAACAAGATCGGCATCAAGCGATTCTATTTGCATGTACATCCCTATGTAGCAGCCTATATCAACAAAGGCGTTTTCAGCCTGAAGATGCAATGGCAGCTGAAATACGGACTAGGCGTGCATATCGTCCCCTCGCAGAAACTGGCTTTCCTGCAATATGAGTTCTATGACGCTAAACAGCAGTTCATCGACATGCAGGAAGAGATTGAATCAACATTACAGTAGTAATCCCTCTATCATCTATGTTGACATTGAAGATTCTGTTCTGGCTTTGCCTGTTTATCGTATTCTATACCTATATCGGATACGGTATGTTGCTTTTCCTGATCATCCGTCTGAAAAGACTGGTGAAGGGAAAACTTCAGACAATCGCCATGCCCACAGACGACGAGTTGCCCACGATGACACTCATGATCTGTGCCTACAATGAACAGGATATCGTGGCAGAAAAGATGCAAAACACCCGCGCTCTGGACTATCCTAAGGATAAGTTCAGAGTCATGTGGGTTACCGATGGCACGACGGACAACACCAATGAGCTATTGAAGGCCTATCCTGAGGTAGACGTGGTGTTCAGTCCTGAGCGCAAGGGTAAGACGGCCGCCCTGAAACATGGCCTCAACGAGGTGAAGACGGAGATCGTGGCCTTCACCGACGCCAACACGATGCTCAACAGCGGTGCTATGCGCGAGATCGCCAGACAGTTTAAAGACAAGACCGTAGGCTGCGTGAGTGGTGAAAAACGTGTGGCTTCGCGACATGGAGAAATGGCCGCAGAAGGCGAAGGTCTCTATTGGCGCTATGAGAGTACGCTGAAGAAATGGGACAGTGAGCTCTATTCGGCTATGGGTGCTGCAGGCGAGTTGTATGCCATCCGTCCGGAACTCTGTCGCGACGTACCTGACAATGCGCTTTTGGATGACTTTATGATGTCGATGCTCATCGTTGACGAAGGTCATCGCATTGCCTATGCCCCCGAAGCCTATGCCCTCGAATACGGCTCTGCCAATATCGCTGAGGAGTCGAAGCGCAAACGTCGCATTGCAGCTGGTGGTTTACAGAGTATCTGGTGGCTTCGTCAAATGCTCAACCCGCTACGCCAACCATTGGTGGCCTTCCAATATATCAGTCATCGCGTGCTCCGATGGAGTATCACTCCTATCGCATTGGTCATCCTAGCCCTCGTCAACATCCTACTTGTATGGATGGGTGCTGGTATGCTCTATACAATTGTGCTGATATTGCAGGCAGCCTTCTATCTGGCAGCTCTGCTGGGATGGGTACTCAGCAAGTGCGGACATCGGAACAAATTGCTTTATACCGCCTATTATTTCTTGTTTATGAATCTAAACGTGTTCCGCGGAATGGCCTATTTGAAAAGTCACTCTCACAGCGGCACTTGGGAAAAAGCAAAAAGAAGCTAAATTTTTCCCCCATTTGTTTGCTTGTTTGGAAAATAATAGCTATCTTTGTACCCAAATAAGAATGAAAGTACCCAAATAGTGTTTGAAAGGGAATGGGACAAGACGAGAAGGACATTCTATTACAGAAACTTGCTGACGCTACCCGGAAATTAAACCTCTTGACAGAGCAACTGGAGATAGCAAACAGAAAGCTGAAAGAATACGAAGAGAAGGCTCTGAAGGCTGAGAAAGCCAGTCAGATGAAATCTCTCTTCCTTGCCAACATGTCCCATGAAATCCGTACCCCTCTGAACGCTATTGAGGGTTTTACGCGCATCATTGTTGAGACCGACTCCGAAGAGGATCGCATGAAATACTATCAGATTGTTGAGAGTAACAACCAGCGTCTGTCGAGTCTGATCAACGAGATCCTTGACCTCTCCAGAGTAGAATCGGGTGAAATCCAGATCAAAAAAGAACAGACGGATATCAACCAGTTGTGTGAGAATATCAAGCAGCTGTTCAAGTTCCGTTGTCCAGATTCTGTGAAACTGGAGTTTGAGAAGCCGTTGATGACTGCGATGATGAACACCGATGCCAATCGCTTGATACAGGTGTTCTCCAATCTCATCAGCAATGCCTTGAAGCATACAGCGATGGGCAGCATCACCTACGGATTCCGCATTCTCGACGAGATGAAGGAGATAGAATTCTTTGTGAAGGATACGGGCTCAGGCATTCCTCCAGAATTCATCGGAAGTATCTTCAACACCTATGCCTCGCAGGATGCAGAGCAGCAGAAGGGTTATGGCCTTGGTCTGGCACTCTGTAAAATCATTGTCGAAAAGCTGGGCGGAACCATTAGCGTAGAATCTACCGTTGGTATCGGCTCTACCTTTACCTTTGTACTTCCCTTCGAAGGTACCGTTGGCGGCATCAATAAAGATCGTACCACCACATCGACCAATGTGCGTACCATCCGTGTGAGCGCCCGTCCTGACGATATGAATCAGAAGACAATTCTCGTGGCTGAGGACGAAGACAGCAACTATGAACTGGTGAAAATCGTACTCCAGAAACGGTTCCGTCTGTTGCGAGCCCATAATGGCATTGAGGCCGTCAATCTGAATGAGGACGAGCATCCCGACCTGATTTTGATGGATATCCGCATGCCTGAAATGAATGGTCTCGACGCCACACGCATCATCAAGGAAGTCAATCATAACACCCCCGTTATCGCCCTCAGCGCCTACGCTTTCGAGGAAAATATCCGTGAAGCCAAGATGGCTGGTTGCGATGAGTTTATGGCCAAACCTTTCAGAGTTGAGAATCTCTTGGATATGGTCAGGAAATACCTTGATGACGATTAACATCTATTTGAATCAATTATTTCAAAAAACATATGGGTAAACTTGCAGTTCAGAAGTATTTCTCATTTATGATACTCATCATCACATTGATGATGATGATATTTACCATCGTAGGCCTTTTCGGAGGCGAAACCAACCCCTCAGGCAATATGGCACGCGCCCTTCTTGTCTATGTGCTCCCGCTTTTGATTGCCGGTAATGTGATCCTGCTGATATACTGGCTGATCCTAAGGCGCTGGCACTGGGCTCTGATGCCATTCATCACATTGCTATGCTGCATTCCTTATATCGGAACACTCTATCAGTTTAGAGGTATCGACGAGAATGCAGACAAACAGGCAGGTCTGAAGATTGCCACCTATAACGTAGCCAACTTTGGTCACGAGGCATCAGGTTTTATCGCTCAGGACGTCTTAGCTGAAATGAAGAAGCAGAAGGTGGATGTATTTTGCATTCAGGAGTATAGCAGTCATAGTGGCGATAAGAACAATGAAGAGAGTTACAAGGAATACTTCCCTTATGTGGCATATGGGTGTAACGGACATATGGCCACATTCAGTCGTTATCCCATCAAGGACAGTGCTCCTATCGAATTCCCAGCCAGCGCCAATGGTGCTATGTGGATAGACATTGATGTCAACGGACAGATGTTCCGTGTCTATAATGTGCATTTGGAGACGGCTGGAGCCCACCACGTGTATTATCGTGCCAATAAGATGGAGGAAGACGGCTATAACGTGCAAGGCAATCGTCTGATGGAGGCTATCTATGGTAGTTATACCATTGGTATGATCAAGCGAGCAGGACAGGCAAATATCCTCGCTATGCACATGCGTGACTGCAAGCACCCCGTTATCTTAGCAGGCGACTGTGTGGATGTCCCCTACTCCTTCGTTTACAACACGCTGAAGGGAGAACTCTCAGACGGATTTAAGGATTGCGGAAGCGGATGGATGCATACCCTTCGTGGCAAAACGCCTTTGAGAATCGACTACATCTTCCACGATAAGAACTACGAGGGATTATCCTATTATATGAAGGAACTCAGCTATTCAGACCACTATCCCGTGTTTATGAAGATTGCGTTGAAATAATAAAGATGTCCGGCCTTGAAGGTCGGACATTTCTTTTCTGAATCTCATACAATCTTAAATCTGACGCGGAAGGATCGTTCCTGCTCATCCCAGTTTGTGCCGAGCATCTCAAAACGCCCTATCTGAGAAGTGCTGCGGACATGTCGGCCTATACAAGGACACACATCAAAATCACCGATACGAACCAGTCTGATAGTGTCGGAGGCATCTTCTGGAAGGCGGTCTGTAGAAACCTCCTCAGGAAGATTATCACGCGTGACAAACTCAAAGGTGACAGGCAGATCCTCATCAATCAACTCATTCATCATACGTTCGATATCCTTCTCTTCCTGACGCGAAGGCTTGTGGTCAAGATAAAAACTCATCTTACTCTTCTTCCGCTCTATATGAGCATTATAAGACCGTTCGCAACCAAACAGACGAATCATGGTCTGGTTCAAAAGATGCTCCGCAGTGTGTGCAGGTGGGAACTCTTCCTTATTATGATCATTCAGAATGGGATCCATATGCTTATGCTTTAAACTTCAAAACGACTGCACTATTGGCCTCTACATTGACAACAACGGCCTCATCGCGCTTCAGAGATAGTTTCTGCTTCTCACCGGAAATCAGATCTGTGGCCTGAGCATTCTTCTCTTTCAGATTGAGAAAATCGAAAGCATGACCAGGAATCGTTATACCAATAGCCTGATTGGATGCAGCAAAGTTGGCCACTACCAACAATACCTCTGCCCCAGCCTTACGGATAAAAGCATATTCATGGTTATACCGTCCGTTCACATACATCAGATCAAAACTAGCACCATTAATGACAGCTTTCTCCGTAGTAGCGATGTTGATAATCTTGTCATAGAGGGCTTTCAATTGTTTTTCCTCAGCAGTAAGTTTCCGCTCAGCAGCGCGAACGATGGTATCCACACTCCAATAATCGAAGATGGTTGTACGACCATCATTACCACTGAAGCCTTCCTTATCCATACCACGCTCACCATATTCTTGTCCGAAGTAAATCATCAGCGGATTCTGCTGCAAAAGCGCTGACACCGCCAATGCTGGCACACCCTTCTGAGCATCGCCTGCAAAGAAACTGCTGGCAACACGCTGCTCATCGTGGTTCTCGAGGAAATAGAGCATGTGATCACGGATATCATCAGTAGCCTGCCAGGCACCCGTAATAGCAGAGGTCGACTGATAGCCACGCATCACTTCACGCAGCGTGTCATACATGCCCACCTTGTCATATAGATAATCGAAACCCGCAGCCAGATAGTTGCGATACTCAGCAGGATTATAGACCTCACCAATGAAAATCATCTGCGGATAGGCAAACTTCACCTTATCCGTAGCCCACTGCCAGAAAGCGGCTGGTACCATCTCCGCCATATCACAACGGAAACCGTCAACACCCTTCTTAGCCCAGAAGAGCAGGATGTCGGTCATCTTGCTCCAGGTATTGGGAATGGGGGTGAAATGACCCACACGTCCAGCATAATAGTCAACGCCATAGTTCAGCTTCGCCGTCTCATACCAGTCGTTGATACCTGGTGCATTGTGGAAACAGTCATTGCCCGTAGCCTTCGCAGGTTCCTCGATATAAGGCTCATCCTCACCATGATAGAGGTCAAAGTAAGGTGTGAAACGCTGACCAGGACAGTAATAGAAATTGTTCTGAGGGTCAAAGCCCATCTGTGGATTGTCTTCCTCACCCAGATCCTTCACCCCCTCAGGCTTACAGATGCTATGATACTGACGAGCCACATGATTAGGCACGAAATCGATAATCACCTTCATGTCAGCCTTATGTGTACGCTCAATCAGTTGTTCAAACTCCTGCATACGCATATCCACATCCGATGCCAGATCAGGATCTACGTCGTAATAGTCTGTAATGGCGTATGGAGAACCAGCCAGTCCTTTCACAATAGCAGGATGATTCTTGGGAATGCCGTATGCAGAATAATCCGTCTGAGTGGCGTGACGGATGATACCTGTGTACCAAATATGGCTCACGCCCATGTCCCTGATGTTTTTCAGGGTCGTGGGCGTGAAGTCGTTCATCTTTCCGCAGCCGTTCTCCTCTATCGTTCCACCCTCTTTGCGAGTGGTGTTGCGATTGCCGTAGAGACGGGTGAAAATCTGATAGATAACAATCTTATTCGATGCCATGAGCGGCTACTTCGTTATTAATCTTAGCAATCATACCTTGCAGAGCCTTACCTGGGCCACACTCCGTAAAGTCGTCAGCACCATCAGCAATCATATTCTCCACGCTCTGAGCCCAACGAACTGAGCTGGTGAGCTGTGCAATCAGGTTAGCCTTGATCTCAGCGGGATCAGTATGAGGCTTACCATCTACATTCTGATAAACAGGACACTTAGGAGCCTTGATCTCAGTCTTCTCAATAGCAGCCTGAAGCTCATCCTTGGCAGGCTGCATCAAGGGAGAATGGAAAGCGCCACCCACCTTCAGGGGTAGAGCACGCTTGGCACCAGCAGCCTTCAACTGCTCGCAAGCCTCGTTGATAGCCTCGATATTACCAGAGATGACCAACTGACCAGGACAATTATAGTTTGCAGGCACCACAACACCCTTGCCCATTTTGCTGACCTCAGCGCAAATCTCCTCAATCTTCTTGAAAGGCAGGGCGATGATAGCAGCCATCGTAGAGGGCTGAGCCTCACAGGCTTTCTGCATAGCCATTGCACGGGCATAGACCAGTTTCAGGCCATCCTCGAAACTAAGGGCACCAGCAGCCGTCAGAGCTGAGAACTCACCCAGAGAATGACCTGCCACCATTTTCGGCTTAAAGGCATCACCCATGCAGAGAGCAGAAATCACACTGTGCAGAAATACAGCAGGCTGTGTCACCTTGGTCTGCTTTAGTTCCTCGTCAGTACCCTCAAACATAATATCAGTGATACGATAGCCAAGAATATCATTGGCCTTCTCAAAAAGTTCCTTAGCGAGTGGGTTGTTGTCATACAGATCCTTACCCATACCAACAAACTGTGCTCCCTGTCCGGGAAAAACAAATGCTTTCATTTTTCTTTTTACCTTATTTAATATATAATACTACCTTTCGGGGTGCAAAATTACTGCTTTTTTCTGAAAGATGACCCATAAAAGATATTTTTTTCGCCAAAGAGTGCTGAATATCGGATTTTTGGTGTAATTTTGCACATGAGAAAGAGTCGAGACTGAAGAAATGAAGTTAATTGTAATGACAAGACCCACGTTTTTCGTGGAAGAAGACAAGATTCTTACCAACCTCTTTGACGAGGGGATGGACAACCTGCACTTGCACAAGCCAGGTTCCTCACCCATGTACTCCGAGCGGTTGCTGACCCTCTTGGGAGAAGATATTGCCAGCAAGACGACTGTCCACAACCACTTCTATCTGAAAGAAGAATACCGTCTGCATGGCATTCACATCGACGATGCTTTTACAGAGCCCCCTACAGGCTATAAGGGCAATATGAGTCGCACCTGCCACGCGATTTCTGAACTCAAGGATGCAAAAAAGCAGTGCAACTACGTGTTCCTACATCCCGTCTTCGATAGCCAGACCATCAAGGAAGAGAAGTCAGGCTTCACGATGGATGAACTGAAAGAAGCCTCGCGACAGGGACTCATCGACAAAAAGGTATATGCCCTCGGTGGTATGAACCTTGACACGATTAAGGTGGTACGTGACCTTGGATTCGGCGGTGTGGTCATCTGTGGCGACCTCTGGAACCGTTTTGATATCCATAACGAGCTCGATTACAAGGAATTGCTACTCCACTTCGAGCGCTTAAAGAAAGCAGTAGACTAACAAAACATAGAATCAGAAAAATGAGCACAACAAACTCTTACATGGTTTTCTCGGGTACTGCCACGAGGTACCTCGCAGAAAAGATCTGCCAAAGTCTGGGCTGTCCTCTGGGACAACTGCAAATCACCAAGTTCTCTGATGGCGAGTTTGCTGTCAGCTATGAGGAGAGTATCCGTGGCCGTGACATCTTCCTTGTGCAAAGCACCTTCCCCAACAGCGACAACCTCATGGAGTTGCTGCTGATGATTGATGCTGCCAAGAGAGCCTCTGCCCGTACCATCAACGCAGTCATCCCCTACTTCGGTTGGGCCCGTCAGGATCGTAAGGACAAACCACGTGTCAGCATCGGAGCCAAACTGGTGGCAGATCTGCTCAGTGTAGCTGGTGTGAACCGCGTGATTACGATGGACCTGCACGCAGACCAGATTCAGGGATTCTTCAACGTTCCTGTCGACCATCTCTATGGTTCCAGCGTCATCCTGCCCTATCTGCAGAGCCTGAAGTTGGAGGACCTCGTGATTGCCTCACCCGATGTGGGCGGATCAAAACGTGCCAACACCTATGCCAAATTCCTAGGTTGTCCTCTTGTGCTTTGCAATAAGACCCGCGCTCGTGCCAATGTGGTGGAGTCGATGCAGATTATCGGTGAGGTTGATGGTAAGAACGTTGTGATTATCGACGATATGGTCGATACTGCAGGAACTATCACCAAGGCAGCTGACCTGATGAAGGCTGCAGGCGCCAAGACCGTACGTGCCTGTGCCAGTCATTGTGTCATGAGTGGTCCAGCCAGTGAGCGTGTACAGGATTCTGCCCTCGAGGAGATCGTATTTACAGACTCTATCCCCTATGCCAACCGCTGTGCCAAAGTGAAGCAGCTCTCTGTGGCCGACACCTTTGCAGAAGCCATCCGTCGTGTCATTAACAACATGAGTATCAGTGACCTCTACCTCATATGAAAAAACGAGTCTGGGGCATTTCGTTGCTGATACTATTCACCGTTCACTGTTCACTGTTCACTTCTTGCGACAGCAAAGCACAGCAGATGCGGGAGTGGCAGGCGTTGAACGACACTATTCGTGAGTGTAGTCAGAAAATTCAGAACATCGTCAACGTCATCCACCAGAACCCATATACTACTGAGGAGACACAAAAGAATCTGCTCCACGATCTGGACAGCATTGAACAACGGATGAAACAAGCTATCCGCAACTGTGCCGAGCGCAACAAAGACAACGACCTCGGCAAATACATCCTCGAAAACTACTCTGAAGAATCTGAAAAATAAAAAAATCCCTCGCCCGAATGAGCGAGGGATTCTTTATGAATTAATACAACGGAAGTTCCAACCACTTCACGTAACAGAAGTCCTGACGGTGAGGCAGGTTCTTGTTCTTCGGATACATACGGACGGCACTCTTGTACTGTCCAGCCTGCTTGGGCGAATGAACCACCTCGAAGGTGTAGTTGTTGCCCTCATGACCCACCATCTTCAACGGTTCGATAGAGAACACATGATCCTCGCCATTCTCATCGGTGTAGACATTGACCTTCTCCAATGCAATAGCATCATCAAGGCCCTGTTCGTTGATGACATAGCGCAGGGTGTAGTTCTCACCAGTGAGATGCAGACCATTAGAAGGTGCTGTAGACTCTGCACTGACCACAGAGATGGCATCCCAACGCTCAGCAACGGTCTCCTTCCACTGGGCAATCTCCTTAGCCAGACGGTTATCGTCCTTAGAGAGAGCCTTGAAGCGCTTGGCTTCCTTCTCGTAGAACTTAGAATAGTAGTCGTCAAGCTGACGCTTCATGGTGTAGTGAGGTGCAATCGTAGCAATCGAGTTCTTGATGACCTTGATCCAACCCTTAGAGAGACCCTTCTTATCCTTGTCGTAATACAAGGGAACAATCTCGTTCTCGAGCAGGTTGTAGATGGTAGCGGCATCGAGCTGATCCTGATAGCCCTGATTCTGATAGGTACGCTTTTCGGTGAGTGCCCATCCGGCACCCTCGCGATAGCCCTCTAACCACCAGCCATCCTTCACGCTGAGGTTGACCACACCGTTCATCTCGGCCTTCTCGCCTGATGTACCAGAAGCCTCGAGAGGACGTGTCGGGGTGTTCATCCAGATATCAACACCTGATACCAGACGACGAGCCAGCAGGAAGTCGTAGTCCTCGAGGAAGATGATCTTGCCCATGAACTCAGGACGCTGCGAAATCTCGAAGATACGCTTGATCAGGCCCTGACCAGCACCATCGGCAGGGTGAGCCTTACCTGCAAAGAGGAAGACCACTGGGCGCTCAGGATTGTTGACAATCTTGCTGAGACGGTCGAGATCGGTAAACAGCAGGTGGGCACGCTTGTAAGTGGCAAAGCGGCGGCAGAAGCCAATCACCAGTGCATCGGGATTGAACTTACCCAGCAGGTTGACCACGCGTGAGGGATCACCCTGATTCTTCAGCCAGGTCTCGCGGAACTGCTCCTTGATATATTCGAAAAGCTTCTTCTTCAAAGCCATACGGGTAGCCCAGATCTCCTCGTCGGGACAATTGTAGATGCCATGCCAGATCTCCTCGTTGGACTGGTCGCTCAGGTGCTTCGGATCGAAGTACTTGGCATAGACCTTCAGCCACTCGGCAGCGCACCATGTTGGGAAGTGAACACCATTGGTAACATAGCCCACGTGGTTCTCCTCAGGATAATAGCCGCTCCAGATGGGGGCGAACATCTTCTGGCTCACCCAACCGTGAAGCTTGGACACGCCATTCACCTCCTGACAGGTGTTGCAGGCAAAGGTGGACATACAGAATTTCTCCTCGTGGTTGTCGGGATTGGTACGACCCATACCGATGAACTCGTCCCAAGAGATACCGAGCTTCTGGGGATAGCCACCCATGTACTTACCAAACAGACCCTCGTCGAAGTAGTCGTGACCAGCAGGAACAGGTGTATGTACGGTATAGAGACCAGATGCACGCACCAGCTCAAGAGCCTGGTTGAATGTCAGACCATCTTCTTCGATATAATCGCACAAACGCTGCAAGTTGCAGAGGGCTGCATGACCCTCGTTGCAGTGATAGATATCCTTCTTGATGCCCAGCTTCTTCAGAAGCAGCATACCACCAATACCCAACAGAATCTCCTGCTTCAGACGGTTCTCCCAGTCGCCACCATAGAGGGCGTGAGTGATAGGCTTGTCAAAATCAGAGTTCATCTCATTGTCGGTATCCAGCAGATAGAGCTTCACACGACCCACATTCACACGCCATACATAAGCATGAACCTGATAATTGGTATAGGGCACATCAACGACCATAGGATTACCCTCGTTGTCAAGCTGACGCTCGATAGGCAGAGAACCGAAGTTCTGAGTCTCGTAATTAGCGATCTGCTGACCGTCCATCGAGAGGCTCTGTGTAAAATAGCCGAAACGATAGAGAAAGCCGACAGCACACATATCAACGTTAGAATCGGAAGCCTCCTTCACATAGTCGCCTGCAAGCATTCCCAAACCACCAGAATAAATCTTCAAGGCAGAGTGGATACCATACTCCATACAGAAATAGGCCACTGACGGGCGCTTGGAGTCGGGCTTCACGTCCATGTATTTACGGAACGAATCATAAACGTTCTTCACGCGCTTCATCAACGTCTTATCCTTCAGGATCTCTTCCTTACGGGCAAAACTGAGACGCTCAAGCAGCATCACGGGGTTATGCTTTACATCATGATAAAGCTGAGGGTCAAGGTCACGGAACAAATCACGTGCCTCGTAGTTCCACACCCACCACATATTGTGGGCAATCTCGTCCAAACACTTCAGTTCCTCTGGCAGAGTGGCCTTAACGGTCAGAATCTTCCAAGAAGGAACATTTGTGTAATCTGCTTTAATTTTCATAATTTCTTGAATTAATTATATCAGTCTTTTAAGTTCTTTTTTCTCTCATCAGCCTTACGGAGGGCGATGTCATAAGCCTCTTCATAGAACTTGATGAACTCACTCCACAAAGCTTTCTTCGACAACTGGCTGGCATGCTTACGGGCATCTTCCACCTGTTTCTTCGTAAAGGCAGAGAACTCAGCCACCGTATCCTTGATGATGTCGGCCACCTCGGAATAGTTATAGTCCGTACGATGGATCACCTTCACACCATCCTGAATCTCACCATACTTGCCAAATACCGAATTAGCCCAAAGGCCAAAGCCAGCCAGATCGGTGGTGATGCAAGGCACCTTGAAAGCCACAGCCTCCAACGGGGTGTAACCCCAAGGCTCGTAATACGAGGGATAGATGCAGAGGTCATTGCCCAACACGATATCGTAATAGCTCATGTTCAGGATACCGTCCTTGCCATCAAGATAACAAGGCAGGAAGATCACCTTCACGCGCTCATCCTTACGATTGTGCATATCGTAGTACTTCATCATACCCAGCACATTATCGTGGCTCATATTGTGGAGCCAATGCGTAACCTGAGGCACCTCGAGAGGAGTATCGAATTTCGGAGTACTCTGATTACTCGGAGTATTCTGAATCTTCTGAAGACGCTCTTGCAAATCCTTTCTGGGCTCACCTACCCAACCTGGTACTTCTATGAAAGCTACCACCTTCTTCTTCAGGTCTTTCTCACGCAACAGACGATTCATAGCCTCCACAAACACGTCAATACCCTTGTTTCGGAATTCATAGCGGCCTGAGGTTGACACAATCAACGTATCATCATCCAGTTGCTCACCTAGCAGAGCATTCGCCACATCCAACAGACGTTTACGAGCAGCCTTGCGCTTACGGGTGAACTGTGCAGCAGAAGGCACAAAACTATCGTCAAAACCATTAGGCAACACCACGTCGACAGGCTTATCCAACAGTTCTACGCACTCTTTGGCAGTAATATCACTGACTGTCGTGAAACAGTCTACATGGTGAGCCGTCTGCTTTTCGATAGAGTGCTTACTCTCCATATTCAGTTCTCCTGCCATCTGATCACCATTATAGGCAAACAGATAGTCGTAGAGGGGCTTCATATTTCCGGCTATCGAACGACCAATACTCGTGGCATGAGTAGTGAAGATGGTGCCGATCTGAGGGAGTTTATTGTTGATGTAAAGCGCACCAAGGCCACACATCCATTCATTGGCGTGATAGATCACCTGCTGCTTAGCATTGAGATAGTGATGGTAGAAACTCTCAACGACGAGAGCAGCAGCATACGAGAACATCGAGGCCTCGTCATAGTCGCCATAGGCGTGCAGCGAGTCTACACTGTACTTCTCCCACAACCAACCGTAAATCTCATTCTTCTTCTCAAAATATGGCATAAAGTCTACCAAGATGGCGATGGGTTCTCCTGGCACCATCCAGCGCCCCACCCTCACCTGAAGGCCGTTCTCCTTAGCCTCCCATTGCCAATCGGCAAAGAGAGACGGATCCTCTCTGAAATAAGGACTTTCCTCCTTCGTGTAATTACCGTCCTCTCGTTTCCACAAGTCTGGACCGATAAATATCACCTGATCCTGATGTGCCTCCTGCAGGGTCTTGGCACGTGTCGAAAGGACTGTATAGATTCCACCTACTTTGTTACAAACTTCCCAACTCGATTCAAAAATGTAGTCAGGCTTCAAAAGACTTTTTACCATCGTTATAATTATAAACGGTGCAAAGGTACTTAAAAAAAACTAAAAACCGACCTTCTTTTCCAACTATTTTCTGTTCGATTTGCGATTTATTGATTTAGATTTGGTATCTTTGCCCCCAAAATGATACGGACATGACAAAAATAGGTCTTACAATCATCGCTTTATGGCTGACTATCAGTGCCTTTGCTGAGCAGAAAGACAGTACGACTTTTCGCGCGTACCTATATAATAATGAGTATGATGTCTATTTGAAGATCAACTTCTACGACGAGGATATCAAGGTACCGGGACAGGAGCTCTATGGCACCTTGCCTGGCTATCTCGGCAAAAAGAATAATTCCTTCTGCTGGGTCATCACTTCTGCCAAGATCAAGGATAAGAAGACGGCTACGATGAATCTCATCAACGACTACGGTTCTGAGGACCTCACCGCTACCCTTACGCGGAAGAACGACTCCATTTACATTCTCAAACAAGAGAGCGGTTCCACCCTCAAAGTGCCCAAGAACAGTAAATGGCAGAAATTACCCAAAGTCCTTGAACTCAAACTTCGGAAATAAGAAATGCAAGAAATAAAAAAACAGGTGCCATCATGTTGACGGCACCTGCTTTATTTTTGAAGGATTTGTTTACTTCACCTTCTCCACGATGGCCTTGAAAGCCTCGGGATTGTTCACGGCCAGGTCAGCGAGCACCTTACGGTTAATCTCGATACCAGCCTTGGTGAGCTTGCCCATCAGGACACTGTAGCTCATGCCCTCCAGACGAGCGGCAGCATTGATACGCTGAATCCACAGGCTGCGGAATACGCGCTTCTTGTTACGACGATCGCGGTAGGCATAGGTCAGACCCTTCTCCCAGGTATTCTTTGCTACTGTCCAAACATTCTTACGGGCTCCAAAGTAGCCACGGGTAAGCTTCAAAATTCTCTTACG
>JAEEGG010007079.1_pt1 | contig 26065 bp, 16 predicted proteins | sample 9134161 | NCBI WGS metagenome assembly JAEEGG01 (sample SAMN16246543, study PRJNA631951) | gut metagenome | biome: gut microbiome; feature: rumen; material: CR-attached | host: Bos | place: Iran: Karaj | collected 2018-10 | reverse complement strand
CTCCTCGTCGCCCGGCGCAATCATCTCCATGGCGAGGATGGCAGCATTGAGTGAGGCATTCACGCCGACAGTGGCTGTGGGGATGCCAGGAGGCATCTGGATGATGCTGAGCATGGCGTCGAGACCGTCGAGCATGCCCTTGATGGGTACGCCGATGACGGGCAGTGTGGTCGAGGCAGCAATGCAACCAGGCAGTGCGGCAGCCATGCCGGCGGCGGCGATGATGACCTTCACGCCACGGTCGCGGGCTCCTTTGGCAAACTGTTCAACGGCGTCGGGCGTACGATGAGCCGACAGTGCGTTCACCTCGAACGGCACCTGTTGCTCGTTGAGGAACTTCATGGCTTTCTCCATGACGGGCAGATCGCTTGTGCTGCCCATGATAATGCTGATTAATGGTTTCATATTGGTGTTCTTATTGTTTTCTGTTTTGATTCTTTAAGCTCGTTCTGTTATAGGGAATGTATTTGTTAAATCACTGATAACCAGGCTATTATTATTCCTACCAAAAAACCTGCAACCACCTGCGGAAGCGAGTGCTGGCGCAGAATCATGCGGCTGGTGCCGAGTATTCCTGCCAGGATGATAATCAGGCAGAGCCACCATATGGGATTGAACGAAAAGATACGGGCGAAGGCTATCAGTGCTCCTGCCACACCGCCGATGGCTGCTGTGTGGGTAGATATCTTCCACCAGATGTTGATGATGGCACATACGATCTGCACCATGAGTGCCGCCACCAGAATGCGGCCCATGAAATGGGGAATATGGAGCAGGCTCATCACGTAGTAGCACGTGAGGTAGCAGATGATACTGATGACGTAGGGAATCATACGCCGCTCTTTCGTTCCGAGCTGGAGAAGTGACCAGCCCTGATAACGGCGGTAGAGATGGATGATGAACGTGGGCAGGAGGATGGTGAAGATATACACCATCAGGATCACCTGCAGCTTATACGCAAACGGGAAGATGCGCAGATAGCTGAAGATGAATAGTGCCAGCATGCCTACCAACGGCAGGTAGAAGGGTGTGAACAGCATGCTCACGACGCGGGCAGCCAGTATCAAATCACGTTCTTTCATATTCTTTTGTTGTATATCAACGGCAGGCAGGCGGATGTCCATGCTCCTGCGATGCTTATTTCTTTCTCAACCGTGCTACGGGGATTCCCAGTTGTTCGCGGTATTTCGAGATGGTGCGCCGTGCGATAGGGAACCCCTTGTCGCTCAGCACTTTTTGTAGTGCCTCGTCGCTCAGCGGCTTATGCTTATCCTCAGCGTCGATGACCTCTTTCAGCGTTGCTTTGATCCTGCGTGTCGATGTCTCCTCGCCAGCCTCGGTTCTGTAACTGTCGCTGAAGAAATGGCGCAACTTGAACGTACCCCAGCGTGTTTGGGCATATTTCATGTTGCTCACTCGCGAGATGGTCGATATGTCGAGGCCCGTGCGGTCGGCCACGTCTTTCAGAATCATAGGCCGCAGGTCGCTCTCATCGCCGTCCTGGAAGTATTTCCGCTGAATGTCGATAATCGCCTTCATGGTGATGTAAAGAGTATGGCGGCGCTGGCGCACGGCCTCGATGAAGTTTTGTGCGCGCTCCACCTTCTCTTTCGCATAGACCACCGCCTCTTTCTCACTACGGGAGAGGGTTTGTTTGTTGTCGCGCTGGCGATAGGTAGCCAGCAGGTCGGTAAACGACGGTGACACATGCAGGTCGGGAACCCGTCCACGGTTGATGCTGAACGAGATGGTTCCGTCGTCGGCCGTCTCGACGATGAAGTCGGGTGTAATCTGCTGAATATTACGGCCTTCGGTCTCACCAAGAGAGGACCCCGGCTTCGGGTTCAGTCGCAGGAGCTCTTCCTGAGCAGCCTCTATCTGGTCGTTGGTCAGGCCCATCTGTGTCTTGATACGCTCCCAGCGTTTGTTCAGGAAGTCCTCGTAGTGCTCTTCCAGGATGGTTTCGGCATGACCGCGGGCCTCGGTCCACCGTTTCCGGTCGATCTGGAGCAGCAGACACTCCTGTAGTGAGCGGGCGCCAATGCCTGCCGGGTCGAATTCCTGCAGCCGCTCGAGCACCTCCTCGACCTGACTCTCGTCGACGTCGATATTATGATAGACAGCCAGCTCGTCGCAGATGGAGTCGATGCTCTTTCGCAGCAGACCGTCGCTGTCGAGCGAACCGATGAGGTATTCCATCACGTTCTGCTGTTCATCGGTCAGGTCTTGTTCGCCCATCTGCTCTTTCAATGTGTCGTAGAAGGATGTCTGCTCGCCAAAGACCATCTGTTCCTGTTCGGCGCCATTGTTGTAGAAAAAGCGCTCGTGGCCGTCTATGGCATCAGCCATGCCAGCCATCTCGTCGTCACCGCCTATTCTTGCCAATGCACTGTCGAGCGCCTCCTCCCGTTCCTCGCGTTCGGTCATTTCCTCAAAGGTGCGGTCTTCGCCATTGGCATTTTCCTCATCGTCCCATTCCTCATGCTCTGCGGGATGGTTGTCATCGCTGAGCGAGTCGGTCTCCAGTGCGGGATTATCATCGAGTTCCGTCTGAACATTCTGCTCCAGTTCGGGCAGCGGCATTTCCAACATACGCACCAGCATCATCTGCTGTTGTGTAAGTTTCTGCTGCTGTACCTGCTTTTGCGTCTGTTCCTGTATCAGTTTCATTTCTCTGTGTTCTTTGTTTTAGGAGTATAGTGACGTGGGGTTTCCTTCCGTCCTAACTCTTGAAGTAGTCGGTCATCTGTGCCGCCAGTGCTGCCAGTTGCTCTGGTTTGTCGTTACCGAAGCGCTGCCATATCTGCTGACAGGGGTTGAGCAACGGGTCGAGGATCACCTCGGTGCGGTTCAGATAGGGATCGCAAACCTGAAAGATGTCCATCACGTCGACAACGGTCTGTGTCTTGATGCGCATGAGCCGTGCCAGTTGCTGTATCTCGGGAGTGCTGACCACCATCGTGGCAGGCACCAGTTTGAAATATAGGTCGAGAATCAGGATGAGCATGACAGGCTTTATGTCGTTACGCTCGGGCAGCGGTCGGAAATCTTTCTCCCACGACTCGCTCACCTCGACACCGTCGTAGAAGCTGCCGGCCATGCCGAAGCCTTTCATACGCCGCAACAACTGAATGCCACGAGCCAGTTTGTTGGGGTTGCCGGCATAGGTCTCCCATAATCGGCGCAGTTTTGGTTCGTCGAGCGAGCGCAGGCGGAACATCTGCTCGTAAAGTACCTGAGGCTGCACATGCAGTTCGAGGGCAAGGTCTACCAGACCGCGCGAGTATAGTGGTTTTACGCCAACGGGTTTCCGCAGGTATAACCGCATGAGCAGCAGCCAGTATTCATCCGACCATTGGTTACGTTTTACCGTCATCTTTCAAAGTATTTGTTGATGATGCAAAAATACATAAAAAATCCCGATTTGTATACTCCTCAGGCTAATAATTTTTATTTTTCTTTTTTCGTTTGTTCGTTCGATTATGGGCACTATGCCGGGGAGGCGGTTCTCCCCTCTCCTGCCCTACTCTCATTTTCCGCTAACGATTTTCTTGATTTCGTTCAGTTTGTTCAGTGCCTCCAGGGGCGTCAGGTTGTTTACGTCGAGGCCCAGAATCTCGTCGCGTACCTGACAGAGCACGGGATCGTCCAACTGGAAGAAACTCAGTTGTACCCCTTCGCGAGTGTTGGCATCGGGAATCAGCGACGAGGGGGTTGAGAGACGTACCTTCCTTGCCTTGTTTCCTCTGCCGCTGCCGGAGCCTCCTTCCACGCCAGCAGCCTGACTCTCAAGCTGTTTCAGTACGTCGTTGGCACGTTTGACGATGCTTTTCGGCATGCCCGCAATCTCGGCGACATGAATACCGAAGGAGTGTTCAGAGCCACCGCGCTCCAGCTTTCGGAGGAAGATAACACGGTTGTCGACCTCTTTCACGCTCACGTTGTAGTTCTTGATACGCTTGAAGCTCTTCTCCATCTCGTTCAGCTCGTGGTAGTGGGTGGCGAAAAGGGTGCGCGCCTGAGCCCTGGGATGCTCGTGCAGGTATTCCACGATGGCCCAGGCGATGCTGATGCCATCGTAGGTGCTGGTGCCTCTTCCGAGCTCGTCGAACAGTACCAGCGACCGTGGTGTGACATTGTTGAGGATGTTGGAGGCCTCGGTCATCTCGACCATAAACGTCGACTCACCCAATGAGATATTGTCGGAGGCACCCACGCGGGTGAATATTTTGTCGACAAGACCGATTCTCGCGCTCTCTGCGGGCACAAAACTGCCCATTTGGGCCAGTAGCACGATGAGGGCGGTTTGTCGCAACAGCGCCGACTTACCAGCCATATTCGGTCCTGTGATGATGATAATCTGTTGTCGTTTGTTGTCGAGAAGGATGTCGTTGGGTATATAACTCTCCCCTACTGGCAGCTGTTTCTCTATCACGGGATGGCGTCCCTGACGGATATCGAGCACGTCGGTGGTGTCGATAACAGGTCGCATATAGTGGTTTTCCTCGGCACATTTGGCAAATGAGAGCAGACAGTCGAGCTGTGCCACGAGGGTGGCGTTCAGCTGAATCGGTTGTATGTATTTCTGCATCTCGACAACGAGTTCGTTGAACAGGCGCGTCTCCAGTGACAGGATTTTCTCCTCGGCACCCAGGATTTTCTCCTCGTATTCTTTCAGTTCCTGGGTGATATAGCGCTCGGCCTGTGCCAATGTCTGTTTCCGAATCCACTCGTGCGGCACTTTATCCTTGTAGGTGTTGCGCACCTCAAGGTAGTAGCCGAACACGTTGTTGTAGCCGATCTTCAATGAGGCGATGCCCGTCTGTTCGGTCTCGCGCTCCTGAATTTTCAGCAGGTAGTCCTTGCCGTTCTCCGAGATATTGCGAAGCTCGTCGAGCTCATCGTTAAAACCACGGCGGATGACGTGTCCTTTGTTCACCAGTTGTGGCGGATCGTTCACGATCTCGCGCTCGATGCGGTCGCGAAGCTCCTCGCAAAGGGTCAGCTGCTCCCCTACCCTGTTCAAGACTTTATGCTGGGTGTTCAGACAAGCGGCCTTGACGGCACACAGACTCTCCAAGGCTACTTTCAACTGAACGACCTCGCGCGGTGAGACACGTCCCACGGCAACCTTCGAGACGATGCGCTCCAAGTCGCCTATGCGTTGGAACTCGTTGTCGATGAGTTGTTTGAAATCGGGCTCACGGAAGAAATACTCCACCATGTCGAGGCGCTCGTTGATGGGTTTCACGTCCTTCAACGGGAACACGATCCACCGTCTGAGCATACGGCCGCCCATCGGCGTGACTGTCTTGTCGATGATATTGAGCAGTGAGCTGCCGCCTTCCTGCATGGTTCCCAGTAACTCGAGGGAGCGGATGGTGAACTTGTCGAGCCTGACATATTTCTCCTCCTCGATGCGTGAGAGGCGTGTAATATGGCTGATCTGTGTGTGTTGCGTCTGCTCGAGATACTGCAGGATGGCTCCAGCGGCAATCACACCGTTCGTCAGATGTTCCACGCCGAAGCCTTTCAGGTTCTTCACACGGAAATGCCGCATCAGTTTTCCGAGTGCCGACTGTTCTGTAAACACCCAGTCGTCGAGTTCGAACACGCAGTAGCGCGTGCCGAACTCACGCTCGAAGTCCTTGCGCCGCGAGCGGTCGTAGAGCACTTCTTTAGGCTGGAAGTTGGCCAGCAGTTTCTCAACATAGTCGTAAGTGCCCTCGCCTGTCAGGAACTCGCCTGTAGAAATGTCGAGGAACGCGATGCCTACGGCAGCCTTTCCAAAGTGGATGGCTGCGAGGAAGTTGTTCTCCTTGTAGTTGAGCACATTGTCGCTCATGGCCACACCCGGCGTGACCAGTTCGGTGATACCGCGCTTCACCAGCTTTTTCGTCAGCTTGGGGTCTTCCAGCTGGTCGCAGATGGCCACTCTCCTACCCGCCCGTATCAACTTGGGCAGATAGGTGTCGAGGGCATGATGCGGGAAACCCGCCATCTCGTCGCCCTTCACTCCTGCCCCATTGTTGCGCTTGGTGAGCGTGATTCCCAGTATTTGGGCCGCTGCCACAGCATCGTCGCAATACGTCTCGTAGAAGTCTCCGCAGCGGAAGAGCATCAGTGCGTCGGGATGCTTCGCCTTCAAGTCGAAGAACTGCTTCATCATCGGGGTCAGTTCCTTAGTGTTTTTAGCCATCTTCTTACTGTTGTTTAGAACTGCAAAAATACGGAAAAAGCACCAAAGCACAAAATAATAAGCTAGTTTTTTGTCATTGACGGGTGTATTCAAGGAGAGTCAGTTGTCGAAAGCCATGCCACTGAAGACTGATTTCTGGCCCCGAAAGTGGTTACGTTTTCTTCACAAACAAGGCTGAAATGCAGAAAAATGTTGATTTTTAGTGTTTTTTCGTTAGATTTGTGTACCTTTGCAGTTTGTTAATTGAAAATTAAATATTCAACAGTCACATCAACAATGGAATACAATTTCAGAGACATTGAAAAGAAATGGCAGAAACGCTGGGTAGAACAGAAAACCTACAAGGTTACAGAAGACCCGGAGAAGAAGAAGTATTACGTGCTCAACATGTTCCCTTATCCCAGTGGGGCAGGACTGCATGTGGGCCATCCGCTCGGCTATATTGCCAGCGATATCTATGCGCGCTACAAGCGCCAGCAGGGGTTCAACGTGCTGAACCCCATGGGTTACGACGCTTACGGACTGCCGGCTGAGCAGTATGCTATCCAGACCGGTCAGCATCCGGAGAAGACCACCTTCGAGAATATCGACCGTTACCGCAGTCAGTTGGACAAGATCGGATTCTGCTTCGACTGGGACCGCGAGGTACGTACCTGTTCGCCAGGCTATTATCATTGGACACAGTGGGCATTCATGAAAATGTTCCAGTCGTTCTATTGCAACCGCTGCCAGAGTGCGCAGCCTATCGACAAGCTGGTAGAGCGTTTCAATGAGCGTGGTACTGAGGACTTGGACGTTGCCCAGACCGAGGAGCTCCACTTCACCGCCGACGAGTGGAAGGCGATGAGTGAGAAAGAGCAGCAGGAGGTGCTGATGAACTACCGCATTGCCTATCTGGGCGAGACGATGGTAAACTGGTGTGCCGGACTGGGCACCGTGCTGGCCAACGACGAGGTTGTCGACGGTGTGTCGGTGCGTGGCGGTTATCCGGTGGTACAGAAGAAGATGCGCCAGTGGTGTCTGCGTGTGAGTGCCTACGCCCAGCGTCTGCTCGACGGACTGGACCATATTCAGTGGACAGACTCGCTGAAAGAGACACAGCGTAATTGGATTGGCCGCTCGGAAGGTACTGAGATGGAGTTCAAGGTTGCCGACAGCGACACGAGCTTTACAATCTTCACCACCCGTGCAGACACCATTTTCGGTGTTACCTTTATGGTGCTGGCACCCGAGAGCGAGCTCGTCGACCAGCTGACAACGCCCGAGCAGCGTGCTGCCGTAGACGAATATCTGGCTTATGTGAAGAAACGTACCGAGCGTGAGCGCCAGATGGACCACCGTGTGACGGGTGTGTTCTCGGGTTCTTATGCCGTAAATCCGCTCACAGGCGAGAATATTCCTATCTGGATTGCTGAGTATGTGCTGGCCGGTTACGGTACGGGAGCCATCATGGCTGTGCCTGCCCACGACTCCCGCGACTATGCCTTTGCACGTCATTTCGACCTGCCGATCATACCACTGATTGAGGGAGCCGACGTGAGTGAGGAGAGTTTTGATGCCAAAGAGGGTATTGTCATGAACAGTTCGAACGGTACATTCTCGCTCAACGGACTGACTGTCAAGGAGGCCATTGAGGCTACCAAAAAGTATGTCTCGGAGCAAGGCCTGGGCCGCGTGAAGGTGAACTACCGTCTGCGCGACGCCATCTTCTCGCGTCAGCGCTATTGGGGTGAGCCGTTCCCCGTTTATTACAAGGACGGAATGCCTTATATGATTCCAGAGGACAAGCTGCCGCTGCTTCTGCCTGAGATCGATGAATACAAACCCACGGAGACCGGTGAGCCCCCATTGGGACGTGCCAAGGTGTGGGCTTGGGACACCGTCAACGGTGCTGTTGTCGACCGTAGCACTATCGACAACAAGACCATCTTCCCCTTAGAGCTTAATACGATGCCTGGTTTCGCTGGCTCGAGTGCCTATTATCTTCGTTATATGGATCCTCACAACACAGAGGCTTTGGTGAGCAAAGAGGCTGATGAGTACTGGCAGAACGTCGATCTTTATGTAGGCGGTACCGAGCATGCCACCGGTCACCTCATCTACTCGCGCTTCTGGAACAAGTTCCTGTTCGACCTCGGCGTCAGCTGCAAGGAAGAGCCGTTCCAGAAACTGGTGAACCAGGGAATGATTCAGGGTCGTTCGAACTTCGTATACCGCGACAATGTGGCCAGCAAGGAGAGTGGTCATCCTGTATTTGTGTCTTTCGGACTGAAGGGTCAGTATCAGGATATTACTCCTATCCATGTGGATGTGAATATCGTGAGCAACGATATCTTGGATATTGATGCGTTTAAGGCCTGGCGTCCGGAATATGCTGACGCAGACTTCGTGCTCGAAGATGGTAAATACATCTGCGGCTGGGCCATCGAGAAGATGTCGAAATCGATGTTCAACGTGGTGAATCCCGACATGATTGTCGAGAAATACGGTGCCGACACCCTCCGTCTTTACGAGATGTTCCTTGGTCCGGTAGAGCAAAGCAAGCCCTGGGACACCAACGGTATTGACGGCTGCCACCGCTTCCTGAAGAAGTTCTGGAATCTGGTTAGCACTACTTGCGAAGGTGACACTGCAGCAGCCTCAACGGCAACAGCAGAGGAGCTGAAGAGCGTTCATAAGCTTATCAAAAAGGTGTCGGAGGATATCGAGAGCTTCTCATATAATACCTCGATAGCCGCCTTCATGATTTGTGTGAACGAACTGAGCCAGCTGAAGTGCCGTAACCGCGAGCTGATGAAGATACTTGTTGCCCTGATTGCGCCGTTTGCACCCCACATTGCTGAGGAGCTGTGGTCGCAGCTGGGAGGCGAGGGTAGTGTTTGTGATGCCCAATGGCCTGCATATGATGAGAAATACCTTGTCGAGAGTAGTGTGAAGATGGGTGTGGCCTTCAACGGCAAGACCCGTTTTGACATGCAGTTTGCCGCTGATGCTGACAACGCCAGCATCCAGGAGGCCGTGATGGCCGACGAGCGTACCGCCCGTTATATCGATGGCAAGCAGGTCATCAAGGTTATCATCGTGCCCAAGCGCATGGTGAACATCGTGTGCAAATAGAGACTATAGAGACTGTATAACGTTTTTTATCGGGAGCTGACCATCAGGTTGCTCCCGATAAATAACAACCGATGAAGCGAAGAAAGAAACGAAAAACCTTATTAAAAAACCGAATCTAATGACTATTAACAATCAACTCATCCTCAACGAAGTGAAAGACTATGTGGGCATCACGCTCGCATTGATACTTTATTCGTTTGGCTTCACCTTCTTCCTTATGCCCTACGAGATTGTGACGGGCGGCGTGGCAGGTATAGCGGCCATCGTCTACTATGCTACTCACTTTCCCAACTCGTACACCTATTTCCTGGTCAATGCCGCCCTGCTTATCGTGGGACTGAAGATCCTGGGTTGGCGTTTTCTTGTGAAAACCATCTATGCCATCCTCATGCTCACCTTCCTGCTCGGACTCATGAAAGAGCTGGCTCCTGTCACTCCGACGGGCGAGATGCACAAGATTCTGGGTGAGGGGCAGGACTTCATGTCGCTGGTTATCGGCTGTTTGATGACCGGTACGGCCCTCGGACTGGTGTTTCTCTTCAATGGCTCGACCGGAGGCACCGACATCATCGCCGCCTCCATCAATAAATACAAGCCCTGGTCGTTGGGCACTGTGCTCATCTTCGTCGACTTCGTCATCATCGGCTCCTGTTTCTTCATTCCGCAGTTCGGTGAGACTCTGAACCGCATCAAGATGTGTGTGTTCGGTTTCTGTACGATGATCATCGAGAATTTCATGCTCGATTATATCATGAACCGCCAGCGGCAGTCGGTGCAGTTCTTCATCTTCAGCAGCAAATGGCAGGAGATAGCCAATGCCCTTGGTACACAGACCGAGCACGGCGTGACCATCCTCGACGGCCATGGCTGGTACACTGGCAAGGAGCGCAAGGTGATTTGTCTGCTGGCACGCAAGCGCGAGAGCAACTTCATCTTCCGTCTCATTAAGATTATCGACCCCAATGCATTTGTCAGCCAGAGCCTCGTCATCGGTGTCTTCGGCGAGGGCTTCGACCAGATAAAAGTGCAGTAGTCATACGTGATAACCCCTGGAATAACCAGATAATCAGGAAGTTCCGGAAAACAATAACCCCATGCAAAAAATAGTATTTGCCACCAACAACCAACACAAACTCGACGAGATTCGCAGCATTCTCGGTGAGCAGTTCGAAATCGTTTCATTGCGCGATATCGGATGTGACGTGGATATTCCTGAGACCGCTGACACGTTGGAAGGGAATGCCATGATGAAGGCCCAGTACATCTGGGATCACTACCATATGAGTGTTTTTGCCGACGATACAGGTCTTGAGGTAGAGGCTCTCAACGGTGCTCCCGGCGTGTATTCCGCCCGTTATGCAGGCGGTGAGGGCCACGACTCGGAAGCGAATATGCAGAAGCTTTTGCGCGAATTAACAGAAAAAAATAACCGCCGTGCACAATTTCGCACCGTTATTGCGTTAATACTTAAGAAGGATGTGTGTCCTTGTGGCTGCACCAGCATCAAGGAGGTGCATCAGTTCGAGGGCATTGTCAAGGGACAGATTACCCGCGAGCGCCACGGCAGCGAGGGCTTCGGATATGATCCTATCTTCCAGCCCGACGGCTACGACACCACCTTCGCTGAACTGGGCATGGACATCAAAAACCACATCTCGCATCGGGCAAGGGCCGTGAAAAAGCTGGCCGACTTCCTCAGCCAAGGAAAATAGTCACGGAGTGACACGGATAAAAATGGAATAGGGGATTACAGGCTAATTGTTTCACGGATAGATACGGAGAAAGAAGAAAACAGTAAGTACAACTCCTTAACTCCTAACTTCTAACTATTCAAAAGATATGCGCAAGGTCGTCACATTATTTTTCGTTTTGTTTGCCGTCACAGTTTGTCAGGCTCAAACCGGCACGTGGCGCGCTTATCTGGCTTATCACGACGTGACAGAGATCGAGAAAGCCGGCAATATGATGTATGTGCTCGCCAGCAACAACCTCTATTCGTACAATGAGAACGACCAAAGCATTCAGACCTACGATAAAATCAACAGTCTGAGCGACACTCAGATAGCGCATATTAAATGGTGCCAGGCCGCCCGTCGGCTCCTGATTGTCTATACCAACTACAATATAGACTTGCTGAAAGAGGACGGTACGACCGTCAATATCGCCGCTTATTACAATAAGCCGATGACTGAGGATAAGACGGTGAACAGTATCTATATGGATGGTCGTTACGCCTATCTGAGCACCTCGTTCGGAATTCTCAAGCTGAATATGACGGAGGCAACCATTAGTGACACCTATAACCTGGGCTTCAACATCGATTATTCATATGCGAATAATGGTTATCTCTATGCTGCGTCGTCGCAGCGTGGTCTTTATCGTGCCAGCATGAGTGCCAACATGCTTGATCCGAACAATTGGAGCAGGGTAGGAGAGTATACCCCTCAGACCACTACCCTCGACCCCGAACAGCTCGAGATTGTCAGTAACCTGCAGCCGGGAGGACCAAAATACGACTATTTCTATATGATGAGATTTATCAATAACATGTTGTATAGTTGTGGAGGTCTATATCATCCACTTCATGAAACAAGGCGACCTGGAACCATACAATTATTGAATAATGACAATTGGACTATCTGTCAAGATGAGATTCAGCCAATTATTGGACATGATTATATTGACATAGACTGTATCGATGTTGATCCTAACAACAGTGATCACCTATTTGCCGGCGGACGGACAGGACTTTTTGAGTTTTTAGATGGCAAATTTGTCAAAGAATACTCAACATACAACAGTGAACTGAAATCAACTTTTCATCCTGAAGACAATAGAGACTATGTCATAGTCAATGGACTTAAATTTGATGATAATGGAAATCTCTGGATGCTGCAAAGTCTTAACAGTAATAATAAACTCTTAGTGCTAACTAAAGAAGGCAACTGGATAAAAAAAGACTTCAATGCTTTTGGGTTTATAGGGGACGGAAAAAGCATGTTTTTTGACTCACAGAATTATCTGTGGTTTGTTAATAATCATTATATGGATCCTGCACTCTACAGATATGACATCAATAAAGATGAAGTCAAGGCATACATGAGTTTTGTTAATCAAGACAGTAGAAGATTACACGTAGAAGAAGGTGTCAGATGTGCCACAGAAGACCTGAATGGAAACATCTGGATAGGGACCAGCGTTGGGCCATTGCTTTTGGAAAAGTCTCAGTTTGACGAAGCTAATCCTGTATTTACCCAAGTAAAAGTACCTCGAAACGACGGCACTCACTATGCTGATTATCTGCTGGACAATGTGGATATACCGTGTATGGCTATCGATGCCGGTAATCGCAAGTGGTTTGGGACTAAACAGAACGGAGTTTATCTCATCAGCGACGACAATCTCTCGCAACTGGCTCACTTTACTGCTGAAAACAGTCCGCTGCTCTCGAATCATATTGAGTCGATTGCCATCAACGAACAGACGGGTGAGGTGTTCTTTGGTACCGAGAAAGGTCTCTGCTCATATATGAGCGGTATCACACATACTAACGAGGAGATGACAAAAGACAATGTCTATGCCTATCCAAACCCTGTGAAACCCGACTACACCGGTCTGATTTCAGTGGTAGGACTGAGTTATGATGCCGAAGTGAAGATTACCACTGTGAGTGGAAAACTGGTCGCAGAGGGCCATAGTAATGGTGGAACGTTCACTTGGGACGGCTGCGACAAAAGCGGAAAACGCGTTGCCTCGGGTGTCTACCTTGTGAACACCTCTACTGCTGACGGCAAAAAAGGAACGGTATGCAAGATAGCCATCGTCAGATAGGTTTATGCTAATAAATCAACGCATAATTCTCTATATCCATTTCGAAATGAGTCTATTTAGCTGATAAAACAAATAAGTGAGAATTACACAGGATAATATGTATATAAAAAGATGCAAATAATCTATAGTAAGATAATCCAATAAAGCAAGATGTACCAAGTATATTTCTAGAGAACTAATTCCACATAAATAGAGTATTTTGGATTTTGTCACAATAGGAAATATTACCGGAAATAATACCAGGGGAACTGCCATTGGTAACTTAATCATCAAAAGAATGTAATTATAAGTTGTTGTGCCTTTATATGCATGAATGGCAGGTATTTCTTTTAACAGTAGGAAGAATGTACCAAATAAGAAGCAGATAATAGCAATGACAATTAATTTTTTTTCATTATAGAGACGAACTTTATCAACATGTTTTGACACAAAAACACCTGCTATGAATGAGAATACTTGTTCAGCTTCCATTTGCATTAGTGTATTTATTCCTATTATTCCTACCAATATGAAAATTGTAAATAGATGTTTCGCGAAAAAACGTTGAGCAATCCAATAAACGAGGTAATTCCATACTATAAATTCAATAAACCAATATGTTGAATGGATATATGTTATATCCAAAGCATAACTTGTAAAAGTATTATTGGGTTTGAAAGGAATCAAAATTGTTATAAAAATGGTATATGGAAGGATGACACGTTTAAAACGTTTATACCAATATTTTTTTAATCCAATCTTCTTGTAAGACTCATGAATTCCATACCCTGACAAAAACAAATATGCGGCTACACAAACAGATCCCGTTAAATTAATATAGCGAGGCATATTTTCACATTCAAGCAACACATGAAATATTGCTATCAGTAAAGCAGATATGCCACGTACACAATCTGTATGGTTGCGTTCAAGTATAGAAAGATTATTTTTCATATACTTTCTTATTTTACTCAATAAGTTTACTTGATGAGATAATTACAAAAGGCAATGCCATACAAAAATAAGAAATGTCATAAGCTGACTCAAACAACTGATTAAAATTATGATTTAAACACATATTATGACAAAAAGTTACCGCTACGAGTAAAACAAGCAGAATCGCAGTATATAGTGAATACTTCATAAAACTATTTTTCCACGTCAATGCCAACCATAAACCAATAGGAATGTATAGTAAAAAATCTATCAGGTGACCCTGACGCGATTGGAGAATGAATGGACTATATTCGAAAAATAACAGCATCTTTCCGTTCCACAACAAAAAAGGCAAGAATGATAATGCAAATATTGCTGCAACAGTTAAAATCAATTTTATTTTTTGGTGATTTGCGATGTTTAAAAATTCATATAAAAAGTATATTGCAAATGGTATAACTGCACTTAACCTGGTGGAAATCATTAAGCCAATGGTTACACCTACTAACGAGGTGTTCTTGCTAAGAGAAATATTATAATAGCGAAAGTACATAATAATGGCTGCACAAATAAGAAAATTAGTCATTAAGTCACTCCTAACACATACTTCATACAGAAAGGCCGGAGATAACAATAACAATATATAACCTAAAAAAGCCTGCAGAAAACTATATAAACGCCTAAAGCTGTCAATAAACAAAAATACTGCCACCACAAAAGACAGTCCAACATTGCCTAGCCAGTAAAAAGGGATATGAAATATCTGCCATATCGGAAATGGCGAGCCATATCCTCCTAAATGTGTCTGAGCCGAATATGGATAGACTCCACTAAAAAGATTACGTAAAAAGTTGTGAATGGCTGACCAACGATCTACTTTCAAATCATTTGGATTGATATCAAACTGAAGTAATACTAACCCGAATAGCGAGAGCATAATCACTCCAATCAGCCACTTTTTATAATTGGCTAATTTTGTATAGGTTTTCTTGTATATATGAGTCACTAATAATATCAATAATACATAAGTTACCATAACAGGAAAAACATAAAAAATGTTTATTCTGCTTACGTATTTTGAGATGAATAAGCAGTTAATCACTAAATAAAGAATGATTGAAAACCTATATTGCAATTTCATATTATTTGTTAGTCGAGTTAAAAGTATTCGAAGATGGGATAATAACCTTGATTGTAACGTTTATTGCTTAGACTTAACGTGACTTCGACGAAATGTAACTGTCTAAAAATAGGTAATTAACGAAAACTGTTGTGACTTTATGGTGCTAAAATCAAAAGGATTACGAACAATAATCGCTATAATCACTGAGGGCAAAGTTACGGAATTATTTTGTATTGCAGATGATTTTTTGCAAGTTTTTTTGAAGCCATGATGTCAAAATACACGCTCAGAAGTCTCGAAAGCGCAAATACCACCGTGATTTGCCCCTGCTAAAGTCTGAAGCGATGCTCATTATGATACTCTTCCACGACTCCGGCTACCGTTGCCTAAATTACTTCTATGTCCAACCGCCTCCATTCGGGCCACTATATCTACCAGGCCAAAACAGGATGGATGGCGCTGACCAGTTATTCCTACGACCATGCAGCGCAGTCGTTCTCAGAGAATCCGAGAGACATCCACAACGATACCACCCTCAATGTGGCCCAGAAAGACCGTGTGTGGCGCGAAATGTTCCTCGACTGGGTATTGGCCCATCCGACTGATTACGCCGCTCAGATGCCCTCAAAACTGGCAAAAACGTATATTTCTGACAACGTCAATATCTGTGTTTTCTTGAAAAACAAGTCTGAGCGCCCTTATTTATACGAAGAATTGAGTCTTTCGCGCCTGCTCAAGGACTTTCCCCGTTATACCTTCGCCCAGTTTCTGGCTCTACTGAACCTACTCATCTATTACGCGATTCTCGTACTCTCGCTGCTCAGTCTGTGTCATTTCCGGTGCCAGTCCCATCTCCTGCCCCTTGCCGTTATCCTGCTGGGCACGCTTCTTTTGTTATTCGCTGGTCATGGAGAAGCTCGTTTTCACATTCCTTTCATGCCATTTTTTATTCTTTTGGCAGCCAGTTTTTTCAGTTCTTTCCCAAAAGGCGATAGAGAATAATGGCAGATCGTGCCATTGGGAGAGTCTCAATAGCGCGATAGGGGAGTCTTAACACTCGGTTTATCCCTCAATCGTATGATGTCTTCGAAGGGTTCTTCAGGTCGCGCACGCATACTTCCCACACCTTACAACAGCGGGCGCTGCCTTTGGGACCGTCGACGGTGAGCGTCACCACATAATGGGAAAAGTCGCGCTTATAAGTGTGTATGGGGTTTTGCTCATCGCTGGTGGTACCGTCGCCGAAGTCCCAATGCCACGATGTGACAGGTCCATAGCTCTGGTCACGGAAGCAGACGGTGCGTGTGTCTGGCACCACACTGAATGTCCATTCGCACTCTACCGGCTGGCGCAGTTGCGGCTCCAGGGGCATCAACGTGAAAAGGCGCTGCATAGAGGCATTGCCGTACATCTGATGATGCTTCGAGAGATTCCAAAAGCCATTGTTCTGCTGGGCACCGTCGTAGTCGATGACCGCCCACGACAGTCCGATCTTCTTATTCTCGTAAAGGCGGCTCTCTACCGATTTCTCTGGTCCGTCAGGACTGGCATAGTCGAAGGGAGTGATATAGAACTCCATACGCAGACGTCCGCTCTCTCCGTGCTGGAATGAATAGTCGTAGGCATAATTGGCGTAGGGCAGGTATTTTAGCCACTGCTGTGGTCCCCACACCATGGTCCACGACTTTCCCTCGGTGGGCGGGGTCATGATGTGGTAGTTTTGAGCGTGCTGGTTCTGGAACTCGAAGAAAGCGTCGATACGGCTTTTCACCTCACGGTTCAGACGGAACTCGTCGGTATGGGGACCGCCCGACAGGTCGGCATCGACCACCACCTCGTAAGTGTCGTTATGTAAACTTAACTGGTTGAAGTCCCAGAAGTCGTCGTAGGCCTCATAGAGAAAGTAGAGGCGGTTCAGCCCCTTCACCCATCCCACCTTCACTTTGATGTCGAGTGTCGAACGGTCGGTGGCTTTGTGCTTGCCCGTGTCGTCCCACATGTCGTCGATGGTCACGGCATAGCTGTCGGGCACCATGTCCCAGTCAGCAAAGTTGCCGTCGATGCGCGGAATGGCTGTCCGTGGAAACTGAAACACCTTGAATCCCGGCTCTCGCACTTGTATGTCGGTATTTTGAGCGCCCGACGGCATACTGGCCATCAGCGCGAGGGCAAGCCCCATGAATATCTTTCTCATTGGCTATTCATATTTAAACAGTTCAACACGTTGGAACGATGGGTCGGGACGTCCGAAGTTCAGTCCCTGTCCAGAGTATCCTTCCTCTACGGCATAGAGCAGGTCGTAGCGCAGCTGTATCTCGTCGCCGTTCAGCCAGCGGCCTTCCACCCAGCGGCCTTGCGCATTGAAGTCGCCCTCGGTCACCTTGGCCAGTCCTACGATGCCCTTGCCGTCGGCAGGGAGGAACATGACGCGCACATTTGAGCCCAGCAGCAGGTAGCTGCCGTCCGTCTGGCTGATGGCCACCGCATAACCTATTGCCTCAGGGTCGTAGGTCCCGCCGGTAAGCTGTGGTGCTCCACCGTTGCGCATGCCACTGGAAATCAGCTCGCACACGATCAGCACGTCGTTCAGGCGGATGGTGTCTTTTACCCGTTGAGGCTCAGAGCCTTTCAGCCAGGCGGCCCCGATGCGTCCCTCAGCCTGTGCCGAGAGTATCTGTTGCGATATGCGCCCCGCTTTCTCGTAGAAACTGCGGAAGGTGGCATTCACATCATCGCTGCAGTTGCGCTCAAAACCGAATGGGGAATAGCCGATGGCGCGCATGGCACCGATGGCATACGCCGCGTTGGCAGCACCGTTCTGGCCCGACCGCGACTCAGGAACAAACAGGGGATTACCTCCGCGGGCATAGAGGGCAGCTATCGACGGGAAGTCGTTCAGATAGATATCGGGCGAGAGAATGTCGATATGTGGGGCTGCAGCCCGCCAGATATCGTGGTTTTGGGCCTGAGGCCCTCCCGACGGATAGTTGCCGGGACGGGTGTCCTCGGGTTGTACAATCCAGGCATTGACGAACACAGGAAGGTCGTATTCTGCCTTGCCGGCGGCGGTGATGCGCTCCATATACGAGGCATAGTGCCACGCCATGAACAGTTCGGCGGCACGGTCGTTGGCACCAAACACCTCCTGCCATGTGCCCTTGGTCTTTCGTCCGCCTGTCTGCCAGGCTTGGAGAGTCTCGGGCAACAGCGTCTGCTCGTGAGCCGAAAGCCACTGGGTGAGCGCCTGCGGAACCTCGCCCTGAAAAGCTTTCTCTGCCAACGGACAATAGTCGCGTGGATGACCATGCAGACCCACCTCATTCTCCATCTGTATCATGATGACCGTCTGCTCGGCAGCGTCCACCTCCTTCAGGTGGCGCATCATGGCGGCAAAAGCCTTGGCGTCGGCCTGACAGGTGGCATCGCCCAAGGTGGTCAGGATAGGCAGTGGTTTACCCTCGGGAGTCTGCGCCAGCGGGAAACGCTTGGTGTCGCGTTTCACCCATGTTGGCGTGTAGCTCGTAATACCATTTTTCCATGAGCCGAACCACAGCAGTGCCAGCTTCATATGGTGGGTGCGGGCATCGGCTATCAGGTTGTCAACCACGGTAAAGTTGAACTGTCCCTCCACGGGTTCCGTTTGTTCCCACGACACCACGGCGAGCACCGTGTTCACACCGCTCTCTTTCAGTCGGGGCCATACCGCTTTCATGTACTCGCGGCTCGACGATGTGGAGTTGCCCAGCTCACAGCCGAGCACCAGCCACGGCTGTCCTTTCACGATGAGTTGTGTGGCTTGTCCCCGCTTTTCCAGATGGGGTGACCCCTGACCGGTGGTCGTTACCTTGCCTTCTTGAGAACAACTGACAGCCATGAGCGCTGCCGTGAGAAAAACTACTATTTCCTTTTTCATGATGGATTACTGATTTGTTTACGATGATGTTGCGATGAAGATAGTCTCTGATGCGAGAGGCTCACATGCATCTTTATATCTATTTCATGGTTTCCGGCACGACTGCCACGTTCGAAATGGTACGTACGCCCTTGGTCATTGGGAGCGTGCAGACGATATGCTTGTCGCGGTTGATCAGCAACATGTGCGGTTGTGTGGCCTGGTAGCCATGACCCTGCCAGTTGGTCAACAACAATCCTCTGCCTTCCAGGTATTGCATGCCAGACATAAAACGTAGCGGACGATCGGGCAGGTCGTCGTTGGTCAGTTGCCACACCAGCCGCCCGTCCGGTGAGTATTCCTCGATGCGTGGGTTCTTGTTGGCATCGGCAATAGAGACGAGTGTGTTGCCATTCTCAAGTCGGATGACGGAGTGGGCGCGGCCCGGTGTACTGACGCTCCAAACGGCACGGCCTCGTGCGTCGTATTCTACTGCTTTCTCGCCCCGATAATGGGCCACCAGATAGTGGCCATTCGGTAGTCTGCGGGCATTGCGGATGAATGCCATATCATCGGCGGAAGCGCCTTTTGGAAGGATGCTGACCATGTGTACGATACGGCCCTTCGGCGAGACTTCCAACAACCTGCCTTTCTCACACTCACCCACGAAAGTGTTGCCGTTTTGGAGGCGCTGACAAGCAAAGACATGGCAGTCGGAACGATAACAGAACACCGTGTCTCCCTGGCCATCCAGTTCCAATACACCCTTGCCGGTGGTAAAGAGCAGATGGCCGTTGGGTAACAGGCTTAAATCGTTCGACAAGGGGGCATCGTGCTGCCACGTCACTTGTCCGCCGTCCAGTCTGATGACTTTCCCTTGCGTATAGTCGGTGGCATAGACCGTGCCTGGGAAATGAAGGCGAAAATGGTGTTCCACAATACCGGTGCCAATGATGAACGAGCCAAAGGCGGCATAGGTGCTGATTTCGCGGGGCTGTGAGATATATGCCTGGTAACTGCCCTTGATGCCGATGCTGCTGCAGTCGATAAGGTTGTATCCTCCGTCGCTATTGCGCACGGCCTTGCTGACAAGACCCTGGTAGGCACGGTCGACAACGGGTTGGTAATCGGCGGCGGGGATATATCCCTTGTTAATGGCTGTCTGCAGCAGGTAGGTGAACATTGCCGAGCCTGACGTCTCGTTCCAGTTTCCAGCCTCATCAGGCTTGTCGACAACCTGACACCAGAGTCCTGTACGGGAATCCTGACAGTCTTTCAGTCCCTGGCACATATGGCGCAGGGCATCCATCAGCTGCTCTCGTCCTGGCTGGTTGGCAGGCAGATAGTCGAACACGTCAGCCAACAACACGGCGCCCCAGCCCAGACCCTCGCTCCACACCTCAGGCGAGTGGTGATCCTCATCTTTCGCCCAGCCGCCCTTGCCCCGTTCTGCCCAGCCGTGGTAGAGCAAGCCGTCAGGACGCCCGCAGAGCCGGATGAGGCCTTGTATCTGCTTGACAACCTCCTCGAAATCCTCGGGATGTCCCATCGTCTTGGCATAGCGGGCCAGGAATATCTGTCCCATAAACACACCGTCGACCCACAGTTGCGGGATGGTGCGGGAGTGGTAGAAGATGCCTTGTGCGTTGCGAGGATAGTCATCGAAGCCCCGCCGGATGGTCTCGGCGGCACGGGCATAACGCTGCTCACCGGTTAGTTCGTACAGCAAAAGACAGGCATAACCGGGTATGAAGTTGTCGAGGGCGCGTGATGAGAATACGGGTACATGGCCCTCGGCATCGACGTTCTGGTCAACATAGCGGCGCACGTAGTTCAGGTAGGTAGAATCGTTGGTCATCCGCCACAGTTTCTCCATGGCAAACATCATGTATCCCGCCTGCCAGGTGAAGTGGTTGGTTTGCTTGCCCCAGCGAATGACGTCAGGGTCGGGGTGGTTGATAATGAAGCTCGTAGCCACCTCCTCAGAGTATATCCGCTCAGCTGCGGAAACACTCGTGAACCATAGGGGAAAGACGATAGCGAAGAGGATTCGTAGGCGCATACTTCAGAGCTTATTTCTTATAGCGGTCAATCAGTCGTTGTGGAAGGCGGACGATGCAGATATTCATCGAGCGTCCGTCGTCGGAGAGCATAGCCGACTGTATCTCAATCTCAGTACCGTCGGGTTTGAAGGTGGGGTGTACATGGTCACGGGCAGTGGTCTTATGACCTGCCGTGAGCAGGATGCGCTCACCCGTGTGACGGTCGATGAGCCATAGCTCACGCGCAAAATCGTCGCCAGCCACCCAGTGACCGTCCTGAGAACCTGCCACATGCCAGAAATTATCACCCGGCACCTGTCCTTCCAGCGTTAGCTCACGGGTGCGCATATTCACGACAGCGATGCCCGTAGGATATTCTTTTGTGCCTGACGGTCCCCAGTCGTTAGACATGGCAAACGACTCCAGACCGGCTATCTCTTTCTTGTTTCCGTTGTCGATAGGCCGGTGGCCAATGATGGCAATCACCAGCTCGTCGGCACTGATGACGGCCTCATGGGTCACCCAGTCGTGAGTTGTCTCACGGTAGATGGGGCGCAGGTTCGTGCCGTCGGCGTTCACCATCCATGTGCGTTGCGGAGCTTTTCCGCCTGTCTCCCAACAGAAAATGCACTCGCCGGGATGCCAGGGATTACCCTGAATGTGGCCTACCTTAAAGTGTACAGCCACCACCGGCTCGGCCTTGCCCGTAGTGAGATCCATCTTACCGATGCCTCCTGGTCCGGCACCCATGTGGCGCGGTCCGAAGTCGGGGGCTATCTGTTCAGCAATGGGATACTTACGCGCAAACTCCTTGTCCAGCCGGAAATAGACAAACTCCTCACTGCCGTCCAATGCCATATCGCCCTCACTGCACATCTCGATGGGAATGGTGCCGCAGATGCGCTCGTAGTGTTGTTTCTTTTTCAGCTTACCGGCCTCTGAGTCGGCAAACAATCGCTGCAGGTCGACCTCCACCACCTGCATGCCCGTGCGCTGTCCGTTTTTGTCGGTAGCCACACGCATGTGATAGAGGTTCATCGACTTCCGGGCCACACACAACATACCCGTATATCCGCCCTCCGTGACCTGTACCATGACACCCGTCTCCTCGTTCACCGCCATGGCCTCGCCAGGTACGCGGTCGGAGCGGAATATCACCCACTGTCCGTCGGCCGTCCATTGGTTGTGTGTCTGATAGATTTTCGAGTCACCGGTACCGCTCTTGCTGGTCAGGAACACCAGTTCCACACCCGTCTTAGGGTCGTTGATCACCTTCCGCTCTGAGGGAAAACGTGTGCCCATTTGTGCCGACAATGTGGCAGCCCAGCACATTGTCATGCACATGATGATTAGTTTTCTCATAGTCTGTTATCAATTTCAAGTGTTAGTATCAACTGCAAAAATAGCAAAAATTATTAGATTTACAATCGTTATTCTTACATTTTTTTACTCAACTTTTTATTGATGAATGAGTTATGGCGATCATCCTTATGCTTGGGGCTGGTGTTTTTTTTGATTATTGGAGGCGTATGGCAATGCTACCTCACTACCCGCCATACGCAGTTGTAGGTACAAGAGATAAACACCCCCTGCTTACGTGGTCATTGCGGTAGTTTGACCACCGTGGTTTCGGTGACAATCCTGCCTTAGGTCGTGTAAACCGTCACTGGCCCGATGGTCCTTTGTACGTACTTGATGGTTATGTGCTTAGTGTGCCTCCAGCCAGTTGTCGCCCCAGCCACAGTCGGCAATGAGGGGTACGCGCAACGGGAAGGCGCGCTGCATTTCCTCGATGACGATGCTCTCAACGCGCTCTTTCTCGTCGGGATAGACCGAGAAGTTGAGTTCGTCGTGCACCTGAAGGATCATCTTACTCCTGATATTTTCGGCCTTGAAACGCTCATAGATGCGGATCATTGCCACCTTGATGATGTCGGCGGCTGAACCCTGGATGGGCGCGTTGATGGCGTTGCGCTCGGCGAAGTTGCGCACGGTAGCATTGCGCGAGTTGATGTCGGGCAGGTAACGGCGGCGGTGGAACACGGTCTCGGCATACCCCCGTTCGCGTGCCATCTGCTTGGAGGCCTCCATATAGTCGTGCACCTGCGGGAAGGTCTGGAAGAATCCGTCGATGAGCAGTTTCGACTCGTCGCGGCTGATATCCAGGCGCTCCGACAGTCCGAAGACCGTGATACCATAGATGATACCGAAGTTGGCACGTTTCGACTTCGTGCGCTCGTCGCGTGTCACGTCGTTGATATCTTTTTTATAAATGGTGGCAGCCGTGGCGGCATGTAGGTCCTTGCCCTCGCGGAACACCTCCATCATATGCTCGTCGCCTGAGAGGTGGGCCATGACGCGCAGTTCTATCTGACTATAGTCGGCTGAAAAAAACAGACAACCTGGTTCGGGAATGAATGCCTTGCGTATCTCCTTGCCGTCCTCGCCGCGGATAGGAATATTCTGTAGGTTGGGGTCGCTGCTCGAGAGGCGCCCGGTAGCTGTAATAGTCTGGTTAAACGATGTATGAATATGTCCGGTGCGCTTGTTGATCAGGTTGGGTAGGGTGTCAATATAAGTACCGAGCAGTTTCTTTAATCCTCTGTATTCCAGAATATCCTCGACGATCTCACTCTTATGTTTCAGTTGTTGCAGCACCTCCTCATTTGTCACATACTGTCCGGTCTTGGTCTTCTTGGGCTTGTCGATTATCTTCATCTTACCGAACAGGATGTCGCCCACTTGCTTTGGCGAAGCGATATTGAATTGCTCGCCAGCGAGTTGGTAAATCCGCTCTTCAAGTTCGAGCAGTCGGTTTGTGAAAATCTTTGACGTTTCCTGTAATGAGTCCGTGTCGATGCACACACCGTTCATCTCCATTTCTGCCAGCACCCGCACCAGAGGCATCTCGATCTCGTAGAACAATTGCTCTACACCCGCCTCCTTCAGTTTCGGTTCCAGCACGTTTTTCAGCCGTAAAGTGATGTCCGCATCCTCGGCAGCGTATTCGTAGACGTCGGTAGGGGAGAGGTCGCGCATGCTGCGCTGATTCTTCCCTTTCGGTCCGATGAGCTCGTCGATGTGGATGGTCTGGTAGTTCAGGTATACCTCAGCCATATAATCCATGTTATGACGTAGCTCGGGTTGGATGAGGTAGTGGGCAATCATTGTGTCCCAAAGCTTGCCCTTCAGTTCGATGTCGTAATTGCGAAGCACCTCCAGGTCGTACTTGATGTTCTGTCCGATTTTCAAGATTTCGGGGTTCTCGTAAGCGGGTTTAAATATATTAACAATTCTCAACGCTTCTTCACGATTAGCGGGAATGGGCACATAGTAAGCCTCTTTTTCCTCGACAGCGAAGCTCAGTCCCACCAATTCGGCATCGATTGCGTTGGTGGAAGTAGTTTCCGTGTCCAGACTGAGAATTTGTTTTGTTAAGAAAAAATCACATAGTTTTCTCGCATCATCCTCATTTTCAATTAATTTGTAATCGTGAGTCGTCGTTTGTAGCGTCTCAAAACTTGAATTTTTTTCGCTTTCCGTCCCCTCGGCAGGGAAAAAACCAAATAAATCTGGTTGTATTTCTATCTTTTTTTGCTTATTTTCACTTTTGTTTAGAAACTTGTCTGCAAGCGTCTTAAACTCCAGTTCGTTGAACAATTTTCGGAGTTCAGTCTCATTTGGCTCTGCCAGTCGCAGTGCTTCCATGTCGAGGTCGATAGGAACATCGGTTCGGATCGTTGCCAGGAATTTCGACATCCGGATGTCGTCGACGTGCTCCGTCACTTTTTTCTGTAGTGCTCCTTTTATCTCATCGGTATGCTGGAGCATCTCATCGATACTGCCGAACTGCGTGAGGAGTTTCACGGCTGTCTTCTCACCTACACCCGGACAACCGGGGAAATTGTCGGCTGAGTCACCCATGAGTGCCAGCAGGTCGACAACCTGCGACGATGACTCAAGACCGTATTTGGCGGTTACTTCTTTTTCGCCCATCGTCTCGTAACCACCTCCATGACGAGGACGGAACTGCCAGACATGTCCGCCAACCAGTTGTCCATAGTCCTTGTCGGGTGTTAGCATGTAGGTATCAACACCGATGGAATCGGCTTTTTTAGCTAAAGTGCCGATAACATCGTCGGCTTCAAAACCATCGGCTTGTAAGATAGGGATGCGCATGGCACGCAGTATGTCCTTGATGATGGGAACGCTCATGCGGATATCCTCGGGTGTCTCTTCCCGTTGCGCCTTGTATTCGGGATAGGCCTCACTGCGGAAGGTCGGTCCATGCGGGTCGAAGGCCACTCCCAGATGTGTGGGCTGTTCCTTACTCAGCACCTCCTGGAGCGTATTCATGAATCCCATGATGGCCGATGTATTCTGCCCTTTTGAGTTGATACGCGGGTTTTTGATGAAAGCGTAATATGACCTGTAGATAAGCGCGTAAGCGTCTAAAAGAAATAATTTATCCATAATAAAGTTTATTTTCTGCTCAAAATTACGAATTCTTTTTCATTAATCCGAATAAAATATTTATTTTTGCATAAAAATAATGACCATGGATTATTTGTCGCTTATCAAAAAACCTATTGAGACTGATTTGAAGGAGTTTGTTTCTCTGTTTAACCAATCACTTTCTCACAGTGACGGACTTCTTGGTAGTGCACTTAGCTATATTCGCCAGCGTGGTGGAAAACGTATGCGTCCGTTGCTGATTCTTTTGACTGCCAAGAATTACGGTCAAGTTTCTGATGTAACTTTGCATGGAGCCGTCGGACTGGAACTTCTGCATACAGCCTCGCTGGTGCACGATGATGTGGTTGACGAGAGCAGTGAGCGCCGTGGTCAGGCATCTGTGAATGCTACATACGATAATAAGGTAGCCGTGTTAGTGGGAGATTATATCCTTTCTACGGCCCTGCTAAATGTTTCGTTTACAGGTAATC
>JAEEGG010007074.1_pt1 | contig 26072 bp, 35 predicted proteins | sample 9134161 | NCBI WGS metagenome assembly JAEEGG01 (sample SAMN16246543, study PRJNA631951) | gut metagenome | biome: gut microbiome; feature: rumen; material: CR-attached | host: Bos | place: Iran: Karaj | collected 2018-10 | reverse complement strand
CGCTACAAATCAACATAAACAAATGTGAGGGGCAAATAGAATAGTTGACGTGTGCACCCCTTGGGGACGGGGGATGTGGGCCCCTCGGGAAAGGGGGATGTGCCCCACCCAGGCACGGGGGTTGCGGGCCACGAATTCGATGGCCCACATCCCCCGTCCCCAGGTGGTCCACATCCCCCGTCCCCAGGGGTCCACCCATGCAAAAAGGTGCAGGCAATAGCCTGCACCCCAACAATTGCTAACTGAATTCTTGACTCAAAACGTCATATTACACGAGTTCGATGATTACTTCCATCGCAGCATCACCCTTACGGGGTCCGATCTTTACGATACGGGTGTATCCGCCGTTACGGTTGGTGTACTTGGGAGCGATCTCCTCGAAGAGCTTGTCAGCAAGATTAACGGTCTTACCCTTCTTCTTGCCTGCGTCGTCAGCAGCTGCCTCTGTGATGTTGTAGAGATAAGCGTTCATGCGTCTTCTTGCAGCAAGTCTGGTGGGCTTGTCCTTCTTGATCTCTTTCTCGATATCATCGAAAACAGTAACCTTCTTGCCGTCAACGACTTCCTTGACTCTCTTGCCGTCTTTGTCCTTACGAGCTACCTTAGAGGTAACTGTAACTGTGTCGTAGTTGTCCTTCTCTTTAACTGCAAGAGCGATAAACTTCTCAGCGATCCTGCGGATCTCTTTAGCCTTAGTCTCAGTGGTTGTGATCTTGCCATGGTAGAGAAGATTTGTAACCTGGTTTCTGAGCAGAGCCTTTCTCTGGCTGGCTGTTCTTCCAAGTTTTCTATAACCTGCCATTTGTTGTTCCTCCTCTTAAATGTGATTGAAAAGCCACATTTTTGTTGTACAAAACCCTGAATTTCGGGGTTCATCAATTACTTCTGTGCGTAAATTACTGCTGTTCGTCACCGACATTGAGAGAAAGTCCGAGTTCCTTAAGCTTGCCGAGAACCTCTTCAAGAGACTTGCGGCCAAGGTTGCGAACCTTCATCATATCATCGGGTGTCTTATCTGTAAGCTCGCCGACTGTGTTGATGCCTGCGCGCTTGAGACAGTTGAACGAGCGTACGGAAAGCTCAAGCTCGTCAATACTCATGTCACAGATCTTCTCGGACTTGAGTTCTTCTGTCTTGGCCATAACCTCAACATTGCCTGCGCTGTCCGAAAGATCGATAAATGTCTTTAAATGCTCGCTGAGCACCTTAGCTGCAAGGCTGACTGCCTCGTCGGGGCCTAAGGTTCCGTTCGTCCACACGTCAAGTGTCAGCTTGTCGAAATCGGTAACCTGACCTACACGTGTGTTCTCTACTGTCATGTTGACACGCTCAACCGGTGTGTAGATGGAGTCAACGGCGATAACACCGATGGGAAGATCGTCTGTCTTGTTCTTATCCGAGCTGACATAGCCTCTGCCCTTGGTGATGGTCATCTCGATCTCAAGTCTTGCACCGGATCCGTTAAGGGTCGCGATAACAAGGTCGGGATTGAGGATCTCGATATCCTGGTCTGCCTGGATATCTCTTGCCGTAACAACACCCTCTCCTTCAAAATCAATAAGAGCGGTCTTGGGTTCATCGGTTGCGCTGTTGTTCCTGATGGCGAGGTTCTTGATGTTCATGATGATCTCAGTAACATCTTCCTTAACGCCTTCAGTCCCACAGAATTCATGAACAACGCCTGCGATCTTTACGCTGCTGACAGCAGCTCCGGGAAGAGATGAAAGCATGATCCTGCGGAGCGAATTGCCAAGCGTTGTACCATAACCTCTCTCGAGGGGTTCAACAACAAAACGGCCATATTTCTTATCATCAGAGATCGTAACGATCTCAATTGACGGTTTTTCAAAATCGAACATCTATATGAACCCTCCTTCTTGTAATGGTTGCTATTATTTGGAATATAACTCGACGATAAGCACTTCGTTTACAGGTACGTCGATCTGATCCCTTGTGGGAAGTTCCTTAACAACACCCGAAAGAGTCTCATGATCTGCCTCGAGCCAGCCGGGAACTGTTCTGCCGCCGGTTACTTCAAGGATGTCCTTGTATCTCATGGCTGATCTGTACTTCTCTTTGATCTCGATCTTATCGCCAACCTTTACCTGGTAGGAAGGGATGCTCACGCACTGACCGTTAACAAGGACATGTCTGTGTCCAACGATCTGGCGAGCTTCTTTTCTTGTTCTGCCGTATCCGAGGCGGAACATAACGTTGTCAAGTCTGAGCTCAAGCATGGTCATGAGGTTCTCACCTGCTGTGCCTGTTCTCATCTTCTCTGCCTTGGCAAACATATTTCTGAAAGGCTTCTCAAGTACACCGTAGATGAACTTTGCCTTCTGCTTCTCTCTTAACTGTAATCCGTATTCGCTGACCTTCTTGCCTGCTCTTGCGAATGTTCTGTTGGACTTCTTGTCGATTCCAAGGAACATAGGCTCGATGCCGAGGGATCTGCACTTCTTTAATACGGGACCCATATCTCTAGCCATATCTTTAAACCTCCTCTTTCATCAAACTCTTCTGCGCTTGGGCGGTCTGCATCCGTTATGAGGAACGGGTGTAACGTCCTTAATGCTGGTTACGTCGATACCGCATGCCTGGAGCGCGCGGATTGCTGCCTCACGTCCCGAACCGGGTCCCTTGACCATAACGTCAACAGACTTAAGTCCGTGAACAACTGCTGCCTTTGCTGCAGTCTCAGCTGCCATCTGTGCTGCGTAAGGAGTAGACTTCTTGGATCCTCTGAATCCGAGTCCGCCTGCGCTCGCCCATGAAATGGCATTGCCTTCCGCATCTGTAAGAGTAACGATTGTATTATTGAACGAGGACTGGATATGTGCCTGTCCGCGGTCTATGTTTTTCTTGACACGCTTTTTTGTGACTTTCTTAGCGCTTGTCTTTGCTGCCATCTTAGACTACCTCCTTAATTATTTCTTCTTGTTCGCAACGGTACGCTTAGGACCTTTTCTGGTTCTTGCGTTGTTCTTGGTGTTCTGTCCGCGGACAGGAAGACCCTTTCTGTGACGGATGCCTCTGTAGCAACCGATCTCCTGAAGCCTCTTGATATTAAGGGCAGTCTCACGTCTTAAATCACCCTCTACCATGAATTCGCCGTCGATGATATCACGGATCCTTCCGACCTCATCATCTGTAAGATCACGGACCCTGGTATCGGGATTAACATTTGCTTTAGCAAGAATCTTGTTCGAGCTAACTCTGCCTATACCGTAAATGTAGGTAAGGCCGATTTCTACACGCTTATCTCTAGGTAAATCAACACCACTGATACGAGCCATACGCGTTTACACCTCCATATAAAATGTGTTTCATCCGCTGATCTGCGGAAAGTTACAAGTCGTTCGCCCTGGGCGAACGTTCCCACATGCACTTCTCCGTATTACGCTGCGGATCCGTTACACATGGCCGTAGTCCCAAGGACTACGTTTAGATTCAAACCGGGATACCCCGACCTGAACCCTTTTCAGCCGCTTTAAATCGTGCGTCGCGGGTCAACGCTTATGACCACGGCCTTTACTGCCGCTGCGACGAAGACAATCCCGGGTGATGATGACACCCATGTGTCTTAGGTACTGAGCCCGTCACGGGTTGATACCCACAATATCACAACTTTTGTCCGCGCCGTGATGATGTTCTGAGCTTCAGAACCGGTCGGACGTTGCAACACAGAAAGCAAGTGCTTTATATCTAGAAGTCCCCTGACCTGTCACGGTCGTCTTTTATGTTACAAAAGATATGGGGAATCAGGTATTGTCAGCCTTGTCTTTGCTTGTGTCTGGGGTTCTCACAGATGATCCGGATCGAACCCTTGCGCTTAATGACCTTGCATTTCTCGCAGATCGGTTTTACGGAAGATCTAACCTTCATAATGACACTCCTTTCATTTTAGAAGCCTGCGCTCCCGTTTACTACTTACACGCACAAGACCCGAAAGTCTTATGCAGAGCGGTCTAAATGGGCATAAAGGTACCCAAAAGAGCAGACCGACATATAATATAGCATGTCGGTCTGTTAATTGCAAGTGAAATTTTAAAATATCAACCAATAGATTGCCGATCGTATCTTCAGCTCTCCGAAAAGATCAAAATACAGGTGAGATTGACCTTTTGATCACTTGTCTCTCCAAATGATCCTTCCCTTGGTGAGATCGTAGGGCGAAAGCTCAAGGGTGACCTTGTCGCCGGGAACGATCTTAATGAAGTTCATGCGAAGCTTACCGCTGATGTGCGCAAGCACGCGGTGACCGTTCTCGAGCTCCACACGGAACATAGTGTTAGGAAGCTTTTCTATAACTGTTCCTTCAATCTCAACTACATCACTCTTTGACATGTAACCTCCTGTTTTGAAACGCTTGCTTCAACATCCGAACCTGAGCCTTCGATCGTCAACATGATCCGCATCATATAGACAGCAGCTCGGGTTCGCCTTCTGTGATCAGGATCGTGTTCTCGTAGTGTGCCGAGAGGGAATGATCCTGAGTTACTATCGTCCAGCCGTCGTCCAGACAGTTGATGTCGCACCTTCCGGCGTTGACCATCGGCTCGACGCAGATCGTCATTCCGGGGATCAGCTTGATACCCCTTCTCTTCATATGATAATGAGGGATCTGAGGATCCTCGTGCATCTCCCTGCCGATACCGTGTCCGACAAACTCCCTGACTACAGAGTAGCCTGCCGCAACGACGTGGTCTTCGACCGCACCGGAGATCTCGTAGAGGTGATTGCCGCCTCTTGCGTACTTTAAGCCTTCATAAAAGCTCTCGCGTGTGACTCTGATGAGTCTTTCGGCCTCAGCGCTTATCTTGCCGCAGGGAACCGTCCTGGCCGCATCCGACTGATAACCCTTGTAGATGACACCCGCATCAAGGCTGACGATATCGCCCTCCTTCAGAATGCGGTCCTTTGAAGGGATCCCGTGGATGACAACATCATTCACCGAGATACAGATCGATGCGGGGTAGCCGTTGTAGCCGAGGAACGATGCCTTGCATCCGAATCCTCTGATGAACTCGGCCGCCTTACGGTCGATCTCCCATGTTGATACTCCGGGTACCACTTCTTTTTCAAGAAGTCTGTGAACTTCGGCAAGGATCTTGCCGGCTTCACGCATAAGCGTTATTTCTTTCTCTGATTTGATAGTAATAGACATGTTTATCCTCTCCGCGAGCGCGATGTTCCCGCGCTGCCATACATGTGCCGGCATCGCACATGTAATCAGTTATACATGACGGATGCTTAGGCTTCGATCACCTTAACGATGTCTGCGAAGACCTTGTCTACATCCTGAGTACCATCAACCTCTTTAAGCTTTCCTGCCTTCTCATAGTAATCGATGAGGGGCTGGGTCTGGGCATGATATGTATCAAGCCTCTTCTTTACGATCTCGGGCTTGTCGTCGTCTCTCACGTACAGCTCGCCGCCGCACAGATCGCAAACGCCCTCGACCTTTGTGGGATTATATTTGATATGGAAGGTTCCGCCGCACTTTGCGCATGCACGACGCCCTGACATTCTGTCGATGATCCTCTCGTCGGGAACTTCAACGTTCACTGCGTAGTCGATCTCGTCCTTGTTGTCGGCGAGTGCCTTTGTGAGTGCCTCGGCCTGCGGGATGGTTCTGGGGAATCCATCGAGCACGTAGCCGTTCTTGCAATCGGGCTGTGTGAATCTGTCCATGATGAGCTCAAGTGTGAGCTCGTCGGGAACAAGGCTTCCCTTGTCCATGTACTCCTTGGCCTTAAGTCCGAGGGGAGTGCCCTCTTTCAGATTTGCGCGAAAAATATCACCGGTCGAGATGTGAGGAATACCGTACTTTGCAGCGATCTGCTTAGCCTGTGTTCCCTTACCTGCGCCGGGTGCGCCTAACATAACTATTTTCATGTTCGTGTCCTAACTGCAAAACAGGGGCGGGACTGTCTAAAGTGCCCCGCCCCCGTGTGATACTAAAATTATTTATCAAGGAATCCCTTGTAATGATGAACTGCCATCATTGCTTCGATCGCCTTCATTGTCTCAAGGATAACTCCGACAACGATGATAAGGGATGTTGCTGCAAATCCTACCCTTACCTGGAATACACCGGTAAGTACAAGAGGAAGGATCGCAACGATGCTCAGTGCGATAGCACCGATGAAGATTATCTTATTAAGGATGTCCTTAAGGTAATCTGTTGTAGGTCTTCCGGGTCTGATACCGGGGCAGTATCCGCCGCTCTTCTTAAGATTGTTCGAGATCTCTACGGGGTTAAATGTAACCGCTGTGTAGAAATATGCGAAGAATCCGATGAGGAGGATGTAGATAAGCGCACCGAAGGTGTACTTGAACTCGCCCCACTCCTTGATGTTGAACCAGTTCTGCATGTTGAGCATGTAGAGAACCTTGTTCCAGAAGCCTGTTCTCGCGGCCTGTGCTCCGAAGAACGAGCTGATGATGATCGGGAACTGCATCAGTGACATCGCAAAGATTACGGGGATAACACCGGAGGTGTTAACCTTGAGGGGGATGTTCGACGAAGAACCGCCGACCATGCCGCGTCCCGAAACCTTCTTTGAGTACTGAACGGGTATCCTTCTCTCAGCATCCTGGAGGATAACGATGAGCATTACGAGTCCTACCAGAACGGCTACGATCACGATCGCACTCACGATACCGACGATCAGACTGCTTGCACCCGATACGAACTTTGTATAGAGTGTATCGAGATCGGCGGGAAGGCGCGATACGATGTTAACGAGGAGGATCATGGAGATACCGTTTCCAACACCTCTCTCGGAAATGTTCTCACCGAGCCACATAAGGAACGAAGTACCTGCTGTGAAACCGAATGAGATGAGCATGATCCCTGTGAAAGCGTCTGTGTTGATAACGCCCGAGTTCTGTACGCTGAAGCTGTAAGCCATAGCGCCGCCCTCAAGGAATGCAAGTGCGATGGTAAGGATCCTTGTGTACTTACCGATCCTTCTGCGGCCGTCCTCACCGTCCTTCTGGATCTCTTCGAGCCTCGGGATAGCGATAGTGAGGAGCTGCATGATAATGGATGCGTTGATGTAAGGGGAGATCGAAAGCGCGAAGATCGACATCTGCGAGAACGATCCACCTGTCAGTGTATCAAGGAATCCGAGCTCAAGGTTGGCATCCTTGAGCCATGAAGAGAACTGCTCGAAAGCGATTCCGGGTACCGGGATCATAGATCCGATACGGATGAGCACTACGCAAACGATAGTGAAGAGCAATCTCTTTCTGATATCGGGATTCTTGAAAGCATTGATGATAGAATTAATCATATCAGATCACCTCTGCTTTTCCACCAAGAGCCTCGATCTTCTGCTTAGCGCAGTCGCTGAATGCGTCGACCTTAACATTGAGTTTCTTGGTTAATTCTCCATTCCCAAGTATCTTGATACCGTCCTTAGGATTGGTGATGATGCCGATATCCATAAGACTTTCAACCGTAACTTCTGCTCCGTCTTCAAATCTGTTGAGCATGCTGACATTTACGGTGATGATTTCCTTAGTGTTTCTGTTACGGAAGCCCCTCTTAGGAAGTCTTCTGAAGAAGGGGTTCTGACCACCTTCAAAGCCTGCTCTCGGGCGACCGGAACGAGCCTTCTGACCCTTGTGTCCGTAACCTGCAGTCTTGCCGTTACCCGATGCATGACCACGGCCCTTGCGGAAGTTGTTGCTCTGCTTGGAACCGTCAGCGGGTCTTAAATCTGATAAATTCATGATAATTTCTCCTTCCCAAAAAACTGATTAGAGTTCTTCAACCTTAACCAGGTGTCTGACCTGATTGATCATACCCTTAGTTGCGGCATTGTTGGGGAGCTCATTGCTTGAGTTAAGCTTTCCGAGTCCGAGTGCTGCAACAGTCTTCTTATGCTTCGGAAGGGCACTTATAGTAGATTTAACTAAAGTAACCTTTACTTTATCTGCCATGTTTCTATCCTCCTGACATTAGTCCATCAGCTGCTCAACACTGATCCCGCGAGCTGCTGCTACCTGCTCGGGTGTCTTGAGCTGGCTGAGTCCGTTGATCGTTGCAAGGACAACGTTCTGCTTGTTGTTTGAACCGAGTGACTTGGTACGGATATTCTTGAAGCCTGCAAGCTCGAGTACGTTACGTACGGGGCCGCCTGCGATGATACCGGTACCGTCGGGGCTTCTCTTCATAAGGACTGTAGCGCTGCCGAACTTGCCGATGAAGTCATGAGGAACGCTGCAATTCTCATCAAGGGGAAGTTCGATGAGTGCCTTGATGGCTGCTTCTTTACCCTTGCGGATAGCTTCGGGAATTTCTGTAGCCTTACCGAGACCTGCACCAACATGTCCCTTCTTGTCGCCTACAACAACGAGTGCTGTAAATCTCATGTTACGTCCACCCTTAACTACCTTGGTGACACGCTTGATGGTAACGACCTTATCTTCTAATTCCAGATTGCTGGCATCAATGTTTGTATGTTTCATCTGCTGTCTCCTCCTTAGAATTCCAGACCGGCTTCTCTGGCTGCCTCAGCCAGTGCCTGAACCTTACCGTGATATATGAAGCCGCCTCTGTCGAAGACAACTGTCTTGATGCCCTTGTCAAGAGCCTTCTGTGCGATAACCTTGCCGAGAAGTGTTGCTGCCTCGATGTTATCGGTGAACTTGAGCTGAGCCTTAACGTCCTTATCAAGTGTTGATGCGGCAACGAGTGTGTTTCCTACCGTATCGTCAATGATCTGAGCATACATATGACTATTGCTTCTGAAAACCGACAAGCGGGGTCTTTCAGGAGTACCGGAGAAACGATTGCGGATCTTTAAATGTTTTTTCTCGCGGATTTTTGTTCTTGATTCCTTCTTAAACATTCTTCATTCCTCCTTATTTCTTACCTGTCTTGCCGGCCTTACGTCTGATCACTTCATCAGCGTACTTGATACCCTTGCCCTTATAAGGCTCAGGAGCTCTCTTCTCTCTGATCTGTGCAGCGAACTGGCCAACCTTCTCTTTGTCGATACCCTTTACGATGATCTTGTTCTGACCGTCGCAAACTGTCTCTATACCCTCGGGATCTTCCATGATAACGGGATGTGAGTAACCGAGTGTAAGGTTGAGCTTCTTGCCCTCCTTAACTACCCTGTAACCAACACCGTTGATCTCGAGAGTTTTCTCATAGCCTGCCGTAACTCCGACAACCATGTTATTGATGAGTGTTCTCGTAAGTCCGTGCAGGGACTTCATCTTCTTAAGATCGTTGGGTCTGTTAACGATCACCTGTCCGTCCTCGATCTTTACTTCGAGCTCGGGAGCAAGTGCCCTGCTAAGGGTTCCCTTGGGGCCTTTAACAGTGACCACATTATTTTCTGCTATATCAACAGTAACACCTGCAGGTATAGCGATTGGCATCTTACCTATACGTGACATGCCCGTACCTCCTGATTATTGTAAAAAAACTCTCTCACCAGATGAAGCAGAGAACTTCGCCGCCGACTTTCTGCTTGCGAGCCTCTTTATCTGTGATAACTCCCTTGTTTGTTGAGATGATCGCTGTTCCGAGACCACCGAGAACCTTGGGAAGCTCTTCGCTGTTAGCATAAACACGAAGACCGGGCTTCGAGATTCTCTTAAGACCTGTGAGGATCTTCTCATTCTTATCTTTTCCGTACTTTAAGGTGATAACGATATCCTTTGCAGGACCTGCGTCAACGATCTCGAAGTTCTTGATATAGCCTTCCTTAAGAAGGATTTCTGCGATAGAGATCTTCATCTTCGAAGCAGGAACATTTACTTTTTCATGTTTTGCAGTATTGGCATTACGGATTCTGGTAAGCATATCTGCAATAGGATCGCTCATTGTCATGTTAATTTTCCTCCTTTATAGAATGACTTACCAACTGGCTTTCTTAACACCCGGGATCTGACCCTTGTATGCGAGCTCGCGGAAGCAAACTCTGCAGATTCCGAACTTGCGAAGTACTGCATGAGGACGACCGCAGATCTTGCAGCGTGTGTACTCTCTGGTAGAGAACTTAGCGGGACGCTGCTGCTTTAATTTCATCGATAATTTCGCCATGGTTATGATTCCTCCTGTTATTTGGCAAACGGCATGTTGAAGAGCTTTAAGAGCTCACGTGCCTCTTCATCTGTCCTGGCAGTGGTAACGATGCAAACGTCCATACCTCTGACCTTGTCAACCTTATCGTATTCGATCTCAGGGAAGATAAGCTGTTCCTTGATACCGAGTGAGTAATTGCCTCTGCCGTCGAAACCGTTGGCATTAACGCCACGGAAGTCTCTAACTCGGGGAAGAGCAAGGTTTACGAGTCTGTCAAGGAACTCATACATCTTCTCGCCACGAAGGGTTGTCTTGCAACCGATCGCAACACCCTCTCTGATCTTGAAGTTTGCGATAGACTTCTTTGCCTTGGTGATCACTGCCTTCTGTCCGGTGATGATCTCCATATCTTTAACTGCGGACTCAAGAGCCTTGGCATTTTCCTTAGCCTCGCCCACGCCCATGTTGATAACGATCTTCTCAATCTTCGGAATCTCCATGATGTTCTTGTATCCGAATTTCTTTGTTAATGCATCTCTCACATCTGAAAGATAAAAATCCTTTAAACGAGCCAACTTTTGTGACCTCCTCTCTTATTAGTCGATAATGTCACCTGTGGTCTTGGCGAAACGAACCTTGGTCATCTCGCCGTCCTTGCCTTCAACGAACTTGAAACCGATCCTTGTAGGCTTACCCTTGTACAGATACATGACATTTGATGCGTCGATGGGCGCTTCCTTCTTGATGATGCCGCCCTTAGGATTCTCCTGGCTGGGCTTTGCATGCTTTGTAACTGTGTTAACGCCTTCGATGATAACGCGCTTGTCGGTCACTTTGACGACTTTGCCTTCTTTGCCTTTATCTTTCCCGGCGATAACGCGAACTGTATCGCCTTTCTTGATCTTTAATGTTGCCATTGTAACTACCTCCTTATAACACTTCGGGAGCGAGAGAAACGATCTTCATGAACTGCTTCTCACGTAACTCTCTAGCCACGGGTCCGAAAATACGTGTTCCCTTGGGGGTCTTGTCTTCCTTGATAATGACAGCCGCATTCTCGTCAAATCTGATATAAGAACCATCTTTACGGTGAGCGCCCTTAACTGTACGAACTACAACAGCCTTAACAACTTCACCTTTCTTTACAACGCCACCGGGTGTTGCATCTTTAACGCTGGCAACGATAACATCCCCGATATTCGCATATCTTCTGGTTGAACCGCCCATTACTCTGATACAAAGGAGTTCCTTTGCACCGGTATTATCGGCAACCTTAAGTCTTGATTCGGTCTGAATCATGATAACTCCTTCCTGCGCGAAAAAACCGCGTAAAAACCTTATTTAGCCTTCTCAACTATCTCGACAAGTCTCCATCTCTTATCCTTCGAAAGAGGTCTTGTCTCCATTACCTTGACTCTGTCGCCGACCTTGCACTCGTTGTTCTCATCATGAGCCTTGAGCTTGTAGGTTCTCTTAACGATCTTGTTGTACAAGGGATGCTTAACATTATCTACAACGGCTACAACGACTGTCTTGTCCATCTTGTCGCTGACTACTTTGCCGGTACGAACTTTTCTGAGATTTCTATCCACAACTTTCTCCTTTCCACTCGATCAGAAAACTGATTCGATCACGCCTTCTGCTGTGAGATCACAGTCTTGATCCTGGCGATGTTCTTTCTAACTTCGTTGATCCTGCTTGTATTGTCAAGCTGGTTTGTCGCATTCTGGAATCTGAGGTTGAAGAGTTCCTTCTTTGCTGCGACAAGTTCCTCATTAAGTTCGGTTCCCGACTTCTTTGTTAATTCCTCAACATAGTTCTTACTCTTCACTGTCGGCACCTCCTTCTAAATCTGCCTTAGAGGCGATCTTGCACTTGATGGGAAGCTTGTGCATTGCAAGACGGAGTGCCTCTCTTGCGATCTCTTCGGATACTCCCGCGATCTCGAACATAACACGTCCGGGCTTAACTACTGCTACCCAGAACTCTGTTGTTCCTTTACCGGAACCCATTCGGGTTTCAGCGGGCTTTGTGGTAACGGGCTTATCAGGGAAGATCTTGATCCAAACCTGACCGCCACGCTTGATGTAACGGGTCATGGCAACACGGGCTGCCTCGATCTGATTGGACTTGATCCATGCAGGCTCTGCTGCAACAAGTCCGTACTCGCCGTATGCGATAGTATTGCCTCTCTGGGCCTTTCCGCGCATTGTTCCGCGGAACTGTTTTCTGTGTTTTACTCTCTTGGGTATCAGCATCTTACTTCACGCTCCCTTCCTTTTTTCCGTTCTTAGCGGGAAGTACCTCACCGTGGTATACCCAAACCTTAACACCAACCTTACCGTAGGTTGTGTCTGCCTCTGCGAATCCGTAGTCGATGTCTGCACGGATCGTCTGAAGCGGAATGGTTCCCTCACTGTAGAACTCTGTACGAGCCATATCAGCTCCACCGAGACGGCCTGAGCAAGATGTCTTGATTCCCTTTGCGCCTGCCTTCATGGTCCTGCTCATTGTGGACTTCATAGCACGTCTGAAGGAAACACGATTCTCAAGCTGCTGTGCGATGGACTCTGCAACGAGCTGAGCGTTGTTGTCAGGTCTCTTAACCTCTTTGATATCAAGGTTAACGTCCTTCTTTGTGAACTTCTTGATGTCTGCCTTAAGCTTCTCGATCTCAGCGCCGCCCTTGCCGATAACAACACCGGGCTTAGCTGTATGAACGGTAACCTTAACCTTGTCTGCAGCACGCTCGATCTCGATCTTCGAGATGCCTGCGCTGTATAACTTCTTCTTTAAGAACTTTCTGATATTGTAATCCTCTACGAGGTTGTCCGCAAAATCGCCCTCTGCGTACCACTTGGAATCCCAGTCAGCGATGATACCGACTCTCAAACCATGGGGGTTTACTTTCTGTCCCATAAAGTCGTCTCCTTTCTTTACCTCTCATTAAGTACTACTGTGATGTGGCTCATTCTCTTGTTGATCCTGTAAGCTCTGCCCTGTGCTCTGGGATGGATCCTCTTCATTGTGGGTGCGCAGTTTGCGTAGCACTCTTCAACGTAGAGCTTTGATGTGTCCATTCCGTTGTTGTTCTCTGCATTGGCCATAGCCGACTTAACGAGCTTCTCGATCACTGTAGAAGCGTATCTGGGATTGTATGCTAATATTCCAAGCGCTGTGTTAACGTCTTTACCTCTGATTGCATCCAGTACGAAGCATGCCTTCTGAACGGATACCCTGGCATATGAAAGCTTAGCCGAGGGTCTTGTATCCTTAACGGCATTTCTCTCTCTCTTTATCTGAGATCTATGTCCTTTAGCCATATGGATGTAACCTCCTTTCATCGTGTCAAAAAAACTGTGTTATCCGTAAAAGTCATTACTTTCTGGATGTCTTCTTTTCATCCTTGCCGTGTCCGCGGTATGTTCTTGTTGCTACGAACTCGCCAAGCTTATGTCCTACCATGTCCTCGGTAACGTATACCGGGATGTGCTTTCTTCCGTCGTGTACAGAAATTGTCAGACCAACGAAATTAGGGAAGATGGTTGAACGACGTGACCAGGTTACGATCGCCTGCTTGTCACCTGACTTAACAACCTCATCTACCTTCTTTAAGAGCGAAGCGTCCGCGAAGGGTCCCTTTTTTAATGAACGTGCCATAGGTTCAACCTTCCTTTCTATTTAGCGATAGCCTTACCATTCTTACGACGAATGATGAGCTTATTGGACTTGTTGTTCTTCTTGCGGGTCTTAAGACCGAGAGCGGGCTTACCCCAAGGAGTTGAAGGACCGGGACGACCGATTCCGTTCTTACCTTCTCCACCACCGTGAGGATGGTCATTCGGGTTCATAACCGCACCACGTACTGTAGGTCTGATGCCCATGTGTCTCTTACGACCTGCTTTACCGATGTTTACGAGGTTGTGCTCGCCGTTTCCGATAACACCGATCGTTGCACGACAGATAACGGGGATCCTTCTCATTTCGCCCGAAGGGAGACGAAGGATTGCGTACTTCTCTTCCTTACCAACGAGCTGTGCAGCAGCACCTGCCGAACGAACCAGCTGTCCGCCGCGCTTGGGATAAAGCTCGATGTTGTGGATCTGTGCACCAACGGGGATCTTGCTTAAAGGAAGGCAGTTGCCGTTGAGCGCTTCAGCGTTCTCACCGTTCATGATCTTGTCGCCGACCTTAAGTCCCTCGGGAGCGAGGATGTATGCCTTCTCGCCGTCTGCGTAGCAGATAAGTGCGATGTTGGCTGTTCTGTTGGGATCGTACTCGATTGTCTTAACTGTTGCGGGGATGTCATCCTTGTATCTCTTGAAATCGATGATCCTGTACTTTGTTCTGTAGCCGCCGCCCTGGTGTCTTACTGTGATCTTACCCTGATTGTTACGACCTGCATTCTTCTTGAGAGTCACTGTAAGGGACTTCTCGGGAGTTGTAGCTGTGATCTGCTGGAAATCATAGCCGGTCATGTTTCTTCTGGAGGGCGTATAAGCGGTATATTTCTTAATTCCCATTTCTTATTCTCCTTCTGCGCAATATCTTTTCCCTATGTGTTACCGGGTTTCTCTGCGCTATTTAACATTGTGTCGTTCTGCGCATCCTGCCGGAGGCGTTCTTAAAAACGCGAAAGTCTCATCGGAAATGCCTTGGCATTTCCGGCGCGGCAATTAGAAGAGGTCGATCTCTGCGCTGTCAGCAGTGAGCTGTACGATCGCCTTCTTTGTCTTTGCTGTCTTTCCGAATGTAGCGCCACGTCTGCGGGTCTTGCCGTCAAGGTTCATGGTGTTGACCGATGCAACCTTAACATTATTGAACATCTTCTCAACAGCTTCTTTGATCTGGTTCTTTGTTGCTTCGGTATTTACCGAAAAGGTGTACTTCTTGTCTGACATCATAGCCATGCTCTTCTCAGTAACGATGGGCTTAAGGATGACGTCGTAGTATTTAAGATCTGCCATTATGCGTATACCTCCTCGATCTGTGCAACAGCGTCCTTAGCCACGATCATCTTGTCATACTTTAAGATGTCGAATACGTTAAGAGCGTTGTATGTAACTGTGGTAACATCAGGAAGGTTCCTAGCGGAGAGGATCACGTTCTCATCCTTCTTGTCAAGAACTACAAGAGCCTTGTCAGCCTTGAGGTTATTGAGCATCGCAACCATCTTCTTTGTCTTTGCCTCGTCAAATGTGATCTGATCAACAACGAGGAATTTCTCATCAAGAACCTTTGCGGTGAGGGCCGACTTGATAGCAAGTGCCTTCTCCTTCTTGTTCATCTTGAAACCGTACTCTCTGGGCTTGGGAGCGAATACTACGCCGCCGCCCTTCCACTGAGGACTTCTTGTCGAACCCTGTCTTGCACGACCGGTTCCCTTCTGTCTCCAGGGCTTTCTTCCGCCGCCGCTCACTTCTGCACGTGTCTTCGCACTCTGTGTGCCCTGACGCTTATGTGCAAGCTGTGAAACAACAGCAAGGTGCATAACATGTGTATTAACATCTACGCCGAACACTGCCTCGCTCAGGTCGAGTGTGCCAACCTCGGCGCCTTCCATATTGTATACTTTAACTGTAGCCATTTCGGTTCCTCCTTTCTAAAGTTCTGTCAGTCCGCTTTCTTGACAGTCTCTTTAAGAACTATCAATGCTTTCTTGGGTCCGGGAACTGCGCCCTTAACAAGGATCACGTTGTTCTCTGCGTCAACTCTGACAACCTCAAGGTTCTGAACTGTCACACGAACGTTACCCATCTGACCGGGCATGTGCTTACCCTTGAAAACGCGTCCGGGTGATGTAGCGGCACCGTTGGAACCTGCATGTCTGTGGTACTTGGAACCGTGCTTCATAGGTCCGCGGCTGAGGCCGTGTCTCTTGATAGCGCCCTGGAATCCTTTACCTTTTGAGATTCCGGTTGCATCAACCTTGTCGCCTTCTGCGAAGACATCAACCTTGATCTCCTGACCGAGCTGGTACTCGGATGCATTGTCTACTCTGAATTCCTTTAAGTATCTCTTAACGCCTGCGCCTGCCTTTGCGAGGTGCATCTTAAGGGGCTTGCTTACAAGGTTTTCTCTGATCTGGCCGTATCCGACCTGGATAGCTTCGTATCCGTCGTTCTCTGTTGTCTTAACCTGTGTAACAACACAAGGTCCGGCAGCAAGTACGGTAACGGGTGTTAAAACGCCGTCTTCGTTGAAGATTTGAGTCATTCCGACTTTGGTAGCTAAAATAGCTTTCTTCATGTGTAACCTCCTAATTTCTACAGCGGATCGCTCTCGCGATCATCCTAGCTAGGACTTATTTAGCCTGCTTATTCTTCATCTTGATGTCGATGTAAACACCGGCGGGCATCTCGAGTCTCGACAGAGCATCAACTGTCTTTGAGTTGGGTGTGATGATGTCGATCAATCTCTTATGGGTTCTCTGCTCAAACTGCTCACGCGAATCCTTATACTTATGTACCGCACGAAGGATAGTGATAACTTCCTTCTTTGTGGGAAGCGGTACAGGGCCACTGACCTGCGATCCCGTCTTCTTAACGGTATCGACGATCTTGGCTGCGGATGCATCGATAAGCTGATGATCATAAGCCTTAAGGGTGATTCTCATTACTTGATTTGCCATAAAAAAAGTCTCCTCCTTTTCGCACTTTTCTTAAAAGTACAACAAGCGGCGACTGTACACTCACCCGTGTGTTTCATGATCTCTCCTTTAAAATTCCGGGTCAGAATGCCCGGTAGGAAAGAACCGAAGTTCACGGTTTATCTGCTCTGATGGACCTTGGGGCCCGGCAGAAGTTAAATTGTACAGTGACTTGTCGTCAGTTTTGTAAACTTGACATTCGCTCCACGGAAAAACCAGCAAGCAAGCTTGCTGCAACCTCACGCTTCTACGCTATCAACTCACAGCAAGAAACATACTATCATGCTTTTGTACATAATGCAAGCACTTTTTTTACGTTTTTTGAGAATTTTTACATATATATAAGAAGGAAAGCGTGCCTGCGGGAAAACAGGCACGCTTTTTCTATAAGCAAATGATTTCTGTGAACAAGGGGTTCAGCACAGTCTGAGAACTGCGTAGCTGAGCTGCTCATTGCCCATGCCGATGCTGATGCTGTTCCACTGATCGGCTGTTCCGTAGAAGTTGATCACCGAAAGGTTGTTACACTGTGCGAATGCGCTCATTCCGATGGTCTTTACGGAGGAATTGAGCGTCAGGGTCTTGAGCGAACCGCATTGTACGAATGCGCTCATGCCGATATCGGGCACCGTACCGGTGATCCTGATCTCAGAAAGTGAGTTACACTGTGCGAAGGCGCTCATGCCGATCGAAGGGATGTATCCCGCAAACTCTACACTTCTGAGTGATGTACACTGCGAGAATGCACTCATTTCTATCTCAGCGTTCGCTTCGATCTTCAAAGTCGTGATCGTGTTGTTCTGCGCAAATGCTCCCATCGCGATCGAGGTGACTGTGTAGCCGTCGATGCTCGCCGGGATCACTACGGACGAAGACGTGCCCGTGTAACCCGTGATGACAGCCGTGCTTCCCGAATACCTGTAGGTCAGGCCTGTACTTGTTCCCTCACCGGGTGTGGGCACGGGAGCAGGTGACTGTGTGGGTGCGGGCTGCGTGGGTGTCGGTGACTGCGTAGGTGCAGGTGTCTGCGTGGGTGCAGGCGTCTGTGTGGGCTTGGGTGTCTGCGTGGGTGCGGGCGTCTGTGTCGGATAAGGCGACTGCGTCGGATAAGGCGTCAGAGTCGGGTAAGGCGTCAGTGTAGGCACAGGCGTCTGAGTGGGTTTCGGCGTGGCTGTGGGAGCAGGTGTCGGTGTGGGTGTTGTCGAACCCGCACTGACGGTGACAGGACAGTACGCACTCACATTGTTGCTTGCGGAAGCATAGATATAAGCCGTGCCCTGTGAAATGGCTGTAACAAGCCCATTGGCATCCACTATGGCAACACCTGTGTTGCTGCTGCTCCAGTAGATGCTCAGGTCCGTAGCGTTCGAAGGTGTGATGTAAGCCGAAAGCCTGGTCGAGCTGCCGACGTTGAGCTTCAGGGAATCGGGCTCGATTCTGACTGATGTGGGCGGGATCACAACATCGGAGATGTTCGAAAGATCCGGCATGCCGTAGCCGTAGTACTTGTCCCAGCCCGCGCTTCCGAGGTCTCTCGCGCTCGATTTGATAAGGCTCTCGATCTGAGCATGGGAGTATCCGGGGTGCTTGAGGAGAAGCATTGCCGCAACGGCCGAGATATGAGGTGTGGCCATGGAGGTTCCGTCGTAGGTATCGTAGCCGCCATTGAGGACGCAGCTCGTGATACCGACTCCGGGTGCAACCACGTCGACCGAATTACCGATATTTGAGAACTGTGCCTTGACATCGTTGATATCAACTGCGCCGACAACTATGGGCTCCGTCATGTGGGCGGGGCACGAGTACACGGTGTCGGAGTAATCATTGCCCGCCGCGCAGACAACAGTCACGCCCTTTTTGATGGCGTACTTGACGCTCTCATCGAGGTAGTTGCTGTGTCCGCCGCCAAGGCTCAGGTTGACAACTCCGGCGCCGTGGTCGGCTGCGTACCTGATGCCGAGACCGACTGTCGTGTCGGTTCCGCCGCCGTCGGTGCCGAGAACCCTGACGGGCATGATATAGACATTAAGTCCGGGAGTACAATCAACGATCGTACCCGCAACGTGTGTTCCGTGTGAGTTGTAATCTGTGGGATCCGTGTCGTTGTCGATATAGTCGTAGCCCGAAACGATCCTGCCGGTCAGGAACGAGTGAGCTGCGACACCGGTATCGACAACCGCAACGGTGATCGAACCGCTGCCGACGGTCTGTGCATAGACATCTGCACCGAGCTTTGTAACGCCCCACGAGAGGAACTGATCCGGGTCCGAGGTGTACCCGTCGCCGGGATATCCGGGAGTCGGGGTGACGACAGGTGTGCCGGGATCGTAAGGATCGGGGTAGCCTGTGCCCGGTGTGCCGGGGTCGTAAGGGTCAGGATCGGTAGTGCCCGGAACTCCGGGATAAAGGTCGAGCAGATCGTCAAGTCCGGGGATCCCCAGGTCCGGAAGATCGAGCCACGGGAAATCATCGAGGTCGAGGCTCGCATTCTGATCGTTAGGGTCCGGATAAACAAGGTCGTAGCCGCCGTCTATCCTTTCGGGAACATTGAGCTCGAGGCTCGTGCCGATATAAGCATCCGGCTCCGCCCATTCAACATCGTCGAGCTCGCAGATCTTCGTGAATGCGTCCTGCGCTGCGCCCTGCGAGTCGAACTGGATAACATATACATTATCGCTTCCTTTAATGGCATCCGTGAGGTTGATGCCGTCGAGAGGCAGACTGCCGCTCTTGCTCTTGACAAGGAGTCGCGCCGTCGCGAACCTGTCGGTCGCAGCGGTTCCCGAGCCGGCCTTGATGGGGTTGCTCTTTACAAGTCCCGCTACCTCGCCCGCAAAGGTGTCGAAGTCGTCAAAGCTCCTGACAACCGTCTTTTCGACCGTGTCCTGCTTTGCCACGACTTTGATCTTGCACTTGTAGGTCTTGGAGCCGACGGTGGCAGTCACGTAAGAAGTGCCGACCTTCTTGCCCTTGACCTTGACAGAAGTGCGGGTCGTCTTGACCTTCTTGAGGACCTTGGCCTTAGAAACGGACCACTGCGCGGTCTTCCCCGAAGAGAGGCCCTTGATCTTCACCGTATACTTCTCGCCGACCTCGATCGTGACCTTCTTGGCACTGATCTTGGTCTTCGCACTGCCCGGGATGTTCTCGAACATCAAAAGAAGAAGCGACATGATGACCAGGACAGCGCCCGCTCTCCTGAGAGCCGCTGCCATCCCGGACAGGATGTCCCTTCTTCGATTCTTTTTATCTATAATATTATTATTCATACCCTTACCACCCATTACGCTTGTTTCTCTATTTTACCACCTTGTGGCGGATTCAACAAGCGGACGGGTGAAATCGTATCGTGACACCGGACAAAACCGCATCCCGATACAGGGAATGAAAGCTTTCGGTTACCGGGCGAACCTATGCCTGATCGTTAATACACTTTGTCTCTGACGATCCTGCGGCTGCTCATAAACGTTATCAGGAAGTAGCCTCCGTAAATGAGCAGAAGTACCGCCGATGTAACGAAGATCGACTTCCAAAGCTCAGACGTACCGAAAGCCTCGAGGACATATGTCGCGAACTTCATTCCGAAGAATGAATGCACGATCGCGAGAACGAGCGGCATGAGGAAGAAGATCCCTGTCTGCTTGAAGATTGAGAATGTGATGTCCCTTTCTTCCGCTCCGATCTTTCTGAGCATCTCGTACCTCGCAAGGCTGTCAACGGCTCCCGACAGCTCCTTGAGAGCGAGCAGCGCGCCGCACGCGATAAGGAAGACAAGTCCTATGTAGAGCCCGAGGAATGTCAGGATTGCGCTCATACCGACAGTTGCGGTGAGCATCTCACCCTTTCCGACCGCCCAAAGGTATGCTTGGACTGTGGCGCCATCATGCTCGAGTGCAAGCTTTGTCGCCCAGAAATCGATCGCATCATTCACTTCACCGAGGATCTTTTTCTCGAGCTTGCTCCTCTCAGCCTTGTCCGTGATGCCGTGCTTTCCCACGAGGTTGTCGCTGTAGGTCTCGCGGCCCGCCACCACACTGTCGGGCACAAGGATGATACCGAGGTTTTCATAGTCGATGGCCAGGCTGACGAACCCGTCAATGCAGCTGTCATACCTTGACCTCAGCTTCGTTCCGAAAACAGTAAGGTCCGGCTTGTCCGCGAGTACCTCGTTACGGATCCCGAGCATCTGCGAGAAATTACAGCTGACAGCATATTCGTTATCACCGAGCTCGACCTCATCCCTGCCGTAAAGCCTCATGACTGCGTTATACTCGCCGATCCCCATGATCTTTTCGGCCGTGTCGTAGAAGATCCTGCTGTTGCGGCTCTTGATCTCCTCGTATCTGTCCCCGAAGAAGTCCGCCATGGTCAGCGCCTTGTCCTTATACTGTCTGTAGCGAACACTTTCCTTAAGTTCCGCCGTGGGATCGATACCGGCTTCCCCGAAAAACAGGTCGAGGTCGTCGCAGCATCTTTTGCCTTCAACGCTTATGTACTCAAGCGTGACTTCCACGTCTGCGGGGCAAAGTTCCTCCGCGTTCTTGTTCATCGAATTCCTGATCGAAAATGCTGATGTGAGCGTGCATATCGTGACAAAAAGCATAAGGCAGATCACACTCATCGAGAACACCATCGTATTGACCCTGCTGCTGATCTGGCGGAAGGTGAAGGTGTTGAGCCCCTTGTGGTAGAGCTTCTTTATGGACATGAGGATCCTGAGTATCAGCCCCGAAACCGACCAGAAGATCAGGAAGGTCGAGACGATGCCCATGCAGATGTAGACAAGGATGCTCTCCGGTGATAAAGAGTCGTCGGGCCAGCCCACACTTTTATAGGCATACCCCAGGATCACCGCTGCCACCGCGAAAACGATCACGCAGAGCACGGGGTTCCTCAGTCTTACCTTCTCGGATTTGTGCCCGCTCTGTATAAGGTCGATGAGCTTCATCCTTGTCACGGCGGTGCTGTTAAAGATCATCACCGCGATGTACATGACAGCAAAGAAGAGAACAGTCATCCAGATCGCATCGGTTGAAATCGAGAAGCGGTAGCTCGTCATGTCGGCTTCAAAAAGGTTGGCCACAACTGCGCTCATAAGCTGCGAGATCCCGATCCCGACAAGAAGACCGACCGCAAGAGAGCCGATACCGATCATCAGGGTTTCGATAAGAAGTATCGCCGAGATCCTGCGCTTGCTCATGCCGAGCATCATATAGAGTGCGAACTCGTTGCTCCTGCGCTTCATGAGGAAACGGCTTGCGTAGATGATCAGGAACGCGAGGACAAATGCCACAAAGACGCTGGTGCCCTCAAGGGCGGCCGAGAGCAGCTTTACGATATCGTTCGCGCTTTCGTCCACGAGCACTGTCGCTGCCTGTCCGCCGATGGCGTTAAATACGTAGAAGATCGAAACGCCGATTATAAGCGTAAAGAAATAGATCGCATAATCACGCAGGCTCCTGCGGATGTTGCGAAGAGGTATCTTAAAGAGCATCGCTAACATCACCTCCTAAAAGTGTGACGACATCGATGATCTTGTCGAAGAACTGCTTTCTGGTGTCGTTGCCGCGATTGATCTCGCTGAAGATCTTGCCGTCCTTGAGGAAGATCACGCGCCTCGCATAGCTTGCAGAGAAGCTGTCGTGAGTTACCATCATGATGGTCGCGCCAAACTCCCTGTTAAGGTAGTTGAAGCGCTCGAGAAGCAGCTTCGAAGACTTTGAGTCAAGCGCTCCGGTGGGCTCATCGGCAAGGACGAGCTTCGGGTCGGTGATGATGGCGCGTGCCGAGGCCACTCTCTGCTTCTGGCCTCCGGACATCTGATAAGGGTATTTCGAAAGCACATCGGTGATACCGAGCTGCTCCGCAACCTCTTTGATCCTCTTGTCCATCGCGCTGACCGATCTCTTCTGGATTGAAAGCGCGAGCGAGATGTTCTCGTAACCTGTGAGCGTGTCAAGAAGGTTGAAGTCCTGGAAGATAAAGCCGAGCTTCTCACGTCTGAACCTGTTGAGCTCCTTGCCTTTGAGGGCAGTCACGTCCTGTCCCTCGAGGTAGATGTGACCTGCAGTCACACGGTCGATAGTAGAAATGCAGTTGAGAAGTGTAGTCTTGCCGCTTCCGGATGCGCCCATGATCGCCACGAACTCACCTTCGTCGACATTGAAGGAAATATCATCGATCGCCTTGGTGAGGCTTGATTTACTTCCGTAATATTTTTCCATCTGCTGTACCTTAAGTAATTCCATAAAAGTAATTTGCTCCTTTCGTCTTTCCGGTTATGCCTAAGACTTTAATGAAATTGCTCAGGTCTGTCGTTTTTTCAATCTTACGTAATCTTACAATTTTGTAACCTAACGGAACGCCGGGTAAAGATCTGCTCTTTCTTTTTCCCGGGGAGCCGACCGACTTCGCAAAGGTCGGTTTCACCGGGGTGTATAAAAGTCGTTTTTGTTAAATGTCAGCGTCACTTCGGTGTACACCCCTTCCTCGGATTCAATGCTTATCCCGTGTCCGAGGCGGTCGCAGAGGTTCTTTACGATATAAAGCCCCATGCCCGTCGACTTTGAATCCTTCCGGCCGTTCGCGCCGGTGAAAGACTTTTCAAAAACGTTCGGCAGGTCGGCTGCGGGGATACCGATACCGTTGTCGCGGAAGCGGAGGGTAGCCGCGGTACCCGACTCTTCGGCATATACGTTAATGACCACAGGTCTTTCCTCGCTGCGATACTTGACGGAGTTGGCCATGAGCTGCCCGAGGATGAACTCGAGCCACTTTCCATCGGTCAGAACGTTTATCTCAAGCCCGCTCGTCTCCAGCCTCGCGTCGATCATCTGCAGCGCCTCACGATTCTTCACGGCGACGTTGCCGAAGGTCTTCTTGAGCGAAGTCTCCTTGATCACATAATCGCGCTCCGCATTTTCGCTGCGGGCGTAGTAGAGCACGTTCTCGATATAGTCATCGATCCTGCCGAGCTGTACGGCCATCTTGTTCTCGATCTCGGGGCTCCGGCGGCACATGAGCCTCATGCTCGCGAGCGGAAGCTTCGCTTCGTGGACCCAGAGCTCTATGTACTCCCTGAACTCCTTGTTCTGTCTTCTGTACGCGGCCACGTTTTCCGCCATCGACTTGTCGCACTCGACAAGCGTGTCGACGAGGATATCACCTTCAAGGAAGCCCGGAGCTTCGAGCATTTCGGAGATGAGGTACTTCTTATCGAGCTCCTCGAGCGCCTTTACAAGTCTGTTGTAAAACTTCTTTTTGCGATAGTATTCCCACAGCTCAAAGGCCGTCGCCGCCATGACGAACACGATCGTTACGGCAAGGATGGCCTGAAACGGTACGGCAAAAGCGGCCAGAAAAATGATGATCACGGCAAGTGCGACCGCTCTTATCACAAGCCCCGGAACCCGGTCTTTAATGAATCCTGATACTGTCATGTTTTCTTCCCCGCCTCACTTTAATACATATCCCTGCTTCTTCCTGGTTTCGATAGCGTCAGGGGCTCCGAGCTCGGCGAGCTTGCCGCGGAGCCTGCTGATGTTCACCGAGAGGGCATTGTCATTGATGTACTCCTCGTTGTCCCAGAGCGCGGTCATGAGGTCGTCGCGCGAGACGATCTCGCCCTGCCTGTCGAAGAGCACCTGAAAAATGATCATTTCGTTCTTCGTGAGTATCTGCTCCTGCCCGCCCCGTGCGAGGCTACCCTTTAAAAAGCTCACTCTGATGTCCCTGTACATCTCGGTCTGAACGGTCTTCGCGGTCCTCTTGAGGACTGCCGAGATGCGCAGGAGAAGGATAGTCGGGTTGTAGGGCTTGGTGATATAGTCATCTGCACCGTAGCTCATCGAAAGCACCTGGTCCATGTCCTCGGTGCGGCTCGTGAGCATGATGACGGGCGTCTCCTTCACCTTGCGATACTTCTGCAGAAGCGCCTCTCCGTTTTCACCCGGAAGGCTGATGTCGAGCAATATAAGGTCGGCGTCCGATGCCTCCATCTGCATATAAGCGTTAGAGAAGTCGCGAATGCACTCAACTGCATATCCTGATTTTTCAAGAAGGTTCGACAGCTCCGCGCACAGCGTCCTGTCGTCTTCAATAATGAGAATCTTATTCACATCGCTCTCCTATAAAATCAACTACCTGTTCCCTGTTTTTAAGTGCCGTAGAGGCACCGACAGCGGTCGTGCAGATAGCGCCGCAAGCGTTACCGAATATCAGGGCTTCTTCGACGGTCGCACCGTGAAGAATCTCCGAAGCAAAACCTGCGATCAGGTTGTCTCCCGCTCCGGTTGCGTCAACCGCAACTATATCACACGCAGGTATCAACATCTTCTTTTCGGAATTCTTAAAAAAACATCCTCTTGCCCCAAGCTTTATAATGACATTTCTGACGCCGTATCCGAGGAATACATCCGCCATTTCTTCGGGGTCTTCTTTGCCCGAGAAGTACTTTGCTTCGTCCTCGTTGGGGGTGATGTAATCTATGAGCGAAAGGGACTCCTTCAGGTCCTTGAGAGTCAGCACTTTAAAGTTCGGAAGCTTCGTGTCGGCGAAGATAATCTGTCCCGCATCCTTCGCAGCGGTAAGGACTGCGTGGATGATCCCGGGGTCGTCAAAAGGTGCCCTGAAAAGCGATCCGAGGATGAGTGCCCTTGCATCCGTGAAGCTTGCGACATGCTCTTCGGGGTGGAAGTTGTAGCGGTGCGAGCCGTTGGTGATCGACTTTCTCGTACCGTCCTCATTCACGAACATGGTGGTCACAGGTGTGGAGTGATCAGGTGTGCGGACTACCTGAGCGGTATCCACGCCGCTGTCCATAAGCGTTTTAGCGATCATGTCTCCCGCGCTGTCATTTCCGAGTGAACAAAGGATTCCCGTGCGCATCCCGAGCTTTGCCGCCGCGATGCTGACGTTGACGGCCTCGCCACCGATATTGAGCGAACCCGATTTTGCACAAAATCCCGTGGCTGAGACCGGATTCGGATCAAAACCTCTTATTATTGAATCTATCAGCGCCGTGCCTATGCATATGATGTCATATTCTTTCAAATCTCTCTGTTTCCTCCTTATGCTGTTTCCGACTCTATATTTTACCAAAGCTCACAGCGAAGATACAGTCCCAATATCATGATCGTGAAGGTCTGTTCCGTCCATTGCGACGGACAGGCCGCAAACAAATCTGCACCGACAGGCTTCGTTTATAACGCAAAACTGCCGCGCATCATGAACATATGTCATGTATGCTCGGCAGTCCTGTGTTATACCGACAATTGATTTGATCAATTATTCCTGCAAACACTTTCGATTATATCGGGATACTGCTCAAGGATATTTGTCATATCCTCAAAGATCAGACTCTTCTTCGTTATG
>JAEEGG010007072.1_pt1 | contig 26091 bp, 26 predicted proteins | sample 9134161 | NCBI WGS metagenome assembly JAEEGG01 (sample SAMN16246543, study PRJNA631951) | gut metagenome | biome: gut microbiome; feature: rumen; material: CR-attached | host: Bos | place: Iran: Karaj | collected 2018-10 | reverse complement strand
CAGAAAATGCTTGATAACTTATCTTGGTACCTGAAGGAACCATAAGTACTGCTTGTGAAGATATGCCCTCAAAAACATCATCAGCAATGGCAAAGGGCTCCTCTATTTCAGAAGTTACATGATGAAGATTTGTGCAGTTATTGAACGCCTTTGAGTCAATAAATGTTACACCCTTGGGAATGTTGATGGACGTAATAGGGCACGTGCAAAAAGCGTAATATCCAATAGATTCCAGATTATCGGGAAGCACAATTTCTGCCAATTTATAGCAGCCCATAAACGTCTTATCCTCTATGCTGGTAATTTGATTTGGAATGTTAATTGTAGAGAGAGCCCCACAACTATAGAAAGCATTCTCCCCTATGGACTTAACGGAATTAGGAATTATAACAGATTCCAATTTTTCGCAATCACTAAAGGCAGACTTTCCTATAGATTCTACTTTGTCTGGAATGGTTACAGATTTTAGCAAACTGCAAAAAGTAAAAGTGTTATCCTCAATTTTAGTAATATTGTCAGGTAATGTTATTGAGGTCAGAGAGCGACACATTCCAAAAGCATAATTCCCGATGCTTGTTACATTTTTGGGTATGGTTATTGATTGTAGTTTCTCACAATAATAGAAAGCACTACCACCAATAGAAGTGACGCTATTAGGTATATATAAAGCTGTAAGATTCCTACAATCCCAAAGAACATTTGAGCTTATTTCTGTGATTTTTTCGGGAAATGAGAATCTAATAAGACCACTACAACCTTGAAATGCACCAACTCCGATGGATTCAACAGAATTAGGTATTGAAATAGATAATAAACCACTACAAGACTGGAACGCCATCGATCCAATTGTCGTCACGCTGTTGGGTATCGCTATCGATGTTAGACTGGTACATCCCTTGAACGCATAATCACCAATACTAGTTACACTATTAGGTATCGACACAGAAGTCAGGCTACTACAATTCTGAAATACGTTATTATCAATGACTGTTATGCTATTGGAGATTGACACCGAGTTTAGGCTAGTGCATCCAAAGAACGCAGAGTGGCCAATGAATGTTACGCTATTAGGAATATTTATTGAGGTCAGGCCAGAACACCCCCAGAACGCACTCTCACCGATGCTTGTTACGCTATTGCTAATAGTGACGGAGATCAGGCCAGAACAGCCATTAAACGCATCATAGATGATTTTCGTCACACTTTGTGGTATCGTCACTGAAGTTAAACCACTACAATCACGGAATGCACTATAACCAATTCTTGTTACACTATAAGTTTTACCATCGTAGGTGACAGATTCAGGAATGGCAACACTGCCAGAATACTCATCTGAATATTCTTGATATCCACTACCACGATAACTGACTTGCAACTCTGTATTCTTGTTTATGTAAGAATAATAGATGGTAACACCATCAGCATTTGCCACTTCGATGTCGTGTGCGGAAACGTTTACTCCAACCACACTCATAAGTATGGTGAGCAGGAAAGTTAATCTAAAATGTTTCATAGCTTTGGATTTTAATTTATTCAAATATAATTCGAACCTTATCATTTCTTGTGAGATACGTTAGCCTTGATTTCATGTGTTCAAGCTCCTGAGAAGTAAAATTTTCACAATTCACAAAATTGCTACTTGACACCAAAAACACCCCATTACTTAAGAGTTCTCCCGATATAATTATTTCTTTTCCTGAGTTAATGAAAAAGACATATAGTCTTTTCGAGTCTAAAAAATTCCAATGAAGTTCATCCATAATCCTCAAAAGACTCTCCTGCGACTCCCCAACAAGGCTGTTAATAATATGATGACTGCTAAGATACAAAAAAGCGTGGGAATCTTACCTGTTACTCGTCCCACTCTAAGAGGCTCTGGCATCGCCCTATCTGTCAGAACGAGCAACGCCGAAGCCCACGCCTGTATGTATAAACGAAGTAACACTTACATGACAAGCCAATAAAGGCTGTCTGCAAATGCATGTCGGATATTACATACCCATGAGCATCTACCGTTGCTTTGTTTTTGACAGATAGTTTGGAACTGCCAGATTCCTTAGAGTCAAAAGACAAAGCGTTAAGTAAACGCCTTCCTATAAATTAGGTCCCCACCCTTTCAGTCCCGCCCACAAGCAGGGCTTCGGTATGAGAACACTGCAAAGATAGTGAAAAACGAATAAAAAACAAAATAAAATTCGAATTATTTTTATTTTTGTGCTGTCAAAGCCCTAATGGTATGGCGGGGGTAGCCGCCATATAAGGGCGGAGGGTGCCCCAATGGTATCGCGGGGGATGCCCCAATACCATTGCGCAACAGCCCCGATAGTATCGCGCAACCAACGTCATGATATTACGCGACCAGCGCCATTATATTACGCACATTTTAGCCTTTGTAAATGGTGCGTCTGAGTAAAAAACAATTACGTAGTAATTGAAAAAATAGGTCGAAAAATAGTTCCGAAAAAATTTGTTTGTATCAAAATTAATCCATACCTTTGCAGTGCATTTTAAGCTATGCAAGATTTTGAAAACAGACGTAGTTTAAAAGCAGGTGTTGATCCCTAGCCAAGAGCACTTTAGCCAGAGCAAGCCCTATCAACAAAGATCATATTTTTTATGTTGAACTCCTAAAAAAGAAAAGTACATGGAGATCAAAACAGAAAAAGGGTTCCGCATCCAATATTATAAGGTGCAGAACCAAAATAGAAAAAGCGACCAGTATGGCAAATGGTACGGACGTACTCACATGCTGGGCATCGCAGGTATTAACGAACTGACGCAGCAGATTCAGAGTCGCTGTACTGTACGCGAGTCTGACATCTATGCAGTGCTCTCAGAACTGTCAGACAGTATTGCCAGCGTGCTTGCTATGGGCTATCAGGTACGTGTTCCTGGTCTTGGAATCTTCCATACGACCATCACGACAGAACCCGCAGACACGAAGGAGGAGTTTACGGACGACAACATCAAAAAGCTGAATATCAAATTCAGAGCAGAACGTCCGATGACTCAGATGGACAACAGAACTGCAACGATTTTGAAGTACTGCAAGAAGCCTGTCTTCGCGGAATACACCCCGAAGAGCAAGAAAAAGAAGGAGGACGACGACAATGGCGGCGATACTCCAGGAACAGGTGGATAAATCAGCTCGTTCTATGATGAAAGGACGGGGAAGACTTCGAGAGCTTCCTGTCCTTTTTAATATGTAGAAGGAATGGTAAGCGCTACGATGGCCTCGCGCTGAGCCGCAGAGTCAACGGAGTAAAGCTTGTAATAGCATTGACTTGGGTTCGAGATGGTTTCAACTTTAGCTGAAGATAATGTGAACTTTCGTGCGTCATGGTATCAAGAAATGCCGATGAAGTTGGTGCTACGGCGCACGAAAGTTGATACCGCGGCGGACAAAAGTTCACACCGCGGGGCATAAAAGTGTAAACGTATGCCGAACAATCAGGGAGAAACTGCCGGGGAAAAGGGGACTTTCTGCCGGGGTAAAGGGGAGTTTGATACGGGGAAACTAGAACTCCGCGGGCGGCAGAAACAATTTGGGCGCCCGTCCCAATATCTTCGGTCGGGCGCCCAAATATCTTGGGGCGGTCGCGCTAATCCCTTTTTCGTTTTTGACTATCTGCAAACGAATGATAACTAATCTTTTTGCAAAGGTAGTAAAATCCGAGCGAAAAACCAAATAAACGGGTGGAAAAGTTTAAAGAAAAAAAGTGACTGTCATGAGACAGCCACTTTATTGATTAATTCGTCGATGGTGAGCATCTTCTGTTCACCGGTATCCATATTCTTCAAGGTCAGCTTGCCCGCTGCCATCTCGTTCTCACCAGCCAGGGCGACGAACGGAATCTGTTTGGCATTGGCATACGACATTTGCTTCTTCATCTTCGCAGCGTCAGGATAAATCTCTGCACGGATGCCTTTCTCGCGTACCTTATATATATAAGGCAGGCAGTAGGCCGCCTCCTGCTCACCGAAGTTGATGAAGAGCAGCTGCGTACCGTTGACGCTTTCCTTTGGGTAGAGGTCCAGTTGGTTGAGCACGTCGTAGATGCGGTCGGCACCGAACGAGATACCCACGCCCGACAGTCCCGGCAGACCGAAGATGCCCGTCAGGTTGTCGTAGCGGCCGCCACCGGTGATGCTGCCTATCTGCACGTCGAGCGCCTTCACCTCGAAGATGGCACCCGTGTAGTAGGTGAGTCCGCGTGCAAGCGTGAGGTCGAGCTGGAGCTCGTTCTTTAATTGACAATTGGGAATTGAGAATTGAGAATTATGATTACCACCAAGAACACTAAGAATATAGCGCAGCTCCTCCACACCCTTCAGACCGGTCTCGCTGTCCTTCAGCACGTCGGCGATGGTGTTGAGTTTATCCTCGTTAGTGCCTTCGAGCAGGATGATGGGCTGCAGCTTCTGGATCTGCTCGTCGCTGAGTCCGTCCTCGCGCAACTCGGCGTTGACGTTGTCAATGCCTATCTTGTCGAGTTTGTCGATGGCGACGGTGATATCTACAATCTTGTCGGCAGCACCGATGACCTCGGCAATGCCGGAGAGTATCTTGCGGTTGTTGATTTTAATCTGCACACGGATGCCGAAGCGGGTGAACACCGTGTCGATAATCTGCATCAGCTCCACCTCGTTGAGCAGCGAGTCAGAGCCTACGATATCGGCATCACACTGGTAGAACTCACGGTAGCGTCCCTTCTGCGGACGGTCGGCACGCCACACAGGCTGAATCTGATAGCGCTTGAACGGCAGCTGCAGCTCCTCGCGGTGCATCACCACGTAGCGGGCGAAGGGCACCGTCAGGTCGTAGCGCAGACCCTTCTCGCACATCTTTGATGCGAGGTGTAGCGGGTTACGCTCTGCCAGTTCCTCGTCGCTGACCTTTGCTAAACAGTCGCCTGAGTTCAGCACCTTGAACAGCAGTTTGTCGCCCTCCTCGCCATACTTGCCCATGAGCGTCTGGAGTGTCTCCATAGCGGGTGTCTCTATCTGCTGGAAGCCATAGAGGGCATACACCTGCTTGATGGTATCGAAGATATAGTTGCGCTTGGCCATCTCGATGGGGCCGAAGTCGCGTGTTCCTTTGGGAATACTTGGCTTTTGTGCCATTTTTTTACCTTTTTACTTTTTTACCTTTTTACTTTCTCTCGATGGTCTGGTCGCGGTCTGGACCAATAGAAATAATGCAAATGGGCGTTTCCAGCTGCTGCTCCAGGAACTTGATGTAGTTCTTGAAAGCCTCAGGGAACTGGTCTTCGCTGGTGAACTTGGTCATGTCGGTCTGCCAGCCGGGCAGCGTCTCATAGACCGGCTCTATGCTGTCCTCAATGTTATAGGGGAAATAGTCAATCTGCTGACCGTTCTGCTTGTAGGCCACGCAAGCCTTGATGGTGTCGAAGCCGTCGAGCACGTCGCTCTTCATCATGATGAGCTTCGTCACGCCGTTCACCATGATAGCATATTTCAAGGCCACAAGGTCTATCCAGCCACAACGGCGCTCACGACCTGTCACGGCTCCGTACTCATGGCCAAGGTCACGAATCTTCTTGCCCGTCTCGTCGAACAGCTCCGTTGGGAACGGACCGGCACCGACACGGGTGCAGTAGGCCTTCATGATGCCATAGACGTCGCCTATCTTGTTAGGACCGATGCCCAGACCGGTGCAGGCTCCTGCGCAGATGGTGTTCGAGGAGGTCACGAAGGGATAGCTGCCGAAATCGACGTCGAGCATCGTACCCTGAGCACCTTCGCACAGCACGCTCTTGCCGCTACGGAGAATATTGTTGATTTCGTGTTCGGAATCGACGATGGGGAACTGGCGCAGGTACTCGATGCCCTCCAGCCATTTCTTCTCGACCTCGGTAATGTCATACTCGAAGTTCAGAGACTTCAGGATAGCTTCATGACGTGCCTTTGCAGCGGCATACTTCTCGGGGAAATTCTCGAGAATGTCACCCACGCGAAGACCGTTGCGGCTCACCTTGTCGGTGTAGGTCGGACCGATGCCCTTACCCGTCGTGCCCACCTTGTTCTTGCCCTTCTGTGCCTCGTAGGCAGCATCGAGCACACGGTGTGTCGGCATGATGAGGTGTGCCTTCTTCGAGATGTGCAGACGGTTACGCAACTCATGTCCGCTGGCCTCGAGGGCCTTGGCCTCCTCCATGAATAGGTCGGGAGCCAGCACCACGCCGTTACCGATAATATTCACCTTGCCGCCCTGAAAGATTCCCGAGGGGATGGAGCGGAGCACGTACTTCTGTCCCTCGAACTCCAGCGTGTGGCCGGCATTCGGACCTCCCTGAAAACGAGCAATCACATCGTAACGTGGCGTCAGCACATCGACCACCTTTCCTTTGCCTTCGTCGCCCCACTGCAGACCGAGCAGGACATCAACTTTTCCTTGATTTACCATTTTTGTTGTTATTTGTCAATTGATTATTTACTTCTTGCTTCAGCTTGTTCTTCATCTCCCTTTCCTTGTTCTGCGCCCTGCGCTGTCGTGTCAGCTGAGCCTGACAGGTGCTGCAGATACCATAGATATAGAGTGAGAAACCATCCTTGCGGAAACGCTTCAGGTGCAGGCTGCCAATGACCTGCGTGACCTCCGGGGCCTTTATTTCGGTCACCTTCCCACAGACGGTACACACCTGATGGCTATGGCTGTTGTCGTCGTAGCACGCCTCGTAGCGAGTAGAGCCCTGAAAGCGATGACGAATGACCAGACGCAGTTCAAGAAACAGCTTCAGTGTGTTGTACAACGTAGCACGACTGACGGGAAAGTTATATTCCACGCTGAGTTTTTCGCCTAACTCATCCAGCGTGAAGTGGCCCTGCATGTTATAGACCGCCTCCAGTATGGCAAAGCGCTCGGGCGTCTTGCGATGGTTGTTAAGATCAAGATAGTTGGTCAGTATTTGTCTGACAGAATCCTTTACTTTCTTCTTCATTATTTTGCGTTGGTCCTAAAAAACCGCACAAAGGTACAAAAAATTAAACATTATACATTATACATTAAACATTTTTTAGGTTCTTTGTTTATAATAAATCTAAATATTAAAGTGCCGGACGATTCCCATTTTTGCATTTCATCAACACCTTCAACGGCTCATCCGAAGAACTCGTTGGCACCATGACCGCCGCCGTCCGTCAGTATGTAGGCGAGACGGAACAGAGCGACGACATCACCATGCTTGCCATTCGGTTCAAGTAAACTAAAAGAGCAAGCCTATCTGACGCAGGGCCGAGTTCGCCATACGCTCATAGACCAAACCGAGTTCCGAGAAACGCTGCACACTCTGCATGGCGGCTTTCCTGACAGCCAGCGAAGGCCCTTGCAGGGCTACTACCAACTGGTCGATATACTCGTTGATGCCTCGCTCATTGGGTTCCTGACCGTTCATGAACAGACGGGTCAGCACGAGGAATCCGCAAAGCTGGTAGAGTTCTTTGTCGGAGGCCATCCACTCGTAGGCCTTCCGGGCAGCAAAGGGCAGGTGCTGGAAGAGGTTGAACGATGCCTGTTCAGCCATTTCCTGCGAGGGCATCTGCTCCATCCAGATGTCAATGACCTCAGGCAGGACCTCATCGGCAGGCATCAGCATTGTAGCCAGTATCTTACATTCGCGAACATCTTCCTTCCACAGGGCAATGGCAAGGTCGTAAGGTGAAAGGGTTAAATCCTTACTCAAACTCTCGGCCATTTCCCTGAGCATGGGTATGGAGGCGCCCCAGTTCAGTTTATACTGTACGCCCTTGTCGCGCATGGACTGTGCCGTCTTGCCATCCATCAAAAGACGGAACGACTGCTTGATTTCCTTGACTTTTTCCTGTATGGTCATAGTGATAAGTTATAGGTTATGGGGGGACGAAACATGATAGTCGCGGCTGTAGCGTAGCATCTGATCAACGTACGACTCCGTGTAATCGACGGTCACATCGGTTATCTCGCCTTGCGCATTCAGCACGGGGCGCAGCACAGGATTGATGAATCCCTTGTACGGTGCAAGGTTCAACTGCTTGTAACGGCGCAGCACCTCGGCATGCAGGTCGTCATCAACCTTTACCGCATAACGTTCCACTAACTGACGGGCAGCCTCGTAGTCGCCTTCGCTCTTGATGCGCTGAATCTCGGTCAACAAGCGGGCAAAGAGGGCACGCAGGGCAGCATAGTCGGTAATCTCGACAAAGGTCTTTCCATCGCGGTGTACCATGCGGATGACATCTCCTTGCGCATAGCACCAATGGGCAATGAGCGCACGGTTTCGCATGTGGGCCTCCTCTATCTGGTGACCGGGCTTGATGCGGGTGAGCTGTGTCATCAGACCGTTCATGATGTAGGTATAGTATTGCGACTTATAGGCCTCCAAATCAGGCGTCAGTCCCAATTCCACGAGTTTTGCGTCGGCTATGTAGTAGAGTCCGAAAAGGTCGGCACGGGCTTCCTCGATGGTGTTGCCGTAGGCTTTCAGGGCATCGGGGTCTGTTCCTGGCAAGAGTTGTCCGCTACCATGTCCCAGACACTCATGCAGGTCGGTATGCAGGTCATCGCACGTGTCGCCATATTGGTGAATCAATTGCAGCGTTGCATCGTCAACCACAAACTCCTCCAGGAATCCGTTACCTCGCGAAGCACGGTTGTAGGCCTCAGTGATATTGGTAATGGTTATGCTCTTCGAACCATACTCGGCACGTATCCAGTCGGCATTCGGCAGGTTGATGCCAATGGCCGTTGAGGGGTACTCGTCGCCTCCCAGCATGGCCGCACAGATGGCATTGGCGGTGACGCCCTTTACCTTCGGCTTGCGAAAACGCGGATCAACGGGCGAGTGGTCCTCGAACCACTGGGCATTACGGCTGATGGCCTGCGTACGCTTCGTTGCCTCCAAGTCCTTATACTCCACCAGTCCTTCCCAGGAGCCCTTCAGACACAAGGGGTCGCCATAAACCTCGATGAATCCGTTGATGAAGTCAATTTGTCCATCCAGCTCTCTCACCCACTCTATCGAGTATTCGTCGAACGTCTTGGGATTGCCCGTCTCGTAATAGCTGACGAGCAACTCTATAACTTTCCGCTGCTGTTCGTTTTCGCAGACCGCCTGTGCCTTACGGAGCCAGAAGACAATGTGCTCTATGGCTTCCCCATAGCGACCGCCCACGTGCCATACACGCTCCTCTATCCTACCCTCACGTTTTATCAATGTGGAATTTAATGGGTGGAGCGTAGAGGATGAAGAATTTGCTCCTCCATAATACTCCTCCACTTCCTGTTGGCAGACGCCTTCGTAGAAGTGGCAGGCAGAGGTCATGACAAGGTCTTCACCATCTGCCTTGTTCACCCGTTTCGCCAGAAACGCGGGGTCGAAGATAACCTGTTCCAGCACTTCCGACAGCGGTTTACAGCCAGCTGCTGCCATGCATTGGCGCAGATAGTCTGCCGAGAACTCCGGCACGAACTTCTCGCAGCCATAGTGGTGGTAGATGCCGTTGGAGAACCACACCCGTTTGAGGTAGGTCTCAAGGGCCCGGAAGTCGTCTGTATCGCGGTCAATGGCAGGACAGGTATAGACCTGTTCCAACAATTGGCGAATCTCCAGATTGTAACGGCCGAACTGGTCAAACGTGATGTCACGTCCCCACAGCGTAGCCTCCGACAAATAATAGATGTATTCTTTCTGCCTGAGTGTCAGGTCTTCAAAACCATTCAAGCGGTAGCGCAGCAACTGCACGTCGGCAAACCGTTCATGGGTATGATATTCAAAAGTATCTCTCTCGTCTGTTTTCATTGCTTCATGATTTAGAATCCGGGCGCAAAGGTACGAAAAAAACTTGAATGAAAGATGAAGAAACGTTATTTTAAACGACATCAACAGAAAAGGACGGTGAAACCCTCCACCGTCCTTTTTCCATATAATCTATGTCTGTGTCGGCTTAGTCGAGTCCGAACAGGACCTTCAAGCCACCGTCAACACCCGAGAAGCCCATGAAGGCCAGGGAGAGCAGACCGGCAGCCACCAGTACGATGGCTGTTCCGCGCATACCCTTGGGGATGTCTGACAGTTCCATCTGCTCACGCATACCGGCAAAGACGGTGAGTGCCAGTCCGAAACCGATAGCCGTTGAGAAGGCATAGACAATCGACTGTACAAGGTCGAAATCCTTCTGGATGACAAGGATAGCCACACCAAGCACGGCACAGTTGGTCGTAATCAGGGGCAGGAAGATGCCCAGTGCCTGATAAAGGGCCGGAGACACCTTCTTGAGTACAATCTCCACCATCTGCACCAGCGAAGCAATGACGAGGATGAAGGCTATGGTCTGCAGGTACTGCAGGCCGAAGGCATCAAGAACGAACTTCTGCACCAGATAGGTCACAATGGTTGCCAGGGTGAGCACAAAGGCTACTGCTGCCGACATACCAAGTGAAGTGCTGACCTTCTTTGACACGCCGAGGAACGGACAGATGCCAAGAAACTGCGACAGGATGATATTGTTGACGAATATCGCGCTAATGAAAATCAATACGTATTCCATATTTGTCGTTATTTCGTTATTACGTTATATCGTTATTATCAGTTGCTACGCAACTTATTGACTATCGCCACCAGGAAACCCAGGGTGATGAAAGCACCTGGAGGCAGCACGAAGAGCAGGATGTTATAGGTCTCAGGCATCAGGGTGAAGCCAAAGATGCTTCCGGCTCCCAGCACCTCACGGCAGATACCGAGCAAGGTGAGACCCAGCGTGAAGCCAAGTCCGATGCCGATGCCGTCAAACAGAGAAGCAACAGGCGACTGCTTGGCAGCAAAGGCTTCAGCACGTCCCAGAATGACACAGTTGACCACAATGAGCGGAATAAACAATCCCAGCGACGCATCAATATCCGGCAGATACGCCTTGATGACCAACTGAAGGATCGTAACGAAGGCCGCAATAACCACAATGAATACGGGAATGCGCACCTTGTCGGGCGTCAGGCTCTTCAGGCAAGAGATGACTACATTGGTGCAGATAAGCACTGCCATCGTGGCCAGTCCCATCGACAATCCGTTCATGGCACTGGTTGTCGTAGCCAGCGTAGGACACATACCAAGCATCAGAACAAAGGTGGGATTCTCCTTGACGATGCCGTTTTTGATAATACCTAAATAATTCATATCTTCAATTTACGTATTTTCGATTGATGATTTATCACTCAATGATTTTGCTTCGTTGCACCCGTTTGCGAATCAACAGGCGTTACCTTGTAAGCTTGATAAGCATTGTTCACGGCCAACAGGAAGGCACGACTGGTGATGGTTGACGCCGTGATGGCATCCACCTGTCCGCCATCCTTAGAGACGGTGAGCGGCTCAGCAGGAGTCTTACCGATGATGTTGCCCTTGCCGTCCTTCTGGAACCACTTATCGGCCTTGGCTCCCAGTCCTGGTGTCTCAGCATGTTCCAGCAGCGTATAACCCAGAATCTTTCCCTCGGGGTCAAAGCCCACCAGCACCTTCAAGTCACCACCGAAGCCTCCGGTAGTACTCTCTACGGCAGCACCAAGGTCCTTGCCCTGCTTGTCCTGCGTCTGATAAATGATATAGGTAACCTCCTTGCCCTTGGCATCGTTCTGCCGGACCGTGTCGGTCTTGGCGACGATGATGTCATCGCATACCATCACAGTCTTGATGCCGTCAGCAAGAGCCTTTGCTTTCTGATCATTGATGGGGCCTTCGGTCAGATGGTTGACGAAAGCCAATATGCCGCCCATAATGACTGCCACGCCGGTCAGGACGAGCGTCATATTCAATAAAGACGATTCTAACTTTTTCATAATCTTTATTTTTCGATTTTACGATTTCACTATTTTACTATTTCGGTCTGCAATAGTCAAATGGTGCAATTGTCATTTCTTAGGCACTTCTCCAAAGCGCTTGGGTTTGACATACATATTAATAAGTGGTGTAAAGGCGTTCATGATGAGGATGGCAAACGACATACCCTCCGGGTAGGAACCCCAGTTACGTATGACGAGTGTCAGCACACCAATACTTACACCATAGATAATTTGTCCCTTGGGTGTCATGGGCGACGTCACGTAGTCGGTAGCCATGAAGATGGCACCCAGCATCAGACCACCACTGAGAATCACCGTGAAGGGGTCGGCATAGACGGGGTCGGCCAGGTGAAACAGTCCAGCCAAAACAAAGATTGTTCCGATGATGCTGACAGGAATATGCCACGTGATAATCTTCTTCCAGAGCATGTAGGCAAAGCCGGCGAGCAGGGCCAGTGCGCAGAGCTCACCGACGGTACCCACGCCCTCGGTATAGCCGTTTCCCAACATGAGCCCCATGGCATCGGGGACTTTCTCCAGATAGTCAAGATTACCCTCCTTGATGGCCTGCTTCATATAGTAAAGCGGCGTGGCACCCGTTTCGGCATCTACATATCCGCTCCAGCCCAACTGACCAGCCTTTGGCCACGAGGTCATCTGTGCGGGAAAGGACACCAGCAGGAAGCAACGTCCCACAAGTGCAGGGTTAAAGATGTTCTGGCCCAGTCCGCCGAAGGTCATCTTACCTACACCGATAGCCACCAGGGCACCGATGATGATAATCCAGATGGGGAGGTTCGACGGGAGGTTGAAGCCCAGCAGCAGACCCGTGAGGGCTGCGGAGCCGTCGAGCACGGTGTTACGCTCACGGCCAAGGATATACTTGTTGATGGCCCACTCGAAAAAGACGCAGGCTATGACGCTCATAGCACAGACAATGGCCGAACCCAGTCCGAAGAACCATAGTGACACGAGCAGGGCAGGCAGCAAGGCAATCATCACGCCGTACATATTGCGCTCTACGGAGTCGTTGCCGTGTGCATGAGGTGATAATGAAACGATTAACTTACTCATTATAAAATATTCGATTTGCTGATTTTCGATTTTCGATTTATTTCTTGGCTGCAGCGCGGCTGCGAATGATTCCCATGACCGTAGCCTTACCCAGACGGATGCTGTCGAGCAACGGACGGTGGGCGGGACAAGTAAACTGGCAAGAGCCACACTCTATGCAGCTGACGATGTCCTCCTGTTCGGCACGCTCCCAGTTCTTGACGGCAGACACCTTGGCAAGCAGGTACGGTTCCAGTCCCATGGGACAGGCACCTACACACTTGGCGCAGCGGATGCAAGGCTCCGGTTCCTTTCGTACTGCCTCGTCACCGCTGATGATGGTTACGGAGTTGGTACCCTTGCAGATGGGCACCTCGGTCGATGTGAGCGCCTTACCCATCATCGGACCACCAGCCAGCAGTTTGTTGTCACCCTCCGGCATACCTCCGCAGAGGTCTATCAGCGTCTGCATGGGTGTTCCCATACGAACGAGGAAGTTACCGGGGTTCTGCAGACGCTTGCCCGTCACGGTGGTGTAACGCTCAAAGAGCGGTTTGCGCTTCATGACGGCCTCATAGACGGCGAAGGCTGTACCCACGTTCTGCACGATGGCACCCACGTTGACGGGGATGGCAGGCGGGGCTGGCACCTGACGGCGGATGACGGCATCCACCAGTTGCTTCTCACCACCCTGCGGGTAGCGCTGCTTCAAGGGGACCACCTCAACATGGTATTCGGTTTTGCCGAATACTTCTGCACACTTCTTGGAAAGCAGTTCGATGGCAGCAGGCTTGTTGGTCTCAATGCCAATATAGCCGCGTGTCACCTTGGCAGCCTTCATCAGCAGTTCCAGTCCTACGAGAATCTCGTCGGCCTTCTCCATCATCAGACGATAGTCGGCGGTGATATACGGTTCGCACTCTACGGCATTGATGATGACACATTCTGCCTTGGCCGTCGGCGGCGGCGTCAGTTTGATAAATGTGGGGAATCCGGCACCACCCATACCAGTGACACCTGCCACCTTGACCCGCTCGACAATTTCCTCGGGGGTCAGCTCAGGGTGTGCAGCAACGGTTTCCAACTTGTCGGAGCGGTCGATGGACTCTTCCCACTCGTCGCCCTCTACATTAATAATAATAACCGGTTTCCTGTAGCCTGTGGCATCGATGGCTGTATCAATCTTGAACACGGTACCGCTGACCGACGAGTAGATGGGAGCCGACACAAAGCCTCCTGCCTCTGCCAACAGCGTACCCACCTTCACCTTGTCGCCTTTCTGGACGACGGGCTTGGCAGGGGCACCAATGTGCTGTGAGAGCGGGAAAATGGCCTGTTTGGGCAGCGGAGCCACCTGTGTGGCAACCTCATGGGTCAGTTTGTTCTCTTCAGGGTGGATGCCACCTATACGGAATGTTCTTGCGTTTATCATGCTTGGGCCTCCTTTTCTACTTTAGCGGGTTCTACGTTATTGCCTACTGCCGACCCGTCAGGGGTTCCGGCGGGAGTCTCCGGTTTCGGTTTCGGAGCCGGGAAGTTGACGGCATGGATCGCCTTCGTGGGACAAACAGCCACGCACTTCTTGCAGAGACGGCATTTCGTGAAGTCGATATAAGACACGTTTGCCTCGACGGTGATGGCACCGAACGGACACTCCTTCTCACACTTGCCGCAACCGATGCAGGCAGCCTTGCAGGCTTTCATGGCAGCAGGTCCCTTGTCCTTGTTGACGCAGCTGACGAATACCCGGCGCCCTTTCGGTCCCTTCTTGCGCAACTCGATGATGTGACGGGGACAGGCCTTGACACAGGCACCGCACGACGTACACTTCTCTTCATCGACCTCAGGGAGTCCGGTTTCGGGGTTCATGTGGATGGCGTCAAACTGACAGGCAGCAACACAGTCGCCACAGCCCAGACAGCCGAATCCACAGCCCGTCTCTCCTGCACCACAGGCATTCATGGCAGCACAGGTACGAAGTCCGTCGTACTGAGCAATACGCTGGCGCAGCTCACACGTACCATTACATCTCACTACGGCCACCATTGGCTCGGTGTTGGCAATGGCCATTCCCAGGAGGTCAGCGGCCTTGCCCATTACCTCACTACCGCCTACAGGGCACATCAGGCCTTCGATGCTTCCGGCATCGGCACCCTTAACGAGAGCGTCGGCCAGTCCGCTACAGCCTGCAAATCCGCAACCGCCACAGTTGGCGCCAGGGAGCACCTCGGTGACCTGGGCGATGCGGGGGTCTTCATAGACGGCAAATTTCTTGGAGCAGACAAACAATATCAGGGCGGCAATGAGTCCGATGCCTCCCAATACTGCTACTGCAATCAAAATAAAATCCATAAGTGTTTTGTTTGTTATGTTTTAGTATATTTATTCTATTGGACTGGATCCTGAATCCAGAATGCCAGACGCTGCTGCAACCGCTTGCGTGTCAGCCAGAGCACGGCGTAGTAAGGCACCAGGGCAGCCAACCCGCACAGGGCCGAGAGTCCCTCTCTGCCCGTCACAGCAAGTACCGTAAACAGCACCACCAGCAGCAGTACGAGCGGCAGTCCAAAAGCTAAGAGCAGCGCCCGTGTAGCCATCTGCTGGGAGGCAGCCACCGTGACGGCATCCCCCACCTTCCAACGGGTGACATCTGCCGTCAGCACATCAACGAGTTTCTCCTTTGCCTCGGCGGCATTGCAATGTCCTGCCACCTTGCATGCAGCACAAGCCGACGTCTGCACAATGCGTACCCGCACTCTGTTTCCGTCGATGCTATCTACGATACCGGCATGTGTTACAATTTCGCTCATTGATTAGTTTTCAACGTTGCAAAGGTACATATTTATATGAAGAACAAAGCATGAAGAATGAAGAATTTTCAGAAAAAAACTCGTAATCGTTTGCAATTTTCGCTTTCTTTTCTTACTTTTGCAGCATCATTGTAAAAAAAGAGACGAAGAAAATGGATCTGAAGGAAATGACCAACCAGCAAATCGGACGAGCCATCCGAAAAGTAGCATCGCGGTTTCCCGCTAACCAAGAGGCCAGCGTGATGACCGACATTCACCTGCGTGTTACCCAGGAGTCGGGGGAACTTGTAGCGTTCGACGACGACGACAACGAGATTACGCGTGTGGTCATTGAACCTTGGATTGACAACAAGGACGAGGACTTCTACCAGAACATTACCCCCGTGCTTCGCAACGTGCTGCATCAGGAGATGAACGACGTAGTGGAGCAGATGTCCATACTCCGTCCCTTCTCGTTCGTACTGGAAGACGACGACCACGAGCATATTGCCGAGCTGTATATGGCTGACGGTGACACGGTTATCGTGGGAGGGGAAATACTGCCCAACCTTGACGAAGACCTTGATTCCTTCTTTAACGACCTGCTGAAGGAGGACTAATTCCAGCGCAAGCGTTTTTTTCGGCACACTATTTGCTTGTCGTACGAACGACAAAGGGGAATGACGTTTCCCTATTATCCACTCTCAATGACGAAATAAAAAGATATGACAAGCCAATTCTCACCCAAAGTATCCGAGATACTCGCCTACTCACGCGAAGAAGCAGCCCGCCTGGCCAGCCGTTCGGTTGGCCCGGAGCATTTGCTGCTGGGACTGCTGCGCATGAAGGAAGGCCCCATCATCGACTTGTTCAAACGTCTGGAAATCAACACTCAGGCGATAAAGACCGAACTCGAGAACAAGGTTCGCGAGGATGAGCTGAATGCCCCCATCAATACCAACGAACTGGTACTGAACGAGAAGGCGAGCAACATTCTGAAACTTGCCGTGCTCGAGGCCCGCATCCAGCGTATGCCACGCGTCGATGAACAACACCTGCTATTAGCCATCCTGCACGACCAGGTGGATAATGGTGCCAAAAACGTACTGGAAATAAACAACATGAACTACGAAGACGTCTTCAGCATGCTTCAGGTGAAGCAGAATGAAATAAAGAACGGCATAGGACTCCCTGACGAGGACTATGAAGAGGACGAGAACTCGAACGGAGACACAACCGGGAACGCGAACGGCAAGCAGACGGCCGCTACGGCCACGAAGAACAAACCGAAGTCAAAAACCCCCGTACTGGACAACTTCTCCACCGACCTGACGGCAGCTGCCCGTGACGGCAAACTCGACCCCGTCGTCGGCCGTGAGCGTGAAATCATGCGTGTCATCGAGATTCTCGGCCGTCGCAAGAAGAACAACCCCATCCTGATTGGAGAACCTGGCGTAGGCAAAAGCGCCATCGTTGAAGGGTTGGCGCAGATGATAGCCAGCAGGCATACATCGCCGATACTCTTCGGCAAGCGTATTGTCAACCTCGACATGACGGGCATCGTAGCAGGCACGAAGTACCGCGGTCAGTTTGAAGAACGCATCCGCGCCCTCATCAAGGAGATAGAACAGAACGACGACGTCATTGTCTTCATTGACGAGATACACACTATCATCGGTGCCGGTTCCACCCCTGGCTCGATGGATGCTGCCAACATCCTGAAACCTGCGTTGGCCCGCGGCACGATACAATGTATAGGTGCCACAACACTGGATGAATACCGCAACTCTATCGAGAAGGACGGTGCCTTGGAACGCCGTTTCCAGAAGGTGCTGGTGGAGCAGACCACGGCCGACGAGACATTACAGATACTGCATAACATCAAGGACCGGTACGAGTTCCACCACCATGTCAGCTATACGGATGACGCTTTGTCAGCATGTGTCAGATTGACACAACGCTACATCTCCGACCGTGCTTTCCCCGACAAGGCTATCGACGCTATGGACGAAGTGGGCTCACGCATCCACCTGGCTCATGCCCAGATGCCGCCGGAAGTGACACAGAAAGAGAAGGAAATAGCCGACACTAAGGAACTGAAGCAGGCCGCCGTCCACAACCAGGACTACGAGCGGGCAGCCAGCTATCGCGACAAACAGACCGTCTTGGAGCGTGAACTCGCAGAACTGAACCGCAAATGGAGCGAGGGTAGCACCGACGAGCGCCACACGGTGACTGCCGAGCATGTTGCCGACGTGGTAAGCATGATGACAGGAGTACCTGTTCAGCGCATGGCAGAGCAGGAGGGCATCCGCCTGAAGGGCATGGCGCAAGAGCTGAAGTCGTGTGTCATTGCCCAAGACGCTGCCATCGAGAAAATGGTACGCGCCATCCAGCGCAACCGTGTAGGTCTGAAAGACCCCAACCACCCCATCGGAGCCTTCATGTTCCTGGGACCAACAGGTGTGGGCAAGACCTATCTGGCCAAGAAATTGGCGGAGTTCATGTTTGGCTCGAGCGATGCTCTGATACGTGTCGATATGTCGGAATATACAGAGTCGTTCAACGTGTCACGACTGATAGGTGCCCCTCCGGGCTACGTAGGCTACGAAGAGGGCGGCCAGCTGACAGAGCGGGTACGCCGTCCCCCCTACTCCATCGTGCTGCTTGACGAGATAGAGAAGGCTCACGGCAACGTGTTCAACCTGCTGCTACAGGTGCTTGACGAGGGCCGCCTGACAGACGGCAACGGGCGTTTTGTCGATTTCCGCAACACAGTCATCATCATGACCTCCAATGCCGGAACACGCCAGTTGAAGGACTTCGGCCGCGGCGTGGGCTTCAATGCCGGCAGCGTGGGACTGGCCATGAACGAGCAGGACAAGGAGCATGCCCGCAGCATCGTACAGAAGGCACTCAGCAAGCAGTTCTCGCCAGAGTTCCTCAACCGTCTGGACGAAATCATCACCTTCGACCAACTGGACCTGACAGCCATCAAGCAAATCATCGACATCGAGCTCGGTTCGCTATGGAAGCGCGTTGCCCAGTTGGGCTACCAGGTGGACTTGACGGACACAGCCAAGGAGTTTGTGGCCACGAAGGGATATGACGTCCAGTATGGAGCACGGCCGCTAAAGCGTGCCATCCAGACCTATATTGAGGACGGCATCGCGGAAATGATTATCAACAGCGAACTGTCCGCGGGTGACACCATCCACATTGACAAGCATGCAGAGAAGGAGGAGCTCACGTTCAACATTTATGCAACGACGTGAGATTATCCTCGGTACTCGTATCGGTATACCCATTGCCCTGGGCTACTTTGCCGTAGCCTTCTCATTAGGCATCATAGCCAAGCAGGCAGGACTGACGGCTCCCATTGGATTCCTGAGCAGTTTCTTCACCCGCGCCTCGGCAGGTGAATATGGTGTTTATACGCTGGTTGCCGCACAGGCCTCATACGTGGAGATAGTGGCAATGTGCCTGGTGGTGAACCTGCGCTACATGCTGATGAGTGCCGCCCTCTCCCAGAAGATTGCTCCTGGCACGTCATGGTTACACCGTGTACTGATGGCATGCTGCGTGACCGACGAGATATTCGGTGTTTCCATTGCCCGTCTGGGTTATTGTCCGCCCGCCTACACCTATTCTGCCGCACTGGTTTCCACGCTTTTCTGGGCCTCGGGGTGCGCTGCCGGTATTGTGGCTGGCGGCATGCTGCCCACGGCTATCGTAGCCGCCTTGAGCGTGGCACTCTACGGTATGTTCCTCGCCATCATCATGCCCCCCTGCCGGCACGACCGCTACGTGCTCTATGCCGTAGTAGCCAGTTTCGTGCTCAGCGGCTTGCTGAGTGTGGCTCCTGTGGTGAGCGGATGGAGCAGCGGAACGCGCACCATTGTGCTCACCATTGTGATTTCGGCCGTTGCCGCCTATTTGAAACCCATTAAAGTAGAGGAGGAACCGCATCATGGACAAGCATAGCATCATTGTCTGCATCCTGCTGGCTATTGTCACCACGAACCTGATTCGCGTGATACCCATGCTGCTCATCAAGGGCCCCATCAAGAACCAATTTCTGCGCAGCTTTCTCTACTATGTACCCTATGTGACGCTGGCCGTCATGACCTTCCCAAGCATGATAGAGACCACGTTGTCGCCCCTTTCGGGCATCGTGGCGTTCGCAGTAGGTGTTGTAGCGGCATGGCGAGGCTTGGGACTTTTCCCCGTGGCTGCCATCTGCTGTGCCATCGTCTATCTGATGGACACACTGGTACTTTAAAACGGTTCACAGCATTTCAATCCCTCAGCCCTGTATTGCCTCGGCGACATACCCTTCAAGCGCGAGAAAAACTTGCTAAATGAGGGGGTGTCGGCAAAGTTGAGACGGTCGGCAATCTGAGTGATGCTCATCGACGAGGTGTGCAACAGGAAAGAGGCCTCCGTCAGCAGCATCTGGTTAATATAGTCGATGACAGTACGGTTTGTGACCTGACGAACCACGCGGGAGAGATAGACGGGGGTGATATGGAGTTGGTCGGCATAGAAGGTAATGTCGTGGTGCTCGGCAAAGTGGCTTGGCAGCAGACGGATGAAGCCGATGAAGATTTCCTCTACGCGCTGAGGCGTCTGACGTTGAGCAATAGCCTTCTGTTGGGCGTTCTGGACGTCAAGCAGGAAGACGGCATAAAGCATGCGGAGGACATCCTGCTTATAGATGTGGTCGGAGTGTAGGTAGCTCGCCACTTCGCGCATCCTCCCGGCCAAATGCAGCGCCGTCGCGTGAGAAAGCGTCAGTTTCGGTTCGTGTAACTGTACAATGGGCAGGCATGCAATATCCACCACATCGCGACCGGTGGAAATGTCGCCAGTGGCATGCTCGTCAGCCATGAGGCAGATAGCACGATAGTTCTCTGAGGCAGAAACGATGGTAACAGGAATACCTGGCGAATAGAAATACAGGTCATCAGCATTGAGAGTAAGCATCTTACCATTATATATAAAGGTCAGCCACCCCTCTGTGACCAGCGTGAATGTGTAGGCCGAAAGAAATCCCTGCGTCTCCTTCGAGCAGAACATCTTGGCAGCATCGGTATCTATGCAGTACACCTTGCCGTCCCAATTCTCCATTGGCATCTCGCCGAACATCACATGTAAACTCTCCTTTAATGTGTACATAAGCAAATTATTTTCGGCAAAGATACGAAAAAGAATACGTATTTGTACCATTTCAGACAAGTTTTTCTAGTGACCTGCAATATTATTGTTATTTATTTCGTACCTTTGCACTGAAAATTGTGCGAAGTTGCCCACGCTCGGCAAAATGAGCAAGCTCTCTGCACTCGTTAAATCACAACATGGCAGCCGATGAATATACAAAGTTTCTTCGTATCGCTTTTGAACGTTGTCTGCGAGATGGCCCCCTATCTGCTGTTGGGATTCTTCATCGCAGGAGTGCTGCACGTATTCGTGCCTCAGAAGTTCTATGCCAAATATCTTTCGCGAAACAATAAGCTGTCCGTTGTTTGGGCGGCCCTGCTGGGGGTACCCCTGCCGCTGTGTTCGTGTGGAGTGATTCCTACGGCCATCGGACTCAGGAACGAGAAGGCTTCGAAAGGAGCTATTGCCTCGTTTCTCATTGCCACGCCGCAGACGGGCATCGACTCCATCCTGGCTACCTTCTCGCTGATGGGACTGGGTTTTGCGATTATCCGTCCTACGGCGGCACTTATCACGGGTGTCTGCGGTGGACTGTTGGTTAACCGTCTGGTTCACGAGGATGACATAAAGGACGATACGGCATCCTCATGTCAGGTGGAAAAAGGGAACAGGCTATGGCGAGTACTGAAGTATGCATACTATGATATGCTTCGCGACATTGGTCTGCGACTGCTTATCGGCCTTGTCGTGGCAGCACTGATTCAAGTTGCGGTGCCCGATGAATTCTTCCTTAGTTTTGGCAGTCAACCGCTGTTGCAGATGCTGGTTATATTAGTCGTCGCCATACCGATGTATATCTGCTCAACGGGCAGCATTCCCGTTGCAGCAGCTTTGATGATGAAGGGGTTATCGCCTGGTGCGGCTTTAGTGATGCTGATGGCCGGGCCTGCGGTTAATCTCGCCTCCATCCTCGTGGTTCACAAGTCAATGGGACGCCGTTTCACATCGATTTACTTGATGACTATCGTTGGGTTTGCCGTCCTCTTCGGACTTTTACTCAATGCTACGGGAATAGACTTCAACGCTGGCACTCAAGAAGCTTGCTGCATGAGCACATCCACTTTGCCGAGCCCGTTTAAAATGACATGCGCCACTGTATTAACATTATTAATAATATTTGCTCTTATGATGAAACTATTCAGCAAGTTTATTTCCAACAAGCCGTTGGCCCCCGATGTGACCGTCTATCGCGTTGAGGACATGCATTGCAGTCATTGCGAGGCAGCCGTTGTGCGTGCCGTCGAGGAAGTGTCCGGCGTAGAGAAAGCCAAGGCCAGTGCCTCAGCCAACACACTCACCATCAAAGGTCCCGCTACCGAAGAGGCCATTCGGACTGCGGTTGAAGGCATTGGCTACACGTTCAAGGGAAGAGTCTGAAGTCCAATCCTATGCCTTGTGCTAACAGGAGAAGATCATTTAAACAAATTGCTTTATGAAGAAGACATTGACCATAGTTGCATTGATGCTGGTGGCATCGGCAGCTGCCTTCGCCCAGTCGAAGGTGTATCTGACAAGGGAAATCAGTCCCGAGTCGTTGGTGAGAATCTACAAGGCCTTGGGGGTTCCCGCTAAGGGCCGCGTAGCCGTGAAGATGAGTACCGGAGAGGGCAGCAATCCAAACTACCTGAAACCGGAACTTGTCAAGAATCTGGTATTCGAGGTGGACGGCACCATTGTGGAGTGTAACACCGCCTATGGCAACGGGCCTGCCGACAAAAAAGACGAGCGCAACACCTCGGAGAACCACTGGAAGGTGATTGAGCGACACGGCTTCACGAAGTATTTCCCAGTGGATATCATGGACGAATACGATGAAATCCGCATCCCTGTAAAAGACCAGACACACATCAAGTACGACATCGTTGGTGGTCACATGGCCAACTACGACTTTATGATTGCCCTCAACCACTTCAAAGGCCACCCCATGGGCGGCTATGGCGGTGCTTTGAAAAATCTCTCCATCGGCTGTGCCAGTCAAAACGGCAAGGCATACATCCACTCTGCCGGCAAGATGGAGAAGCTCGACATGAGTAAGCTATGGACACCTGAGTTCATCGGCAATCAGGACGGATTCCTCGAGAGCATGGCCGCTGCAGCGCAGGCTGTTGTGAACTATTTCCAGAAGCAGGAGGGAATCATCTACATCAGTGTGATGAATAACATGTCGATAGACTGCGACTGCGTGGATCATCCTGCGCCGGTGAAACTCGAAGACTACGGTATCCTGGCCTCTACTGACCCTGTGGCTCTTGACCAAGCCTGTATCGACATCATCAATCATCAGGAGGTGACGGCTAAGAATGACCCCACAGACCTCCTCAACCGCATTGATAAGCAGCACGGCATTCACACCATTGAGCACGCTGCGAAACTTGGTCTCGGCAGCCGCCAGTACATGCTAATAAGCATTGACAAATGAAAAAAGCTGCCAGTCCCTACCGACATTGAAACCGGGAGATTGCCAGTTTTGTTCATCGTTCTCTATAACGAATATATTATTCTTTGCAGTTTTTCCAGAAACCGGGCGGCGTGTGAGCCGTCCATCTGGGTGTGATGGAACTGGAAGGAGATGGGCAAAGTCGTCTTCAGCCAGCCCTTGCGGTAACGGCCCCATGCCAGGAAAGGATTAGTATAGATGCCGTTGTACTGGTTGACAATGCTATCGAGCTCCGTGCCAGTCAGTGCCGACGTGCCGACTATCACAGCCTCATCGTCTAAGATGTCCTGACAGGTTTGGCTGATGGTTTCTGTCAGATGCAGGTAATTGGCATTAAACTGCTCCAGATCGTCACAGACGGCAACGTCGCAGTAACTGAGTCCGCCCTTTACGTTATCCGCTATTACGTTAATGGCCATGCGGTCGTATTTGTATAATTTTCCGTTCTGGGGCAACATGTAAAACTCCTCTATCCCTGATGCGGCCTTGCCGATGCACCAGCACAGCAGCATGTTGAATTTCATTCCGCGCCTACGGCTCACCTTACAGAGCCGCGTCACGTCGAAAGTCTTGGTGAGCGTCACCATCGGCACGGGCGACTTCATCCACAGTTCGAAGGCGATGGCCCGATTCGTATCCTTGGGATTGATTTCCTGTTTCATATTGATATCACTTTCTCCATAGTCAAATTTCATAAACTATTTTAATAATTGCTGCAAAAATAGCAAATTTATGGCAAATTAAGTAACTTTGTAGTCATATTTAAATGTATTTATATAACCCTAAATATACGATTATGAAAGTATTACTATTAAATGGCAGTGCCAATAAGAATGGCAACACATTTACTGCACTCTCTGAGATTGCCCAGCAACTGGAGAAGAATGGTGTAGAGTCAGAAATCATGCAGCTGGGCAACAAGCCCGTCCGCGGTTGCATTGCCTGCGGACAGTGTAAGGCGAAGCAATTAGGTCATTGTGTCTTTGATGACGACATCTGCAACCGTATCGTTGAAAAGCTCAATGAGTCTGATGCCCTCATCGTGGGGTCGCCGGTCTATTATGGTCAGCCCAACGGTGCTGTGATGGCAGTCCTGCAACGTGCCTTCTTCTCAGGTGCCCAAGTACAGAACAAGCCTGCGGCTGCTGTAGCCATCTGCCGCAGAGGTGGTGCTACGGCTGCATACCAGACGCTGAATATGATTTTTGAGATGATGAACATGCCTGTGGTTACTTCCCAATACTGGAACATCGCCTACGGTCGCACCCCAGGTGAGGCAGCACAGGACACAGAAGGCATGCAGACCATGCGAACCTTGGCAAACAACATGGCTTGGTTGCTGAAGAAGATTCATGCCAATGACAATCCCGATTACCCTGAACGCGAACCATGGGCTCCTATGAACTTTATCAGATGAAGCAGAAACAATATGAAAAAGGTAATTGTTATTTCTACGAGCCTTAGACGGGGCTCAAACAGCGACATGCTCGCTGACCAGTTTGTGGAAGGAGCAAAGGCTGCCGGAAACGAGGTGGAGAAAATTTCTCTCGTTGGCAAGAACATCCAGTTCTGCAAAGGTTGCTTCGGGTGTCAGAAACTTGGCCGTTGTATTATCAATGACGATGTTAACGACATCATGGCCAAGGTGCTGAAGGCTGATGTTATCTGCTGGGCAACACCTATCTACTATTATGAGATGAGCGGTCAGATGAAGACCCTCATAGACCGCATGAACGCGATGTATGAACAGGATTATGCGTTCCGTGACGTCTATCTGCTGACAACGGCAGCTGAGGATGAAGAGCAGACTCCGAAGCGTGCAGAGACGGGGTTGACGGGCTGGATAGACTGCTATCCCAAAAGTCGTCTGGCAGGAACGCTTTTCTGCGGAGGTGTTAATGATGCTCGCGAAATAGAAGGCAACCCTAAACTGCAGGAAGCATTCGAAATGGGAAAGAGCATCGGCTAAGACAAGGAACATAAAAGACGATGGTGAAAACAGAAAGAAACATTAAAAAAAGACAACGATTATGATATTATCAACAACCCCAACAATTGAAGGCCACACCATCCGCGAATATAAGGGTGTAGTGACTGGCGAGACCATTATCGGTGCTAATTTCGTCAAAGATTTCTTCGCAGGCATCCGCGACATCGTAGGAGGCCGTGCTAACGCTTATGAAGAGGTTCTCATGGAAGCCAAAGACACCTCCATGCAGGAGATGATGCAGCGTGCCCAGGCTCTTGGAGCCAATGCCATTGTAGGCATCGACATCGACTATGAGACTGTCGGAGCCAATGGCTCAATGCTCATGGTTGCCACCAGCGGAACGGCTGTTGTCATCTAAATCAGATCAATGAAGACGTTGGGAAACATCATCCGGGTCATATTCTTTAATAAATTGTCAACATAATTTAAGCGAGTTTAAATTCCGTGCCAGTTTGACTTCTGCGATTGTCATTCTGGCACGGATTCTTTCCACAGACTGCAAACGTTCAGTAGCAGAATCCGTGACCGTTCCACTTCAGCGTCTTCTGTGTCACATCATCAACACAAATGTTACATAAACCGAATAGCCGCCCTTCTTGTGCTTCTGAATCCAATAGACATATCGTCCGCGATATTTTGTTAATCATTCTTAAAGTTTTTAATAAATCGCTTGCGATATAAAACATTCTTCTTACCTTTGCATCGCGAACGATATAAACAGATAAAAGATATGGCAAAGATTTATGATTTCAAGGCTCTTACGAGCAAAGGT
>JAEEGG010007070.1_pt1 | contig 26093 bp, 20 predicted proteins | sample 9134161 | NCBI WGS metagenome assembly JAEEGG01 (sample SAMN16246543, study PRJNA631951) | gut metagenome | biome: gut microbiome; feature: rumen; material: CR-attached | host: Bos | place: Iran: Karaj | collected 2018-10 | reverse complement strand
CTCGTTGCCGTATTGCGGCTGCAAAATTACAACTTTTATTTCGATTATCACCTCACATGACCAAGAGATTTTCGCAGCATTAAGTTTTTTTAATTATATTGCTGGCTTTTGGTCACTACTCAGTTAGCCACATGCAACGGATGAACACGGATGAGCACAGAATAAAACCGTGTCCCTCCGTGTCCCTCCGTTGCCAAGACCTGCATCGGAAGAACACGGATGAGCACAGAATAAAAACCGTGTCCGTCCGTTGCCAAGATCTGCACCAGAAGAACACGGTTTTAGTATCTCCTATCACTTACGCTGATAGTTTACAGTGCCTCGTCATCAGGGCGCTGCAATCTGCGCTTCAGCGGAGCCAGATGACGCTTGCGGCGCAGATAGTCATCGCGTCGTGCCTCATAGTCCTGCTGTCGTTTTTCTATGTATCCGTCTGCCATGGCGTATCAGAACTTTGCATATACCACACTGATGCGTACGGGGTCGTTGGGGTTATCGGCACCACCTACTAAGCGTGTGCTGGTGAGCGACATATCGTGACGGATGTTACTGACGGTGGTGCTCGACGTTGTCGTACTGAAAGTGATGGGCACCAACACCATCTTGTTCCAGTCGGGATGGTGTGCCTCCCAGTCGGCATCGTTCTTCAGCCCCTCTTTGCGTTTCTGCCAGAGGAAGGTGATGAGCGATGAGAGGTTATTGAAGGTATAGGTGTTGTCGTTCTGATAGTAAGTGGTGGTGGTAGGTATGGGGTTGTTGTATCCCGTATAGTACGAGGTGACATTGTCGGGCACCCGGTCCTTCTCGAAGAAGTTGTGCAGGCTGTCTTTCTGCACCATCAGCAATGTCTGGGGTATGCCGAGTACGCGTGGGTCGTTCGACTGATTGTTGAGTCGCTGGAAGGTGAGCTTGGCAGCCAGCAGCGAGTCGCTATCATGTCCCTGCTTAATGGCTATTACAGGCAGTGTCACCTCCGTAAACAGTCCGGCAGGAGTTTTCAGGTAGGTGTACTGCGTCTCGGCGGCCATGGCGAGCAGCGCCTGCCTATTGTTGACCACATGCGTGGTCTGCAGCACTTCGCGTGTACCTGCCATCACTAACTGACTGCTGGTGGTGGCGGTGTCGCTCTTTACAGTGTAGAAGGTGCGCAGTCCTATGTTCGACACTTCAGCATGGAAGCCCAGGCCGTCGCTTATCTGGAACAGGAATCCCGGACACAGCTCGTGAGTGAACACATAGGAGTTGCGGAACAGCTCGGGGTGGTCGTAGTACTGGTGCATGATGTAGGTGCCGTAATTCTTGTACACAGTGCCGTCCTTAGCAGTGTAGGGGCTGTTAAGGGGTATGCGTATGCAGTTAAAATAGCTGTCGCTGCGCCGCTCCTTGTCGGTTGCACCCAAGTTGGCATATGTAAACATCTGCTGCTGGCTGATGCCGCCTTGGCGCACCATACCCGCCGCCACTGGGCTGAAGTTGGAGTAATAGCGCTGCCCCTCCTCCATGGGCTTGGCCAGTTCACTAACCCTCATCTTCATGGCAGCCAGACTGTCGGCCGCCCTGAAGGGTGACTGTATGTAGAGGATGATGTCACAGGAGTCGGCAGCAGCCCGTCCGTTGTAGCGGCCAACGATATTGCTCTCTCCTGATATGTATGTGTCTTCTAAAAGATGGAACTGCGTGGTGAACTCGCTGGTGACATCGGCTCCAGTCTCCGGGTCTCTCACTCGACCGAAGTAGCAGTCGGCTGAGAGAGAGAGCACTGAGTCGGCCATGATGGTGCGCGTGCTCACATCGTATGTTGCAGTGTTCATTTCCAGCTCATCGCTGCTGTCGGTAAGCGTCTGGCCTATGTTCAGCGTATCCTCCTCACAAGAAGAAATGGCCACCAGCATGAGAACTGCAGCAGCCATATTACCCAAGGTACGTGTCATATACATTAGTCTTTCACTACTATATCTTTTCATAGAACTCCTCATAGGCAGTGGCAATGTCCTCGGTGAAAGGCAGCAAGGGGATGTCTTTCTGCTGTGCATACTTATGCAGCGTCTTGCTGATTTTCTTGTCGGCCTCAATAATGCCGTCGCTGTAGTCAATGGCCATCTTGCCCAACTCCTCAAAGTCGAACTGGTCGTTATAGGCAGCCAACAGCTCAGCCTTGGCATCGCGGAATGGCAGGCACTGCTTGAATTTCTGTCCCAACTCCTTGTTGATGCCATTGGCAAAGAGCGACGTCACCACCTTCGTGTCGGCAAAGGACGGCTCGTCTTTGTAGGCCGTCTTCACATAAAGTGGCACAACGGCACTCATCCACCCCAGGCAGTGTATGATGTCAGGCACCCATCGCAGTTTATTCACCGTCTCCAGTACACCACGTGCGAAGAAAATGGCACGCTCACCATTGTCAGGGTAGTCGGCGCCAGTCTCGTCGGTGGTCATCTGCCGCTTCGAGAAGTAGTCTTCATTGTCAATGAAATAAACGGCCACACGAGCCGACTGAATAGAGGCTACCTTGATGATGAGCGGGTGGTCGGTGTCGTCAATGATAAGATTCATGCCCGACAGGCGCTGCACTTCATGCAGCATGCCACGCCGCTCGTTGATGGTTCCCCATTTAGGCATGAACGTACGTATTTCGTGTCCCTGGTCCTGCATGATGCGGGGCAGCTCACGACCCATTATCGACAAGTCGCTGTCAGCAACGTAGGGTGATATCTCCTGATTAATGAATAGGATTTTCTTTTTTGCCATCGCTCTGTGTTGTTTTGCGTTAATTGCTTTGCAAAGGTACGAACTTTTTTGCATAAATCCGAATAAAGTGTGCCGATTTTAGGAAAAAGTGACATTTTATAGGTTTATTTTTAGTCTTTTTTTTCCTTGTTTGAGAAAAATGTTGTTATTTTGCACTCGCTAAGACAAACCCGCAAAAAAGTAATGAAAGTATTTCAGAAGATTGTTGACTTGCAGAATGCGCTCTTCGATGAGCGCAAGGCAGGAAAGTCGGTGGGGTTAGTACCCACGATGGGGGCACTGCACAAAGGGCATGCCTCGCTGGTGAGCCGTTCGGTGAAAGAAAACGACGTAACGGTGGTGTCGGTATTTGTGAACCCCACTCAGTTCAACGACAAGAACGACCTGAAGAACTACCCCCGCGACCTGGAGGCAGACTGCAGGCTTTTAGAGGAAACCTTCAAGGCAGCATTGCCCAACTCTCAACCCTCGACCTCCAACTCGCTGTATGTGCTGGCACCGTCGGTAGAAGAAATGTACCCTGTGCCCGACACACGGCAGTTTGAGTTCCCCCCCGTCTCTACAGTGATGGAGGGTGCCCACCGTCCAGGCCACTTCAATGGCGTGTGCCAGGTGGTGAGTCGCCTGTTCTACATCGTGCGCCCTGACCGGGCTTATTTCGGCGAGAAAGACTGGCAGCAGATAGCCGTAGTAAAGGCCATGGTGAAGCGGTTAGAGCTGCCGGTACAGATAGTAGAGTGCCCCATAGTGCGTGAGGCTGACGGCTTGGCAATGTCGAGCCGTAACACACTGCTTGCTCCTGATGAGCGTGCCATTGCCCCCACCATATATAAGGCATTGAAGGATAGCCTCTCGTATGCCAAAACGCATTCACTGCAAGAGACGCACGACAAGGTGGTGGCCGACATCAATGCTACTGAAGGACTGAGCGTAGAGTATTTCTCGATTGTTGACGGCAACACCTTGCAGGACATTGCCAACTGGGAGGACTCACCTTACGTAGTGGGCTGTATCACCGTATACTGCGGCAAGACTCCCATACGCCTTATAGATCACATCAAATACACAGGCTAATCAATCATCAGCAAACAGATAATTCCGTAAATCGTAAATATATAATAAGGTGTTGATAGAAGTAATGAAGTCGAAGCTGCACTGTGTGCAGGTGACAGAGGCCAATCTGAACTATATGGGCAGCATTACCATTGACGAAGACTTGATGGACGCTGCCAACCTGATAGCAGGTGAGAAGGTTCAGGTGTTAGACAACAATAACGGTGAGCGCTTTGAGACTTATATCATCAAGGGCGAGCGCGGTTCCGGCTGCATTTGCCTAAACGGTGCCGCCGCCCGTCGTGTGCAGGTTGGCGATACCGTCATCATCATTTCCTACGCCCTGATGGACTTTGAAGAGGCTAAGTCGTTCAAGCCCTCCGTGGTGTTTCCCCGTAACAACCGAGTAAACTAAAAGTTAGGAGTTGAACGTCTTCCACTTCCAACTCCTAACTCCTTATTCCCAACTCCAAACTCTATTGTAGTTGCTGGCTGACGAACTCTTTCAGCTGTTCGCCACGCATGCCCTTACCTATGATGGTGCCTGTGCTGTCGACCACCACGAGGAAGGGGATGGCATTCACGTCGAAAGTACGCGCGGCAGCACACTCCCACCCCTTCAAGTCCGACATCTGTGGCCATTCTATCTTCAATTCGGCTATGGCCTTCTTCCAACTGTCACCATTTTCATCGAGCGATATGCCTACTATGCCCAGCCCCTTGGGATGGAACTCAGCGTAGAGGTCACGCATAAAGGGCATCTCACCTCGGCAGGGGCCACACCATGAAGCCCAGAAATCGAGCACGGTGATACGGTTCTTCTTCACCTCGCTCATCACGCTCAGCTGTTCGCCGGAAGGGGTATCCATGGTGAAGTCGGCCATCTGCTTGCCCACGCTGGTAGCCTCGGCCTTGCTCAGCTGTTCCTCTATCTGCTTGATGGCAGGCCGCTGCTTCATCTCAGCAGGCATCTTGTCGACAATCTGGCGCGCCAGCTCTTCGTTTTCAGTAAGGTCGATGTACCTGCACAGCAAGGAATAACCCAGCTCATTGTCGGCATTCTTCAGAGCATGTTCCTTTATCTGCTTCATTATCCCATCATACAGCTGGCGATAACGTTCCATCATGGCCCACTCATCGTATTTCTGGGTGGTGTCCCTCAGTTGCTGTTCTAACTCGTATATTTTCTTGTTGTAGGGAGTCATGGCTACTAGCAAGTCGTTGAAAGCATCATTGGCCACTGTGCCCTTCAGCTTGTGGGTGCTTTCAGCGGGGATGAGGGTCATCTCTATGGAGCCAGGCTCGGTAAAGAAGTCGTAACCGCCGCCAGGAGTATTCTCCAGGAAAAGAGTGTACATGGCCACGCTGTCTGCTTTTCCGCTATAGCTGAAGGCACCTTTCACCACCTTGATGGTGTCGAGAATCTCGCCTTCACTGTTTGCTAACAGGAGGTTAGCGTCGCCGTCCATGCCTTCCACGACGCCTTTCAGCTCATAGCTGTTGCTCTGTTTCTTGTCAGAGCAGGCTGTTGTCAGCAGCAGGGCCATTGCTACTGCCATAACATAGTGTAACTTTTTCATTTTTCAGTCATGTTTATTAGTGTTGTTATACCAAATATTGGTCGCTTATACTCTCGTTGGCAATGACGCGGCGAATGGTCTCTGCAAACATATCGGCCACGCTTATCTGCTTCACTTTGGCACAGCGCTGTGTGTAGGGTATACTATCGGTGAACACAATTTCAGTGAGTGCCGACTCCTGCACGCGCTCGCTGGCAGGACCGCTCATCACGCAGTGGCTGGCACAGGCTCTCACGCTCTTGGCTCCCGATGCTATCATCAGGTCGGCGGCCTTGGTGATGGTGCCGGCCGTGTCTACCATATCATCGACAATGACCACATTCTTCCCCTCCACATCGCCAATGATTTGCATGGTAGCCACCACGTTGGCCCGGGCTCTCGTCTTGTTGCAGAGCACCAGTGGGCAGCCTAAGTATTTGGCGTAAGTATTGGCACGCTTTGAACCGCCCACGTCGGGTGATGCAATGACCAGTTCGTCGAGCTTCAGGCTCTGCAAGTAGGGCAATATGACACCCGATGCATAGAGATGGTCTACAGGCACATCGAAGAATCCCTGTATCTGGTCGGCATGCAGGTCCATGGTGATGACGCGGTTCACGCCAGCCACGCTCAGCAAGTCGGCAACAAGCTTGGCGCCGATACTCACTCGCGGCTTGTCCTTCCGGTCCTGACGTGCCCAGCCAAAGTAGGGGATAACGGCATTGATGGTACGTGCCGACGCACGCTTGGCAGCGTCAATCATCAGCAGCAGCTCCATGAGGTTGTCGCTAGGGGGAAAGGTGCTCTGCACCAAGAAGATGTCGCGCCCTCGGATGCTTTCTTCATACGACACGGCGAACTCTCCGTCTGAGAATTTCGTCATTTGCATCTTGCCCAAGGGGCATCCCAGGCTTTGGCATATTTTCTCGGCCAAATATCTCGTTGCCGTGCCCGAGAACACCGTGTACGGCCCTCTCAAGTTGGGAATGTTGGGGTCTGAACGACCTACTTCAGTTGTATTATATAAATCTTCCATATAGTAGTTAATTGATCATTACTCTTGTCCAGCCCCCACTTGTTGCAGCTCAATTTCAGCTTACCGCTTTCTGCAACTTTTTGAAGTGGCTTATCAGTTCCTTATAGTCTTGTCCGTGGTGTATGTTGAAGCGGTTCCACAGGTCGCCGCACACCACCACGCCGCCGAAACCCAAATCGTCCATCTGGCGGATGTTTTCCAAATTGATGCCTCCCAATGCGTAGACATGACGGTCAATAAGCCCCTGCTTAGATGCCTGCTTCAGTTCCTCATGTGTAAACGACTGTTTGTCAGCAGGATTGCTCTGACTATCATAGATGCTCTTTAAGAACACATAGGTCGACTGTTTTTTCATCATCTTCAGTTGACTCAAATCAGTGCAGGTACGGCTCACATTGCCTCGGTAGCCATAGGGCAGAGGTGTGTCGGGCAGTTCCAGATGAATGCCTCGCAGCTTGTATTCCTCTCGCAGGTAGAAGTGGTCGTGCACGGTAATGCGCTTGTAATACTCTTCGGGGAGCAGGGTGAGCAGCCGCTCAGAGTATACAGGCTCTGTCTGTGGTTTGAACAGGTGCAAGCCATCCATGCCTTCCTCAAAGAGGGTGGTCAAGATTTTATCTTCCTCCACAAAGAATGTGGGCCGTGTCATGACGATCAGTTTCATCCTAGCTTGTTCTGCATTACGGGTGCAAAGTTAGCAAAAAATATTGGTTGTGCAAAGGATTCGCCTGCTTATTTTTCCTCTTTTATATCTTCCGGCTGTTGTTGTTTCTTTTTCTTTACATAGTGGCGCACCACAAGGAATATGACAACCAGCGCCACCACTGCCAGTATGCCCCCCACTATGTAGTGGTTGTATTTCTCAATGGTGGCATTCAGCTCTTCCTTGCTCACTACCGATGCCAGATACCATCCCAAGGCGGCGAGAATGCTGTGCCACACCCCAGCTCCTATCGTGGTGTAAAGCAAGAACTTACCGTAGTTCATGCGTGCCAATCCGGCGGGGATGCTGATGAGGTGGCGTATGCCGGGAATGAGTCTGCCAGTGAGTGTGGCAGCCACACCGTGCTTGTCGAAGTATCGTTCGCTCTTCTCCACCTTCTCCTGATTCAGCAGGCACATCTTGCCCCATTTACTGTTAGCAAACTTGTAGACTACTGGCCGCCCCACATAAAGGGCGACGAAGTAGTTGATGCTGGCACCGATGGCGGCTCCGATGGTGGCAAAGAGCACTACGAGAAACACATTCAGGTCGCCTGATGCGGCATTGAATGCGGCCGGTGCCACCACCAGCTCTGAGGGCACGGGCACTACGGTGCTCTCTAAGAGCATGAGCAGCAGAATGTTGGGATAGGTGAGATTATTCAGTAACCAGTTCATTTGCGTATCAAGATTTCATTTTAGCATTCGGTCTTTTATATAATTGTAATAGTCTTTGGGCTCCACGCCGGCGGGGAAGATGTGAGCCAGTGCTGTTTGGCATTCCTTGGGGCATCGCTCGCAGGCCGTCTTCAAGTAGCTCAGAAACTCGTCGTAGTGCTTCAGGTCGTAGCACACCAGTGCCATGTAGGCATAGCCCTCGTTAAAGTCAGGGGGCACTATCTGGAAGAACTTCTGGAAGAGGTTGTAGGCGGCATCGAGGTACTGGTTGTCGTATATGGATACGATGGTGCGCAACAGTGTGACGTTGGGTTCGTCGCTGGTCACCACTGCCTTTCTATAGTATTTCTCTGCCTCTCTCACATGTCCTGATGCCAGCATGATGTGTCCTCTCACGATGAGCGTCTGCACCTTGTCGTCGGTATAGAGGTCGGCCTGGTCGAGCATGTCGAGTGCCACTTCGTCGTTGCCCTCATCACTATGGGCAAAAGCCAGTTCCTGATAGATGTCGGCCAGATAGGGCGAGTCGTCAGGAGCGACGTTGAGCGCTGCGTCCAGCCTGCCTATGGCCTCCTCACTCTGCCCCATGTTGATGAGGCAGGTACCCTGGTTCATCAGTCCAAACTCGTCGTCGGGCATCCGCTCGCTATATCGCTCAAAGTATTTCAGTGCCTCCTCATAGTTATACAGTCTGAAGAGTGCGTTAGCCTTCGAGAGCAGTCCCTCAGGGTCGTCAGGGTCGATGGCAATAGCATACTCACTGCTTTCTACCGATGCGCCGTAGTCCTCGTTCATGAATTGAGTTGAGGCGAGCGCATTCCAATAATGCTTTGAGAATGGATTGCTGTCAATAAGCTCTCCCCACAGTTTCTCGCTGTCTTTGTATTTTCCCAGTCCGAACAGTGTTCGTGCTTTCAGCTCTTTAAATTCTGGCGAATCTTCTTGCTTGGCTCGCACCATCCACTGCATGGCTTTCTCGGGATAGTTGTAGTCAGCGTATATATTGGCCACGTCTATAACGTAGTCCTGATACTCTTCGGGTGGCACCTTCCTCAGTTCCCTGCGGAAGTATCGGTCGGCCTCCTCGGCTCTGTCTTCGGCCAGCAGTATCTCTCCTTTGTCGTATACGTAGTCGGGATCATCGGTGTCGGTTATCTGCTCCAGATATCCGCGTGCCTCTTCGGTGTTGCCTCTCCACAGTGCCTCGTGTATCTTATAGGTGAGCGGAGCGACGGCGCCCGGTGCCAGGCTCAGTGCCAGGTCTATGGCCTCATCGGCATCGTCAAGCCGTTCGTTCAGCTGATAATAGTCGGCTATCTCGGCCAGTTCGTCGGCGTCGAGCAGCACAGGCATGCCTTTGCCGACGGAGTCTTCGTATTCCGTCAGCAACTCGCGAAACTCCTCGCTGTCAAAGTATTCGTCGCCTGTTTTCTTCATACCGCCATCAATTTTCGATGCAAAGGTACGAATAAGTGAGCGAAGAACAAAAGAAAAACGGTTTTTTCTTTTATTCTTCCGAACGAAAGTACCTTCGGCAGAGCCAAAGGTACGAATAAGTGAGCGAAGAACAAAGAAAAACAGTTTTTTGAGCAGGGGCACACTATTCGGTGCATTTGCAAAGTGAAAAGTTTTCTATTGGCACATCTGAGTGCCGAGTTTTAACGAAACTTTTTGCACTTGCGTTCTTTTTAGAGCGCAAGTTTTTTATTTGAAATAAAATGATTATCCGCAATGAAGTGCAACCGACGCCCCAAATTGACTAGGTGCCATCAGCTCCGACTAAGCGCGTTCCGCTCGAGAAAAGAGGACACTTCCTCGCGCGCGCGTTTTATACGCGCGCATGACTGCCAGGTGCTTGCACCACTTGCACCACTTTTATAAAATACGGAGGCCTCACAGCAAAATTTGGCGGCCACTTTTTTTCGCAGGAGGCCGCGAAATTTTCACAGGAGGGTACAACGTAATAATTTGGGCTCATCACTTTGATGTGGTGCAAGTGGTGCAAGCACCAAACGCTCACGCGCGCGTAAAAACGCGCGCGTGAAGCCTGCCATTCCTATTGTTATAGCTCGCCTACCCGATGCATTTCAGTGTCTTCATCGCTTCATGGCGGATAATCATTTGAACTAATACAGAATGAGCAGCCCAACCAATGACTGCTCATTCTGCATATACATTTATTTCTTCCTATTGGGAGAAAGTCTATATAGATGCCATCATCAGTTTATCCTGAGGCAAAGAATGGTCAGGTCGTCGCTTTGGCCGGCACTGCCCACATGGGTAGCCACATCGCCGAGTATCATATTTACGGTAGATTCTGCACTTTCGTTTTCATTCTCTCTCATCAGCTCCAGCAGACGTTCCTCGCCATGCTGCTCCTGTTCTTCATTTTCTGCTTCAGTCAACCCGTCGGAATATACGAGCAGCGTATAGCCTTTGATGTTGTCAATGCTCTCGCCTATATACTCCAGCTCTGGCCAGAGGCCTACTGGGGCATTAGGCTCCATGTCAATGTAGTAAGCCCGGTCAGTATTTCCCGGCTTCAGGTGATTGTTGGCAATGACAGGCGGATTATGGCCGGCATTACAAAAGTCCATACGTCCTGTTTCAAGGTTTATCTCTGCTATGAACATAGTTACAAAGACACAGCTCTCATTGTCGGCTGAGAGTGCATCGTTGATTCGCATGGCTATTTGAGCAGGCGTAAAGCCCTCCTTTGCCACACTTCGAAACAGATTGACCGCCACGGCCATAGTCATCGAAGCCGGCACGCCCTTGCCTGAGACATCGCCCACACACACATATAGCTTCTTGTCCTTCAGGAAGAAGTCATAGAGATCGCCCCCCACCTCCTTTGCAGGAGTCATTGAAGCATAGAGGTCGATGCCCAATTCCGCTGGGAAAGCATCAAACACATGCGGCACCATGCCCATCTGTATGTCGCGGGCAATGCGCAGTTCGCTCTCTATGCGCTCCTTGGCGGTAGTCGTTTCTTCCAGCTTGTTGTAAGCATCCTCCAGTTTGCCGTATGCCGTCTCAATTTCCTTCGAGTGTTTGTTACGGCGATACAGTATAAAGGCCAGCGAGGCAATGACCAGCATGGCAATGACGATCATCATAATGGTAAACACCTGCTGCGCATGCTCTGTTTGTTTCTGTGCTTCCATCTTCGAGGCCCATTCGCTCAATTGCAGGTCTTTGTTATGACGGTCCAGGCTGTCGTTTTTCAGCTGTACGGCAGCATTTTGCAATTCTATTTCGCGGTTTCTCAGCTCTATGCTTTGTTTCTCCAATGAGAGGTTTAGCGCCTCCTCTTCCAGGCGTCGCTGGGCCAGCTCGTCAGTAATATGTTCCAACATCAGCTGTTGGTTCTTCAGCTTCAGGTCTTTCGACTCGTTTTCTGCCCGAGCAGCATCAAGGGCCAGAGAGTGGTTAAGTGCATTGTTTCGCAACTCTTCCGAATTGACGGAGTCGCTTCTCTCCTTGTATCTTTCCAACAGTTCATACGCCTTTTCCCATTGTCCCAACTTAGTGTAAGCCCGTGAAGTCAACAGCAACCTGTCGAGCGGATTGCTCATGTCCTGGGCCTGCTCCAGCATTTTCTCATAGTCGCCATTAAATTCTGCATGATAGAAGTCTACCCTCCTAGCCAGGTTCATGGTCACCCCCGTTTCCCTTCTTGCCTTGTCAAGCTCTGCATAGTAGCGGTTAAACTCCTCCTTGTCTCCCTGTCCTAATGTAGCCGCCATACACTTATAGCTCAAAGCTTGTATGAGCTGTTCGGGTATGATATCTGGCTCGTGGAGCGCCTTATCGGCCATCTCAAGCACTTTATCTTTCTTCTTCCTGTTACAATAGATTTTTGCCAATGCAAGGTAAACGTATGAAATGTTTAGACTGGGCAGATACTGCTCCTTATAACTGATGCATCGCAGGAACAGCTCTTCAGCCTGATATTCCATCCGCAGGCCACTGGTTATCTGAGCATTGGTGTTAGTTGACAAAAACAGCCCCAGTTTGCTGTCGTGTTCACGGGCATAATCCGACATCTCCTTGACAACTTTCAAAGCCTCTTCACGTCTGCCCTGCCAAGAGAGCACTGTGGCCTGGTTACCCCACGCCCGATAGAGCAAATCCTCATTGTTTGTTTGCTTTGTGATATCTATCAGCTGGCTGGTCACCTGTAGGTATTTTTGTAGTGAATCAGGCTTGTTAAACAAGCGGTACATGTCTTTCGTCAGTTGCTCAACATCATAGGTCTGCACCTGGGCTGTTACCGTCACCGACAGCCACAGAAGGCAAAGACCTGCCATCCACTTCCCATATTTGAGCCATGCGTTCATATACTCTCTTCACCACGAAGGCAGCCAGGAGCCGTCCCGTCTAAAGTAAGCAACAACAGAGACGTTCCCTCATAGCTTTCATTTAGTTTTTGCAAAGGTACGAATAAGTGAGTGAAAAACAAAAGAAAAAGCCTTTTTTCTTTCGATTTTCCGAACGGAAGTACCTTCGGCGACAGCCAAAGGTACGAATAAGTGAGTGAAAAACAAAAGAAAAAGCCTTTTTTCTTTCGATTTTCCGAACGGAAGTACCTTCGGCGACAGCCAAAGGTACGAATAAGTGAGTGAAAAACAAAAGAAAAATACTTTTTTCTTTCGTTTTTCCGAACGGAAGTACCTTCGGCGACAGCCAAAGGTACGAATAAGTGAGTGAAAGACAAAAGTAAAGTGATAACGTAGAGCCATATCTGGTAGAAACATTTACGATGAATCGTGGAAGAGCACACGTCGATTTCATCATTTTTAGGTATTGCCGCATTTCTAGAAACTTCCTACCTTTGCACTCGAATTTTTAAACACTGACGATTCGAGATGAAAAGAACAGGATTAGCACTAATGGCATTTATGAGCATAAACTGCTGGGCACAGGGGAGCGGCGACAGCATAGGCGCCTCGCGCTTCAGCGTTGGAGGCTATGGCGAGGCAGTGTTCTCGCGCAACTTCTACAGCGACCACGTCAGCCGCTACAGCCAGCCCGAAGAGCACCGGAACGACCCCAGCCACGGACGTTTCGACATTCCCCACGCCGTGGTATTCTTAGGCTACGACTTTGGCAAGGGCTGGACCTTTGGCACTGAGATAGAGATGGAGCATGGGGGCAACGGCATAGCCTACGAGAAGGAAGACGAGGAGGGCGGCGAATGGGAGCAGGAGACGGAGAAGGGCGGTGAAGTGGAGCTGGAGCAGTTCTGGATTGAGAAGTCGTTCTCGCGCGCTGCCAACCTACGTGCTGGCCACATTGTAGTGCCCGTTGGCCTGACCAATGCCCACCACGAGCCTCTGAGCTTCTTCACCGTCTATCGTCCTGAGGGCGAGAGCACCATCATGCCGTGCACATGGCATCAGACGGGCCTGTCGCTGTGGGGGCGCTATGGCGATTTCCGCTATGAGGCCCTGCTGGTGGCTGGTTTGAATGCCGACCAGTTTACCAACGTTGGATGGATAAAGAAAGGCCACAAGTCGCCGCTCGAGTTTGACGTTGCCAACAAGTATGGAGCCGCCTTGCGCATTGACAACTACAGCATTCGCGGTCTGCGCGTGGGGTTGAGCGCATACTACGGCCACAGCATAGGCAACAGCTATCCGCGCAACGCCAATGGCGTGGATGCACAATACAAGGGCACGGTGGCCATCGGTGCCCTTGACTTCACATATAAAGCTCACAACTGGATTGTTCGTGCACAGGCTGACTACGGCTATCTGGGCGATGCCGAGCAGCTGAAGTATGTGTATAACCGCCTGAACTCTAAGTCGCCCTATAAGCACTCGGCCTTCGTGTCGAAAAATGCCTACGCCATAGGCATAGAGGCGGGCTACGACGTGCTCTCGCAGATAGCGCATCACGACGAGCAAAAGCTCTACGTCTTCGGTCGCTATGAGGCGTACAACCCCTATGCCAGCAACACCAGGGGAACGGCCTATGACTACACCGCCGTGAAGCGCATGGCTGCCGGTGTAAACTATCACCCGGTGCCTCAGGTGGTTATCAAGGCTGAATACTCCAATCGATTCCTCAAGTCAATCTACAACAACGAGCCAAGCATCAATATAGGAGTGGCCTACGAAGGTTTCTTCCTGTAATTCACAGACCATGACATTGCGGCCAATCAGTAAGACAACAAACATTTGGCTAAACTTCACTCGCACGGTTTGTCCTAGAACTTCAATAACTTCAGAGCATGCGATAGTTAAATCACTTTATATAATATAATGAGAACAATGAAAAAGACAATTTACTCTATGGCCGCCCTACTGATGGGACTGGCATTCACTGCCTGCAGCAGTGACAACGATGACAATGGTGGCAACGACAATCAGTTCGACATCGTAACCACCACTCCCATTGTCGACAACGACAACTACCAGTCGAACACCACAGCGGCCAACTATTCCAACAAATCGTTTGGAGAGACAGCCGTCGACGGATGCGTAGGTTTGGTGGGCCAGCTTGAGGCCGCCAATGCCGCCATTGCCGGCTCTAAACTGTCTGAGGTCCAAGAGACCTATCTGCGCAAGGTGCTGGAAACACTGGTGAGCAACGTCATCATTCCCACCTACACCAAACTGGCCGACGAGGCTGAGGCGCTGGAGAAGACGCTGAACGGACTTACCGTAAGCAGCATCACGCAGGCCCAAATCAACAGCGCCTGCGATGACTTCAAGCAGGCACGTAAGTACTGGGAACAGTCGGAGGCTTTCCTCATGGGTGCAGCCAGCGACTTCGACGTTGACCCCACCATCGACTCCTGGCCTCTGAACCGCAGCATGCTGCTGAGCTACTTCAACAACGGCATGAATGACGAGATGCTGGAAGACGCCACCATCCTGGGCTTCCACGCCCTGGAGTTCATACTCTTCCGCGACGGTCAGCCCCGCAAAGTGGCTGAGCTGCAGGGCAACGACACCTACAAGAACTTCGAGAGAATAAGCGGTGCCCAAGAGCTAGCCTATGCCCAGACCATCTGCAAGCTGCTGAAGGAGCGCTGCTTCCAGTTGCAATGCGCCTGGGACGGCGGTGCCAACAGCAGCCGCCTCAGTGTGGTAAAGGCCGCAGGTCTGGATTATCAGACGGAGAAGGGCCTGTCGTATGGCGACAACCTGACGAAGGCAGGCATCAGCGGGAGCAACAGCACGTTCTCTACCCTGAAGGCTGCCATTGCCCAAGTGCTGAGCGACGATGAGGGCTCGTGTGTGGCCATTGCCAACGAGGTGGGAACGGCCAAAATAGCCAACCCCTTTGCCGCTGGCGACGTGAGCTACGTGGAGTCGCCCTACAGCTACAACTCTATCACCGACTTCCGCGACAACATACGCTCCATTCGCAACATCTGGCTGGGTTCTACCGACAAGACTGCCAGCCTCTACTCGTTCCACACTTTCTTTGCCAGCGTCAAGAGTGAAGCCGTCAACCAAAAGGTGGAAAAAGGCTTCGTATCAGCTATCGAGGCCATCAGCAACATGCCGTCACCCTTCGTCAAGTACTGCTGTACTATATGGAACATCAACTTCGAGGATGACGAGGACTGGGAGACAGAAGAATAAAAACTAACACAGAATATGCAAATGAAACAGATTCTTTATACATCATTGCTAAGTTCGGCATTGCTGTTGACCGCATGTTCCGACAGTAGCGACAACTTGGCCGAATTAGGCCCGCTGACGCCACAGGAGCAGTCGTTTGGCAAGGCCACCGGCAATTTCACCGCCGAAGAGTGGTATCCTGGCGGAAAGCTGGGAACCACCGAGAAGGCCAGCTATTCAGCTCCTGCACCTGCCGTGACCAACCTGGCCGGCATGGAAGATGACTTCATCGTAGGCGAGGGTTTCTTCGAGAAGCTCTACACCTTTGAGCAGGAGCCCCGCAAGGGTCTGGGCCCGGCATGGGTTCGCAACTCGTGCATAGCCTGCCATCCGTCATACGGCCACGGCAAGCGCCAGACGGAATATCGGGCCAACCAGATAGGCAACGGTTACCTGCTGGTGATCTATCATCCTGACAACAACGCCTACATCAGCGAGGTAACGGGCATGCCACAGACACAGGCCATGGCGCCCTTCAAGGCACCCATCAACGAAGACCTTATCAGCATTGACTGGAAGCCGGTAACAGAGATGGAAAGCGGACTGCCCATGCAGTTTGAGGACGGTGAGCAGTATGCACTCATCTATCCTGAGGTAAGCATCCCGCAGGAGGCCTTCAACACCAATCCCAAGCCCACCAACTACGAGGTGCGCCTGGAGTCGACCATCGGCGTATACGGCACAGGACTGCTCGACGCCATCAGCGACGAGGACATAGAGGCGCAATGGAAGGCGGAGTCGAAATACGTAGAATTGAACCCTGCCATGTGGGACAAGGAGGCAGGCACGTTCAAGGCCTCTGCCTACTATTCGGCAGGCTATAACGACACGGGCAAGCATCACGGCTCGCATGGCCCCCTGAAGCGCTTCACCTACGCCATGACACGTGGCACGCTGCAGGACGGTGCCGGCGCCAACGCCATCTGGAACATCACTAACGTCACCCGCAGCGACCGCCACTGGCTGTACTCCACACCAGCATGGGCCAAGGCACAGAGCGAGGACGCAGAGGTCATTGCCTACATCAAACAGCACGGAGCCTCTGAGTTGAGCATGCTGCATCCCTACTACGCCGACGGCACCAACGAAGGCATAGCAGAGCGTGTATACGAGATACTGAGCTGCACATCGATTGCCAAGAAAGACACCTTCGACAAGTATCTGTTCAATAGTGCTCCCTATAACGGCAAGGACGAGATGAGCGACAAGCAGTACTATCAGTTCATGGTGTGGCATCGCGGCCTGGCCGTCCCTGCCGCCCGCAACCTGGACGAGGCTGAAGTGCAGCGCGGCAAGGAGCTGTTCAACGAATTGGGGTGCGCCCAGTGTCACCGTCCGTCGTGGACCACTGGCGACGACAACATGTGGGTTGACGCCAGCACTAAGGCTTACGCCCAAAGCATTGGGAAGGACGCCCAAAAGATGCTGCCCCGTTTTGCCCACCAAACTATCTGGCCCTATACCGACATGGTGCAGCACCGGCTGTTCATGAAGAACGACATACGCACCGGCTGGTGTCGCACCACCCCGCTCTGGGGGCGCGGTCTCTCCCGCCAGCTGACAGGTGCCGACGACCGTCTTCACGACTGTCGTGCCCGCAGCATATTGGAAGCCATCATGTGGCACGGCTATTCCAAGCAGTCTGACGGCTACCGCTCTACAGAACAGTTCTACCATCTGAAGAAGTCAGACCGCGACGCCGTTGTCCGATTTATAGAATCCATTTAATGAAGAGATTTCTCATCGTTATTTTCTTAGTAACTGTTGTCCTTGGTCTGCGTGCTGCCAGCACCATTCCAAGGGCAACAGCTGCTCATTTCTGCCAGCTACTGGTGTGCGACAACGACCACCGCGTCATGTCGCTGGCCTGCTACATCCGTCAGAACCCATCCATGCCGCCCGACAGTCTCAGTGAGGAGCAGTGGTTTTGCACGTATGTCTTCAATTATGACGGCTGGCAGTCGCTGCGCATATTCCCCCATACGGGCACTGACAAGCGGATAACGTGGCACGCTGCTGCCGAACAACTGCCGGCCACCATCGACGCCGAGCATCAGAAATACATCCACGAAGTCTTTCCTCGTCTCATAGCTGAGGTCGAGGCAGAGAACTGGCCGCAGGTCGATGCCTATATCGACCGTATGCTCAAATATCAAACCACCTTTGCCGCCCCGTCGTCATCAGCCTATCCCCTACCCCTCATCTGCATTGTCCTAGCAGCATTGATAGTCCTTATTCTTTTGGCACGGATAAGAGCATTTGCCCCAAAATGGAGTAATTGCCTGCGCTGAGGGTATTAACTGCGCTGAGGGTAACGTCTGCGCTGAGGGATGGATACACAGCCTACGGCGAAGCCCGATAAGCAGGTGCCGGGGGCGTGTCTGAATGACCTGAGGATGTTACTCAAACCAGTCGTCGCACAGTTTTATTCATCCTCCCAATCTTCCTCGTCGTCATCCCATTCGCCTTTGTGTCTTCTGGCACCGCCCTCGCCATCCCACCAGGGGACATTGCGGACGGGGTCGCCGCTGCCAGCCAGTATCTGGCACTTGTGTTGCAGTTCCACTACTCTGAATGATGGCTTCATATACTTCTTTTTCATTGTTGTGTCCTCCATCCGTTATTTGATTACAATCTTGAACTTCGTTCGAGCTCGCTCACCTTGACTTCGTCTTTGTTTGTCGCGACTCGGCCATCCAAGCAAGCTCGGCGGCTCTCGCTGCTCCAAACCTTCGGAAATGCGAGCGAGCTCTCATTTCTCTCACTTAATCGCGACCTTTTTACCGTTGTTAATATAGATCCCCTTCGTGCTGGGCTTGCCGCTGAGGCGGACGCCGTCGATGGTGTACCAGCCGTCGAACGAGAGTTCGCCCGTCGTGGTGTCGAGGGTGCCGATGGCATTAACGTCGCCGTTACGGCTGACGAGGCGCACGGTGATGGTGGCGGGCAGGTCGTCACCAGAAGCCGAGCGCGTCATGCGGCGGGCCGGGGCCGGGGCTGATGTGCCGACGTACGATAGGTAGCAGCGCATGGGCTTGATGAATGCGCCAGGGGCAAAGCGGACGAACTGCCCGGCTTCCACATATTCCCCGTGAACAGCGGTGCCGCCATGGGCTGCAAAGCCGTAGTCTTTATCAGAATCGCTTGATGTCCACGTCTTCCCTTTGTACGTGCCGTAGAAATTCCAGTCGTAATCCGTCGTGGCGCCGCCATAGAGACCATCGTTAGCCGTCGTGGGCAGCAGCGTCACGACTCCGCCCGTCATGCTCGAGATGTTCGGGAACGTCATCGTCGTGGCATTCGGCATGAACAGATACGGCGTGTTGGCCGTCAGCAATGTCACAGCCGTATTGCCCGGCTCCTGCATCGTGCATACCCATATATGCTGGTCATAGTCGTATGTCACTTCCTTGAAGCCGTAGAACTTGCCGCCCTCGCTGCCCTCGCTGCCGTCGCAGATATAGCTGAACGGCAGTATCACCGTCGCGGCCTGTGCTGTGTTGAACGGGCGGTTGTAGGTCACGCTCTTGATATTGCCTACCTCCTCCGTGATGTTCACGCCCACGAGGTTGTTGCCCGTGCCGTTGATGGTCACGTCGGCCCTCTCATTCAAGTCATCGAAGCGGTATTCAACCACTGCGTCGCCGTACTTGGGCGTGTAGTAGTTGCCGTTGTAGAGGAAACCGTTCTCGTAGCCATCCACCATTCCGTGGTCGGTCATCGCATTACCGAGGTTGGCGGGCGCGACGGTCGCCGTGGCTGCGGGGCGGCCCTGCCTATTGCCGAGGATACTGGTGTAGTAGCAGTTTGTCATGTTGTAGGTCGGGTCACTGTTTGGATAGACGAACGTGAAGCAGTTGCCGCCCAGCGCGTATTTGCCCGTGCCGTATGCAGCGGGAGCAGATAGGCAGTCGGTGAACGTGATGGTCATGTTGTTTCCATAGTCCCATCCTATGAATCCGTGGCAGGAGGTGGTCACGCCAGCCTCGTTCGGGTTGTAAATCAGACCGTCATAGACGCAGCCCGTGACGGTGCAGGTGGCATTAGTGCCATTCCACGTGCCAATGACACCGCCGTAAAAGGCAACGCCGCTGACTGTGGTGCTGATTTCGGTGCTCACGCGGCAGTTATTGATGGTGATATTGCCCTCGGAATGGCCCACCAGACCGCCCAAGCTCTCATAGGTGCCGCCCGTGATGGTGCCCTGGACGTGGAGGTTGCTGATGGTGGCGCCGTTGATGTAGTGGAACGGGGCGCAGAAGTCCTCGGCGGCAGTTCGGTTAAAGGTCAGCGTATTGCCCTGTCCGTCGAACGTACCCTTGAACGGGTGACCGCTCGTGCCTGCCATCTCCGACGATTCGATGCTTGTGCCGAGTTTCACGGTTTTGCCGCTGAAGCCGTCGGCCACCAAGCCGCTATTCAAGGCGTAGCTGAACCAGTTCCAGCCGTTGGCGGCCTTGATGGTATATTCGTCGGTGCCAGTCTGCTCGAAGTGACTGCCATCGGGTGCTGAGAACGTAGCGCCGAGGGTGAGCGCCTCTTTAACCATGGTGAACGTATAGGTACCGTCGTGGTTGTTGGTGATGCCGTTGCCGATGCTCATGTTCGCCATTGTGCCCGTCAAGGTGAGCGATGTCACGGTCTCGCCAGCTATCGGCGTGAAGGTGATGGTGACATCATTGCCCGCAATGGCTGGTGTCGGATTGAAACTGAATTGCGGATAATCGCAGGCGATAGTTCCGTTGTAGATTTCGAAGTCCTTGGTCAGCGTAAAGGGGTGAGCCGTTTCTTTGTAAGTGACGGTGACATTGGCGGTGACGGTATAGGAGCCTATTACGGCAGGAGGATTCTCCAATGTTTCGTTTGTACTCTTGTCCTTGTAACTCAATATGGCGGCGATGTTGGTAATGCCGGCATTGTTGAAGGCCGTTTGGTTGAGCGAGGCATAATGTCTGAATCCGTCATAGGGAACGTCATTGGCTTCGAACGGCATTGTGACCTGTCGATTGGTGAGGCCACAGTTGTGGTAGGCGCTTCCCTCGGTACAGGTGGCGATTATCGCATCACTGCTGGCGTTGGCGGCAAACGTGAACGAGTGGCCGGGGTCGTCGGTAATCTCCACCTCGACGTCGTAGGTAACAACGATGGTGCCGTCTCTAAAACCGAAATAGCCACTTGTCTCACTGTTGCTGCTGGAAAACATGATTCTTAACGGACTCGATGGGCTGACGGCCAGACTCCCCTCAAAGGTTGCGTTTCCTGGCTCTTGTGAATCGATTGACGGGAAGTCGTAGTCGCTGGCGTTCCCTGCAACATGCAGGAGCGTTGAATTGTCGTTCTTGTCCTTGCCCACATACATCTGCATGTCATTGTAGAACTGAACGTTTGTGAATTCCACCTTCTTCACGGTCCCCTGCAAGTTGGTAAATTCAAGGAAACCGCCACACGAAATAATATTAAGGCGGAATATGACTTTGTTGTTATTTGGGTTCATATAGATGGTATTAGCCGCCGTATTGTTGTTTTTGTATTCCAGCGTCATACCTCCACTGTTCAGCACATGAGTGCCTTGCACATTCGTATTGCCCGATGCGCCGCCGTCCATGTACCATGTTGCGGTTCTCGTCTCGATTTTCGTTCCTGCCCACGCCGTCATGGTCGTGAGCATCATCATGAATAGCATCATGGCTATCCTTGAAAGCAATCTTCTAAAAGGTTGATGTGTTGTCATTGTTTTTATGATTTAATTATTTATATTATTCTCTTTATTCCTTTAGGATAAAAAACACTGCGGCTTCCCTTGCACGGATGCAAAGAAAGCCGTATATTGACGCGGGTGCCCGCGCAACTTAATAATGTATAAGCTATTGTAGGTGAGTACCTGAGAGAGAGAGAGAGAGAGAGAGAGTAGCAAAATTATTGGAATGACCAAGGATTTGCGCTACTTTTTGTTCTGCGTTAACAATCTTTGCATTCTCTCGCTCTGGCATAGCCTCCCCTCTGCTGCCGCCGTTGGCGTCAGTCCTCCTAAAAGCGGATATGTAGGTGAGGGGAGGCATGAGGGGGAATGGGGTGATTAGATTTTCAAGAGGTCTTTGACGGAATAGATGCGACTGAGAGCCTCGAACGAGAAGTACTGGTCGTCCATAATCATCCAGTCCTCACGCTGCTTGCGGCTGAGGTGCTTGATGTCGGGGAACATAGAGACAGGGACGATAATCTCGCGACCGTCCGTCAGGTAAGCCGCCATCGCGCCGCGCTTCACGTTGAAGTCCAGCTTCTTGATGCCCAAAGTGGTGTCCTTGAATTTGCACATATCGTTGTCCTCCTATTATTTAATGCGTTTAATCTGTATCTTCTTGCCTGCGAACACAGCGTCAATGAGTCGGTTCAGCTCCTCCCAGTGGTCGTCGATGGCTTTCATTATCAGAGCCTCCTCGTCAGCCGAGAGTTCCGACCATGCCACCTCAATCTTCTTCTGACCGTTCTCCTCAATCCATATCTTGGCCACGGTGTCGCCGCGATGCGACTTCTTGCTGCCCCGGCGCACCACATGGATATGCCGCCGGTTCTCCGTCGCGTCGGCGGGAAACACCGAGAGGATGAAGTAGAGAAGTATCATCAGTTTGCCCATGTCGCTGTCGTTTTGTTCGTTATTACGTGTGCAAGGACGGTGCAAGCCGAACGCAATGGAGCTCGCTCTTTGCCGAGGTGCAGCCCGTTCTCGCACAAATTTTGTGCAAAGGTACGAACTTTCCATGAAAAGTGGTCACGGAGGATGCTTTTTTTAGTCATTTTTACCTATTAATTATAATAAGGCGTTGATTTTTGACAGCAAAGTTACACAATACCATCATAATTCACCCTCGGTAAACCCGGAAATCGGGTGCCGAGGGTAAAAGTCTTAACTAGTTAAAGCGTTTTGCTCAATTTTATCGTTTTTTTTCCCGAAAAGGTTTGAATGTGTGCCGGTGTTTAAGAGCAGAAGGACAAGCTCTTGATTGCGTATCTCCCAAATGAAGAGCCAGTCAGGCGCGCGGACTGCTCTGCACTGGCTTCGACTCGCCATTCGTATAGCAGAGCTGGCGGTAGGGGCAGGCTATACACCGCTGTGTGTCGGTGGTGGGCTCCAGGGGCTGCGAGTGGTTGAACATGCGGTCGATGACCTGTCGCAGCTGCTCTACGAAGGGTTCGTCGTAGTCTCTCACATTGTCTATGCGCTGGCGGCCGAAGTACAGCACGGGGTCATAGCCGGGAGCAGCCGCATGCTGTATGAACAGCAGTGCAGGGGCTACAGGGTATTCAGGGTGCTGCCGCGCCACAATGATGGAATAGAGCATGGCCTGCAGATAGTAGTCGGAGTGTTCCTTCAGGTTGTCGGGGTTGAACACCGCTTCCACGTCGGGCAGCGCCTTCAGCCGGTGTGCGCCCGTCTTATAGTCAACGACACGTATCACATCTTGAGCAGGCAGCGACGTGTCATCAAGTGCTATCGGCGTTATCATGTCGAGCCTGTCTATACGCCCCCCCACATTTACCGTTAGTCCGGGCCTCACCTCTATGGGCATGCTGAAGTCGTCCTCCAGCGAAAGGATGGTGAATGGAGCCAGTTGGCGGTCGTTGCTGAGCAGTGTGCGCAGATAGTGTATGATCACCTGCCGGTTGATAATCTGCAGTCCGTTGAGTCGTGGATGAAAGTTGGGTCTGTCGTCGGCCACGTGAAACAGGTGTTTGCGAAACGCCTGGTCTACCGCCCGCTCTATGTCCGCCCCTTCCTTCAGCAGCTTATCGATGGCCTGTGCAGTGATGAGCGATGAGCCGTGCCCTTTGAACCGTTTGTAGATGATCTCGCATGCCTCGTGAAAGATATTGCCGAATATCCTATTGTCGCTGATGTCATCCTCGGTCTCGTCGGGTTCGCTCAGGTTGCACACATAGCGGTAGTGAAACCGCAGCTGGCAGCGCAGATAGGTGTTGATGGCTGTGGGCGAGAGCTGCTTGGGCGGTAGTGCCTTGTTGGCCACTGCCTTCGGGCGCCCCATGGTGCACTCCTGCCCTCCCTGCAGTGTGATGTGACTGATGTGGTGCGGGCACTCCACCATGAGCTGCAGCAGAAAGCGGCTCATCTCGCCTTTCTGCCCGTCGGTGGTGGCGTTGTTATATACCAGTGTAATGTCGCTGGCCCGCTGCAGCAGTCGGTGGAAGTAGTAGCTGTATATGGCCGCCTTGTGGTCGGGTGTGGTCAGTCCGTATGCCCTTCTCAGCGTCAGTGGTATGAACGAGTTGTCGGTGTTGCCCCGCGGCAAGTTACCTTCCTGAGCCGAGAGCAGCAGCACATGGCTGAAGTCGAGGTTGCGCGTCTCGAGCATGCCCATGATTTGCAGCCCCTCGGCAGGCTCTCCGTGGAAGGGCACTGTGGTGGCCTGTATGAGTTGGCCTATGAGTCGTGCCAGCGTGGCCATGTCCACGTCCAGGTCGCCGTCCTTCGCCAGGTTCAGCATGCGGTTGAGCAGCGTGTAGGTGCGGAAGAGGCTCTCTGCGGCCAGCGGGTCGCTCCCTGTTGGCGTGTCGGCAGTGCCCTGAGTTTGCGCTATGGCTTTTATCACGTCGCTGAGCCACCTTAGCAGCTCTATGCGGTCATACTCCTTGGGAAAGGGTTTGAAGAGCAGCGAGGTAAGCGCATCTACGCTAAGCTGTTCGTGTGTGGGATAGTAGTTCTTGTCGGCCTGCAGCTGCTGCAGCAGGGCGGCAGCCTGCTGGCTGGCGCTCACCACGTAGGGGTGTCGCAGCAGTCTGCCCGTCTGCCTCAAGCGGAAGTGGCGCTGCTGGTGGTCGTAGCCGTCGCGCCGCAGCGACAGCAGTCGGTTGAGGAGCGACGCGGCGGGTGCCTGCGCCATAGGATAGCCCGTGGTAATGTTGACAGCGCCCACCTCTTCGGGCAGACAGTGTACGACGGCGGGCAGCAGTCCCTCATTGCCGAGCACGATGGCCGTCTGCCGCCCGTCGTCCAGGCGGCCCTGCTCCCTGAGCCACTGTGTGGCATAGCGTGCCTGTATGTTCTCGGTGGCTGCCGAAGCTATGACGATGCGCTTAGGCTCACTGAAGCAGCGGTATATGCTGTCATTGTCGATGTCGAGCTCGTTGGGAAACTCGCCCAGATACTGCCTTATGCTGTGTCCCGCCTCGCTGCCGTTCATATAGTAGTGGTCGAAGTCCCAGTAGAAGCGGGCCTTGCCTTCGCGCTGCAGCAGGGTGAAGAGGCGGTGCTCCACGCGCAGCAGCATGTTGAAGCCCACGAACACATATACCGTTTCCTCGCTCAGCTCTCTGTGCTCCAGGCTCTTCACCACCTGGCGGTAGAGGGCACCCTCATAGGCTAGGCCTTTGCTCGCCAGGCGCTGGTTGAAGTCGTGGTAGATGTCGCCTATATGTGTCCACAACCGCAGGAAGCGCTGCTTCAGCTCGCTGTTATGCCCTTCTGAAAAATGGCTGAAGAACTGTCGCAGCGCCTGCCGCTGCTCGTCGGTAACGTAGCTGTCGTCGTCCAGCTCATGCAGGTCAGACAGGTGGGCAAACACGTGGTCGGCGTCGGCCATCTGCTTGTCTATGTCGTCAAAGTCGTTGAGCAGCAGCTGTCCCCATCCGTAAAAGTGGTCCAGCGTCTCGTCGATGCCCGTCTTTGCGGTGAACGAGCGGTACAACTCGCACACCAGCTTGATGGGGTCGGCCAGCAGTGTGGCCGACTGCTGGCGAAACAGGTCGCTGATGGTGGTGTAGGCAGGGCTCCACAGCGGTTTGCCGCCAGAGAGCCGTGCCAGGTACTCATTGAGAAACAGCGATGCGCGTTTATTGGGAAACACTATGGTGAGTTGCGACAGGTCGCTGCCATACTTCGCCATTAAGTCGTTGGCCACATGCCACAGAAAGCTATTGTTATTCATTCCAGGAAAACTATTTGCTGCTTATCGCACGGTGAGTATGAGTGTTGTTTTCATATCGTGGGCCAAAGGTACGAATAAGCGAGCGAAAAACCAAAGAAAAAACAATTTTTCTTTGGTTCTTCCGAGCGGAAGTACCTTCGGCGCAGCCAGAGGTACGAATAAGCGAGCGAAAAACCAAAGAAAAACGGTTTTTTCTTTGGAAATGATATAACAGTTGACCTGGAGTCCGTAGACGCGGGGATGATGGCGCCCATAGACGCGGGGATGATGGCGCCCGTAGGCGCTCCCCTCCCATGTAGGGGAGGGGCAGGGGTGGGGTCAGTATTATCCCCATCCGCTTACTCAAGGGCACCTCTCACCCCTTCGGATTGGGGCGATGACTGCCCTCAATGTATTGTCTAACCAATTCTTCTTCAGGAACTTATAAAGATACTGACCCCACCCCTGCCCCTCCCCTACAAGGGAGGGGAGCGCCTACGGGCATCATCATTCCCGCGCCTACGAGCATCCTCAGGGCAGGTCAACTGCTATATGATTGCCTTTTCTTTGGTTCTTCCGAGTAATGAATTAGGCAACACCTAAAATGAAGCCCCGAATAACAACATTTTTTTATATGGAAGCGGAAGTACCTTCGGCGCAGCCAGAGGTACGAATAAGCGAGCGAAAAACCAAAGAAAAAAAATAAAAACACGGATATTCTCAGCGGGTTGGAATAATACTGCCCCTCCCCCTGCAT
>JAEEGG010007066.1_pt1 | contig 26108 bp, 25 predicted proteins | sample 9134161 | NCBI WGS metagenome assembly JAEEGG01 (sample SAMN16246543, study PRJNA631951) | gut metagenome | biome: gut microbiome; feature: rumen; material: CR-attached | host: Bos | place: Iran: Karaj | collected 2018-10 | reverse complement strand
CGTCGGGTTTTCCTTAATGAGGCCGTTGTACAGCCGTTCCAGATACTTATTCTTCATATTACCTGCCTCCCTCCATGATCACATTTCGGAAGAAGTCGAGACCCGCGTTCACCGCGTTCAGAACCGCTTTTGAGGTGACGGTCGCGCCGGACATGGTGTCGACGCCGCTCGTATCCGTCTGCCCGACGAACTGATCCTTGAACGCAGGCTCATCCGCCTTGGAGCCCTTGCCGGGCGTTTCGTTCAGTTCGATGAAGGCAATCTTCAGGATCTTGCCGTCCGGATCGACGCCGAGCGCCAGCTTCAGCGGCGGATTGTATGCGTTGCGGTTGGTGATCTCGAATACGTAGCCGACGGTGTTGCCGCCTGCGTCGACCGCCTCGAGCACCTCGTCGATCGTCGTGGCGCCGAATTTGCCGTTTGCATAGGAACCGTTCTGCGAATTGAGCGCATCAATGGCAGCGTTGACATCAAGGAAGTCCGCAGCGTTCTCGCAGACGACGGTGTAGGATTCACGCTTCTTTGCGAGTTCGTTTGCTTCGATCGGGTCCTTGGTCATCGAGAACACGCCGGACAGCGCAAGACCTGCCAGCGCGGCGATGATCGTCAGCGCGATGACCGGTTTCGGGATGCGCTTGAGAAGCGGAGGCTTTACAACGCCCGCCGCCTTTTCGATCGCGCTCTTGCGGTACGCATAGGGCTTCGGAACGATGTACAGGTCGATGAGCGGCGTGAACAGGTTCGCGATGATGATCGAGTAGCTGAAGGAATCCGCGCTCTTGCCGAGCAGGCGGAACAGCGCGCCGAGCACGCCGATGAGACAGCCGTAAACGAGCTGTCCGAGACGGCTCACCGGAGAGGTGGTGTAGTCGGTCGCCATGAAGAACGCGCCCATTATGACGCCGCCGCTGCACAGATGCGCCGCAAGGAACGCGGGATCAAAGCCGTGTCCGCCGAACAGCGCGAGGCAGAGGGTGAATCCGCCGACGACCGAGAAGCAGATCTCGCCGTGAATGACGTCCAGTCCCCAAAGCACGAGACCGCCGACCAGAAGCGCGAGGATCGAGCTTCCGATGACGCCGCCTGCGGTGCCGAGGAACATTTTGGTCACGTTGACCATGCTGCCCGCCTTGAGCATTGCGACAGGCGTTGCGGAGGACAGCGCGTCCACGCCCGCGGCGTTCACGCCGGGGTAGTTCGTCATGCCGTTAGAAAACGACAGGAGCAGGAAGCACCGCGCGGCAAGCGCCGGGTTGATGAAGTTTTTGCCTAAGCCGCCGAACAGGCACTTCACGACAAGGATCGCAAAGACCGAACCGACGATCGGAAGCACGATCGGCGTCTCGGGCGAAAGGCAGAGGGCAAGCAGCATGCCGGTCACGGCGGCGCTGCCGTCCCAGATCGTGATCCTGCGGCGTGTCGCGAGACAGAACAGAAGCTCGGTCAGCATCGCGGAACCGATCGAAGCAAGGATGATCCAAAGCGCGTTGAGGCTCTGGAATTTCACCCAGTGCACGACCACGCCGATCGCCGCGGCAGGCGCCAGCGCGATCAGGACGATCATCATGATGAACGGCGTCGTCCAGCGGTCGCGAATGTGCGGACCGGCAGAAAGATTCAGCTTTTGATTCATTTCTTACCTCCCTGCGCCGCACGCTTGCGTGCCATGATCTCCGCCTTGGTCTGTTTGAACGTCTGGGTCAGCGGACGCTTTGCCGGACAGATATAGGTGCAGGAGCCGCAGGAGATGCAGTCCAGACCGTAGAGCTTGTTTTCATAGCGATCATAGTCGCCTGCCGCGACGGCGTCCGCCATCATCTGCGGCATCAGCCCGTTCGGGCAGACCGTGGTGCAGCGTCCGCAGTGCAGACATGCGGTCATCTTTTTGTCGGCGGTCTCGACGGGATCCTCCTTCAAAACGGTGATCGCGTTGGTCGTCTTGGTGATCGGGACCTCGGTCGAAGAGACCGCGATGCCCATCATAGGTCCGCCGGAGATAATCTTCTTTGCTTCAACGCCGTCCTTGAGACCGCCGGCGGCTTCGATGAGCTCTGCAAAGCTCGTGCCGTCGCGCGCGATGAAGTTCGAGGGCTCTTTGATCGCTTCGCCGGTGACCGACAGGACGTGCCGGAACAGCGGCTCGTGATAGACGACCGCGCGCTGGATCGCGTAGATCGTGCCGACGTTGTCGACGATGCAGCCGACGTCCGCGGGCAGCTTGGTGATCGGATAATCAACGCCCGCAATGACCTTGATGAGACTGCGCTCGCCGCCCTGCGGGTACTTCGTGCGAAGTCCCATCACACGGATGCGTTTGTGTCCCGCCGCCGCTTTCTGCATGGCGGCGATCGCCTCGGGCTTATTGTTCTCGATCGCGATCACGCCCTCAGCCGCCGGGAACAGCGTCAGAACGATCTCCATGCCCTCCACGATCTCCGCCGCGTATCCGCGCATCAGCTGATCGTTGCAGGTGATGTACGGCTCGCACTCCGCGCCGTTCGCGATCAGATACCTGATCGCAAGCGGATCCTTCGGCGCAAGCTTGACGTGCGTCGGGAATCCGGCGCCGCCGAGACCGATGATGCCGGCGTCCTTGACGGCGGCAAGGATCTCCTCACGCGTCAGGTTTACGCGCATCGGCTGATCGTAGACGTCGCCGGTTTCGGTGTACTTTCCGTCGTTGTCCACCACGATGCATTCCTGCATGGCGCCGGAGATCGTGCGGCGCTTTTCCACCGCCTTGACCGTGCCGGAGCAGGAACAGATGACGTTGGCGGAGACAAAGCCGTCGGCTTCTCCGATGCGCTGACCCGCCAGCACGGGATCGCCCTTCTTGACGATCGCCTTTGCCGGTTTTCCGATGTGCTGCGCAAGCGGGAAAACCATTTCTCCTTTTGCGTCAAAGACGCGCAGCGCCGCTTTCCGACTCAGATCCTTGTGATCGTTCGGATGTACGCCGCCGCGAAACGTGTCTCTCACGATTGTGACCCCTCCTTAATGCGTCAGAGATTTCTTCATACCGGATCGGTTCCGGCACAAAGGTATACACACTATTAGATTAACAGAAAAAGCGCTGTTTGTAAACAGGAAAAGTCGACCGATGCGGAAAAAGTCTCCCGGGCAAAACGGGAAGGGACGCCGCTTGCGGAAACGCAGGTCGTGAAATGAAAAAAGCTTCCGGAAACTCCGAAAGCCTTTTGCCGTTTTGTTGTTCAGCGCCGGAAGAGCCGCTTAAGAAACGGCGCGAGTCCGAGCGATTTTGCGATCCGGATGAGTCCCCGGACGATGTGAAACCGCAGGGCCCGCAGCGGATAGATCGCGTTCCAGAAGCGGGCATAAAACCGGTAGCCGCGTTCCGTTACGGTATGCAGTCTGCCCTTGCGGTTAAAGCTTTTCAGCACACCGATCACCGCGTCGAACGGAACGCGTTCCACGGCATAGGTATTGTCGCCGCGAATGCGGTAATGATCGCTTTCGACGCCGATCACGCGGTGCAGCACATACTGCTCGCCGCGCCGGTACAGAGCGACGTCATACTTTTTCAGGCGCGAAAAAGGGACCTCGATGATCACCAGGTCCCGGTTTTGGCGCAGCATGGGCTCCATGCTTGTGCCTTTTGTTTTGTAAACCAGTCTGCCGTCCTTTTGCAGAAGGTCTTCAAAACGGGTCATTCCTCCAGCGCGTTGATGCTGCGAAGCGTACCGAGGATCTCCTCAACGTCGGCGTCGATCGTTTCGCGCGGCGCGTCAAATTCGGCGCACATTGCGTCCACGATCTGTTCCTTTGAGGTTTCTTCCTTCAGGCAGCGAATGATGAACGCCGCGGTCTTGTTGCTGCGCACGATCCCGTTGAAGGCTTCGTGTCCGAGCGGTACCAAAAACTGTGTATCATCGATGTCCTGTACGATAAAGTCGGATTTCAGTTTCATTGCGGTTTCTCCTTAGCAGACGGTGTCGTCTCCGTCCGTTTCTTCTTCCTTGTTGTGTTTGTCAACCAGATTCTTCAATGCGTCGACCGCATTGATCTCGTGGACTTCCTTGCAGTGCGCATCCACGCACGGACAGGAGGCAAAGCTTGTGCATTCGGGCAGGAATCTGCATTTGCGGCACATTTCGCGCGTGCGGTCCGCTCTGCGGAGTTCCCGTTCGAGCGCCGCGTCGGTCGTGCCGTTGAAGACATCGCCGTAGCTGGTTCCCGGAGAGCAGTGTTCGCATGTATACAGACGTCCGTCCGGACAAATGACCACGCTTCCGCCGTCCGCCATACACCGGTTGGCGCGAAAACGCCTGGACGGTTTCAGGAACGGAAGCACGCGGAATCCGGCGTCCGTGATCAGATGCTGCGCGGAAAGGATCTCTTCCCAAAAAGCAAGGTCATCCTGCCCTGCACGGACATGCATCAGCGGACTGAAATACACGTAGACATTTTCCTTGTGCGCGACGTGTTCTTTCAGGTCACTCATAAACTGAGGAATGCCGGGCCAGTTGCTTTCCTCGACATTCACGCGCAGCGCAACGGCAATCCCGGTTTCGGAAAGCCTGTCGATTGCATTCATAACGGAATGATACTGATCGGAATCGGCATAATACCGCTTGCGGGCGATGTAATCCGGCTCTGCGCCGTCCATGGAGATCTGTACACGCTTCAGATTCCACAGGTTCTTCATTTTGTCGATCGTTTCCGGTGTGATCAGACTGCCGTTTGTAATGATGACCGATTGAAACGGGATGTCTTCTTTCCGCAGGCGATCGCAGATATGATCAATGATGCCCTGACACAGCAGCGGTTCTCCGCCGAACCAATTGATGGTTATTTTATCTTTTGACCGCGTATTGAGGATAAACCGAAGCGTCTGCTCCGCAATTTCGGGAGTCATGGTAACCTGCTTGTATCCTTCTTCATAGCAGTAGACACAGCGGGCGTTGCAGCCTAATGTCGGAAGGATGGTATAACCGATAACTCCTTTCGGCTGCATGAAATGACGCATCATTTTCGCGATCGATTCATAGTAGGCGCATTCATCCTTATCTTCCGGCACAAGGAACATGGATTCGATCAGATCGTCGAATCCCTCGCCGACATGCGCCGAGCGGGGGAGCGTTCCCTCGATCAGCTGCTTTGTAAAAGTATGAAAAACAAACTGCCGTTCGTTGTGCGAAAAGGGAAGAGTGAATTGCGAAGGAACGTACAAAATACCGGGCTGCGCTTTTTGCGGTAAAATCAACCGCGTGAGCGCAGCATCCGGCTTACAAATCTCTTTCATGAATTAGGGGTAATGAGTGAATCTGATCGTTCGGCTAAAATCAATCGTCGCCGTCGATGCAGAAATCGGGCAGCTTGCTATCGCAAGATCCGGTGATTACGTCAGCGTCGATGCAGATGATTTCGACAACAGGCTTTTCATAGTTCTTCATGTTCATTACCTCCGTTAAAAATTATGTCCTTTTTGTTTTTTTGACCGTTTTCAGGGAAGATCAGGCAATTCGATTGCTTTTTGCGGACATGAATCCGTGTAGGTGGTGCAGGATGTCGAAATAACATCCTCCGGCAGGATGATCACATCAACTTGCGGTTTTAAGTATTTCTCCATTTAATCCCTGCTCTCCGGCAACTCCGATTCCATGCGAGCAACCCTTTTCTCTGCTATACTATAACAGCAAACTTTTTTTTTGTCAATTGTGAAAATCTGCTATTCACAAAAAATCCGAAAAGAATCGGGTGTTTATTCACACTTGATACTAAGAGGTGTTTGATCTGCCGCCGCTTCGGCGAAATATCGTTTAATCCGTTCCGCGGCGGCTTTCAAAACCGGTTCCGGCTGCGCGTACGCAAGGCGAACAAAGCCGGAGCGGAGGAACGCGCTTCCGGGGGTCAGCGCAACACCTTCGCGCTCCAGAAGACCGCGGCAAAACGCCGCATCGTCCGCACCGGTCCCGCGGATATCGAGCCAGAGATAGAATGCGCCGGCGCTCTCTTCGACCTTAAGACTGGGGATCGCGGCGATCAGCGGATACAGGGCGTCTCTTCTTGCGCGGAACGTCTCCCGAAGACGCGAGCGGTATCCGGCGTCACCTTCCAGCGCGGCGATCGCGGCGCGTTCCGAAAGCGAGCAGGGACAGCCGAGCATGTGGCTCAGATAACCTGCGATCGCGCTTGCGGCAGCGTCCGGAACAACGGCGTAGCCGAGCCGCAGTCCCGCCATGGCGAACGCTTTGGATGCGCTGTTGACCAGGATCAGCCGGTCGCGCACGTCCGACAATTCATACAGGCTTACGAACGGTTCGTCGTAGACAAACGTGCCGTATACCTCGTCCGCGATCAGCCAGAGATCGTGTTTTATGCAAAAATCTGCGATCTCCCGCAGCTCTTCCCTGCGATACACGGTCCCGGTCGGATTGACGGGATTGTTGAAAAGCAGCGCTTTTGTGCGGACGGTCACGGCGTTTTCAAGCGCTTCCCGCGGTATCGCGAACCGGTTTTCGGGATCGCCTTCGATGAAAACCGGCACGGCGTCTGCGAGACGGATCATTTCCGGATAGCTCGTATAGCACGGGGTCGGAAGCAAAACCTCGTCGCCGGGACCCGCGATGCAGGCGATCGCGGCGGAAAGGAGCGGCTTTGCGCCGGCGGAGATCAGAACGCTGCCCTCCGTCCAGCCCATTCCGTTTCGCACGGCGCGGATGACGTCGGCGGAACCGGCGGCGGGGACGTAACCTGTCCGGTCGGCTTCCAGCGCGGCAAGGACCGCGTCTTTTGCAGTCTGCGGCACGGGCAGATCCACCTGACCGGCCGTCAGATTGATCACGTCACGTCCGGATGCGGCAAGCTCCTTTGCCTGCCGGTCCAGGGACATCGTGATCGAGGAGAGGACGTTGCGGCGCATCGGTTTCATTGCTTTTTTCCGTCCTCCCGTTTTCGGATCAGCAGAACGGCGGTCACGTCGCCCGCGACGTTCAAAGAGGTATATGCCATATCCAGCAGGCGATAGATCCCGGCGTACATGCCGAGGAACAGCCCGATCTCCGACATGCCGAGGAGACCCAGGAAGGTCGCTCCGAGCACGATCCCGCCGCCGGGAATGCCGGGCGCGGCCATGTTCAGCGTCACGGCAAAGGCCAGCATCAGAAGGAATGTGCCGAGGGTTATCGGTCTGCCCGTCATCTGCATCGTGAACATGGCGAGCAGGCAGAAGGAGACCGCGCCGCCGCACATGTGGATCGTGCAGCCAAGCGGCGCAACGACGCCCGCGGTTTCTTCCGGTACGTCAAACTCTTCGCGGCAGGTGCGCAGCGTTTCGGGCAGCGTCGCGGCGGAGGAGCAGGTGGAAAGCGCAGTCAGCAGCACGCGTCCGGTCTTGCGGAAATAGGTGACGGGATCAATGCGGCAGAAGATCCACAGAGGCAGGATCATTACAAGGAGCAGGATCAGCACACAGCCGCCCCAGGCGTACAGCACATAGGACAGCGCGCCGCCGAGCGCGCGCATGCCGAAGTCCGCGGTGCATTTGCCCATCAGCACAAAAACGCCGAGCGGCGTCAGCCACAGGATATAGGACAGCATGCGGGAAAAGATCGCTTCAAGCTCTCCGACGAGATCGACGACCTTGTGCGCGCCGACCTTTGCAGCGACGGCGCCTGTGAAAAATGCAAACAGAATGGAGGGCAGCATCGCGCCGCCGCTCAATGATGCAAAGATGTTCGGGGAGAAAACGGTCTGCAGGAAACCGTCCCAGGACAGATCCGCGGTGTCGCCGGACCAGACTTCGCCGGAGGTCAGCGTGAAGCCCGTTCCCGGGGACAACACGGCATACAGCGCGGCGGACAGCAGGAACGAAACGGTAAAGAGGATCAGAAACAGCAGGACAGCGCGAAAAAGCGTCCCCGTCGCGCTCCTGATCCCGCGGGACGCCGCGCCGAATACGGTGCAGAGCACGATCGGCAGCGTCATCAGCTTCAGAAGATTGATATAGACCGTGCCGATAAAACCGATCCGGTCGAACAGCTGCGGAAAGACAAGCCCGATCGCACCGCCGGCAACAAAGCAGGCAAGCGTGATCCACGACAGGATCCGGGTATGCTTTTTTGAGGATATCGCGTGTTCCATCCTTGATATTATATGGAATCAACTGAAAAAAGTCAATTCACACATTGCGGAAAAACCGGAGCGCTGCGGTCCGGCGCGGATTTGCTTTTTCACCGGGAGAATGGTATAATCCATCCATCAAACGAAAGGAGATGCGCGATGGATTGGACGTTCTCCGTGACGCCGCGGCCGTACGGGTCTGTGCACGTTCTGATTCTTTTCGGCATCCTTGCCGCAGCGGTCGTGTTTGCGATCGCGATCCGGAAGACGGATGAGCGGAAGCTTCTGCGCCTGCTGTTCGTGTTCGGGATCGCGATGCTCGCAGCCGAGGCATGGAAGCAGTGGTTCGTGATCCGGTATGTGTACCGCGGAACGCGTTCGATGTGGTTTTTCCCGTGGCAACTGTGCAGCATGGCGATGTACTGCTCGGCGATCGCTCCGCTTCTGAAGGGCAAAGCACAGGATGCGGTGCTTGTGTTTTTAAGCACGTTTTCGGTCATCGGCGCGGTCTTTGCGCTGCTGTTCCCGGAGGATATGATGCGGGATCAGATCCTGCTGTTCTGTCACAGCTTTCTCTATCATGCAGTGATGCTGTTTGAAGCATACATTGCGTTCCGGATCCTGCGAAAACGGGACCGCGTCAGATTCACGCCGGCGCTGCTGCTGTATCTCGGCATGGCTGCGGTCGCGGAGCTTGTCAACGTCGTGAGTCATCTTATCGTCCGCAATATTCATTACGAAGCGAACATGTTCTATATCACGCCGTTTTATCCGTCGACACAGCCGGTTTTTGACGTGATCGCCGCACACGCGGGCGTCGCGGTCGAGATCGCCGTTTACCTCGGCGTGATCGCGCTTGCCGCGTTCGGACTGTATCTCCTGGAATACCGCTTGAAACGAAAACAAAGCTGAATCGAAAGCAAGGACGCCCCCGCGATTTTGCGGGGGCGTCGGTCTTTTTTGTTTTATTTGATCGTTTCGATGCGGAGCACGTTCGTGTTGCCGCTCGCGCCGGTCGTGTCGCCGCCGGTCATGACGACGGTCGAGCCGGGGGCGAGGGAGAGCGTCTTTTTTGCGCAGCGTGCGGCGTAATAGTACAGCACCTCCATGCTCGGGAACTGTTCGGTCAGAACCGGAACGACGCCCCAGGACAGCGCAAGCTTGTACCACGCGTTCCGGTTGGTCGCAAGTCCGAGGATCGTGATCGGCGCGCGGAAGCGCGAGACCATGCGCACGGTGAGACCGCTCAGCGAGGTCACGACGATCGCGCTTGCGTTCAGGTCGATCGCCATCGTGCACGCGGCGTGCGAGATCGCGTCGACGCGGTTGTGGATCGTAAAGCTCTGGGACTCGAACTGCGATTTATAGTCGATGTGCCGCTCGGTCTCTTCGGCGATCTCGCTCATCGTGCGGACCGATTCGACCGGATACTTGCCCGCGGCGGATTCGCCGGAGAGCATGATCGCACTCGTGCCGTCGTAGACCGCGTTCGCGACGTCGCTGATCTCCGCGCGTGTCGGACGCGGATTGCTGATCATGCTTTCGAGCATTTCGGTCGCGGTGATGACGCGCTTGCCCAGGAGACGGCATTTGGTGATCAGGTGCTTTTGAATGGCGGGCAGTTCGGTAAACGGCACCTCGACGCCGAGGTCGCCGCGCGCGACCATGACGCCCTCGCAGCAGGAGCAGATCTCGTCGATGTTGTCGACGCCGTGACGGTTCTCGATCTTCGCGATGACGTCGATGTTGTCGCCGCCGTGCTCATGCAGAAAGCCTTTGAGGTCCAGAAGGTCCTGCTTGCAGGATACGAACGACGCGGCGACGAATTCCACGCCGTTTTCGATGCCGAACAGCAGGTCCGATTTGTCCTGCTCGCTGAGGTATTTCTGCCGCATGACCTTGCCGGGGAAGCTCATGCTCTTGCGGTCACTGAGCACGCCGCCCGTGATGACTTTGCACTTGATCTCGGTACCCACGATCGCTTCGACCTCAAAGATGACGAGCCCGTTGTTGACGAGGATCCGGTCGCCCGCGGAAAGATCGTCCGCAAGCCCCGCATAGCTGACCGAAACGATGCTTTCGTTGCCGATGACGTCGCGCGTGGTGAACGTGAACGCGTCGCCGTCGTGCAGCATGATCTTCCCGTTTTCAAACGTCTTGATGCGGTACTCCGGTCCCTTGGTGTCGAGCATGATCGGGATCGGCAGGTCCAGCTCCTCACGCACCGCCTTGATCATGTCGATCTTTTTCTGATGCTCCTCATGCGTGCCGTGGGAGAAATTCAGCCGGGCAACGTTCAGCCCCGCAAGGCACATGGCGCGAAAAACCTCCGGCTTGTCGCTCGACGGTCCGATGGTGCAGATGATCTTTGTCTTTCTCATACTTTCACGATCCTTTCCGACTTGTTATATATTATTTTACATCATCTTTTCCAAGAAAGCAACCGACAAAGACAACAAAATCGCCGCAACGCATAAAAGAGACGAGTCCTTCCGGGCTCGTCTCTTGATTTGTATCCGGTTTACGCTCTCGCTTTCTTTGCCGCAAGGTACGCGAGGATGCGCTGCATCTCGTTGTAGACGATCATGTAGCCCTCGTCGACGCCCATGCCGGGCTTTGCGAGGATCTGATCGGGACGGGTCGCCATCGCGCACTGCACGCAGACCTGCGCGCTTCGGTCGGTCTCGTTGCAGGTGCCGCCCTGGTATGCGCCGATGCCCTTTTCCTTGCAGTACAGCACCGCTTCGATCGTGTTGTTGATGCCGCCGAGGTCGGGCGTCTTGATCTGGACCATGTGACCCGCCTTGTTGTCGGCGAAGTACTTGATGTCTTCAAGCGTGTTGCACCATTCGTCCGCCACGATCTCCACGTTGATGCCGCGGTCATCGAGTTCCTTGGTGATCGCCTTCAGCGCGAGCATCTGCTTTTCACGGTCCTCGACGTCCATCGGGCCTTCGATGCGGAGGTGGAACGGCTTTGCCGCCTCTTCGAGCTTTGCCATGTAGTCCGCCATCGCCTTATAGTTGTCGTTTCCGAACGCAGCGCCAATCGTGCCGTATACGTCGATGTGGAAGATCGGGCAGTAGTCCTCGGAGGTTCTGAGCTGCAGCACACGGTCACGCAGCCAGCCGACGTACTCCAGAAGCTTTTCGCCGTGTTCGCCGAGCTTGGTCTTGACGTTGTTGATGAGAGCGTGCGGCAGGATCTGCGCGCCCTTGATGATCATCTTGTCGGAGTTCGTATAGCGGTCGTCGCCGGACTGTGTGAAGACGTCGAGCATCTTCTCCTCGATCGTGCAGCCGTATTCGTCCGCCACGACCTCGCACATCATGCGATGACTTGCCTTTGCGACGGCGTCCAGAAGCGCCTGCGTCACGCCGTAGCGGATCGCGGTGTGGAGACGCTTGCCGTCCACGGTGATCGCTTCGAGATCCGCGGCGAGCTTGCGGAAGTTATCCGCTTCTCTGCCGACGAGCGCGGGCTTGATGTACTTGTCGATGATCGGGATGAAGTCCTTTGCAAGGAACAGCGGGTCGCGTCCGCCTGCGCCGGAGTACTGGACCGCCGCGCAGTCGCCGTATGCCATCTGCCCGTCCTCAAGGATAAGCATGACGGAGATGGATTCGCCGGGCTGACGCACGGAGGTAAAGCCGGCGGTCTTCGGCTCGCCGATGTATGCGGCGCCGTCAGACTTTGCGCCAGCCTTGATGGCGCGCTGGTCGTCGAAGTAGAAGCCGGTACGGCCTGCGGAACAGATTACGTCGATGATTTTCATGTTTGTCGCCTTTCTGTAAGTCTTATTATGATATGATTTGCGCAATGCGCGTTTTTTGCTTGTTACACCTCATCCGCCTAACGGGACCTTCCCCTCAAGGGGAAGGCTTTTGGAAAATGCGGCACCTAAGGGCTTTTGGATGCAACACTCAAGCTCTGGGTCTGCCGACGAGACGTCCTTTGCTGATCGCGTAGACGTCGTCGATGACCATCTGGAACGATGCGTTGCGCTTTTCCGCCTTTGCGCGCTCCTCGATCTTTGCGCGGTGATACTTCTTGATCTCGTCGTTGAACGGCAGATTGCCCATGTCGAGAATGCGGATCGCGCCGGTGTTGTCGCGCGCGGGGAGCATCTTGCCCGCGTTGAAGCGCGAGGGCGCAAACGGAATGTCGAGCACGCCGCACAGCACCGCCTTGACGCAGCCGTCCGCGATGTCGCCGTTGCCGAGCTCGAAGCACTTGTCGACGATGCAGCGGGTCTCCGAACGGATCATCCACTTTTCTTCCTCTAAGTTCGCCGCCGTGCAGACCTGGTCCGCAAGCATCGAAATGAGCTGCTTCGTGCAGCGCAGACCCTGCGCGTTCGCTTCCATCGTCGGAACGCCCGCCGCCTCGTGCGGGGTCTTGACAATGACCTTGGTAGCCTTTGAAAGCGCCGCCGTCGCGCTGCCCCAGCTGATGACGCCGAACGCCTTCGCCTCGTCCTGCGGGAAGCCGCCCATCCACTGATGGAACACGGTCGTCACACAGACGTCCTTATAGCCGTTCTTGAGGAGATACTCGTTCGTGAGTTCTTCGAGCACGCGGATCGCCGCGACGTCCTGCACAAGGTTGCCGCACTGACCGTAGCCGACGGTGATGTTCCTGACGCCCTGTTCGGCGGCTAAAAGCGCTTCGATGATCGCGACCGCGTTTGAAATGCAGGCGGGAACGAGCGTGCCGGTCAGCGGACCGTACGGTTCGCGGTTGATGGAAACGCCCGCTTCCTCATAGATGCCGGTAAGCCTGTCGACGTACTGCCAGTCCGCGATCGTCTTTTCCATCGGGACGTTCTTTGCGTAGGGCAGGTTGTAGGAGATGCCGCCGCCCTCATAGCTCGTGAAGCCGCCCGCGTAGGCGATCTCGGTCAAAAGACGCGCGTCCGGCGTGCCGTGACGCACCTGGATCGGCGTGTCCAGCGCATTGATCAGTCTGCGGCAGCCCGCGACGCCGTGGTTGACCGCCGGGAAGCCGTTCAGCATGGAGCGGCGCTCCTTCATGGATTCACGGATGCCGTTCTCCGCTTCCTGATAGCGGTTCTGACGCGTATAGCTGTCGATCGTGGTCGGCAGAAGATCCGCTTCGCCCTTGTCCTGCAGGTATGTGAGGAGCTCGATCTGCGCGTCAATGAGCGCTACGCCCGCGCGCGGCTGGATCAGCGTGATCCCCTTGTTCTTGGCGTCGACCAGCTTCTTGGAAAAAACTTTGTGATCCGGCAGCGCTTTGTGGAATTCGATCGCTTCCTTGAGATCGACCTCTGCGCCGGTCGGCCACTGCTTCAGAACTTCTTCGCGGATGGAATTGAATTCGTCATCCGGGATGCGCTTATTTTGTACCGTCATCTTTCTTTAACTCCTCTTTCAAAATGGTAAGCGCCGCGTCCGGGTAATACTGGGACAAAAGCCCCATAGCGGCGATGATATAGCTTCGATCCACGAGCACGGTGCATTTCTTCGGCTTCAGAGAACCGGGGTCCTCCTCGTCAAAGAAGCCGTAGGACGCGATCCGTCCCGTGTTCTGCGTGTGGATCAGCGAACCGCCGGTGACGATGAATTGATCCACGTTCAAAAGATTCTTGCCGGTCTGGATGAGCTGCAGACCCCCGAGACCGAAGATCTCGGAAAGACGCCCGGCATGCCGCGTCATCGCGACCCGCACCGCCATGCTTGCCAGCGCTTCGTCGGCGCGCTGCGATGCATCGTCGTACGGCAGCATATCGGTGTGCGTTGCGAACAGGTCGACGATCTCCGCCATGTGCTCCTCGGACAGTCCCGCGATCCCCGCGGTCTTTTTGAGCCCCGCCGCGTCGACGATGCCGCGGATGCTGTACCGCATGCCGATGTCGCCCTCGACCGTGCGCTTGACGTACGGCTCGGGGATCCCGCGCAAAGCGGTCCGCGGATCGTCCGGCAGTCCCTCCGCCACGGAGTATACGTCCGTCGTTGCGCCGCCGACGTCCACCGCCACGAGATCGCCGATGCCCTTTTGGGTCTCGGTGCCCTCGGCCAAAAGCCTGATCGCCGCCATGACCGCGCTCGGCGTCGGCATCATGATGCCGTTCAGAAGCTCCGCGGCCTTTGAAAGCCCCTTTGCCTGAATGATGCGGTTTAAGAAGACCTCGCGGATCTCCTTCTGCACCGGCTCGGTGTTCAGCACGTTGAACGACGGCATGACGTTTTCAGTGATATGCACCTCGCGGCCTTCCAGGATCCTTGCGCAGGTGCGCGCTGCGTTGCGGTTGCCCGCCAGGATGACGGGGTAGTTCCCGCCGATGTCCGCGATCACCTTTGCGTTGTGGATGATCGTTTCGGTGTTGCCGCCGTCCGTGCCGCCCACGAGCAGGAAAATATCGGGATTCAGCGCTCTGATCTCATCCGCGTCGTCCTCGTTCAGCTTGAACGAATAGGTTTTGAGCACCTTTGCGCCCGCGCCCAAAGATGCGGTTTTCGCCGCCTCCGCCGTGAGCTCCGGCACAAGTCCGCTTGCGAGCATCCTTAACCCGCCCGCCGCGCTCGAACAGGCGTAACGCGCGCAAAAATCGAGCTTGCCCGTCTGCGCTTCCAGCTTTTGAAGCGCGTCGGCAAGCCCGTTGTTGATATCGGTCTCTACGGTGGTATACGAATTTGCGGTACCCAAAAGCCGCGGGGCGTCGACGTCCGCCGCGGTCACCTTGGTATAGGTGCTGCCGAAATCGATCAAAAGAACAGGTTTCATTGCGTCAGCTCCCGAACGTCAGTCCTCCACATGCAGGTCCTGTTTGAGATACGCAATGTCCACCTCGGGAGCGGTTCCCGGCGGGAAGGAGCGGTCGAAGCCCATCGCCTTGAAGCGCTTTTCGACCTCTTCAAACGGCTGTTTGCCGATGACGATGTTGCCGCCGACGTACAGCAGGATGTGTTCGAGACCCGCTTCGTCGCACTTTTCGCGAAGACCGCGGCAGTCCAGCTCGCCCTGACCGTACAGCGACGAAACGACGATCGCGTCCGCGTTCGTTTCGATCGCGGCGTTGATGAACTCCTCCTGCGAGACCATGACGCCGAGGTTGATGACGTTGAAGCCCGCGTCCGTAAAGGCGTGGTACAGGATCTGGTTGCCGACGGCGTGGACGTCCGCGCCGATGACGCCGATGACCAGCGTTTTCTTTTGCTTTTCCATGATCTCCCTCACTTTTCTGGAATATGGATCCGTACTCGGATCGTACGCATCGCATATATCGCAATGGTACGACGAATCCCCTGTAAAGTCAAGATATAACAGGGGGAAAGCGACAATATATTTCCCGAAAACAGCAGCCTCAAAGCGTATCGAGATACGCTCTTCTGCCGGTCTCGTAAAGGTTATTGCCCTCGCTGTCGATGACGCAGACGACGGGGAGATTTTCGACCTCCAGCCTGCGCACCGCTTCCGCGCCGAGGTCCTCATAACAGACGATCTCGGCTTTTTTGATGCAGCTCGATAGAAGCGCGCCCGCGCCGCCGATCGCGGCAAAGTACACCGCGCCGTATTCTTTCATGGCGGCGACGACCTCCGCGCTCCGCTTGCCCTTTCCGATCATGCCGGTCTCGCCCGCCGCGATCATCATGGGAGAGTAGGCGTCCATGCGGTAGCTTGTCGTGGGCCCCGCCGAGCCGATCACGGAACCCGGCTTTGCCGGCGTCGGTCCGACGTAATAGATCGTCGCGTCTGTAACGTCGAAGGGCAGGGGCTTGCCGTCCTTCAGCAGCTCGCAGAGGCGCTTGTGCGCCGCGTCGCGCGCGGTGTAGATCACGCCGGAAAGCAGGCAGCTTTCGCCGCTTCTGATCGTTCTTGCGGTCTCCCGCGTAATGGGAAGCTGAATCTTTCGTTCCATGGTTCCGCCTCCTTACAGCACGACCGTCTTATGCCGGGTCACATGGCAGTTGATGTTGACCGCCACCGGCAGTCCTGCGATATGCGTCGGCATCCACTCGACGTTGACTGCGAGCGCGGTGGTGCGTCCGCCGAAGCCCTGCGGACCGACGCCGAGCGCGTTGATCTTCTCGAGAAGCTCCGCTTCGAGATCGGCGTAATACTGGTCCGCGTTCCGCTCGTCCGTGCTGCGCATCAGGGCTTTCTTCGCAAGATACGCCGCCTTGTCGAACGTGCCGCCGATGCCGACGCCCACGATGACGGGCGGGCAGGGGTTCGGTCCCGCTTCCTCGACGGTCTTCAGGATGAACGCCTTGACGCCTTCCACGCCGTCGGAGGGCTTGAGCATGGCAAGACGGCTCATGTTCTCACTGCCGAAGCCCTTCGGTGCGACGGTGATTTCGATTTTGTCGCCCGGAACGATCTCGGTGTAGAGCATGGCGGGCGTGTTGTCGCCGGTGTTTTGGCGGCGCAGCGGGTCTTTGACCACGGACTTACGGAGATACCCGTCGCCGTAGCCCCTGCGTACGCCCTCGTCGACCGCGGCGCGAAGATCGCCCGTGATATGCACATCCTGCCCGATCTTCAGAAACACGCAGCATACGCCGGTGTCCTGGCAGATCGGCACGGTGTTCCGTTCCGCGATGCCGTAGTTTTCGATGATCTTGTCAAGGATGCCCTGCGCGGTCGGCCACGGCTCGTTCTTCCGCGCGTCCTCGATGCGGTGTTTCACGTCGCACGGGAGCACGCAGTTTGCTTCGATCGCAAGCCGCGCGATCGTATCGGTCAATAGACTTGCCTGAAATTCTCTCATAATCGCTCCTTACTGCAAAACATTGCGGATATGATCGATCACCGTGCCGTCGCGATAGACGACGTCGGCAACGATCTTCTCGCCGAGCCGCGGCTTTTCGGGCACGCCGCTTACGCGCTCCGCCAGTTCCTTGAGCTCGTGGATGTCGACAAGCTTCACGCCCGCGTCCTTAAGCCGCAGCCGCAGCTCCTCGTCCTTCGGATTGACCGCAACGCCCTTCTGTGTGACCAGCACATCGATCGTGCTGCCGGGGGTAGAGATGCAGGTCACGCGATCGGTCACGATCGGAAGCCTTGCGCGGGAAAGCGGCGCGATGATCATGGAGAGCTTTGCGCCCGCCGCCGTGTCGCTGTGTCCGCCGGAGCCGCCCATGATGCTGCCGTTCGAGTCGGTATGTACGTTGACGTTGAAGTCCGTGTCGAGCTGCGTTGCGCCGAGGATCACGACGTCGAGCGAATCGACGACCGCGCTCTTAGCAAACGGCGAGGCGTAATGCGTCGCAGAGATCTCGCAATGCTTCGGGTTATTCCGGATGGATTCGACCGCCTTGAGATCGAAGCACTGCACGTCCATCAAAGCGTCGAAGCAGCCCTCGTTGAGCATGTCGACCAGATACCCGGTGATGCCGCCGAGACCGAAGCTGCCGCGGATCTTTTCTTTCAGCATGACGTCCTTGAGGTATTTTGCCGCCGCCAGCGAAGCGCCGCCCGCGCCGGTCTGGAAGCTGAAGCCTTCCCTGAGAAGCCCGGACGCCTTGATGACGTCGACCGCGGTCTGCGCCATCAGCAGCCCCACGGGATCGCGGGTGATCTTGGTCGTGCCGGACACGATGCCCTTCGGATCGCCGATTGAATCGACGACGACCACCGCGTCCACGTCGGTCTCGGGGATCGACCAGCCGGCAAGGGGGTAGGGGTGCAGCTCGTCCGTGATCGCCACGACGAACTTCGCGTGCTTCGCGTCGGGGATCGCGTAGCCCAAAGAACCGCAGGCGGACTTTCCGAGCTTGCCGGTGCAGTTGCCCATCGGATCGCAGGCGGGCGCCGCGATGAACGCCACGTCGATCGGCGTTCTGCCGTTTTCGATGTCGGCGGGACGGCCGCCGTGCGTACGGAACTGCACGGGGTTTTCCATGCCGCCGGCGGAGATGAAGCTGCCGAGCCCCGCAGACATGTAGTCCGTTAAGATCGTCGTCACGATGCCGTTTTTGATATGCTCCTTCAGCGGCGCGTGCGTATCAAAGAGAGAACTGGCGTTCACGGTGAGGTCGCGGATGCCCAGAGCGGCGATCTCGTCCATGACCATGTTCAGCACGTAGTCGCCGTTGCGGAGATGATGGTGGAACGAAACGGTCATGCCGCTTTTGAGACCGCTGTCGATAATTGCTTCGCGAATGGAATTTCGGATCTTATTCATCTTCGAGCCCTCCGATGCCGAGCTGTTTTGCCGCTTCGAGCGTCTGCCGCGCGCGTTCGACGATCGGTTTGTCGATCATCTTTCCGCGCAGGGAAACGGCGCCCTTACCCTGGAGCTTGCCGATGCGGATCGCCTCGAACACGAGCTTTGCGTATTCGATGTCCGCAAGCGAGGGACTGAACACTTCGTTGATCGTGCGTACATGCCGCGGCGCGATTGCGCTCTTTCCGGTAAAGCCGAGCGACTTCGCGTACTCCGCGTCGATCACGATCCCTTCGTCGTCGTTGACGTCGGTAAACGGCGTGTCGTAGACGTCGATGCCCGCGGCTCTTGCCGCGCAGACGAGACGTTTTCTTGCGTAGTCGATCTCGTTGCCCGCCTTTGTGCGCTTGCATCTGAGATCCGCGGTGAGGTCTTCGCCGCCCAAAAACAGCGCGGTCACCCGCGGACAGGCGGCCGCGATCTCAAACGCGCGTTCGACGCCGAGCGCCGTCTCGATCAGCGGGATCAGCTTAACGGTTCCGACGGGAATGCCCGTCTTTTCTTCGACCTTCGCGATGTATGCGTCCAGCGTCTGCATGTCTGCGGCGCTCGACGCCTTCGGCGGCATGATGAGATCGGGCTTCAAGGGCACGATCGCTTCAAGATCGTCCTGCCAGTACGCCGTGTCGATCGAATTGATGCGCACCGTGATCTCCACGCCGGCAAAGCCCATGCGCTCGATCGCGCTGCGGACCAAAAGCCGCGCCGCGTCCTTTTCGTCCGGCGAAACGGCGTCCTCCAGGTCCAGAATGATGCTGTCCGCGCCGAGCGCGTCGCCGTTGATGATCATGTTCGGCGTGTTGCCCGGCAAAAAGAGCATGCTTCTTCGCATAATGTCCCCTCCGTAAATGATCTTTCGGAAAAACTTCCATAGATAAATGTATTATAACGCCGATCGGATAAACATTCAATAGCGATCGGACCGAAAAACCGGGAGAAAGTCTGCCGTTTCGGATAATATAAAGTAATTTCCCGTTGAGAAAAATGAAAAGGTGTATTATAATAGGTGCGCAGAACAGCAACGACCATTTCAATCGCGCAGGAGGATCCTATGTCGTATTCCGGAAGAATGCAGCAGAACCATTCATACAGCGTCTTTTTCGCGCCGCGCGGCCGCGATCGCATCTATGATCTCGGCATGCAGATCGCGCAGATGTACCTTTCGCCTTACGATAAGCTGATCGGCATCATCGGTGAGGCGGGCTCCGGCAAGAGCATGCTGATCAAAGGCATGTTTCCGGGGCTGGAACTCACCAACGACGACGACGGCGTGAACATGCGTCCGTTGCCGCTTCTCGACCAGAGCAGCGGCGGATTCTTTACCGCGCATACCTATCACGTCGACATCCGCTTTGAAGCCGCGTTCACGCAGATGGGCGTGCTTGCGGATGCGATCCTCGAAGCGATCAAGAACGGCAAGCGCGTGATCGTCGAGCATTTCGACCTGATCTATCCGATGCTGAACGGCGTCAATGCAAACCTGATGATCGGCGTCGGCGACGAGATCATCGTTTCCCGTCCCACGATCTTCGGACCGCTTCCTTCGGAACTGCATGACAAGGTCGCAAAGTCGATCGTCTATCGCCGCATGGCGCATACCGCCGAGGATCTCTGCGAGATCTTTCTGCCGGAGGAGGACTATCGCCGCGCAAAGCACCGCGACATCAAGCACGGCTTCCTGCTTGCGTTTGACGACAGAGAGCCGGACGTCGATCTCGACGAGCTTGAGCTGAAGGTCAGCACCGCGATCGCGTCCGATCTGCCGATTTCCTATGTGGACGAAGGACATGTGAAGATCGGCGAGATCGTGCATCCCTGCACCGGCCCGCGCACACATGTGGCGCACACCGGCGAGATCGAAGAATTCCGTCTCCTGCACCGCATCGTGTACGATCCGATCGAGCGCTGCTATCTGATCGCCGGCCGTGTCGGTCCGGGCATCGGCGGCGAGTCCATCGACGACGTCAACGACTTCAATCTGGACTGACGATCCGTCTCTCAAACGCATATCAAAGTATAGCAGACCCGCTTTTTTCGGCGGGTCTGTTTTTATGGAATCGGGCGCGAAACAAAGTATGCCGGGGGTTCCATACCTCCTCATATCTTCTTGCATACTCTTTTGCCGTTTGTCGGCCTCCGGCTTTGGCTTCGCTTTCTGCGCAACATGAGAACACATGAGAGAATCGCACAGCGCGTTTCGTCCGCTTTCTGCTGCTTGTATTGAATCCGAGCGCATGTAATCCTTGCGAAAAAAACCATCTGCTATGTTGAACAAGCGGTTTATGACTTTGTTGTTATGGTAAAGCTCTACCGAGATTCACCCGCGCATATCTTGCGATATGCCGTCAAGCGGATTATAATGAAATCGAAGAAAAGAAAAACGAACGTCCGTGCGTTCGGATGGGAGGAAACATGAACGACTACGCTTTCGGTGAAAAGCTGTACCGGTACCGCAAAGCAGCGAGAATGACACAAAACGCGCTTGCCGAAAAACTCGGGGTTGGAAGCAAGGCGGTCAGCAAATGGGAGAACGGTGCTGCAAAGCCGACGACGGAAATGCTGCGAAAGCTTGCCGCCGTATTCGGCACGACCGTGGAGGAGCTGCTGCGATTACGGGAAGACAAGCCGTCGAAGAGCATCTCCAAAATTGTGCTGACCGGCGGACCGTGCGCCGGCAAAACGACCGCGCTGAGCTGGATCCAGAACAACCTGCCGAAGTACGGGTATGCGGTCCTTTTCGTGCCGGAAACAGCAACCGAACTGATCAGCGGCGGCGTAACGCCGTGGGGTATGGAAACGAATCTCGATTATCAGCGCTGTCAGATGCAGCTTCAGCTTGAAAAGGAACGCATTTTTGAGCAGGCGGCGCACGCAATGCCCGCAGAGAAGATCCTGATCGTGTGCGATCGCGGCGCGATTGACAACAAGTCATACATGACCGACCTCGATTTTCTGCGGCTGTGCGAGGAGCTCGGAACGAGCGAGGTTGAGCTCAGAGACCGGTACGATGCAGTCTTCCATCTTGTGACTGCGGCGAAAGGCGCACTCGAAGCCTACACGACCGCCAATAACGCTGCGCGGCGGGAATCGCCGGAACAAGCAGCGGAACTGGACGATAAACTGATCGCCGCATGGACAGGACATCCGCACCTCCGGGTCATCGACAATTCAACGAGCTTCGAGGATAAGCTCAAGCGGCTTTTGAAAGAGATCACGCGTTTCCTCGGCGAACCGGAGCCTTTGGAGATCGAACGCAAGTTTTTGATCGGATACCCGGACCTCAGGTGGCTCGAATCGCAGCCGAACTGCCGCAGGGTGGATATCATTCAGACCTATCTCAAAGCTGCGCCGGACGAGGAGATCCGGGTGCGGCAGCGCGGCGCGGACGGCAGCTACGTGTACTATGAAACGATCAAGCAGACCGTTACCGGCATGAAACGCGTGGAGATCGAGCGGAGGCTCACGCAGAAGGAATACCTGAAGCGGCTCATGGACGCCGACACGACCCGCCGGCAGATCCGCAAAACGCGCTACTGCCTGATGTACAAGAACCAGTATTTTGAGATCGACGTCTATCCGTTCTGGACGGACAAAGCGATCGCCGAACTGGAGCTTTCCGACGAAGCCCAGCCGATCGTCTTCCCGAAGGAGCTGAAGATCATCCGCGAGGTCACCGACGACCCCGCGTACAGGAACGCCGCGCTGGCGAAGATAGAATAAAAGAAGATCGAATAAAAATCGAAAAAAAGGAGATGCGATCGGAATGGCATGTAAAAGATGCGGACGCGATTATCCGTTTGACCCAATGAAGGATTATTGCCCTTACTGCGGGCAGGAACAGCATATTCTGTGCGAAGGATGCGGGCGGTTGATCGAATGGGATCCGGAGGAAGGGAGATGTCCGTTCTGCTATACCTGGTATGACGACGACCGAGACGCGTATCGCGTGCCGGTGCGCGGAAAAACCCAAAGATGCGACTGCTGCGGACATATCATGCAGGCGTTTTGGCAGGATATGACGACCGGTTGCGGCAACTGCGGCGCAGAATATGTCAACAATGGATCGTGCTTCGTTCTGGTGAAACCGGGAAAATGCGACAAATAACAAAAGAAAACGAAAGGAGCATCGTTATGAACAGAAATCTCAAGGTCATGATCGCGACGGCGCTGGGGATCGCGCTGTTTGTCGTGCTGGCGCTCTGCCTGCAGGTGCCGGTGTTTGAAAACTACTATCTGTGCCTCGGCTATATCGCAATGGCGGTCTACTGCTATTCGTTCGGCACGATCAGCGGAACGATCGTCGGCGTATTCGGTGTGGTGCTCTATTGCCTGCTGATCAGCGGTCTGCGCGGCATGCCAGGCTGGGCGCTCGGCAACGTGGCGATCGGGTTCGGACTGGGACTGACGTTTGAACTGACGAAAAACATGAAGAACCGCGTCGGAAAGTATATGCTCTGGGTATCCGCGGTCATATTCAGCACCGCGATCGGCATTCTCGGTTTGAAATCGCTGGTGGACAGCGTGATCAAATCACAGCCGTTCCTCGCGCGCGTCGCCATGAATCTGTATGCGTTCGTTGCAGACGTCGTCGTACTGATCGTCGCGCTGCCGCTCTGCGAGATTTTAGACCGCCCCGCGCAAAAGCTGCTGAAAGGCAAACAGGTTTCGGAGGAATCCGCAAATGAACGTAAATGACACACGCGACAGGATCCGCGGCTCGCTGATCGGCGGGGCTGTCGGCGACGCGCTCGGCTATGCGGTCGAGTTCACGGGGGAGAATGCGATCTTCCGGCGTTACGGAATGCCGGGTATTACCGCCTATGAACGAAGTGTCGATACCGGCAAAGCTCTGATCTCCGACGATACGCAGATGACGCTGTTCACGGCGGAAGGGCTGCTCGCCGGCGAAGCATGCCGCAGAATACAGCCGGACGCCGGCACGCCCCACAGCTTTGTCGCAAAGGCATATCAGGACTGGCTTCTGACGCAGGAGCTGGGACTGGAGGGGATCCGTGAACGGACAGACGGTAAGGAAGGTTCCCGTCTCATGAACGTGCCGGAGCTGTTCTATGCCCGCGCGCCGGGCAACACGTGCCTGAACGCGCTGTTTGCCGCACGCAGAAGCGGCGAGTTCGACCTGGATTATATTGAGAAACCGCGAAACAACAGCAAAGGCTGCGGCGGCGTCATGCGCGTCGCGCCGGCAGCGCTGTACAGAAAACCAGGGCGCAGGCTCCGCATTGCCCAGCTGGATGAGGAAGCGGCGCAGATCGCGGCGATCACGCACGGACATCCGCTCGGATACATGCCTGCCGCAACGATGAACCACATTATCAGTCGCATCGTCTTTCCGGAAGGCGAACGAAAGTCGCTGAAGGAGATCGTTTGCGAAGCGCGGGACGCGACGGAAGCGCTGTTTGACGGCTTTGCGCATCTGGACCGTCTTCTGGAGCTGATCGACCTCGCGCTGACGCTTTCGGAGAACGCAGACAGCGATCTCAACAATATCCATCGGCTCGGAGAGGGCTGGATCGCGGAAGAAGCGCTGGCGATCGCGATCTACTGCGCACTTCGGCACCGGGACGATTTTTCGGCGTGTATGATCGCGGCCGTCAATCATAAGGGCGACAGCGATTCGACCGGCGCGATCGCCGGAAATATCCTCGGCGCGTGGGTCGGATACGACGCGATCGAAGAACAATGGAAGACCGATCTGGAGCTCAAAGACCTTATTCTGGAAATCGCAGACGCGCTTGCCGCGGAAGCGGACCGTGCTGCGGAGAAGGAGTGTCAAAAATGATCTATACAGACTTGACAAAGAAGGCAATGACGCTTTGCTTTGCGGCGCACAGGGATCAAGTCGACAAAAGCGGACTGCCGTATGTGTTTCATCCGTTTCATGTGGCGGAACAGATGACGACCGAGGAAACGACCGTCGTTGCGCTGCTGCACGACGTGATCGAAGATACGGACGTCACTTTGGACGATATCGCCGCAATGGGATTTCCCCCGTCCGTGATCAACGCGCTGAAGCTTTTGACGCATGATCCGCGCGTTCCGTACATGACCTATGTGGCGGCGATCAAGGCAGATCCGATCGCACGTGCGGTCAAGCTTGCGGATCTAAGGCACAACAGCGATCTCAGCCGTCTGCCGTTTGTTGACGAGGCGGCGCTGGAGCGGGTCCGGAAATATCAAGCCGCGATCCGTCTGCTGACGGAAGGATCCTGAATCAAAGAACCTGCTGGGCTTTTTGTACTTGTAAAGGAACGATAGTCAGCAGAATACGGAATTGATCAAAAACCTGCTTCGATATAAAACGGCGGACGCTCTTCCGTTGAAGAGCGTCCTTTCTGTTGCACTTGATAGTATAATTCATCTCAATACAAAAACACCCCGGATTTCTCCGGGGTGTAAGGAGTGATTCGCTTAATAGAGCTTTGCGCCTGCCGGGATGTGCGGGTCAACCATGAGAAGGTTCAGCCGTTCTCCTTGTGGATCGCGGAGGCAGCCCGAACATCTGTCCTGCTTGTGCCGCTTTTATGATAACAACGGATACGGCGCTGTTCCGTTATTTGTTGCCCGGCCAGGTGCTTTCGGGCCAGTCGGCGCTGCCGGACAGCGCTTCATAGGTGTCGATCACGACGACCGTATCCGCGTCGATATGCTGCATGACGAAACGCATATGATCCTCCGGAATGGCAACGCAGCCGCCCGTGAACGGCTTGACCGGTCCGAAGCAGTGCAGAAAGATCGCAGAACCGAGATTGGGCGTGCCTTCTTCGTTGTAGCTGATGTTCAGACAATACTGATACTGGTAGATATAGTCGATGATGTGCTCGGAATCGCCGCTCTCGACGTCGAGCCCCGGAAGATCCTTCAAACTGACCAGTTCGTTATAGCGAAAGCCCTCGCGCGGATCGCCCGACCAGTAGGTATCGTGATCCGCTTTGATGTAAGGGATCGCGCATCCCGGATCGTCGGCAATACCGAACGCACGGTTGAAGTGAAACACGCCGACCGGCGTTTTGGCGTCACCCTCGCGGGTCTTGCCGATGCCGTTCTTTCCGACAAAGCCCGGCGTCGTCATCACCATGTGCCAGCTTCCGTCGCTTTGCTTTTCGTGGAGCGAGATCCACGCGTCCGTCGCGTCCTCCGCGAACGCGGCGACGACAAAGAGCTGCTTTGCGTCCTTTGCGGCGTTAAGCGCGCCGATCCATTCGGGCGAGACGACGTCGATCCCCTGATAGCCTTCGACCGTTTGATTGGGCGCGCATGCGGACAAAACCGCTGCAAGCAGCAGCACTGCCAGGATCAGACTCAGTTTTTTCATTCGTTTTTTCTCTCTTTCTCTTCGGATATGTGCCGATCGCGTCTTCCGGCGGGGAAGACGCAGCCCGATCCGCCCGGACAGCGGCGGAACGGGAGCGTCTGAAGGAACGCGGAAGCCGGTTCAGACTGATTATACCATGTCTGTTTGGATCGCTCAACCGTTTTCCGCTTTTCGGATGATCTGACTGCTTTGAATGACACTTTGCATATCTGTCGGCAGTGTGACGATAAACAGATCGCTGCCGGAGGATTCATGTGTGAACTTTTTGATAAACAGTTGATTTTTCACTTCGATTTGATATAATATAAAATCGTATCATCGGTGTAAGCTGTTCTGTTTGAGGCGGGTATTGCCGAAAGGACAGGCATATATGGTGATGCAAGTGGGGGCAAACGGGGTTGGGTATCGTATACGACAACGCAATTTGTGTGCGCGTCTGTACCGCTTCGGAGGAAATGGCTGCGCGTCTGATCGGCATACTGCGGCGTTGGGCTCGCGCCG
>JAEEGG010007065.1_pt1 | contig 26112 bp, 21 predicted proteins | sample 9134161 | NCBI WGS metagenome assembly JAEEGG01 (sample SAMN16246543, study PRJNA631951) | gut metagenome | biome: gut microbiome; feature: rumen; material: CR-attached | host: Bos | place: Iran: Karaj | collected 2018-10 | reverse complement strand
CCGAGAGCGGTGATGGGGAAGGAAACGAGCGCACCGAATTTGAAGCCGAAGAGCCAGTCGAAGACCACATTGCTTTTGTCGGCCAGCATGGTGATGACGGGAACGCCTTCGTAGGCGGCGCCGGTGTATTGTCCGTTTTCGCCCGAGGGGCCGAAGGTGAGCATCATGACGATGGTGGAGATGCAGAGCACACCGGGGATGATGGCAAGGCCGATGCTGACGCCCTCTTTGCCGCCGTCGAGCACACCGTTAAGGAAACGCTGCAGCACGCTGCCTTCGCTCTTGTAGGATATCACCTGTTCGTTGCCCTCGGTGGAGCCTTCCACAACAGGAGCATCCATTTCGGGATAGCTCTTAAGGGTGAAACGCTGCATGAGTCGGGTGGATACGATGCTGCCGATAAAGGCACCGAGGATACCCACAGCGGCACCATTACCGAAGCCCTTGCCTATCATGAAGGCAAGCACCACGAGACCCATGCCGAAGGCGGTACCGAAGTTGGTGAGCGACACCAGCTGGTACTTCTTGAAATACTGGGAGAAGTTTTTGTCGTGGGCCAAGGAGATGATGGCGGGGTTGTCGGAGAGGAAGGTCATAACGGCACCCAAAGCTGCCACACCGGGCAGATTGTAGAGCGGTTTCATCAATGGCCGGAGGATATTCTCCATGAGTCGCACGACACCGAACTCGATAAGCAGTTTGCTGATGCCTCCCATCAGAACACAGATAGCCATAATGTAGAAGACTGTTTCGAGCAGGAGCTGATAGGCGGTCTGCATAAATGTGTTGAGCATGTGGGGCAGGGTCATGCGATAGGCCAGGAACCAGAAGAAGCCCACAAAGATAACGAGGAACAGGATGGCCTCGATGGAGCGCTTGCTGGTGAACTTGAGCGGATTTTTAAACACTTTGCCGAATAGACGCTCCACCCAGTGGGCGTATTCGGTTGTCATTTTGCGGATGGGCTGATGTAGCGGCATAATGTAAGAATTTAAAATTAAGAATTAAAAAATAATGAATGTGTGAATTTGGGAATGTGTAAATGTGGGAGTAATATCATTAACAAATTCCCACATAAAAACATTATAGAGACACCTTGCTTGTACAAAAGGTATTGCAATGTAATATTAACGAATGCGTCCATAGCAGCTAAGTATTTTTACTGATTTCAGTGTCTTGACAACATCGTCGAAAGGGATATTAAAGAAAACAAATCGGACACAACCCACTTTGGCAAAGTACGTCGGGTTATAATAGCCAACCCTGTGCCTGAACAATTCCAGTTCCACATCAACAGGGGCATTAGGCCATCTGTCAAAAGAAAAATTGAACTGATTCACATCAAACAACGCAATCGAATCTCCCAAAAGAGTGTCGCTGTCGTCTGCGGCTTTTGCGTATCGTAGCATAATATATCCTGTTGAGTCGACAAGGAATATAAAACAACCACTACCAAACACGTCTATTGCATCTGTCACTGACAGGGGAAGGGAAATCTCCAAACCCATATTTTGCCAGAGTTCATTATCACGGGTGTTAGTCATTGGAGGAATGGTTATATTTATGCAACTGTCATTGCGAATTCCTTCAAGATAATTATGATAGAGACTGTTTTCTGCAGTTGAAACATTACGTCTGATGCAATACTGATTCTCGTCAAAAGTCACCCAGCGGTCAGATTTCAGTTCGCCTCTGTTTAATTGTGCCCACACTGGCGCACTCGCTCCCAAAAGAGCCAAAACAAACAACAATTTCTTCATAGCATTAAACTCCTAAAAATGTATCCCTTGGTTTCATTGTTGAAAAAAAACAAGTAATTGTTACTTCATTTATGCGGCATCTGCTGGAGAAAGCGTAGTCGATTCCTGTATCCAGCTCTGCATACCCATACTGTTTTCTCCATCCGCTTTTGACAAGTGCGCCCTCCGCGCCATAGTTTTCAGACATAGTCTCCCCCTGCATCGAATAAATTCCGATAAACTCTCCTATTTTGCCGCATCCAATTTCGCAACCGTCAGCCATAAAGAAGAACTGCCGGCCGTTCTGCTGAACTGACAACCCAAGCACAGGTATGGTTTGATACCTCACCCATCGGCCACTTGTGGTGTAGGCATATCTCTTCGGTATCTTGACATAGTGCCACCGTTTCATGATACCGTTTTGATACACCTCAATCTTTTGGTTTCGGACAATTGGATAGACGGGCACCTTTATTGATTCGTCATCTGCCAAGGTGTCTTTGTAAACAGTGGTCACCAACCGTAGTCTTACGCCCTCATGCTCTATGCTGGCAAAGATAGTGTCATAAACAGAACCGTCAACTTTTTCTATTTGTGCATAAATCTTGCCAACAGAGAGTAATAATCCAAAACACAGAAGAATTGCCTTTCTCATATCTCAAGTAGTTTTCCTATGGGAGTTTCTATATCTGATAATCCAGATAGCTCATTGCTTCTATACACTTTAAACACTTTTTCCAATTCGTGGTTTTGCCACTTTTGTGCCTTAAACGAAGTCCAAATATTCGATGCTTTTGTTTGGAATAAAGCAAAATCCCCTCTTGCAGCTAAGTCAAACACCCCATGTTCTTTCATTAGTTTTATAGCACCTTTGTCTTGGGATTGTGGAGAAAAATCTATTTCTTTGTAATATTTTTCAAGAAACTGGTAAGCACCTGCTGCAGATCTACCTTCATCATTCTCGGACAATTTTAATAGCCCAGGATGGCACCTATAATCTTCGGGACAGTCTTTGTATTTTTTATCAGTAAAAGTCCGTCCCCGATTCCATGCGTTATAATCTAAAGCGTATTTGCCAACATATCCTGCTTCCGCTTTTTTTATTGTCGATAATACAGAGCGAATATTTAATTCCCTGTTTTTCAGACCTGTTTTTTTTGTAACATTTTTAACCTTGTTGGTGTAACTGTAAGAGGTAGTCAGCACGTTAATACTAACAGATAGGGGTAGGGTGAATTCACCTACAAATACACAATCGTCATGATCTTTGATTCCGTCCCACCCAAGAAGTTCACCTGAGGAATTGTACAAACAACCTCCAATAAATGGAGAAATACCAAGTATGTTAGATATTGCATTTTTTTCTTTTGCTTGTTTGGAATCATTTCTCCAATTCAATATATCGGCCACAGCGGATATTTGCAGCCTCCATGCATCAATCATATTCATGATTATGTTTTTGAGGTTTACTAAATAACTTGTGTCTGTGGTTTGTCACAAGACGGGAAGAATACAGACTTGTATGCTTCGGCCTTGGACTGCGGGTCATCTATGCCTTCAATAATCTCAATCTTCTGCATTAACTCAAGGTTCTTAAGATTCTCGCCAATGGCAACAGCATCTTGAGCACGCATATTGAAGCAGTCAAGTGCTTCACCTTGACCAAGCAAAGCATCCGCCACAAGACTGTCTGTACGCAAAATATTGGACTGCACATGAAGAATCACGCCAGGAATGTTGACCTCCATGTTACCAATAGAATACATCTCACTTTCTGGTTTGCAAGTCCAGAAAGGTTCAATATCTATTTCACCGTTGGCTGCATTTATTGTTTCGTTTGAAATGTACTGGAGTAATTGTTTAGGGGTCTTTCCGTAATTTAATACATATTGATACTTGCTAATGATGGATTCTTTAACACTCGCTATTGAGCTGGGTTTGATTACACCTGATAACAAGTCGTCCATTTCCTCAATATCAACAATGCGGGTGGATTCCAATAGGCCGTCAGTATATGCAATGCGGATGTTTGAAAGATAGGTTATGCTCACATATTCCTGAAGTAGCTGGCGGAACACAAAGTTGAGTACTCGACTCTTGTTTATATTCTCTATTTCCCGGACAGTTGAGTATTCCTCGCCTTCATTAATGGTTTCGGAGGAATTGGTATTGATTTCTATGTTACGAGAAGAATTACTTTGTTCCACATGCTTGCTCAACGCCCTGTTGAGTGCCCGGGTGTTGGCCGAGCGGCTGGCAGTAGTGTTTTGACTTGCGTTTGCTGAAACATCGATATTTATTATCTTTTTGATAACTCCGGATACACTTGCTGAGACCGATGCCGACTTGGATGTGGTATCGCTGCTACTGGAGTTATTCTCTTCTTCCATCAGATTCTCCATTTCGTCCACACTATCCTGACTGAAACAGTCGAGCAGATTCTCTGATTGGCTTTTTGTCTTGGTACTATCCTTGTAAGTTCGTATGGTTAAAGTTGTCCTTTCGCCAGGAAGGAGAGAAAATGTTTGTATCGTTTTTCCTGCCCCGTAGTTTCCTAAAAATGAACTTGTCTTGTATTCCTCGATAATATACATGCGAGGCTGAACAGTATCGGGTTTTTTCAAAAATTCTAATCGGGAGCCAAAACCATTCAATTTGTTGACTACAAACGGACGAAATCCGCCACTGGCTAAATCGGCAACTTGTACATCATTTAGGCATGTACCGTCTATTACCACCTGCGGATTGGGATCATCTGAGAGGTCGTTTTCTGTCTGCACTGAGATCTCAAGCAAATTTTTACCTGCAGTTAAATCCAATTGTTTTCTTGCCGCAGTCGCTCGAAGTCCTATCCCCATGTCGTTTGAGTTCAACTGCATACTGCGATTGAATTGTAGACGTAAAGCAGTAGCGTCTTTTTTGAAGTAGTGATCTTTCACTACTTGATTAATTGGTGTATTTTGTTCTATGAAAGAGGACTCTGGAACATTTAACTGTATGTGTCCATATGTGGTAAAAGTTGAGTTTTGAGGTAGGTTATAATCCAAAGTTGGGGCTGTCCCTTCCTCATTCAGTTTCATAAAAGCGTCTTTTGAGACACAACTATTTTGTGCCAGATTTGCCCTAAGAATTTCTATGTTTCTGATTGGCTCTAAAATTTCATCCATGATATCTTGTATTTGGGGTATTATTTTGCAAAAATACGATTTATTTTTAATTTAACATCTTTTTCCCAATATCGCGTAAAATGAGAGCAGCAGAAGTTTGTTTATCTGAGCTTAACTTTCCCATTTTTCGCACAACTGGATAGGTATGGACTTTCGAACTCTCCGTATATTTTAAAGTATCTGTATAAATAATAGTCACGAGGCGCATTCGGGTTCCTGTGTGTTTTATTGTGGCATAAATGATGTCAAACGCCGTTCCACCTACAAAACGTCTTTGTTCTGAAAATTCTGTAGAAATTAGTAAGATGCTAAAACAGAAAAAAGCGTTACTCATTCTAAACTAATTTACCTAGTGGGGTTGCCAATATAGATTTGCCCGGAATGTTTTTTGCACCACGTAATTGAAGTATGAACTCATCAATCCCTTTTTTCTTTATGTCCCTTCGTAAATAAAAAAATCATTCCATTCAATCAACTCGTTATTTGTTAAGATGTTTATCCGATAAACCAACACACGGATTAAACGATTGAAGTCATCATAAAAAAAGACTCTTTTTATGCAAAACTCATTCGTAATAAAGCAATCAGTCATCAATCTTCTGTTCATTGTAGTATACATGAAAGACAAGAACTTGCTGTCATGAGGTACTCCATACGAGCAAAAAGAAAACCATGTACGCTTATTACACTTATAGAATCTCGTTTCGGATATTATATGTTCGGACTTGTTGATAACAAATACATGACCTTGATTTTCTCCAAATACCTCATTTTCCAATATTGTATCTATAATTATTGACTCATAAGGCATACTATCCGACAAGTATTCGTAAGGGTCATCGTACATCCTCAACATAGAAAAATCATCATAGTCAAACAACTGCAATGACTCGCCTGCTACCGTGATAGTGTCGACAAAAGACTCCTTGAAAGCAATAACCTCAGACAAGTCTTCATTGGCACATATCGGTGTGAATGTGCGTACTATCAAAGTATCATCACCCTGATACTCATATCTAATAGAATCATATATTTGTCGTCCGTTTCCGTTGCGTTTAACAACATATTCTCTTTTTTTGTTGGAAAGAAGGATGGTTTTTCTCAGCAGGGTGTCTGTGCGAGACGATATCTCTTCATAGTTACTAATGTAATTAGTAGTGGCTGTTTTTGTATATTCTATCTTCACATCTTGTGCTTGGCCTAAATATACAAATGAAAGTAGGATTACAAATAAACTATTCTTCATCTTCATTGAATTCCCAAAAAATTGTTCGACAATATACTGCAGTGGATTTCAATCTCATTTTATCTTTATTCATCCCTGAAACGGCTTTTTTTTCTTGTGGGGCTTTAAACTCGTCGCCTATATTTTTCTTCCATTTATTATAATGCTCATCTGAGATCGTCCATCCCATAGTATTCATATGTAATTCAATGGTAATATTCCCCATTTTCACATGTTCTTTATTAATAGATTTGTCGAATAGGGCTTGTTCTTTACCATCCCACATAATGGCTCCATTACTTAAATCGTCTCCACGTAATAGCGCATTAATTACAGCAGCGTTTGCTGCAAGTTTGAAAGGATCATCATTAATTTTTTCCAGTGAGTATCTCCTATACTCATCAGCCTTAACCGACTCTGATCCATACGCAATACTATTCAATTGATGGACAGAGGCTATTGCAAACATCTCATGTTTGAGATCAGTTGTCATTGTATTCATATAAGCTGCTGAGCTTTCTCCATAGACAACAGCTGCCATTCCTTGGAATTTAGTATAATTAACTTTCAGTGACGTGATGTTTTTTGCTTTTATCACATTCCCCTCTATATCTTTCTCCACAGAGTCTGCAACATATATTATATTTGTAGCATTCTTTTTTGCATCACCAAGCCATTTCCCGTTAATATCATAGTATCTCCCAATGACAGGTTTGTTTTTTGCAGAGATATTAGTAGAATAATCTGTGCAGGTAATAGAAGAATTCATGGTTGGTATTTCCCATTGGTCTTTCCAATAATCTATTGCATCCATTTCTCAACTTCTTAGTTCTTGATCTTCATTTTTTTTGATGACTGTGGCTCAACTTACTCAAAAATAGATTCGTCACTCCAATTCGGTTACGACCAATCGTTTCGGTTCAAGCACCCATACTTGAGGTGTAGTGGTTTGTACATTGGTTTTTGTATGATATCCAGTATTCTTTACCATCAGCACAAAGTATTTTAACCCACTTGCTTTTCAAATCAACATCTACTACCTTGAACACCTCGGGGCAACAGTCATCACGCATACCAAAAGAAATTATGCAATTTGAGACATTAATGCTGTCAAATAGTTCTATACGCTCATCGGGGTGTGCGAATGGATATACCGCTAAATTGTCTTTGAAAATCCAACCATGAATAAGAGTGTCACAGAGGTGAGATTCCTCATCAAATCGCCAAAAAGAGACTTTTAGCATATCGTCAACATTATCGTAATCCGTGAGGTTCCACCACAGAGTCTCTGACGAGTCAACAACATACAGAAGGGAAAACATTACATGTTTGGGAATACCATTCGTATCGAAAACATTGGTGACTTGATATTCTGAAAATTGTATTAGTTCTACGTTATCTGGAAGATAATGCACATGATTCCCTTTCGGCAAGACTTGAGTCCATACTAATGATGGCAAAAGCAATGATATTGATACTGCCAATAATGAAAGTCTCATGATAATAAGGTAAAAAACTAAATCTTTTTTTCTGTTCGTTGAATTCGTTCCACCCAATATAACCTTTTTGGAGGTATAATGCCGCAATTAAAAGACATCCAGTTGAAACTCCTCCATTTTCCCATTTATTCTAAACATATAGAAATCATTATTCAAGGGATGTTTTCTCGCTGAGGGTTTTGGCAATGCGGTCTTTGAGCATACGGTGGATGTCCATATCCCAGGTGATGCCGATGTTGAAACGCAGGGAGTTTTGCGTCACATTGTTGACAGGGGATATGTCGTCAATGTTTAAGATCTCGGAGTAGGTGGTGCGGCGGTTGGCGAGGAAAGCGTGCAAGCGGAAGTCGGGGCAGGCCTCGGGACGGTATTCGGCACCGAGACCGTAGGTGAGGTAGGTGTGGCCCGCTTCGCCAAAGCAGTCGAAGAGACCGTCAACGCCATAGTTGGGAATCACCTCGTTGGATTTGTTCTGCTCGTAGGCTCCTTTGACAAAGATGTTGAAACCGTGCTTGAAATACAGGTTGGCGCAGCTGACAACGGCAAAGGTGTTGCCCCAGTCGTTGAGGGCGTTGGCGCGGTGGATAAGGTCAACATAGATGTCCCACTTGTCGTACTCCAGCTCATGGCCGAGGGCGATGTAGTTCATGAACTTGTGGTCGGGGCGCTCGAACATGTTCACAGAGTGCAGCACTTTGAAGTGGCCGAACTTGCCGCTGTAGAAAGCGTTGAAAGAGAGCAGTCCGCTTTTCCACTCGCTGCCGGGAGCAAAGCCCAGACCGGCTCCGTAGTGTACGTAGGGGGAGTTGGCCACCTGCAGGAGGAACATCTGGTTGGCGTCGTCGGTCTTGTAGGCGGCGGCGACAGCCGGCTGGAAGCAATAGAAGTTATCCCAATAGTGGGTGCTGAAGAGCACATTGATGGGGGGCGCATCGTATTCGAAGCCGCCCACGGCCAAAGCGTCCTTACCCACACGTATCATCCAGTTCTTGGAGGGCATGTAGTTGAGGTAAAGGAAGTCGGTGTTGTCGAACAGGCTCACGTCGCCCGGTGTGGCCACAATGCGCTGACGGAAGAAATAGCTGAACTTCTCGCCCAGCGGGCCGCCGATGACGAAGTTGAAGTAGCGGCCGTGAAAACCGTATTGGTTTTCGTTAGCGCGGGTGCCGAAAAAGCTCTCGTGGGTGTTGGTGTGGTAGTAGTCGAAATCGGCACGGGCTTCGAGTTTTATCTGGGTGAAGATGGGAGTGAAATCCACCTGTGCGGAAGAGGCTGATGCAAAGGCAAGCATTGCAAAGAGCGGTAAGAGTCGTAAATGTTTTTGTATCATAACAATATATTTATTTAACGGATTTAATGCAAATGCAAAGGTACAAATAAATTTCGACAAAACACAATTCATCCACCAAGTTTTTGCCGTGGCAGAAAAAAAGCGCAGAAAGGGCAATAATAAAGTGAAAGGTACGTTATGGAGGGTATAAAAAAGTGTATATGTCGTCACTACCGCCTATCTTTCTGGATCTTGCCATCATACTGATTACTGCCGGCGCCATCACGATTGTGTTCAAGTGGCTGAAGCAGCCTTTGGTATTGGGCTATATTGTGGCGGGTTTCTTTATCGGTCCCTATTTCCCTTGGTTTCCCGCCATTACCGACGACTCCAACGTCCACGTGTGGAGCGACATCGGCATCGTGTTCCTGATGTTTGCTCTGGGCTTGGAGTTCAGCATCAAGAAACTGAAGCGGGTGGGTGCCACAGGAGCCATCACGGCTTTGACGGAGCTGGTGATTATGTTCGTCATCGGCAACACAGTGGGGCATCTGCTGGGCATGGGCAACATGGACAGCATCTTCCTGGGCTGCATGCTCTCGATTTCCTCCACAACGATTATCATCAAGTCATTTGACGACCTGAAACTGAAACAGCAGCGTTTCACAAGCACAGTGACGGCGGTGCTGGTGGTGGAGGATTTGATAGCGGTGCTGCTGCTGGTGGTGCTTTCGACACTGAGTGTGGGTAAGAGTTTCAACGGCGCAGAACTGGGCTTGAGTTTGGTGAAACTGGTGTTCTCGCTGATAGTGTGGTTTACCTTCGGCATATTCTTAATCCCGACGTTCCTGCGATGGATGAGGAAATGGATGACGGAAGAGACGCTGTGCATTGTGGCTGTGGGCTTGTGCTTTGGGATGGTGGTGCTGGCCGACTTTGCCGGCTTTTCCACAGCTTTGGGTGCCTTTGTGATGGGTGCCATCCTGAGCGAGACCATCGAGGCCGATGTGATTCACCGTATCATCACCCCTATCAAGAACCTGTTCGGTGCAGTGTTTTTCGTGTCGGTGGGCATGCTGGTGAACCCCGAGGTGCTGGTGAAATATATCGGGCCGATACTGATTATTGCAGGCACCATTGTGGTGTTTAAGTCGTTATCGGCCACAACAGGTATCCTGCTTAGCGGAAAGCCCCTTAAGACTGCCATGCAGGGCGGTTTCTGCTTCTGCCAGATAGGTGAGTTCAGCTTTATCATTGCCGGGCTGGGTCTGAGCTACCATGTGATTGACCCAAATCTCTACCCCATCATCGTGACGGTGTCGATACTGACGACCTTTGTCACCCCCTACATGATTAAAGCAGGACTTCCCACATACGAGTGGATTTACCCCAAACTCCCCATGCGCTTCAAACAGGCGTTGGAGCGGTACAGCAGCTCCGGACGGGTGAACACGCACGAGAAGAAACTGAGTACTTTTGTAAGAAAGCAGCTGACATCCATACTCTTCTACAGTGCCATCCTGGTGGCGCTCGGACTACTGAGTTCCCTGTGGCTGAGGCCGCTTATCAACAACACCTTCGAGGCTTGGAAGATTCCGGCCATCTGGGGCAACCTGTTGGGCATAATTGCAACACTGCTGATTATGGCACCGTTTCTGTGGGCTCTGGCGGTGAAGAACGTAAACCGCGAACGCATCAGGAAGATGCTGCACACCTATAACCACAGCCAGGTGGCTGTGATTCCCCTTCTGGCTCTGCGCTATTTTATCACCCTGTTTATAGTGGGCTGGGTGGTTTCCACCTATGTGCATCTGGCCGTAGGCTTGCTTGTGGTGGTGGCCATTGTGATTGTAATGGCGGTGCTGATGTCGCGCCGAGCCACAGACTTCTACAACCGCATAGAAGACCACTTTGTGACCAATTTCTATCAGCGGCAGGCTCAGAACTCGTTCAAGATACCCGAGTCGCTGGAGAAAAACTTCATCATGGAGCGGATGACGGTGACCGCCTATTCGCCTTTGGCCGGTGTCACACTGATGAACACTCGGCTGCGGCAGGACTATGGCGTAAACCTGGTGTCGATAGAACGGGCCGGGAAGATATTCGACCTTCCCGACAAGGACATGATTATCATGCCCACCGACAGACTGACCGTGCTGGGCAACGAGGAGCAGCTGGCCAAAGTGCGCGCTGTGGTGGAAGTGGAACCCGACATGCTGATACACGACCACACGGACAATGAGATTAACACCTACCGCCTTGAGGTATCGGAGGGCAGCCATCTGATTGGCACCAGCATCAAGAACTCCAACTTCATGAGCGCCTATCAGTCAATGGTGATTGCCATCGAACGCGGAAAAGAATACATGCTAAACCCGTCAGCCGACACCCTGTTCCAACACGGGGATGTGGTCTGGTTTGTCTCTCCCCTTGATTTAAAAATCAAGGAGATGAGAAGGGAAGACAAAGATTTTAACGCATAAGAAAGTTGAACGATTAAACGATATTTGGAAATTGAAAACACGCATTTTCTTCACACTGCTTGTTGTCCTGGGCATGACGGCCTGGGGACAGAACGACAAAGGTTTTGAAATCTCAAAGAATCTGGAGATTTTTGCCAACGTTTACAAGAACCTGCATACCAACTATGTTGACGACGTTGATCCCGGAAAGACCATGAAGGTGGCCATCGACGCCATGCTGGCTTCGATGGACCCCTATACCAACTACTTTGCCGAGAGCGACATGGAGGATGTCAAGATGCAAGTGCTGGGGCAATATGGCGGCATCGGCTCCCTCATCCATCAAGAGGGCGATAAAATCTACATCGCCGAGCCTTACGAAGGACTGCCTGCCGACAAGGCCGGACTGAAGATAGGCGACCGTATCCTCGCCGTGAACGGAGAAAGCACCGAGGGCAAAAACAACGCCGACGTGAGCAGCGCCATGCGCGGACAGGCTGGCACCAACGTCACCCTGCGCCTGGAACGCGAAGGCAAAGAGTTCGACGTCACCATCACCCGTGCCGAAATCCGGCTCCCCAACGTTTCGTACTCCGGTATGGTTGACGGAAATGTGGGATATATCCGCCTTGACGAATTCACGCAGGACGCCGCCAAGAATGTCCGCGAGGCTTTCAAGCGGCTGAAACGCGACCACCCCGACATGAAAGGCATCATCCTCGACCTGCGCGGCAACGGAGGCGGCCTAATGGGCGAAGCTGTAGATATCGTCAACATCTGGGTGAAGCAGAACGAACTGGTCGTGGAGACCAAAGGCAAAATCGCTTCCAAGAATTTAAAGTCACGCACCCGCATGACTCCCGAAGACCTCAACATCCCGGTGGCAGTGCTTATCAACGGCCAGAGTGCATCGGCCAGCGAGATTGTCAGCGGCAGCCTCCAGGACCTCGACCGAGCCGTCATCATAGGGGAACGCTCATATGGCAAGGGCTTGGTTCAGAACATCCTGCCCATGCCTTACAACAGCCAGATGAAAGTCACCGTATCCAAATACTTCATCCCCAGCGGCCGCTGCATCCAGGCAATCGACTACAAACACCGCGATGCCAACGGCCGCGCCACCAAGGTGCCCGACTCGCTCAAGACCGCCTTCAAAACCCGCAACGGGCGCACCGTATATGACGGCTTCGGCATTGAGCCCGATGTGGAGGTGGAACACGAGACTACCTCTCTCCTATCTATGGCTCTCTACAACCGTTTCCACTTCTTCAACTACGCCATCAAGTTCCACCGCGAACACGAGACCATCCCGTCGCCGCACGACTTCGTGATTACCGACGAGATATATCAAGACTTTATCGACTATCTGTCCGACAAGACCTACGACTACACCACCTACACCGAAAACATCATCAACGACCTGCGCAAAGTGGCCGAGGAGGAGAACTACATGGACAATCTGAAGCAACAGATTGACCAACTGGAAAAGACCTACAAGGAGGCCAAGAAAGAGGACCTGATGCGCAACCGCAGCGAGGTGAGTGAACTGCTCCAGGATGCCATCCTGGTGCACTACTACTACCGCAAAGGGTGCATAGAGAGTTCCCTGCGGAGCGACCCCGACGTAAAAAAAGCTGTGGAGATTCTCTCCAATTCCGAAGAATACCGCCGGCTTTTGAGTCGATAGAGAAGACCGATTGTTAAATACCAATCCCTACTGCCATCCGTACCCGTATTCATAGAACAATCTACGTAGCCCTCATCTTTCTGCTGGCTATCAGTATGACCACATCGGTTTTTTTCACCAACCTGCTGTGGGTGCTGATGCTGGCCAACTGGGTTATTGAATGGAACTGGCGGGAGAAGTTCTCCAACTTCAAACAGAACCATCTGCTCCAGGCATTCCTTGTCCTGGGGGCGGTGCACCTGCTTTGGCTCATTGGCACCGAGAACCTCAGCTACGGTCTCTTCGACATGCAAAAGAAGCTGCCCCTGATAGCCATTCCGCTCGTGGTGCTCACCACAAAGCCGCTCAGTCGCAAAGAACTGCTCCCCGTTGGCTTCGCCTATGTCACCACCATCTTCGTCATGTCGATAGTGGGACTGGTGCGCTACTTCACTATGCCCGACCTCCCCTACCGCAACCTCGTGCCCCATATCTCACACATCCGCTTTGGCCTCAACATCTGCCTAACCCTTGTACTGCTCATCTATGCCGCTTTCAAGCACCGCCTTCTGTGGCTGTACATCATCAACCTGATCCTCTCCGCTTGGTTCATCGTCTTTCTGCTCATGCTGCATGCTTACACGGCATTCATCATCCTCTTAATCACTGCTGTGGTGCTCCTGATTGCCTACCGACGACACCTGAGCCGCACTCCGCGAATCATTGCCACCGCCACTGTTGCCGCCGTCCTCCTATTCACTGTCGGTCTTACCTGCATCTACCACCACGACTACTACCACCTGCAGCAAATCTACACCCAGCCGCTTCCCGCCAGCACCGTCAACGGCAACCCCTATCAGCACCTTGACGACGGCCTGATAGAAAACGGCAACTATGTCCACCAATACGTCTGCGAGAAAGAGATGCGTCGGGAGTGGCCCAAATACAGCAATCTTCCTTTCGACTCCATCACACCCAATGGCTACAGCATCTATCCCACCCTGCTGCGCTATCTCAACGGCATGGGGCTAACAAAAGACAGTCTCGGCATGACCCATCTGCAGCCCTGCGACATCGCCGCCATCGAGAAAGGCATTGCCAACCCCGTTTACATTCAGCACGGGCCACGCAAAATGTATTACGTCCTTTTCTACGAATACGAAAACTACCGCTGCTACCGCAGTGTAAGCAACTTCTCTTTCCTCCAGCGGTTGGAGCTGTGGCGCAATGCCGCGCATCTATTCCTTGAACATCCGCTCTTCGGGGTCGGGACAGGCGATGTGGTTGACCAATGCCACCGCCGGTTGGAGCAAATCCACTCCCCTCTTGCCGACACCGACCTGCACACCCACAACCAATACCTCAACTTCCTGCTTGCCTTCGGGCTGACGGGGTTCCTGCTCATCTTTTTCTTCTTTGCACGAGCCATCGTCCTCAACCGCTACTGCCGCCATGCACTTTTTTCCGCCTTCCTCTGCATACTCCTTATCTCCTTCACCAGCGAGGACACCCTCGAAACCCTTGCCGGCATCATGTTCACCGTCATGGGCTTCACCCTGCTGCACTCCCCCAAAAGCGAAGAAAAACCCAACCCCCTAAAACCTTAAAACCTCGAATTGTTTGCCGTTGATAAGTTTATAAGTTTATACGGCTCACATCATATCAACATACCAGCATATCAACGTATCAACATATCAACGTATCAACATATCAACATATCAACGTATCAACATATCAACGTATCAACATATCAACGTATCAACATATCAACGTATCAACATATCAACGTATCAACATATAAACCCTAAAACCCTCACTCCCTTTGTACGAATACTTTACCTTAGACAACGGCATACGCATCATCTTCCGGCGCAACAACTCCATCGTCACGCATGCCGGAGTATATATCAACGTCGGCTCACGCAACGAGCAAGGCTCCGAGGAAGGCATCGCCCATTTCATCGAGCATTCCATCTTCAAGGGCACCGAACACCGCCACTCCCACCACATCCGCAACCGTATCGACGGTGTAGGAGGCGAACTGGACGCCTTCACCACCAAAGAGGAGACCTGCGTTTATGCCTCAGCCCTCTCCGAACATCTGGAACGCTGCCTGGAACTCTTTGCCGACATCCTCTTCCACTCCACCTTCCCGCTCAACGAGATTGAGAAAGAGAAAGACGTGGTCATCGAAGAAATCAACCTCTACCGCGACACCCCTGCCGAACTCATCTACGACGACTTCGAGGAACGCTACTTCGGCAACCATCCGCTCGGGCACAACATCCTCGGCAGCAAGAAAAACGTGCGCCGTTTCACCCCCGAAATCCTCAAACAGTTCATGCAACGCCACTACACCCCTGACCGCATGGTCATCAGCGTAGTGGGCAACGTGGAATTCAAGAAACTGGTACACCTCTGCCAAAAGCACTTCTCCGACCCTCAAACCATTGAAGTCAAGAAAACTCACATACCAGATTCTCAATTCTCAATTCTCAATTCTCAATTCCCGAAATTCAACGCCTCCGTCCACAAACATACCCACCAGGTGCACCTTCTTGCCGGATGTCCCGCTCCCACCCTCTACGACCGCGACAAAACCGTCTTCACGCTGCTCAACAACATCATCGGCGGTCCCGCCATGAACTCTCGCCTTAATGTCGCCATCCGCGAGCGGGAGGGTTTCTGCTACACCATCGAGTCACAATACATCCCCTTCACCGATGCCGGACTCTTCTACATCTATGCCGGCATCGACAGCAATGCTACCGAGCGCAGCATTGAATTAATCCACAACGAACTCCGCCACTTGCGCGAAACTCCCATACACCCCCAGAGTCTAAGAGCCGCACAAAGGCAGATGATTGGGCAGATGGCCATCAACAACGACTCCGGACTTAACGAGATGCAGAGTATCGGCAAAGCCTGTCTCAACTTCGAGCATGTCGATACCATCGAAGAGATGAACCGCGACATCCTCGCCATCACCTCTCAGGAATTGCAGGAAGCCGCATGCAAATACCTCACCGAAGACAAATTCAGCCTTCTCCGCTACGTATAGGAATGTTCCAATCAGACTTACGAATTAGCACAACTACGAACTAACGCCGTCAAAACTCCACCGTAACGGCATAGTACTGCGGGGCTGCCGCCACTATATCCACCAGCGTGCCGTTCTCTGTGGCCGTACACTTCACTGTGCGTTTGTTTTTCGGGGCAATGCACTTCACCCTTTTCACCTTGTAGGGAATCTCAAACGACACACTCGTCTGGCCGCCCTCTATCAGGCAGATGGCATACCTATGCTTGCCGTCCTTGCTTTGGGTAAAGCGCACGTTGCCTTGGCAATAGGGATACAACGGGCGTGTGCCATATATTGCCACACCGTTGCAATCCATCCAGCCACCAATCTGCTCCATCCGTTCCACTGCCTCGCGCGGCAGGTTGCCGTCTGCATCAGGCCCCACATTCAGCAGCAGGTTGCCGCCCTTGGCCACCACATCCACCAGCATGTGCACCAATTGCTCCGTACTCTTGTAATGGTCACCCGGCACATACGACCAGCTGTCGCCCATCGTCATGCAAGTCTCCCACGGGTAGGGCAGCAGCGTGTCGGGCACCTGCTTCTCCGGTGTGCGATAGTTCTCGTAGCGGCCACCCACACTGCGATCCACAATGATAAGGTCGGGGTTGTCGCTGCGTGCTATCGAGGCCAGCACATCCATGTCAATGTCCTGTATCCGCTGATAGCACCCCAACCACGGGAGAGTCTCGTCGTTCAGGCTCCATTCCGGCCTCACCCAGCCGCCGTCCAACCACAGGATGTCAATATCGCCGTAATTGTGCGTCAGCTCGCGAATCTGATTATGCGTAAAAGTCTTAAAATTCTCCCACCGACGGGGGTGCTCCGTGATGTCGTAGTTCACATTGCGGTCGGGCGTCGCCCACTCCGGTGCCCAATAGTCCTTGTGGTGCCAGTCGGGCTTGGAGAAATACAGTCCCGTCCACATTCCCTGTGCACGAAAAGCGTTGACAATATCCAGCGTAATGTCAGGCTGGGCATTGCGGCTGTAGGGGCATTCAGGACCCGCCACGCTGTAGTCCGTCTCGGCACTGCGGAACATACAGAAACCGTCGTGGTGCTTGGTGGTGAACACCACATACTTCATGCCCGCCGCTTTGGCCAGCGAGGCCATCTTCGAAGCATCGAACTTCGTAGGGTTGAACGTCTTGTTCAACGCCTGGTAACGCTGCTTATACTCCACGTAGGGCATCCCCTTGCGGTCTATCCACGGCTCGTTGCAAATACTCCACGACTCCACCACACCCCACTGGGCATACATGCCCCAGTGCATCATAAAGCCGAACTTCAAGTCCTGCCACTCGGCAATACGGTTCAAGATTACGGGGTCGGTCTCCGGCTCCTGGGCCTTCTGTGCCACACCCATACCCGTCGCGGCCATCAAGGCCACCATCAAAAACAGTCTCTTCATAACAAAATACCAATCAATTAAACATCGGCGGAACACACCCGCCATCTTGCAAAGATACAAAAAAAAATTGAAACAAGAACAACTCCGACCCAATTGATTGTTTGATTGTCTGATTGTCTGATTGTTTAAGTAAATTTGACCGCGCCAGCCACTCAAGCATTAACCCGAATCGGTCGTTAGGGTTTAGCTGTTTGACCATATCGTTGGCAAACGTTGCGCAAAATAACATCGCGGAAGCACTGTTTTTTTCGGTGAGACGCTTGCCGCTTCGCGCGGAAGTTACTTTTTATTCTGTGAAGTATTACGCCAACTTTCGTCAGCGTTCCGATAGTGTCGTATATTTGTCTCCAGCGTTACTCTGTATGCCTTCCGGGCTCGATGTTGCGTCGTTCTTTATCCTATCGTTTTTCGATATGTTTCCACTCGTTTTCCCTTTGTGAAAGGGAAAACGAGTGGAAAACGATCGAATAACGATCGAATAAATGACGGCGCTTGATGGTTTCTACATACAGGGTAGATCCTATTAAGAGCGCATGTTCCTCAGAGGCGAAGGGACAAGTTTTCTCGGCCTCGTCATATCAAGTGGGGAACCCTAATGACCGATTTGGGATTAACGTTGTACAGGGTGAGAGCAGAGGGAGCTTGCTCACGATGCCGAGCTAAAAGAACGTCACGAAGTAGCACAATCAAGCATTCAGGAAAACACAGCTACGCCACCGTTGTGTCACTGCGGTCAAGGCCTGTCCTGCCTTTGGCATAACGGCGCGTCATGACTATGCTGGCCGCATAAACAGCGCAGCGAGTGACGGAGAAGAGTATGAGCAGTGCCTCCATGCTGTCGAACAACAGTCCGCCCAGCCACACGGAGAGGAACGTGGTGACTGCATACGCAAGCTGCCAATAGAAGAACTGTCGCAGCTTTCCGGCCACAATAAAAAGACCGCTCAACGAGGTGGATACGAACATGAGCACCATGGCCGGGGCGAGAATCTGCGCATAGCGTCCCGCCACAAACCACTGCTGTCCGAGGAAAAGAGCCATCAACTGCGGCAGAAACCACTCGAAAAGGAGGAACGCCCCAATCCCGACGGCGAGAAGAATTTTTTTCACCTTGTTGAAACTGGCCAGACAGGTGCCGCCGGACATATACTCCTCGTTGGCCCGCTGGCGATAGACATCGCGCACCGCGGAGCCGACAACATTGATGGGGATGGCAAAGAGGGTGAGTGCCATAGAGAAATAGCCCACCTCTGCCTTGTTGAAGAAATGCGCGATAAAGAGAACCGGCAAGGCCTGACCGATGGTGTTGAGCAACTGTCCCGGCATGGTGTAGAGAGGGAACTCCGAAAAACGCACGGCACAGCGTTTCAGCCCGGACAGGCGCACCTGGGCAAAGGTGCTTCCGTCGCGAAGCCACGCCCTTATGCTGCAACCCACTGCCGAGATGCCACGCCCTATCAAATCGCCCACCACCAAGCCCTGCGAGCTGAGGCGCACAAAACCAAAGAACAATTTGCCCAGCGTAATGGCTCCGGCGTTGACTATCTTGTTTACCGAAAGTGCCTTGAAATATTTCTCACGCACACACCACTCGTTGTAAACGTTATAAACGATGATGAAGAATGCCGCCAGCGGGCAAACAAAAAGCCAGCGGGCAAGTTCCTGCTCCTGAAACCAAGCAACAAGGCTGTCGGCCAGCACAAAACGAAGCACAATCCAGCTTAGCGCCATGGACACAAGTCCCAGCACGACCGAGAGCACGGCGAGGTGAGCGGCCTCGCGCTTGTCTGAAGCCACAAGGATACCGTTCTCGTATTTGCCAGACCCAAGCACCGAGAGCACCGTGGTGATGGAACTGACAGCCGCCAGCAAACCGAATTCCTCGGCCGTGAAAATGCGTCCCAGAACGGGATAGAAGAGCAACGGCAACACCTGCGCCACCGCCACCCCTCCCGAAAGGGTGAGGCTGTTCTTTGCAAAGGAACTACCCTTGAACCGTTTGATATATTCCGAAGGCGACATCACTGCATTGTTATCATGGTTGGTTACTGGAGGTCGGCACAACACTGCCGCGCCCCGTTTCGGCAGGCACAAGGAAGAAAAACGCCACAATCAGGAGCATACCGCCGTGGGTGAGGAGTGTGGTGAACAGGGCTCCGTTGAGGAAAGTGAGCATCAGCACGGCGACCAGTCCTATGTAGCGGCTGTCGTAGTCGGTGGAATCGACAAAACGGACGAGCAACGCTGCCGTGGCCGTGAAGAGGAGCGCACCCACATGCCCGAAGTTCATAAAGCCGTCGCCCGTCACACCGGTGTTGCAACTGGTGGTGGTACGATTGTACATCATCTGGCCAATAAGGTGCGACGGGTCAAGTTGGTAGGGATAGTCGAACAAGCCCGAAAGGAAACTGTGGGACAAATAAACGGGATTCTGCTCGAAAAAGGTGAAATAATTTTCCTGCACAATTGCCGGGATGAAGAAAAGACGGCGCACGACAATGGATTCCGGCATCACAGCATGGGTGGCAAGACGCAGGGCCACCGCCAAGCCACAGAGGAGCAAAAGACCGTAGAGCAACAATCCCGCCTTGGCGAAGTTGTTGCGAAACACAAAGCATACCGCCACCAAGCCAAGGGAGAAGAGGATGCTTTTCTGGGGAGTGACAAAGAACAGGTACAGCGTCATGGCCAAGGCCAAAACCACCATCCACCACCGACGGCGCAAGCAACAGAGTCCGTACACAAGCATGAGCGGGAGCATCACGTTGGTCAACAATCCTCTCAGATAGCCTGTGGCCATGGTACCCCTGGCGCTTGCAGCGGCGCGGGCCTGGTAGATGTCCTGCCCAAGGGTGAACCGGTGCAGGTTGAACGAAAGGCCGTAGGCGTTCACAAAGGGGATAAGCGCCAGCAACGCCAGCAAGGGCAGCAGCCACCAGAGCCAGCGTGCGGGAAGTCGTGGGGTGCGGGCCTGCGGCAGACAAAGCAGCGGCGTAGTGACAAAAAACAGCAGAAGAAGCGAATACAAAGCCCCATAGGGCTGCGCTTTGCCTATCTGGAAAAGGACTATCTGAGGCAGACAGAAAATCATTGCAACCACGACACCCACAGTGTAGAGCCTGCCTTTGTCGCCGGGAACGGCAGCCAACATGGCCACTGCGGCGGCCAGCATAAGCAGTCCCGAGAGGAAGGCCACGGGGCTAAAACGGTAGTCGAACCCCATCAGGGAGAAGTAGTTGCCGTAAACAAACCCGTAATATTCAACCAAAAGAAGGAGATAGAGCAGTATCAGCGCGACGGCATGTCCACGGCGGTTGCCGAGCAGAAAGGGAATCCCGGTATGTGCCATCCGTTTGCCGTTGTTCATGACTTATCTCTGTTTACTGTGCCTTGCGCCACACGGACATACCACCCTGTGGCACAGCAGAGCAGCAGCGTGGCAGCGATTGAGAGCAGGATGACCAAGAGTCTTGGCGCGGTGCGGTGGGCCATGCCCGCCTCGGCGGGATTAAGCACCTCGATGTATTTGACGCCTCCGGCGGCATCGGCAAGGAGTATGGCGCGCCGGTCGGCAAACGCTTTGACCAAAGCCTGTATGCTGTCGGTCTGCGGCAGGAGCAGCAGCGAGTCGATCTGGCGGGAATATTCCCGGGCTTTCATCTCACAGGCCATGTCGGCATAGCGGCAGACGGTGTCGCAGAAAAGGGTGAAAAGCGTGCGGGCTGTGGTTTCTGCCTCTCTGGCATCGGCACTGCGGACACGCAACGTTATCGTCTCCGTTCTGTCGCACCCCGTTTCCACCTCGCCGCCAAAGGCCGTGGAGAGGCTGTCGAGCCAGCCGCACAAAGCCCTGCCGTCCACCAATTCCAAGCCGTTCAGCACCGCTTCGGGCTGGTCGATGTTCTTGCGGTAGTCGCGTATGCGCATTTCATAGCGTGCCTCATGGCAGGGAACCCAAGGCAACTCGGCGGTGGATAGCAACGCCACCACTGCCATAACGGCACACGCCACTATGGTTTTGATTGTGTTATTGTGCAGACGTTTGATTGCGTTAGTATTACTTACACCTTAATGCACCAACGCCCTTAAATCTCCTCGGGGACACAGGTCTTGTTCATGATGTCGCCGGTCGAGTCATGTGCTGACCATTCTGCGTTGAGTTCGGAGCAGTTCGAGTGGCTGCCCAGCGGCTCAAGACCCACGGCGGGAGTTTCGTTGATGCGGAAAGTGGTGCATTTGCAACGTTTTTCCTTGCAGCCGACAAGGCCGGCAACGAAGAGCAGCATGGCTGCAACAACAAGTATCTTTTTCATATTTCGGTATATTAATATATTACGATGTATTTCTGTGCTGTTACCGTTTCATGAACGTGTAGCCCTTCATGAGGCCGGTGTTGGCGCTGCCGATAAAGCTGAGCACCTGCTTGCCCTCGTCGGTGTGGCCGTAGCGCTCCTTGATTTCCTCCACGGCATGGCTGATGGTGTAGCCTTTCTGGAAGACAAAGCGGTAGATGTCGGTGATGTTGTTGATGGTTTCGCGGCTGAAGCCCCTGCGCTGCAGGCCGAGCGAGTTGACTCCGGCATAGGAAATGGGGTAGCGTGCCGCCTTGACAAAGGGCGGGATGTCCTTGTCGACAAGCGAGCCCCCGGCGGTGATGACGTGCGAGCCTATGTGGATAAACTGCAGGCAGGCTGTCTTGCCACCAAGGATGACGTAGTCGCCCAGCACGATATGACCGGCCAGGGTGGCGTTGTTGGCCAGGATGCAGTTGCTGCCCACTATGCAGTCGTGCGCCACATGGACATAGGCCATGAGCAGGTTGCTGCTGCCGATTACCGTGCGGCCCGAGGCCGAAGTGCCGCGGTTAATGGTGCAGCACTCGCGGATGACGTTGTTGTCGCCAATCTCGCAAGTGGTGTACTCTCCGGCAAACTTCAGGTCCTGCGGCACTGCCGAGATGACCGAGCCGGGGAAGATGTGGCAGTTCTTGCCGATGCGTGCACCGGGATAGATAACCACGTTGGGTTCGATGACCGTGTTGTCGCCGATGACTACATCGTCGCAGATGGTGGAAAAATTGCCTACCGTGACGTTGCTGCCGAGGCGTGCGTTGGGGTGTATGTCGTTCAATTGCATTTTCTTGTGGATATAAATAATAAGGTGTTACGACCTGTTTGATTCTATGTACTCTATAAGGTATTTCGAAAAAGCGGCATTGGCCTTGTGGCCGGGTTTGAAGACGGAGAAGTGTCCGTTGAGGGGCATGCCCACCAGGCGCACATCGCCGATAAAGTCCAGCAGCTTGTGCCGTGCGGGCTCGTTGGGATAATAGGGGTCGGTGGTGTTGAGCACCCCGTCGTGCACCCTGAACTGCGAAGCGTCTTTGTGGAAAGTGCGCTCCAGCCGGCGCAGCTGTCGCGAGCCGAGCTCCTTGTTCACATACACCAGGGCATTGTCGAGACTGCCTCCCTTGATAAGGTTGAGGTGCAGCAGCGGCTCTATTTCGTGCAGGAAAACAAAGGTGCGGCATGGGGCAATGCCCGAGGCATACTGGTCGAGATTGTCCAGGTGTGCCGACTGCCGGCCGATGACGCTGTCGGGGAAATCTATCACACAGTTGACCGAGAAGCATTCGCCCGGCTCCACATCGTAGAGCGAGCCCGTGGGCTTGTACTCGAAATGTAGTTTCTCCTTGAAGGAATACACCTTGCGCTCGGCATCCTGCTGCACCGTGCCCACACGCGTAAGCTGCATCATCCACGGGCGGGCAGAGCCGTCCAGGATGGGTACCTCGCCGCCGTCCAGCTCTATCAGGGCATTGTCAATCTGGCAGCCGTGCAACGCCGACATCAGGTGTTCGATGGTTGCCACACTGTGGCGTCCGCTCCCGATAGTGGTGCCACGGCTTGTCTCGCTGACATTGGTTGCCAGGGCTGGCTGGGTGACAATATTGAAGCGGTCGGTACGCCTGAAAGCAATGCCGAAATCGGGCGGTGCCGGACGCACCGTCACCGTCACCGTGCGGCCCGTGTGCAGCCCCATGCCCGTCATGCGGAACTCCTTGCCTATCGTAGTCTGCTTCATGGTATCGGCTGGAATTGGAAATCCGTCATGCGGTACAGCAGGGCGTTCTGGTTCTCGAAGCCATAGTCCTGACGGTCGTGCGTAAACGAGAGCGGGTAGATAACCCCTTCGGGTGCAGGAATCACCGGCGACGTGAAGAAAGCCGTGCCCTTCTGCTGCAGACCGCACACAAAGTAAAGGATAATATCGTTGGCCATGCCGGCATAGGTGCTGGTAGGCTCGGTTTTATATCGGTCGCGGAAAGTCTCGACAAAGTCCTTGTGGCTGGGAGTGGTCATGTGCCAGTCGCCATAGAACGTGTGGTAGTTCACACTCTGCAGCTGCGAGAAATCAACGTCGCTGTACTGCGCCGACCAGTCGTCGAAAGTGAACAGATAGGGCGTTCTCGACTTGATGGACGACAGCTTGTTGAGGAGCTGCGACACATAGATGCGGTTCTTCGACTTGTCCTGGTCATACACACTCACAACAACCGACTGGGGAGTGTTCTTCAGCATAGAGGTGAATTTGGCCGACTGCGCCCAGTCCACCAGCGTGTACTCCATGCCCTGAATCCTGTCCATCTCGGCCGTGAGGGCATTGATGCTCCGCTTCTCGGCCTTGGCGCCCGAATGCACCACATACACGTGTGCCGAAGGCAGCGTGCGGTGGATGGCCTGCACCGTCTGCCGGGCGCGCGCCTCGCACGAGGGGAGGCACTTGAACACATACGGGTTGTCCTTCACAATCTCCTGCCGGTCCGACACGGGGTTGACAATAAACAGCTGCGCCTCGCGTGCCAGAGCGGCGGCCTTCTCGAAAGGCTGCCTTGTGAGCAAGGCAATCAGCAGGTCCGACTGCGCCACATTGTGGCTCACAAACGCCCTCTCCACCGCCTCGGCAGTGGGCTCCTCCACATCCACCACATTCAGCACCACATTGCAGCCCATCCGCTCCAGCCTCTCCAACCCGATAAGCAGACCCTCGTAAAACTGGATAAACTCCAGGCTCTTATAAGTAATCTTGCCGCGCTGCTCCACATCGAACTTCGAGGTGGAAATCTTGTCCATCTGGCTAAGGCACAACGGCATCATCAGCGACACCACGATACTCTGCGGGTTCACCCTCTGCCTCACGGCTGCCGACGGACCCTGCGGGGCTGCGGGCTCCGCGCTCCTGCCGGCACCCGCCTCCTGGCCGCTCGTGGCGGGCTTGGCCTCGGCGGGTGTGCCTGGGGTGGTGGTGGCCGGCGTTGCCGTCTCAGCCTGTCCCGTGGCAGGAGGCGCCACACTGCCGTCGGGCAGCTTCTGCCCCTTGCAGGGCAGCCACACCGTGTCCCCCACCTGCAGGAAATGGATATCCTTCTTCGTGATAGCCTCCACCTCCTTCAGACCGTAGGCACGCGAAATGGCATACACCGTCTGCCCCTGCTCCACGACATGGACAAAATAGCGCTTGCCGTTCACCACCTGGGTCCTGTGCGAGACCTTCACGGCCACGCCGCCCTTCATCTGCGCCATTGCCGTCGTCCCCGCCACCATGAGCAGTATCATATATAGGACAATCCTTTTCTTCATAGTTAATCTTAACCTTTTATCGTTATTCGTAGATATGTTGTGCGGCAGCAATTTTCAATTTTCACTTTTCAATTTTCACTTTGTATATACTCCCCCTCCCTACTTAACGGGAGGGGGTATGGGGGGAGGGTCTTCTTAGTGGTTCCACTCGATGTGACTCAGCACGAGCTCCAGTTCCACCTCCTGACCGGTGTCGCCCTCCTTCCAGGTGCGGCCGTTGTTCTTAAACATACAGTTGCGCAGATGGTCCTTGGAGACGATGCCCGTGTCAGGCAGATAGCTCACGGTGATGTCGAAGGGCGCGAGGTCCTGGAGACGGCCGTTGGGAGCCTGGCGCTGTATGGCCTCCACCTCCTCCTGGAGCAAGGTGATCTTGCCCGTGGCGGTGATGCGACCCTTGGCATAGCCCACAGGATAGCGGCCGGCACCATACTTCACGGTCACGTCCTGCTCATCCTTATACTCGATGGCGGTGATGCCCGTGACGGGCACTCCTGCCAGGGTCAGCACAATGTCTGCCCAGTCGTAAAGCTTACCATTCACAAATGGTATTCCGTTCATTCCTTGCATAGCTTACACAGATTTAACGTAACCGATTTTCACCCGGAACGTGCGCACCACGCCCACAGGCACATTCTTGATCACAATCTCCACGCGGCTCGTCGAGAGCACGTCCTGTTCGGGGTCAATCTCTACGGCATAGCCCGACAGTTCGCCCGCCTTCTCCATGTCCTCGATTGCCTTTTGGGCGGTGAGTTGGAGATGGCTCACGGTGTAGGGCTGCAACTTGCCCGACTCTGCATCGATATAGACGTTGCCGCCCAGCTCGGGAGTCAGGTAGGTGCGGATGCCGCGCACGGCCTTGTCCATAGTGCGCACCAGTTCGACGGTGTTGTAGTCGCTGGTGGCAGCATCGAGGTTGCTGCTGTCGTTCCAGTAACTACCTGTCAA
>JAEEGG010007064.1_pt1 | contig 26113 bp, 26 predicted proteins | sample 9134161 | NCBI WGS metagenome assembly JAEEGG01 (sample SAMN16246543, study PRJNA631951) | gut metagenome | biome: gut microbiome; feature: rumen; material: CR-attached | host: Bos | place: Iran: Karaj | collected 2018-10 | reverse complement strand
ATCCTATGCCTTGACGCGGCACTTACGGAAGTTCTTAATAGCCTTTCGGTGTTCAGACCTTCAGCTCGGAAGGGATTGGTTCATTCGTTTGGCAATATCGGCTCACACCAGCCGCCGACTCTCTGAAAATGCGTTCCCGAAACCGTCTTCGTCACAGCCTTTGAACGATATGTAGTTGTAAAATTAGGCACATTATAAAACCTTTTTCCTATATTGTCAACACCTATTTCTTCCCTGAAAATACTTCTTTATTAACGAATCTCCGACCTTCCCTGTGTAAAAGTGATGCAATAAAAGACCAGAACATTTTCGTCAGTCTTCATTATTCCGACATACTCCGTAACATAGTTTATCATATTCGACAAAGAATCATCTATCCTTTTATAAACCATTTGGTCTGTAAAAGACTTTTCTTCCTCTTCTGAGAATAGTTTGTTCTTAATCGGATACTCTTCCCACATGTCATATTCAGGAACAGCCCACCCGCTTGCCTTCAGAGTAGTCTTTACTCCTTCCCATTCTTCCAATGTCATTTCCATTCGATAACAAAAGTCATCATAGGAATTCTTAATACTTCCCTCCGGAAACATTGCAAGCTGTCTTTTCTTATAATCTCTCTTTTGTTCATATTCGGAGGGTGAAGGTGTCACATCAGATTTCGGATTATCCTTTGGCCTCTTCTTTAGTCCCACTAAAACTATTATGATAACCAAACAAATGAGGATCAAACAAATAAACAAACTCTTTTTCATGTTCGCTCTTTATCATCTATCCTCTCTCCGCTTCCCGAAGCGGCTTCTCCCACAACACTTCCGCCTTCTGCTCAGTGGCAAGCCCGTCGATTACGTCCTGCAATTCCTCCAGAAGCGCCTGCTCGCGCTTCTTCGAGCGACGCCCCTTGCCCTCGTACAGGGTCTTTTCAAAGAACGCATCATACGAGACCGCGAAGTCCTCCTCATCCCGATGTGCGAAAAATGACACCGCAGCGTCATAACGAATCCTTCCCTCACACGAGTCGGAAATCAGCATCACAAGCGCACCCCTGCGGGGTACGCCGTTGAAGGTGCCGTTAGCTGAGAAGTATTGTTTGTATACGTTGATGGTAGCCATGGTTTCTCTCCCGATTATAGCCAATAATCTTATGGAATTCATTACATATCTATCCTACCCTATGTTAAGGACAAATGCAATCGTATAATTCTTTAGTAAAATGTATGCTATCTCACCGTTTATAAGTGACAGAAAGTGTCACTTATTGAATAGAGATGTCACTTATCCTCCCCTGCCGGACAGCCCGCACTTGACGGAGACTTCCGGATGGGTGTAGTATTTTTCGTAGATTCGGGAAAGGACCGGTGCGGAGGATGAGAGGAATGCGTAGGGAAAGAAAGTTGCGGAGGGTTTTCTTCGTGATAGCGTGTGCTTTGCTTTGCGTTCTTCCGGCCGCATGCACGAAGAATGAGGATGACGATATGAAGAAACCGACGGAAAAGCCGACGGTCTACGAGTGGGAGAAGTACCTGGACCAGTTCCGGTACACGGAGACCGATGAAGCGGGCAACACCCTTAGTATATACGCGTATTACACCGCGGGGCGGTGCGTAATTAACATCACGCACCCCGACGGGACCATGCAGAAATTCTACGTGGAAACCGCGCAGGTGCTTTACGATTTGAAGGATTATAATGACATTCACAAGTTGACCGAATGGTATACGATCGGGCCGGATACTCCGGAACTTGACAAGGCGCAGCAGATTCGCGTCTCCTGCCGCTATGCGAACCGGGATTTTGATTTCGGCACCAACCATATGCCGGATGCGGACGGCGTCGGCAAATTACACGCCATGCGCGACATGCTGCTTTCCGCCACCAGCGAGGAAGCGGAAGTCAAAGCGTTCACGGTAACCATCAACGGCAGGCAGTACCAAACCATCCCGGGCACCGGCAATGTCGTCGGAACCGGCGCGCTGATTGATTTCGGGGATGACCTCTGGTGGGAAGTTGAGAAGTTTACGGGACATTTTGCGCTCAGCGAGGAGTCCCTGAACCGGACGGAGGAGGTCTCCTCGTCCCATCCGGTTACGGTGAAGAATGCCTATGCGGACATCCTTGCGGACGGAAGCATCCACGTGGTTGTGGACGATCTGGAATTCGCCGGTAAGCTGGATTCGGACCGCGGCTGGATGGTCTGGGCAACGGCGCTCGACCATGAGATGTACCTCTGCTTCGAAGACAAGAATCAGGCAACATCCGATGGGGAAGACGCGGTTCCGAAGTTCCTGCATATCCGCATGCAGCCTGAGCCGGTTCCGGGCACATTTCCGGGCGTTGAAATCATCCTGGAACGGCAATAATTCTCTTTGATTTTTTGATTGACATTTAGATACCTTTTTGGTAGTATATGGTCTAGAAGAAATGGGTTTTTTGTCCGGTAAGTTCTTATGAACTGAGGGGGTTGCCCATTTCTTTTTTTTGGGGGCACTAATAAATCAGACAGAAACATTAAAATCATCATCTCATCTTCATGTTTTCTTGAATCTGCTTCATGGAAGTGGTATAATACTTGCAACAAATGAAAGGAAGGTATTTTCCTATGGGATTGTTTGACAAAAAGTACTGCGATTTCTGCGGTAACAAGATCGGTCTTCTCGGCAACAAGAAGCTGGAAGACGGTAACATGTGTAAGGATTGTGCGTCGAAGCTCTCTCCCTGGTTCAGCGAGCGCCGTCACAGCACGAAAGCGGAGATTCAGGAACAGCTCAACTATCGTGAACAGAACCGTTCTGCGGTAGCTGCTTTCAACACCACGAGAACCCTCGGTAAGTCCACCAAGCTTTTGATTGATGACAACGCCCGCAAGTTTATGGTAACGAGCTCCACGGACCTTGCGAAGGCGAACCCGGACGTGCTTGATTTCTCGCAGGCTGTAGGCTGTGATCTCGAGATTCAGGAGAGTCGCAACGAGCTCAAGCAGAAGGACGCCAACGGACGGCCCATCAGCTACAATCCGCCGCGTTTTGAGTACTCCTACTGCTTCTATGTTACCATTCGCGTGAACGCTCCTTATTTCGACGATATGCGCTTCGGTATCTCGAGCGGCTACATCAAGACCGGCGAGCAGCAGATGAATGCGACTCCGGCAGGCTGGAACATCCGCACAAGTGGCGTGCTTAATAACATCCGCCTGAACGAGTATTATGACTGCGTAAATCTCGGCAACCAGATTAAGGAAGCCGTGGATCAGATGCGTACCGGTGCAATCGGCGGCGGCTTCACCAACGCCACCCCCGCTTCCGCTCCCGCTCCGGCAGCTCCTGCCGGCCCGGTGATCTGCCCGTGCTGCGGCGCGAAGACGGTTCCGGACGCCAACGGCTGTTGCGAATACTGCGGATCAAGCCTTAACGCGTAAGCGTTTTACCACCCTTGTTTTTCTGTGCCATTTGCCGAATTAACAGTTGACATGCAGGAAGAAAACTGATATTATAACTCTTGCTTGCAGTTGTGGCGGAATTGGCATACGCGCATGATTCAGGTTCATGTCCATGTACTTGGGTGTGGGTTCAAGTCCCATCAACTGCATAGTAAAAAAGCTGTCGCATGTGCGGTTATTGAACCGCAGGCGACAGCTTTTTTGTTGTGCACGCACAGCGCGCTTGGCACTTTTGGAACTAAAAACGGGCTTTGTCTCTTCCGGTTCCAGGTTTCTGACTTTCCTTTGGAACTGAAAACAGGATTCTTCCTTTTCGGTTCCAGATTTTCTACCGCACCATGGAACTAAAGACGGAAATATCTTCTTTCAATTCCAACTTATCCTCTTTGCTATGGAACTGAAAACGATATTCTCCCTGTTTGGTTCCAATTTTTCGACAAAACTTTGGAACTGAAGATGAGGTTTTCTCCATTAAGTTCCAACTTCTCGATAATTATCTGGAACTGAAAGAAGAAATGCCACCATTCAGTTCCATTTTCCCAACCGGAACACAAAAAAAGGAGCTTAGGTAGAGCTCCTTTTCATTTCTGTCATTTCTCCGGATTGTGCGTAAGCGCCTCCTCCGGCTTCCCGGGCTTCGGCGGTCCCGGGTGTCTGCCGGCTCTTCGCCATGCCGGCACCAGCGCCGCAATCGTAACGATTAACGCGAAGATCGGCCAGCCGAGCAAAGTCAGCGCTTCGAGGTATGACTGCTCAACACCGTCGAACAATCCGACAGCCATCATGTCGGCCATAACCGCGGCATAAAGGATACCGGCAATTCCGGCGGCCGTCAGGATGCAGCAGGCAACAATGCACGGAGCAGGACTCCTGCGGATGTGATGAAGCGGTCTTCGCATCAGAAAATGCCAAAGCACCAGAAACAGGAGCACAAAGAGAAGCGCTCCGATGATGTAGTTTGCAAGATTCAGGCGGTATAATTTGCCGTTTAAAAAGCCGCCCTGCTTTGCTTTTCCGGTTTCGCTTATGTCCTCAAACTGCACATAACAGCACAGATAAGCGGCTCCGACAGCCAGCAGCCAGAACAATAACACCCTGAAGAACAGTTTCCACGGGTTCCAGGCGCCGGGCATCTCCTCCGGCCTTCTCTTTCGCTCTCTTCGATGTTCTCTCATAACGGCCTCCTTTTCAGTATGCAATTCCAGCAAACGATTTCATTATGCAGATACTTTACGCAATCCCTGTGCGCGGTTCGATTCGACTTATTCGCCTTTTATCAGTTTAAGGATCCGGTCACGGACGCCGTCCATGCGCGCATCCGAAAGGCCGAAGTCCATGCGCTTGTAGTTCCAGACAGCGGAACCGATTCCGAACTTCTTAAGTGCCTTATGGAAGTCCTCAAACCAGAGCAGCGCTTCCTCCGGATCAACACGGTCGATCACGCCGTACTCGCCGCAATAAAGTCTTACGTTACGTTCCTCGGCAACCGCTACGGCCTCCTTGAAAAGGGCTTCGAAGTAGCCCTCGTCAATCGTATTATCTAAACCGAAAGCATCGAATACATGGGCAAATCCCTCACCGAGCTGCTCCACGCTCTTCTTCGTGTACTCGGAGTACGTCATCTTGAACGGGCAGCGGAACGCGGGATCCATCGTCTTGATCCAGGTCGCTCCCTGGTGTGTGAACACAAGCGGATCGTAGCAGTGGAAGTTGTAGATGATGTTCTCGTCCTGCGGAAGCGCAAGATCCTTAAGTGCCTCAACGCTGTTGTTGTAGTAACCGCCGAGAAGGATCGGCGTGCTCGGAGCAATCGCGCGGATTCTGCGGATGCATTCGCCCGAGACGCGGTTCCAGGTGTCGCTATACTCCTTCTTCGTAACCTCATTCAAAAGCTCAAATGCCAGATGGCCGTACTTTCCGTAACGGGTTGCGAGCATCTCCCACGTCTTACAGAAATGTTCCTGCAGCTCAGGGCTTTCAAAGAAGCCGTTCTCGCCGTAGCCTTCATCGAAGGAAAATCCGATGGTGCGGTGCAGATCAAGCACCATATTCAGACCGTTCTTTGCGCACTGCTCAACCGCGAAATCAAGATAGGAAAGCCGCTCGTACCGGGGCGTTCCCTTGTCATCCTCAAAAAGAAGGTAGTCGACGGGCACGCGCACATGGTCGAGCCCCCATTCTTTAACTTTCGCAAAATCCTCTTCCTTTACGAACGAAGCATAATGCTCCTCCGTCGGCGGGCACTGGGACAGCCATCCGCCGAAATCCACGCCGTACTCAAATCCTTTCCACTGTTTCATTCCGTTTCTCCTCTTCATATTCTCATGCGGAAATGCCACGTAGCTCAGCATTTCTCAGCCTTCACGGCCGTGTCGTGCCGGCCGTATCATTTTACGCATTCTGCGACAAATGCCACATCTACTTCAGCATTCCCTCAATCTTCTCTCCGGCAAGCCCGTTTTTCACACCAAAGTAAGCAAGTATCGTCTGCGCGATATCCGCGAAACATTGTCTCGTACCGAAGTTCTTCCCGGCTGCAACAGGCTTACCGAATGCGACAAGCGGGATATACTCGCGGGAGTGGTCGGTGGACGGCGTCGCCGGATCACAGCCGTGATCGGCGGTCACCATCAGAACGTCCTCGTCGCGAAGCTTTGAAAGCATCTCCGGAAGCTTGCTGTCGAAATAGGTCAAAGCCTTCGCGTAGCCCGGAACGTCATTCCGATGTCCGTACTGCATATCGAAATCCACGAGGTTCGTAAAGCAGAGTCCCTCAAAGTCCTTATCCATCTCCTCAAGCGTCCGCTCAATGCCCTCTGCGTTGTTCTGGGTGCGGACATATTCCGTAATGCCGCTCTCCGCGAAGATGTCGATGATCTTTCCGACCGAGTGTACGGCATAGCCTGCCTCCGAAAGCACATTCAGCATGGTCGGCGGCGGAACGAGCGAATAATCATGCCGAAGCGCTGTTCTCGTATACGGCCATTCACCGGTGAACGGACGCGCGATGACACGTCCTACGCCCCATTCGCCCTGACAGATCTCACGCGCAATCTTGCAGTACTCATATAACTGCTCGGTAGGAATCAGTTGATCGTGCGCCGCAATCTGCAGCACGGAATCCGCCGATGTGTAAACGATCAGATTGCCTGTTTCAAGCTGTTCCTTCCCGTAATCCCGGATAACATCGGTACCGGAATACGGCTTGTTGCAGAGAATTCCGCGTCCCGTCCGCTTAGACAGTTCGTCAATCAGTTCCTTCGGGAACCCGTCCGGAAATGTTGGCATCGGCGATTCGCTGACGATTCCGCTGATCTCCCAGTGTCCGGTAGTCGTGTCCTTTCCCTTGGAGCGCTCCGCAAGCTTACATACGGAGCCCTTGAAGGTCTTCCCGGTGGTCTTGCCGAGACCCTTCGCATTTACCGCGCCGTACACGCCGTCGATGTGGAAAAGCCCCAGCTTTTCCATGTTCGGCATCGAAAATGAGGGGTCAGTGGCGGCGCTTCTTAACGTGAAGCTTCCCTCGTCCCCGAAGTCGGCAGCGTCCGGCAGTTCGCCGACACCGCAGCTGTCCAAAACAATCAAAAATACCCTCTTCATAAACCCTCCGTCAGTCAATGTATGTATAGAACAATCCTTTGTTGTCCAAAATGTTACGCATACGCGCAAGCATAATGGTCTTCGTCTTGCCGTCCTTCGGCGAGATTGCGTATACGAGGTTCGCCGTGTAACCGGTAATCGCGAGCCATTCGCCCTCGAAATAGGTTGCCACCAGATGGCCGTCCGAAACGAAATTTAACGCCTCCATCATCGTGACGCCGGTCAGGTCAACCGCCTTTCCGGGGATGTTCTCGTTCACCCACTGAAGCATTGCTTTCTCGTCAAGATTGCAGTCCCAGGCGTTGATCGCGGCGCCCTTATAGCTTAATATCATCTGTAGGATTGCTTCCTTCTCGGTGATGTTCTCGTCCACGTAGCACGGCGTCACGTTTCGAAGCAGTCTGGAATCGGCACGCATACCACGAAGCCATATGATCTGGCCCTTCTCGTTGAATACGCCGCCGTAGTTCGCATTTGCCATCGATACGCACTCCGCGAGGTCATACGAGGTGTAAATGACCTTGCCGAACGCCTCCACGTAGTACTGCTCCTTGGTCCGCTCGCCCAGACGCACCGGCGTACGGCCGCTTCCCTGCGTGGTTTTGATTTCAATCGTGGTCGGCACCTTCGTCATCTTGAAGGACTGCGGCAGATTCAGATAGTACTCGCGGCGCATCTTGTCCGTGTAGTGCGAACTGACGTTGACGCTCTTCTTCACGGTTTCGGTGCTCTTCAGAATGTTATAGGTTCCGATGTCCTCATAGATCGGACGCGTGAAAGCCTTGCCGTCCTTGCCGACGCCGGACACCGTTCCGGTCTTCCGGTTGATGTTGATCGCAATACCGAAGCTCTCTACCGTCGGATCCAGGAAGTACTCGTCGGCGTTGTCGCGCTTATACGTCTTCACCGGCTCGCCTTCGCTGTTCTCGATTCGGATCTGATAAATCGGCACGTGCGGCTCGGCATTATCCTTAAATGTGATGTCTGCGGCATGGCAGTCCCCGTAGATCAGATCGCCGTCAATGGAGCCGAGGAATAAAAGCCTGTCGCCCTCCGTGGCTTCCTTATAGGTCACCGAATCGGCTTCCATATCGTAGAAGCAGACGCGGGTGTTGTCCGTATTCTCCGCCTCCTGATAGATCAGAACACTTCCGTTCTGATAAAACGGCGTAACCATGTCCTCAACGATTACCACATAGTCATGGAGCTGCGTCCGGTACTGGTAAAGCGTCCCGTACAGTGTGAAGTAGAATTCGTCCAGATGGTTCATGTAGCAGACATCGCCGAACTCTTCCTTGAGGATGTCATAGGGCACGGTCACCGGCGCGAACATACGCTCCTCGACACGCTTCTCCTCCGCGTAGTAGCGGTAGTAAAGGATGCCCACACGGCCTTCGTATTCGCCGCGGATAATGTACCCGTAGAACACGAAATCCACGTCGCCGTTATCGCCGATGGAAATCAGCTTGAAGTCATGATTGCGGTTATGATACCGCTCGTTGTCACCGCCCTCGCGGTCGAAGGTGAACAGGGGAATCATCACATTTTCCGCCATGTCATATTCCCAAAGGTCGCCGTCGCGGACGAAGATCAGATACTTTTCATTATCGCTCAGGAGGCAGTTGACGTCCTGCTCGCCGGTGATGCCGAGCTTCATCTGCAGCTGGCTTAAGTTGAAGTACTCGGGCTCGAAAACGACCTCCATCTTGCGCTCAAACGAGTAGAGGTAGTTCGTCTTGGCGGCCGTCTTGAAACGGTAGTGCTCGGTGCAGCTGTAAGTCTCGAGGCCGTCGCCCGAATAAATCTGCACATAGAAGTCCTTTTCGCATGCGACAAATGAGGACGTATACTCCACAAAACGCGGCACATAGGCCTCCACCTCGGTGGGCTCCATCTGGCCGTAGCCGACGGAATCGAGCGAGTCACGGTGGGTGATACGGCTGAAGTCCGCACCCGTGTAGCTGTCCTCGGTCTCGAGGTATTTCTCAATCTCGCTGACGCGGTCCTCGTCCATGATCGCGTAGTGGAAATTCTCGAGAAATGCGATCTCGCGCTTCGGGTTTCCGTATGTCGGCAGGAACAGTCTCGTGTAGTAATAGATGCTCTTGCCTTCGTCGGTCGTCAGCGTGATCCGCATCGTGTATTCGGTGTTGGTCGCGTAGTTGGCCGTCAGGAAAAACTGTCCCGAAAGCCGGCCGTCGCTGTTCTTCTTAAGGCTCATCAGATCGATCTTGTCAAGTACGGTTCCCGTCGAAACCTCCGAAACGGTACAGGTGACCTTTCGCACGTTGCTGTCCTTCTGATCGATCAGGACCGTGAACGTGCGGTCCGTCGGGGAAACCGGTGTAATGCTTTGGCGGAGCTTTCCTTCCTGCGGGATGAACGTGTAGCCGAACGTCATGTTGATTTCGGTGTCATCCGTGACAAATGTGATGACCGGAAGCGTCGCGTCCATGGAACGAACCGTATGGAATTCGTTCACAAGCACATGATTATCGAGAGTGCCGTAGAAAATCACAAAGGAGATAATAAATACTGCGATTGTGACAATGGCACGGTATGGTATGTATCGGGATTTCATTCTGACCTCACGGCGCCTGTTGTATCTTTTCAGACTGCGCCATTTTTATTATATGCTTTTTTGCGCTTTTATGCAATTCTTTTCCCCATTTTGCGTCAAATGTGATACAATGAGTGCAGGGCTTTCGTGTTCCATGTTACGGACGGTCCGGTGAGTCTTTGGTATTCCGCAGTACGCCGGTCCGGCAAGCCTCAGGTCCCCGGCAGTATGGCGGGGCCGTCACATTTTCCGCTTAGGAGGAATTCTGCAATGAACGATGATTGTATTTTTTGTAAGATAGCGAACGGCATCATCCCGTCCGCAACCGTATATGAAGACGATGATTTCCGCGCGATTCTCGACATCGCGCCCGCGCACAAGGGACATGTCATCATTCTCCCGAAGGAGCATGCGGACAACCTGTTCAAGCTTCCCGAAGATATCGCCGCGAAGGTCTTCCCGGTAGCGAAGAAGGTTGCCGCCGCCGTTAAGAAAACGACCGGCTGCGACGGAATCAACATCCTGCAGAACAACGGCACGGCTGCCGGCCAGTCCGTCTTCCATCTGCATGTGCATGTCGTTCCCCGCTACGAGGGCGACGGCATTCTTCCCGTATGGCCGCACGAGGAGTACGCTGAGGGCGAGGCCGCAGTGCTGGCAGCGGAGATATCCGAGAACCTGTAAGGTAACCGGTTCCAGGCTATAGAAAAGTGACGGCGCGGGCTGCCTCGGCAGGAGAATTTCTCAGGAGCTGAATCCTTCGAAATCCTCCTCCGGGCGCGCCCGCGCCTGTATTTTGTTTATTTCTATTGTCGGAAAACCTTATGCCCTATTCGGTCTCAGATAATTCGCACAGGAGCTTCACAATCACCGCGGTCGCGTCCGCGGAGTGACTGTGCATCATTGTGTCGATGAAAGAATCCCGTTTCGCATAGAGTTCCTTCACTGCCGTAAGAAGGCTTTCTTCGGTGATGTCCTCTTCCTGCATAACCATGCTGAAGCCCTGCTTTTCGAAGGACTCGGCATTTAAGATCTGGTCGCCGCGGCTCGCTTCCTTGGAAAGCGGAATCAGAAGATTCGGCTTTCGGAGCGCCAGCAGTTCGCATATGGCATTTGCCCCTGCTCGGGAGATAACGATGTCGGCCGCCGCGAAGAGGTCTTTCATCTCCTTGTCGCAGTACTCGATCTGGACGTAGCCGTCCGTGCCGTTGTAGGCCGGGTCGGTTTTTCCTTTGCCGCACAGATGCACCACGCGAAACTCCTTCAGAAGTTCGGGAAGAATCTTCCTAACCGCTTCGTTTACGCGTACCGCGCCGGTGCTTCCGCCAACCACTAAGACGACCGGCTTGTCATCCGGGAAACCTACAAATTCAAGGCCCGCCTGCTTCGAGCCGGTGAACAGCTCGCGGCGGATCGGTGTTCCGGTATGGACGCCCTTGTCGCCGAGTTTCGGGAGCGTCTCCGGGAAATTGCAGCAGATCTTCGTCGCGTACCGCATGCTTAATCGGTTCGCAAGGCCCGGAGTCATGTCCGACTCGTGACTGACGACGGGGATTTTGCATTTGGCGGCGGCGCGCACAACCGGCACCGACACGAAACCACCCTTAGAAAAGCAGATGTCCGGCTTCAGTTCCTTCATCAGCTTCTTTGCCTGGCGGCATCCCGCAAGCACGCGGAACGGATCCGTGAAATTCTTCCACGAAAAATACCGTCTGAGCTTGCCGGAAGAGATTCCGTAGTACGGGATTCCGAGGTTCTCGATTAACTGCTTTTCGATTCCGTCCTTGGAACCGATATAAACGATTTCAAAGCCCTTGGCGCGCAGTTCGTCCGTAAGGGCGATGTTCGGTGTCACATGCCCTGCGGTTCCGCCGCCTGTCAGAACGATTCGTTTCATTCGTTCTCTCCTCCTGCCGCACCCCTTGGTGCTGCATTCTAAACGCTTTCGGCCGTCTTCTCAGGCCTTCTGACAGCTTTCTCTTGCTTCTTCTAACGCCCGTGCCAGCTGGTCGGGGCAGGAAGTGGACTTAAAGCCGCAGCGGATGCCCTTAAGCTTATCGATTACCCAGTCCACAGGCATTCCTTCAACAAGCTTGCCGATGCCCTGCAGATTGCCGTTGCAGCCGCCGACGTAGCGGACGTTGCGGACAAACTTTACGCCTTTCTCCTCTTCGATGTCAAAATGAATTTCCGTGGAACAGGTTCCGCTTGTACGATATACCATCCTTGTGTTCTCCTTAGTTTTCGTTGTATTGTTCAATCAGTCCGAGCGTCAGCCGGACCATGTGCTCGATTGCTTTCGCCTCGAAGGTCGTGTAATCCTCGGTGGCGGAGTCGTCCGCTTTGTCGGAGATGGCACGAACGATCAAAAACGGAACACCGTTCTTATAGGCTGCGTGCGCGATCGCAGCACCTTCCATCTCGGTGCAAAGCCCGGCAAATGTGACCGCAAGCCATTCCTTCTTCTCCTTATCGGCGATAAACTGGTCTCCGGAAAGAACTCTTCCGCGGAATACGGCGATGTCGGGATTGACCTCCTTACATACTTTCTCGGCGAGATCCGCAAGCTCCTTATCCGCGCGGAACACGGAAACCTCCTGCTGCGGAATGACGCCCGGGTCGTAGCCGAAATACCGCGCGTCCATGTCATGCTGCAGCGCGTCGTCGGAGATGACGATGTCTCCGATGTTGATGTCTGCGTTCAGTGAACCCGCGATTCCGCTGTTCAAAATGCAGGAAACCGGGAACAGGTCACAAAGGATCTGCGTGCAGATCGCGGCGTTGACTTTTCCGACTCCGGAGCGGACAAGAACCACCTCCGTGCCGTTTATTCTACCAGAGTAGAACACCATTCCTGCTACATTTTCCGTCTTTTCTATCTGCATGGCTTCGCGAAGCTTTTTGACTTCGACTTCCATTGCTCCGATGATTCCGATCATGCTATTCTCCTTTGCCGTATCCGTTCGGATTCTGCGACTGCCACTTCCAGGTGTCGCGGCACATATCATCTAAGGTCTTCTCCGCCTTCCAGCCGAACAGCTTCAGAGCTTTGTCGGCATTCGCGTAGTTCGCGGCCGGGTCTCCCGGGCGGCGTCCGGCGATTTCGTAAGGAATCGGGGTGCCGTTTACGCGCTCGAAAGCCTTCACCATATCGAGTACGCTGTAGCCGTTACCGGTGCCGAGATTGACGGTCTCACAGCCGGTGTGCGTTTCCGCGTACTTTACGGCGCACACATGTCCCTTCGCAAGATCCACCACGTGGATGTAGTCGCGAATGCAGGTGCCGTCCGGCGTCGGGTAATCGTTACCGAACACGTTAAGATGGTCTCTGCGCCCTACTGCCACCTGGGCGATATACGGAAGCAGGTTGTTCGGGATGCCCTTCGGGTCCTCCCCGATGCGTCCGCTCGGATGCGCTCCGATGGGGTTAAAGTAACGGAGCAGCACCACGGAAAGACTCGGGTTGGCATTTGCCGCATCCATAAGAATCTGCTCGATCATCCACTTCGTCCAGCCGTAGGGGTTCGTGCACGACTTCTTCGGCGAGGTCTCGTAAAGCGGAAGGCTGTCCGGGTCTCCGTAGACCGTTGCGGACGAGCTGAAGATGAACCGGTTGCAGCCGAATTCCTGCATGACCTCAAGAAGCGTCAGCGTCGTATCGAGATTGTTGCGGTAATACATGAGCGGTTTCGCAACCGACTCGCCGACGGCCTTCATTCCCGCAAAATGCACGACCGCCTCGATGTTCTCCCTGCGGAAAATCCCACGCATCGCCTCGCGGTCGGATGCGTCCGCCTCGTAAAGGGCAATCTTCTTGCCGGTGATCTCCTCGACGCGGTGAACCGCCTCGGGGCAGCTGTTATAGAAATTATCAACGACGACGACCTCATGTCCCGCCGCAAGCATCTCCACTGCGGTGTGCGTACCGATGTAGCCCGCTCCGCCTGCCAAAAGTACCTTCATGACATACTCCTCTCAATCTCCCTGTGTGTAACCAAAACGCGGCAGCCCTGCCCGCGCATGTGCGCCGCGAAACGTTCCGCAAAGCATACGGAGCGGTGCCGTCCGCCGGTGCAGCCGAACGCCACAACCAGCTCGTTCTTGCCTTCCTTTCTGTAGTAAGGCAGAAGATACGAGATCATGTCCGTAATCTTCTCAAAGAACACCCGGCTCTCCTCAAATCCCATCACGTAATTCTGTACCTGTTCCGTAAGCCCCGTAAGCGGCTTCAGCTCGTCGATATAATACGGATTCGGCAGGCACCGTACGTCGTAAACCATGTCTGCGTCCGAGGGAATTCCCTCCTTGAATCCGAAGGACACGATACGAAGCACTAAGGAATCCTCTTCCGGCCGGTCACTCACGAGATTTACGATCTTCTCGCGAAGCTGCATCGGCTTCAGCGTCGACGTGTCAACGATGAAATCCGCGCGGTCCATGGTCGGCTTTAAGAAGTTCCGTTCCGCCTCAATGGCCTGCTCCATCGAAAGATTGTCGTCCTCCATCAGCGGATGACGGCGTCTCGTGTATTTATAGCGGTTAATTAACGTCTTCGTGTCCGCATCTAAGAAAAGAATCCGGTACGGATATTTCTTGCGGCCCAACTCCTCCATTGCATGGAAGAAGTCCCCGAACATGTTCTTTCCGCGGATGTCAACAACGGTCGCAATCTTCTTCTCGCGGTTACTCTCCGACATGCCGTACAGGTCGGCGAAGCTGACGAGGAACTGCGGCGGCAGATTATCGACGCAGTAGTACCCGAGGTCCTCAAGCGCGTTGATTGCGATGGATTTGCCGGCCCCCGAAAGCCCGGTCACAACGATCAGTCCCATAGTATCTCCCTTCCCGTTTATTAGCGCAATGCCACCTGAACTCAGGTGGCATTTCATTTCTATCGATATTTGTTCGCTAACTGCATGCGGACGATGGCGCGCCTGAGGGCAAGCTCGTCCCTTACGGTCTGTTCCATCGCAAGCTTCCGCTCCGCACGGATCCGTGCTTCCTCGGCGCGGTGAATGTCAATCTCCTCCGGCCATTCGCAGGCTTCCGAGAGAATGATGATCTCCTTCGGAAGAATCGTGGCAAAGCCGTCAAGAAGCGTTGCTTCCCGGACTTTTCCGTTCTCCGTGATCCGAAGAATTCCCGGCGCCACAACGGCCGTTAAAGGGATATGATTCGGATACACGCCCAGCTCTCCCTCGGTCGTGACGAATTCGACAAACTCCGCCTCGCCTTCGAAGAAAATTCGCGTCGGCGAATATACCTTCAGTTGTAAATGCTTCTCATCCACAATCGATTACTCCGTCTTCGCTTCGTCTGCGGTGACCTTCGCAAGCACGTCCTGAATGTTTCCGCAGTTCAGGAAGTAGCTCTCCGGAATGTCATCGTACTTTCCTTCAAGAATTTCCTTAAAGCCCTGAATCGTCTCCTCAAGCGGCACATACGTTCCCGGAAGACCGGTGAACTGCTCCGCTACATGGAACGGCTGGGACAGGAAACGCTGTACCTTACGGGCACGGCTTACAAGCATCTTCTCGCCCTCGGACAGCTCGTCCATACCGAGGATTGCGATGATATCCTGCAGTTCCTTATATCTCTGAAGAATCTCCTGAACGCCACGCGCTACCTTGTAATGCTCCTCTCCGACGATTCTCGGGTCAAGGATTCTGGAAGTCGACTCCAGCGGATCAACCGCCGGATAAATACCGAGTTCCACGATGGAACGCGACAACACGGTCGTTGCGTCAAGGTGGGCGAATGTGGTAGCCGGAGCCGGGTCCGTCAGGTCATCGGCAGGTACGTATACGGCCTGCACGGAAGTGATGGAACCGTTCTTCGTAGAGGTGATTCGCTCCTGCAGAGCACCCATCTCCGTCTGCAGTGTCGGCTGGTAACCTACGGCACTCGGCATACGTCCGAGAAGCGCGGATACTTCGGAACCGGCCTGCGTGAAACGGAAGATATTATCGATGAACAGAAGTACGTCCTTGCCGCCCTTGTCACGGAAGTATTCCGCCATCGTAAGGCCGGAAAGACCGACTCTCATACGTGCCCCCGGGGGCTCGTTCATCTGTCCGAAGATCATTGTCGTTTTATTGATAACGCCGGACTCGATCATCTCGTAGTACAGGTCGTTACCTTCACGGGTACGCTCGCCTACGCCGGTGAATACGGAGTAGCCGCCGTGCTCGGTGGCGATGTTCGTAATCAGCTCCTGAATAAGAACGGTCTTACCTACGCCGGCACCGCCGAACAGACCGATCTTACCACCCTTTGCATAGGGGCAGATAAGGTCAACGACCTTAATACCCGTCTCAAGGATCTCTGTCGAAGTTGCCTGATCCTCGTATGCGGGAGCGGGACGGTGAATAGACCATCTCTCCTCGGTTTCGGGTGCGGGAAGATTATCAACCGGATCGCCCAAAAGGTTAAATACACGGCCAAGGCAAGCCTCTCCGACGGGAACCATGATGGGTTCTCCGGTATCTACGGCCTTTGTGCCTCTTACCAAACCGTCTGTCGAGTTCATGGCAATACATCTTACCGTATTGTCACCGATCTGTTGTGCAACCTCGGCAGTGAGCTTTACTCCGTTATTGTCAATTTCAATGGCGTTCAAAAGCGCGGGAAGTTCGTCATGTCCGAAACGGATATCAAGAACCGGTCCGGTAACCTGCACTACTTCGCCAATGTGTCTTTCGCTCATTTACGAATCTCCTTTAATTATTATTCGGGGTATCAGATACCCTCGGCACCTCCGACTATTTCGGTAATTTCCTGCGTAATGCTTGCCTGACGTGCACGGTTGTACTGAAGATTTAATGTTCCTATCATCTCTTCGGCATTGCTTGTGGCCGATTCCATGGCGGTTCTTCTCGCCGCCTGTTCACTGGCCACACTGTCACATACGGCTCCGAATACGACTCCCGCCATATACTCGGGAACGATCGCATCGAAAACTTCCGTGCTCTCGGGCTCATATAAGATGAGGTTTCTTATCGGTTCGGCTTCAGCCTCATCATCCGTAAGTTCGGATAAAGGTAACACAGGTACAAAATGGGGTTCCTGTGAAAGCATCGATACAAACTCTGTGTAAACAAGTCCTACGGTGGAATACTCGCCGGTCTTGAACTCTTCACATATAAGCCTTGCCACTTCGAAGCAGTCGCCTACGGTCATGGGTGCGATCTCGGCGAACTCTTCGCTCAAAATGTCGGCTTTTCTTCTCTTGAAATATTCGACTGCCTTCTTACCGATGGGAAGAACGGTATATTCTTTTCCCGCGGCATCGGCTTCAAAACATTTGAAGAGGTTGTTGTTGTATCCGCCTGCCAGTCCTCTGTCACCGGCGATAACCACGTAGCAGACCTTCGAGCCTTCGGATGCTTTCGCGTATATCGACGAAAAATCGGTATTTCCGGTAGCTATAGTCTTAAGTGTATCGTACAGTTCTTCAAAGTAAGGACGGCAATTGTCCGAACGTTCTTTGGCTCTGCGCAGTTTGGAGGATGCCACAAGTTCCATCGCTTTTGTGATCTGCATGGTGTTTTCAACACTCTTTATACGCAGCTTCACGGCTTTCATGTTTGCAGCCATAAATTTCCTCCATCCTTTTTATTTTCCGTACTTTAAGTCAACGAATTCTTTGGTGAATCTTTCAAGTGCGTTCTTTAAGTTGTTTTCGGTTTCTTCTTCAAGCTTACCTGTGGATACGATGGCATCCATAGCCTTTGAACCGTCAACGTCGTTATCAAGGAATGCATAAAGCTTTGCTTCGTATTCCTTAACATCCTCAACAGCTACATTCGTTAAGTAGTTCTTTGTAACGGCGTATATGATCGCAACCTGCTTTTCAACCGCAACGGGTGAATTCTGGTTCTGCTTCAAAACCTCAACTATTCTCGCACCCTGATCGAGACGTGCCTTTGTATCGGCATCAAGATCCGAACCAAACTGTGCGAATGACTGAAGTTCTCTGTACTGAGAATAGATAAGCTTTAAGGTTCCGGCAACTTTCTTCATCGCCTTGATCTGTGCGTTACCACCTACACGGGATACGGAGATACCGGGGTTAACAGCCGGCATAACGCCCGAGTGGAAAAGCTCCGTCTCAAGGAATATCTGACCGTCGGTAATGGAGATAACGTTCGTGGGAATGTACGCAGATACGTCACCTGCCTGGGTCTCGATAACGGGAAGAGCGGTAAGTGAACCGCCGCCGTGTGCTTCGTCGAGCTTAGCCGCACGTTCGAGAAGTCTGGAGTGAAGATAGAATACATCACCGGGATATGCTTCACGTCCGGGGGGACGACGAATCAACAATGAGAGTGCTCTGTATGCTACGGCGTGCTTGGAAAGATCGTCGTAGATTACAAGCACGTGCTTGCCCTTATTCATGAAGTACTCGCCCATGGCGCAGCCCGAATAAGGAGCTATATACTGTAAGGGACTGGCTTCCGATGCGGTAGCTGCTACTACGATCGTATAGTCCATTGCCCCGTTCTTTACGAGATTCTCAACAAGGTTGGTAACGGTTGAACGCTTCTGACCGATGGCAACATAGATACAGATAACGTCCTTACCCTTCTGGTTGATGATAGTATCGGTAGCTATTGTAGTCTTACCTGTCTGACGGTCACCGATGATAAGCTCACGCTGACCACGTCCGATCGGGATCATAGAGTCGATAGCTTTAATACCTGTCTGAAGGGGCTCGAAAACCGACTGTCTTTCACAGATACCGGGTGCCGGGCTTTCAATTGCACGGAACTCATCTGTGGTTATGGGTCCGTTTCCGTCGATGGGCTGACCGAGTGCATTAACGACACGACCGATCATTGCATCACCTACCGGTACCGAAACAACTTTACCGGTACGCTTAACTGTCTGGCCTTCACCAATCTTCTCATCCGAACCGAACAATACTATGGAAACACTGTTTTCTTCGAGGTTCTGAGCCATACCGAAGCTTCCGTCTTCGAACTCAAGAAGCTCGCCGGCCATTACGTTAAGCAGGCCGCCCGCTCTTGCGATACCGTCACCTACGTTAAGTATCGTTCCGGTCTCGTTTTGCTTTATGGTGTTTTCGTAATATTTGATCTGACTGCGGATGACCTTGGATATTTCTTCGGGTTTTAATTGCATAATCCATCCATCCTTATATAATCGTATTGTTTATACTTGCGGAAATGTCCGACATACGGGTTGCTACCGTACCATCCAACTGCTTTCCTTCAATCTCTACTTTGATGCCCGCAAGCACCGATGCATCCACTTTTGAAATGATGTTTACCGTCTTCTTGGTAGACGCTTCAAGTTTTGCCTTGAGTGCTTTAAGCTGTTCGCCGTTTAATTCAACGGCACTCGTAACATAAGCATCGCAAATATTGTTGTCCGCATTGAAGCGCTTTATGAACTCTTCCAAACAACCTTCGTATTCGTTAAAAATACCTTTTTCGCATAAAAGCTTCAAAAAGTTCTTAAGATAAGGCTCGATACCGTCACCAAATGCCTCATCGATAAGCTTTGTGCGTTCGGTCTTTTTTATGGCAGGTTCGTTTAAGAGTTTCAAGTAATCGGGGTTCTCTCTGAAGATATCCCTGATCTGAAGCATCTGCTCTTTAACAGATGCCGTTAAACCTTCTTCGGCGGCAAGATCGTACAAACTGCCACCGTATACTCCGGCACGTTCTGTCATGATCACGCCTCTCCTACTTTTTCAATAAACTCATTTATCAGCTTATTATGGTCTTCTTCGTTGATCTCACGCTCGATAACCTTGCCGGCAATTTCCATTGCCATGCTGCCGATCTCTTCTTTAATCTCGTTAACCGCTTTACGCTTCTCCTGTTCGATATCCTTCTCGGCTTTTGCCTTGATGGCTATAGCGTTTGCGGAGGCCTCTTTTAAGATCTCATCGCTCTTTGCCGAAGCGGTCTTGGTAGCGTCGGCAAGTATTGCGTTGGCTTTGTCGCGTGCCTCAAGCATGTTCTGCTCATATTCGGCTTTCATTGCCAATGCTTCTTCTTTAGCCTTTGTAGCATCGCTTATCTCTGCGTCGGCTTTTGCTTTACGCTTTTCAAGCACTTCGCGGATGGGCTTAAAAAGAAACTTCTTGATCAGAAACATCTGAAGAAAAAGGTTTAATATCTGCGCTATGAAGTTCCATGGTACGAGTGTTACCAGCTCCTGATAACGGGGAGTTTCTTCACCTGCGGTGAGAAGCACGTTCGTTATCGAAAGCATGGCATTTATCAGTTCCTGATGTTCTGCCACTCTTCATAACCTCCTGTTCTTAGTGATGTTTCAATAATTATCCGAGATGTCTCATGAACATACCGGGTGCAACGAATATAAGCAAAAGACCGGTAACGAAACCGTAAATACCTGTTGTCTCTGCGATCGCACAACCAAGTAACATTGTTGATGTTACATCACCCTTACATTCGGGCTGACGTCCGATAGCTTCCAATGCCTTTGAAACCGCATTACCTTCACCGATACCGGGGCCGATACCTGCGATAAGTGCAAGACCTGCACCGATTGCGCATCCTGCAAGAGCTATACCTTTTGCAAGTACTGAATAATCCATAACTGTTTCCTCCTGTTTTAAAAAAACTGTTTCTTTATTTACTTAATCATTCTTCCGCCGCATTGGCGATGTACATTACGGTCAACATACAGAAGATGTATGCCTGCATCACGCCCGTGAACCAGTCGAAGTATACCGACAGTATCGCGGGTAATCCGACATCCAGGATCGGTATGCAAGAAAGAAGCTTTCCGACCGCTCCGGGAATTAGTCCCAGCAATGCTTTGCTTGCAACCGCAAGAGCCGCATAGATAAGTCCGTTAATTACTATACCCGATAAAATGTTACCGAAGTGACGGCAAGCCAAGCTTATGGGTGTAGCAAGTTCCGAAAGAACGTTGAACGGGGTCATGACCGCAATGGGAGTCGTGAAGCCTTTTAGGTAACCTCCGACACCGTTGGTCTTTATCTTCTGGGCGGTTATCATGGTAAATACCACGATGGCCCATGCAGCTTCTGTACTTAAATCTGCCGTGGGACTCCTAAGTCCCGTAAGGCTTATGAGGTTTGACACCAAACTCGTCGAGAACAATGCCGCTACAAAGGGAACCATGTACTTGAACTTGGGGCCCATGTTTCCGACCACAAAATTGTCGGCCGCTTCCACGAGCATCTCCGCAAAGGCCTGTCTCTTACTTATGTTCTCAACTTTTAAGTCGTGGGTAAGCCAAATGCAAAGACCCGTGATGAGTAACATTACTATCCAGCTTACAACAAGCGTTTCGTTTATCTGGAGCCTTCCGAGTATCGGTATGTCAAACGGTAACTCATAATATATCTTGGCGCCGTTAACACTGATTTCCATCTTGCTTTACGTCCACCTCCTTATTGATAGTTCTTTTCGATTTGATTATTCCGACCAGTTTTATTCCCGCACTGGGGAACAAAAGAGGTAAAAAGCCTGCCACCCAGAAAAAGCACGGAGCCGCAAGGGCGGCAATAAGCCATATGACCTGAAGTAACATTCGACGCGAAAAGCTTATCTTCATAAGCGATCTCGCACGTTTTTCGTCCTCTTCGGACGTAACTTTCTGAACGGTTATCGCCATTAAAAAGAAATTGAGAACCGCTACGATAAATCCGCCGACACCGCCGAGAATAACGGTGTGATCAAAAGGGACCGTATCGGGAATGAACCTGCTAAACACAAAGAACAAAACGAACATAACAACCGTACCGACTCCGGTATAGATCGCTATATTTTTTGTTTCTTTCTTGACTGCCGGTTGAAGTTTTCCCATAAAAACGACTTACCCCTAATGTTTATTAAATGAAACCTTGGGTTTCTTTTCTTTTTTCTGACGGTTGATCACGGATAAATAGAATTTGTACGCGGTCATGAATGATGCTCCGATACCGAGGATAAATCCTATTATATAGATCCAGGGACCAATTGAAAAACGGTCGCACAAAAACCAGCATATACCTACGCATACAAGCATCGGCATAATAAACGACAGTCCAAGCTGCGTTAACAAAGTCAGTTTTTGCGCTATCTCACGCCATTGTTTCATAAATGATCCTGCAAGAATATGATGTAAAATATCCCAAAACCACAAAGGATTGTATCAGATAATCATTTAATAATCAATGGATATATATTATATAATAAGTAAAAATCTTATACATTGTACAGTGCACCGATTAACCGCTTATTTTCCATAAGAAAGGTATCTGTCCATATCTTCAAGAACCATCTTCGAATTTTCCATAAGTTTGTTCTCGTCGGAAATGACTTCTCCGGTGGGCGCATAGGTGTAAATAAAGGTCGGTATGCCGTAATTTTCCAGCTTTAAATGCCCCTTGTGCGCTTTAAGCAGCGTATCTATATTCACGACATTTATCTTTGCATCGGGCTTAAAGGAGAAAGAAACCTCTCCGAATTTGCCCTTTATATCCGAGATGTAAAGGGAGTTTGCGATGATCTTAAGGTCCGCGATCTTCAAGAGATTGACCGCGCTTTCCGGAAGTTTTCCGAAACGGTCCTTGAGTTCGTCGGCCATTTCCTTTACATCATCGTGGTTTGAAAGGCCCGCAATACGTTTGTATGTATCCAGCTTTTGAAGCTCGTTTAATATGTAATCGGGGGGAATGAACGCATCCACGTCAAGGTCGATGGTTGTCGAAAACTCTTCTTCCTCCACTATTCCCTTTTGTTTTTGAACGGCTTTGTTCAAAAGTTTGCAATACATGTCGTAGCCGACGGCTTCCATATGACCGCTCTGGCTCTTTCCGAGAATGTTTCCGGCGCCACGTATCTCAAGATCCTTCATCGCTATCTTATAGCCGCTTCCCAGGTCGGTGAAATCCCTTATGGTCTGAAGTCTCTTCTCGGCTATCTCTTTAAGCGACTTGTCGCGTTTGTACATAAGGAACGCATATGCGGTCCTTCCCGAACGTCCCACACGGCCTCTTAACTGGTAAAGCTGCGAAAGTCCCAGAGAGTCGGAGTCGTGAATGATCATGGTGTTTACGTTGGGAATGTCTATACCGGTCTCGATTATCGTCGTAGCCACCAGCACGTCAATGTCGCCGCGGATGAAATCGTACATTATCCTCTCAAGTTCGGATTCTTTCATCTGACCATGGGCAAAAGCAACGGTGGCTTCAGGCACGAGTTTTTGCACCGCTGCCGCTGCGTCCGCTATGGAGTTGACTCTGTTGTAAACGTAGTAGACCTGTCCGTTACGTGAAAGCTCTCTCGTGATCGCCTCTCGCACCATCTCATCGTTGTACTCAAGCACATACGTCTGGATAGGAAGTCTGTCCGAAGGCGGCTCCTCCAGAATGCTCATGTCTCTTATGCCCACAAGGCTCATGTGGAGCGTTCTGGGGATGGGTGTCGCGGTGAGTGTCAGTACGTCCACGTCTTCTTTTATCTGCTTAATCTTTTCTTTGTGGGTAACGCCGAAACGCTGCTCCTCGTCTACGATCAAAAGTCCCAGGTCCTTAAAAGAAAGATCGTTTGACAAAAGCCTGTGGGTTCCGATCACTATGTCCACCGTGCCTTCTTTTACGGCTTTTATGATCGCGGTCTGCTTGGACTTTGGAACAAAACGGCTTAACAGTTCTATCTTTACAGGAAAATCCTTCATTCTTTGAACGAAGGTGTTGTAATGCTGCTCGGCCAAGATGGTGGTGGGCACCAAAAGCGCCACCTGCTTGCTGTCCTGAACGGCTTTAAATGCCGCTCTTATGGCGATTTCGGTCTTTCCGTAACCTACGTCACCGCATATGAGACGGTCCATGATCTTGGGACTCTCCATATCGGCTTTCGTGGCCTCTATGGCATCAAGCTGATCCGAGGTTTCCTCGTAAGGGAAAAGCTCCTCGAACTCCGTCTGCCAAGGGGTATCTTCGGGAAATCTGTGGCCTTCGCGGCTGCTTCTTTTTGCATACAGTTCCACAAGCTCGTTTGCGATGACGTCCACCGCTTCGCGAACCTTTGAAGTCGTTTTTGCCCACTCCTGTGTGCCGAGTTTGTTTATCTTCGGTCTTCTTCCGTCGGCGGAAGAATATTTCATAACAGTGTTAAGACCGGTGGCGGGAACGTAGAGCACTCCGCCTTCACGGTAATCGATCTTCATGTAGTCTTTTGAGACTCCCGAGACGGTCATGGTCTCAATGCCTTTGTAAATGCCCACACCGTAACGCTCGTGAACGACATAATCGGCCACGTGAAGGTCGTTTAAGTTGTTGACCTTGCTGCCTTCGTATTGTTTCTTTCTGCGTTTCTTCTTTTCCTCGGTAAAAATGTCGCTTTCGGGAATGACAACGAATTTTATCTCCGGATATTCAAAGCCTCTCACCACGTTTCCGTACATTGTGGCAATCTCACCGGTACAAAGAAAACGCTCCCGATCGTCCGAGTAAAACGCCGAAACCTCATAGTCTTCGATGTTTCTCGCAAGACGCTCCGCTCTTGTTCTGGATGCGGAAAGTAAAAGGGTTCTGTAGCCCCGCTTTTTAAAGGACTTAAGATCTTTTATAAGCGCGGTGAAATCGTTGCCGTAGGTGGGAATGCTGTGAGCGTTGACCATGGCGCTCTCGGTGGGTTCAAATCCCCTCACCCGGTTTTCCATCGTGGACAAAAGAAGTATGTTCTGCTTTTTAAGTATCGAAAGAACGACGTTTTTGGCAAACAGAATGTCGGCCTGTCCGGGCACGATGTAGCCCTTTTCAAGCCTTGCTTTCATGCTTTCTTTAAACTCCGTCTCCACAGCATCGGCATGCTCAAAGGTCCTTGAAGGCTCGTCTATAACAAATATCGCATCTTCAAAGTAGTCTGCGAAAGATCTGGGTTCTTCCACGAAATATTTGATGTAGCCGTCAGCATTAAAGCTCCAGGGAAATTCCCGTATGGTCTCATCTATCTCGCCAAATGTCACTTTCAGTCTGTGAGCCGCTTCGGGATTTGTGTTCTTTTCAAACTTTGCGACAAGCTTATCCTTGTCCTTTTCTATCCTTCTTAAACCGTCAAAGAGTTCTCCTTCCGACAAAGGAAGCTCGTTTGCGGGGAAGATGTCGATGGTCTTTAAGTTTTCGACGGAGCGCTGGCTTTCCACGTCGAAGCTTCTGAGGCTCGTTACCTCGTCGCCCCAAAGTTCTATTCTGTAAGGGTTTTCCTCGGTAAGATCGAATATATCCACTATTCCGCCTCTTACGGAAAACTGTCCGCCTGTCTCGACCTGATAGGATTTTTCGTATCCCATGGACACAAGTTTCTTTGCCAGTTTACCTTCATCGACCGTGGATCCGACGCTTAAGTTTATTATGTTCTTCTTTAAGAGGGAAATGTCCGCTCCGGCGTTCATAAGGCCCGAAAATGTGGTGACTATCGTGCTGCTTAAGCCTTTCATGACGCGCTTTATCGTAGTGAGTCTGTCTTTTGTGAGCTGATTTGAATGAACGTCGGCTTCATAAAAGATCACGTCTTTTGCGGGGAAAACATGAACGTTTTTATCGTAGATCTTTAAATCCTCGTAGATCTCTCTTACCCTTGCGTCCGAGTAAGTAACGATTATCCTGTCATGGAACGACTCGGAAAGACCCCACGCAAGGTTGATCTTCTGAGAATCCGCACAACCTGAAATAAGAGCCGAAGTTCCTTTATTTCTAAAGGTTTCTTCCGCTCTTTTAAAACATTCAAGCTCTTTTAACGGTTCTGTAAGGACTCTCATGTATCTCTCGTAACTTTCTTGTTGAACCTGTTCATTGCTTCGTCGGTCTCGTCGTTTAGCATAAGTTCCACCGCTTTTACAGCGTTATCTATCGCACTGTCCAGGTCTTCGCGCTCTTCGGGTTTGAATCTGCTTAATACCCAGTCTGCAAGATCCATCTTGGAAGGTTTTTCTCCGACTCCGACTCTTACTCTCTCAAATTCGTTGGTGCCAAGATGCTGTATGATGTTCTTCATACCGTTGTGTCCGCCGGCACTGCCCGATTTTCTTACTCTTATACCGCCCACATCAAGGGTGATGTCATCGTAGATCACGATAAGTCTTTCGGGTTTGTAATAGTCCGAAAGCGCTCTTACGCTTTCACCCGAAAGGTTCATAAAGGTCTGCGGTTTTGCGAGTATTATCTTCTTTCCGTTAAATATCGCCTTTGTAACAAGCGCTCTGTGCGCCTTTTGGGATATGTCGGTCCCACATTTTTTTGCAATCTCGTCGACCACCATAAATCCCGCATTGTGTCGGGTATTCTCGTAGTCTTTTCCCGGATTGCCAAGCCCCACTACCAGATCCATTTTCTCTCTCCGTTTCGTTTCTTTTGACAGCTTTAACAATTTAAAAAAGTTAAAGATTCTCTCATTTTCTATGTTCACGACCAAAACCTCAAAACGGGGATGTCATAAAGACACCCCCTGTTGTCAATCGTTACTGATTGTATTAAATGATAAATCTGTCGTTGTCTTCAACAACTATCT